>ERZ777306.2553-NODE-2553-length-22650-cov-4.650188_pt1 | contig 22650 bp, 18 predicted proteins | sample MGYA00374966_ERZ777306 | MGnify/ENA primary metagenome ERZ777306 (study PRJEB29329, sample SAMN06343882) | mouse gut metagenome | isolation source: Mouse cecum | place: Austria: Vienna | collected 2014-11-15 ...
CCTTCTTCGGCGGAAATATACGCCGCGTGCGTGCGCGGCAGCCGTACGCTCGTCTTGAAGGGATGCGGGCACTTCGCGCACCTGGACGATCCGCTCGCCTTCAATCTGGCGGCAGAGGAGTTTTTACTATGAATTTACCGTTACCTTTTATCCTTGCGCTCGTAAGCGGCGGCATTCTCACGTCTTTCTTTTTGACGCTCTGTTCCCGCCGTTGCATGGGGATTCTGCAACAGGAGGGATACTCTGGCAGGGCGACGATCGGTTGGTTTTTCCGCAAGGGGAATCTCGAAGGACGGCGCGTTTCCCTGCTTGCGCTCTCTCTGCTCCTTTTGACGGCGCTGTTCAACGTCTGTTTTTGTTTTGCGGGACATAAGACCGCCAACCTGATCGCGCTCTTTCCCTACGCGGGCGTGTACGCGCTGTATCTTTGGTCGGAACACAAATACGCGTTGAAAGTTCCCGCCAAACCGACCCCGCGGCTGATCCGCCTTTCGGTCTGCGTTGCCCTGTTGAATTTCGCGCTCGCGTGCGGTTTTGCCGTCGCCTGCGAAGCGGCGGCGCAGGCGGTGAATTCGGAGTGGTATTCTCTATTCCGTTTTCTTCCTTTCGCCGTGCTCCCGTACGCCGTGCCGTTCGTCGCGGCGTTTGCAAATCTCGTGATGAAAGCGTACGAAGTTCCCCGTTCGAGATCGTTCGCGAAGAGGGCTTCCCGCGCGCTGGCGGAGAGCGGGTGCGTGAAAGTCGGGATCACGGGCAGTTTCGGCAAGACGAGCGTCAAACAGTTTGCCGAAACGCTGCTGTCGGGGAAATTCCGCGTGATCGCGACGCCCGCGTCTTACAATACGCCGCTCGGCATTTCCCGTACGGTGAACGAAAAGGGAACGGATTGCGATATATTTCTTGCGGAGATGGGCGCGCGGAAGCGGGGAGACATTTCCGAACTCTGCGATCAGGTAAAGCCGACCGTCGGCGTCGTCACGGGCGTGTGCGGTCAGCATCTCGAAACGTTCGGCTCGCTCGAAGCGGTGCGTCGGGAAAAGCGCGTGCTTGCCGAACGGACGGAGGTGTGCGTGCTCGGCAAGACCGCCGCGGATTTCAAAGAAGACGCGTTGAAAGAGGGGGTCGACTTCGGCGCGGAAGAGATCGCGCTCGGCGAAGACGGAGTTTCGTTTACGCTGTCTCTGAAAGGGACGCGGATTCCCGTCAAACTTCCTCTGTTCGGCAGGCAGGCGGCGGAAAACGTCGCGCTTGCGGCGGGGCTGTGTCTCGCGCTCGGCATGACGGCGGAAGAGATCGCGGCGGAGATCCCGAAAATCCGTCCCGTCCCGCACCGCTTGGAAAAGACGGTCGGAAACGGATTGAACATTCTCGACGACGCCTACAACTCCAATCCGGAAGGGGCGAAGAACGCGGTGGAAGCCTTGAAGGCGTTCGGCGGGAAGAAGTGCGTGGTTACGCCCGGTCTCGTGGAACTCGGCGCGATCGAGGCGCAGGAAAACGAAATGCTCGGCGGACTGCTTGCGGGTCTCGACCTTGTGATTTTGGTGGGCGAAACGCGGGTCCTGCCCGTGCGCAACGGATACCTCGCCGCGGGCGGGGACGAATCCAGACTGAAAATCGTACCCACGCTCGAAAAGGCGCAGGAAATTTACGCGGCGGAACTTGCCGCGGGCGACTGTATTCTGTTTTTAAACGATCTTCCCGACAAATACGGGAAATGATCGGAACCATATATTTTGCCGACGAAACGTCCTTTACCGAAGAAAATGCGGGAGGGCGTTTTTGTTTTGTCCGGAAATATAAATTTTGAATCGGAGGGAACGAAATGAAAACGGTTGCGGTGTTTTTCGGTGGAAAATCCAACGAATGGGAAATTTCCGTGATTACGGGAATGCTTGCGGTCAACCTGCTGCGGGAGCGGTGCAACGTGGTGCCGGTGTTTATCGATGCGGACGGAACGTTCTATTCTTCCGCGGAAATGCGTTCGGTGGAGGACTTCCGCGATTTTTCCGCGAAGAAGTTCCCCGCCGTCGCGCTGGACGGGCGGGCGTTGGTACATAAGCGAAAGCGGAAGAAAGTAATTGCGCGGCTCGATTGCGCGCTGAACTGCTGTCACGGCGGAATGGGCGAGGACGGGACGCTTGCGGCGATCCTAAACTATCATCGGATTCCGTCCGCGTCGCCCGATCCGGTCGTTTCGGGAATCTTCATGAACAAGTCGCTGGGAAAGATCGCCGCGCGTGGCTTGGGGATTCCCGTCGTCGAGGGGTTTACCGTTTCCGAACGGGATCGGGAGAACAAAGATATGATTTCGGCGCAGGCGGAAGCGCTGGGATTTCCCGTCATCGTAAAGCCCGTGCATCTCGGTTCGAGCATCGGGATCCGCGTTGCGAAAAACGGAGAGGAACTTGCAAGCGCGCTGGAACTCTCCTTTTTGCTCGATGGCGGAGCGTTGGTCGAACGGTATCTTCCCGAAAAGCGGGATGTCAACTGCGCGGCGTACGCGAAAGACGGCGCAACGGTGCTGTCGCCCTGCGAGGAAGTATTTTCTTCGGAGGATATTCTTACGTTTTCGGAGAAGTACGAAGGTTGCGGCGAGCGGACTTCGGCGATCCCCGCCGATCTACCTGCGGAGATTTCGGAGGGGATCCGGAACGCGACCCGCCTGATTTACGAGCGCTTCGAAACGCGCGGCGCGGTGCGCGCCGACTTTCTCGTAAGCGAGGGAAAATTCTATTTTAACGAACTCAATACCGTTCCGGGGTCCCTCGCCTGTTATCTCTTCGGGGAGTCTCTGTTGCAATCGCGCGACTTTCTGCTCGCGTTGCTCGACGAAGCGAAGCCGGAAAAAGACCGCGGAACGTTGGAGAGCGGGATTTTGAGAAAGGGCGTTTTTTCGGGCGGAAAAAGTTGCAAACAGCGGTGATTTCGGGTATAATGACATAGCGACGCCCTTTTGCGAACGTCATGCGAACGCGGCGTCCGGAGAAAAACGGATCGAGGAAATTATGGAAAAAATTCGGATGACGACGCCGCTCGTAGAAATGGACGGCGACGAGATGACGCGGATTCTCTGGAAAAAGATCAAGGAAATTCTGATCCTTCCGTACGTGGATCTGAAAACGGAATATTACGATCTGGGCTTAAAGCACCGCGACGAGACGGAGGACGCCGTGACCGCGGAGAGCGCGCTCGCCGCAAAAAAATACGGCGTTGCCGTGAAGTGCGCGACGATCACGCCCAACGCCCAGCGCATGAGCGAATACAACCTTAAAAAAATGTGGAAAAGCCCGAACGGCACGATCCGCCGGATTCTGGACGGCACTGTGTTTCGCGCGCCCATTCTTTGCAAGGGCATTCTGCCGTACGTGCCGGGGTGGAAAAAACCCATCGTGCTTGCGCGGCACGCCTACGGGGACGTGTATTCCGCGGCGGACGGCGTTGCCGCGGCGGGGGAAAAAGTATATCTCGTGACGGAGGACGCGCAGGGCAAGGAAATTCGCCGCGCCCTCGTTCACGATTTCAAAGACGGCGCGGGCGTCGTGCAGGGAATGCATAACTGCGACGGTTCGATCCGCTCGTTCGCGCACTCCTGTTTCCGTTTTGCGCTCGAAGAAAATCTTCCCATGATCTTTGCGACGAAGGACACCATTTCGAAAGTCTACGACGGACGTTTTAAAGAGATCTTCGCGGAGACGTATACTGAATACGAAAAGGCGTTCGAAGAAAAGGGGCTGTGGTATCTGTATACGCTGATCGACGACGCGGTCGCCCGCGTCACGCGTTCGGAAGGCGGGCTGTTGTGGGCGTGCAAGAATTACGACGGCGACGTGATGAGCGATATGGTCGCGACCGCGTACGGCTCGCTCGGCATGATGAGTTCGGTTCTCGTTTCGCCGGACGGAAAGTACGAATACGAAGCGGCGCACGGCACCGTAACCCGCCATTATTATAAACATTTAAAGGGTGAGGAGACCTCCACCAACTCGGTCGCGACGATCTTCGCCTGGACGGGCGCGCTGAAAAAACGCGGGGAGCTGGACGGCAACGATGCGCTCGTCGCATTCGCGCGGAATCTGGAACGCGCGACGGTTGCGACGATCGAAGAGGGGGAGATGACGGGGGATCTGATCCCGCTCTTCCGCGCGGAAGGGATCACGCCGAAAAAACTCAATTCCGAAGCGTTTCTTCATGCGGTCGCCGCAAGACTATAACGAAAAAACAAAAGCGCCTTCCTGCGGGAAGGCGCTTTTGTGACGCTGATTTTTATTTGTCGTTTTGGAGAAAGGAAAACGCGATGATAACGAATCGCAGGAAGTATACGAGGGAAACGCAGAGCGAAGCGACGTAAGTGAGCGCGGCGGCGGAGAGGACTTTGCTTGCGCCCGCAACCTCGTCCTGCGCGAGAATCCCGTCTTCCACCAACATTTTTTTCGCGCGGCGACTGGCGTTAAATTCTACGGGTAGCGTGACGAGCATGAACAGAGAGGAAAGCCCGTACATCGCAATGGAGATATAGACGAGCCATTCCCCGAACGGCCGCGGCGCCGTCACCCAGAAGATATCGAGAAGAATCCCTACGATGATCAGGGGAAGCGCGAGACGGGATCCGACGTTCGTGATCGGAACCAGGGCTTTTCTGATTTTATAGGGAATATATCCTTCCCGTTTTTGCATGACGTGCCCGACCTCGTGCGCGGCGACGGCGACGCTTGCGACCGAGGAACTTCCGTAAGTGCTCATCGAAAGGTTGACTTTTTTCTTCGTCGGGTCGTAATGGTCGGTGAGCCGTCCGTTGACGCGGTTTACCGAAATATCGGTCACGCCGCGGTTGCGCATCAGCCGTACCGCGGCGTCGTATCCCGTCATGCACGAGCGGTTGCCCACTTTATCGAACGCGGAATACGTGGAACTCACTTTGGCGCTCGCCCAACCGGAGAATGCGAGGATCGGCAACAGAAGCAACAGAAAATAAAGATAACTCATATATTACCTCACAAATATCATACCTCTTTTTTTCCGCGTTAAAACGCATCTTTCAGGAAATCTTCAAAAAAGAAAAAAATTATTGCGGGACCGCTTTGCGTAGAGGAAAGCCCTTGCGTTTTCCGTCCGCGTTTGTTATACTGTATGCATGGATACCAAGGTGTTTACCGATAAGGTGAAGATAACCGTAAAAGCGGGCGACGGCGGCGACGGCATGAATTCGTTCAAGGCTTACAAGGGGAAGCCCGCTTGCGGTCCGGACGGCGGCGACGGCGGGAACGGCGGCGGCGTGTATTTCCTCGGCGACAAGGATATGAACGATCTGCTCTCGTTCCGTTTTACTTCCAAGTACTTTGCGGAGAACGGCGAGCGCGGCGGCTCGAACCAGTGCAGCGGAAAAAGCGGCAAAGACATCGTGATCAAAGTGCCGCTCGGAACGCTGGTGCGCGACGCCGAAAGCGGAAAGATTATCTGCGACGTGTATGAAGACGGCGAAAAAATCTGCATCTTAAAAGGCGGACGTGGCGGAAAGGGCAACGTGCGTTTTACGACCGCGCGGCGTCACGCGCCGAACTTTGCGCAAAAGGGCGTGCAGGTAAAGCCGCACGCGCTGATTCTTGAAATGAAAGTCATCGCGGACGTCGGTCTGGTGGGTTTTCCCAACGTGGGCAAGAGTACCCTGCTTTCGAAGATTTCGGCGGCAAAGCCCAAGATCGCCGACTATCATTTCACTACGCTTTCGCCCAATCTCGGCGTCGTGCGCTATTACGAGCGTTCTTTCATCGCGGCGGACATTCCGGGGCTGATCGAGGGCGCGGCGTCGGGCGCGGGTTTGGGGCACGACTTTCTGCGCCATATCGAGCGAACGCGCGCGATCTGTCACGTGGTGGATATCGCCGGCGTTGAAGGGCGAGATCCGCTCGAAGATTTCGAAAAAATCAACGCGGAACTCAAATCGTATTCCGAAACGCTCGCCGCTCTGCCGCAGATCGTCGCGCTCAACAAAAGCGACTGTTTCGGCGCGGAAGAGAATGTGAAACGCTTCCGTAAAAAATACGGGAAAAAGTATCGGCTTTTTCCGATCGCCGCCGTGTGCGGCGAGGGATTGGAAGAGTTGCTCGGCGCGCTTTGCGAACTGCTCTCCGAGCTTCCGCCCGCGGAACGGATCCCCGCGGACGAATTCGATTTCGAGGAAACGGACAATACGCAGTTCGAAATTTATCGGGACGAAAACGGCGCGTTCGTCGTTGTCGGCGGGCTTGTGGATCTGCTGTGCCGCAACGTGGTGCTTTCCAATCCCGATTCCATGGCGTATTTTCAACGGGTGTTAAAGCTGCGCGGCGTGTTTAAAGAACTCGCAAAGTGCGGCTGCGCGCAAGGGGATACCGTCGTCGTCGGCGACGTGGAATTCGAATACATTGTGTAAAACCAGAATATGAGGAAAGAATATGACGAGTAAACAGAGAAGCAATTTAAAATCGTTGGCGGCGGTGACGAAGCCGATCGCGCAGGTCGGTAAAGAGGGGATCGGAGAAAATCTGATCAAAAGCCTCTCTCAGGCGTTGGAAGCGCGCGAGTTGATCAAGGTCAATCTTCTGCCGGCTTCTTCGGACGACGGCGAGAATCTCGCCGCAAACATTGCCGATTTATTGCATGCGGAAGTCGTTGCAGTCATCGGCAGAAAGGCGATATTTTACCGCCGTTCTTCGCGGAAGGATTTTGAGCATATTGTGTTTTGAAACAAAAAAGCCGTTTGTTTTTCGCAGACGGCTTTTTTGTTTGCGGATTGTTTTTTGTCGGAGATCGATGATCCGATCGGAGCGGAAGCGCGATCGCGCCGCTTTTCAAGGATTCCGTAAAAAATTTTCGGACAAGCTCTTGTGTTTTTTTTCGGAATGTGATACAATATGCGATGGAAATTTAATTGGAGGATAAATAATGCAATATTCACGCGAAGTAGAAGAGATGTGTTGCGTTGCAAAGGGACCCAAACACGATCCCGCGCCCATTCCCGAAGAGGGAAAGTGGATTTGCGCAAAACAGATCACGGACATCAGCGGCTTTACGCACGGCGTGGGTTGGTGCGCTCCCCAGCAGGGCGCGTGCAAGCTCTCGCTCAATGTGAAAGGCGGCGTGATTCAGGAAGCGCTGGTCGAGACGATCGGCTGTTCGGGGATGACCCATTCGGCGGCAATGGCGGCGGAAATCCTGCCACACAAGACCATTCTCGAAGCTTTAAACACCGACCTTGTTTGCGACGCGATCAACACCGCGATGCGCGAACTGTTCCTGCAAATCGTTTACGGAAGAACGCAGTCCGCGTTCTCGGACGACGGTCTGCCCGTCGGCGCGGGACTCGAAGATCTCGGCAAGGGCTTGCGTTCGCAGGTCGGCACCATGTACGGTACGGCGGTCAAGGGCGTGCGCTATCTCGAAATGGCGGAAGGTTACGTTACCCGCCTCGCGCTCGATAAGGACAATCAGGTGATCGGTTACGAATTCGTGTCCCTCGGCAAAATGACCGATTTCATCAAAAAAGGCTTGGAACCCAACGAAGCATGGCAGAAGGCGATGGGACACTACGGCAGATTCAGCGAAGAAGCGGGCGCGGTGAAGTTCATCGATCCCCGCAAGGAATAAGGAGGTGCGGTATGGCTTTATTTGAAAGTTATGAAAGAAGAGTAGATAAAATCAACGCGGCGATTAAAGAATACGGCATCAAATCGATCGAAGAATGCAAGGATATCTGCCTTTCCAAGGGCGTGGATTGCGATAAAATCGTGCGCGGAACACAGCCGATCTGCTTCGAAAACGCAGTTTGGGCGTATACCGTCGGCGCTGCGATCGCGATCAAAAAAGGTTGCAAGAAGGCGGCGGATGCCGCGGCGGCGATCGGAATCGGCTTGCAGTCGTTTTGTATTCCCGGTTCGGTTGCCGAAAACCGCAAAGTCGGTTTGGGGCACGGAAATCTCGGTAAGATGCTCCTTTCCGAGGAGACGGATTGTTTCTGCTTCCTCGCGGGACACGAATCTTTCGCGGCGGCGGAAGGCGCGATTTCGATCGCGATGAACGCCAACAAAGTGAGAAAGAATCCGCTTCGGGTCATTCTCAACGGACTCGGCAAAGACGCGGCGATGATCATCTCCCGCATCAACGGATTTACTTATTGCGAAACGACGTTCGATCCCTATACCGAAACGGTCACCGTTACCAATCAGATCGCTTATTCCGAAGGACCCCGCGCGAAAGTCAAGTGCTATGGCGCGGACAACGTTCCCGAAGGCGTTGCGATTATGAAACTCGAAAAGGTGGGCGTTTCCATCACGGGGAATTCTACCAACCCTACGCGTTTCCAGCACCCTGTTGCCGGCACGTATAAAAAGTGGTGCAACGAGAACGGCGTGAATTATTTCTCGGTCGCTTCGGGCGGAGGTACGGGCAGAACGCTTCATCCCGACAACATGGCGGCGGGACCTTCTTCCTACGGCATGACGGATACGATGGGACGCATGCACTCCGACGCGCAGTTTGCAGGAAGCTCGTCGGTTCCCGCGCACGTCGAAATGATGGGCCTGATCGGCATGGGCAACAACCCCATGGTCGGCGCGACGGTTGCGGTCGCGGTTGCCGTTCAGGAAGGCATGAGCAAATAAAAAATAGGATTCAGTTAAAAGAGCTTTCGCGAATCAACGCGAAAGCTCTTTTTGCGGTAGAAACAAACAGAGCAGGCATAACAATTTCCCGATTGCCGATAATGAAATCGGGTAGGTAAATTATGGCGCGGTTTCCAAATCATATCGGCGTGATTCCGGACGGCAACAGAAGGTGGGCGCAGCAAAACGGCATGAACAAGGAAGACGGATATCGGTACGGGCTTTCCGCCGGACTGAATCTGTTGCGCGCGGCAAAAGCGCGCGGCGTAGGGGAGTTGACCTATTACGGTTTCACGGTGGATAATTGTAAGCGGCCGAAAGAGCAGGTGACGGCGTTTTCGCAGGCGTGCGTGAAAGCGGCGGAAATGATTTTGGCGGAAAAAGTTTCGCTGCGCGTGATCGGAAACACGGAATCGTCCTGTTTCCCCGCCGAACTCCTGCCGTTTGCAAAGCGGCAACCGGAAACGGACGGAAAGAAAATGCGCGTCAATCTGCTCGTCAACTACGGTTGGGAATGGGATATGAAAAACGGATTTCCCTCCCGCTCGGTTCCGAGGATCGATCTGGTGATCCGCTGGGGCGGGATGTGCCGTTTGTCGGGATTTCTTCCCGTGCAGACGGTGTATTCGGATATCTGCGTTTTAGACGAGCTTTGGCCCGATTTCGAAGAATCTCAATTCGAAAAAGCGATGCAATGGTATCGCCGTCAGGACGTAACGCTGGGCGGATAAGACGATAGTCCGATCCGGAAAAGGAGATAATATGTGTACAGCCATCGCGCATCAAACAAAAGATTTGTATTTCGGGCGCACGCTCGACAATGATTTTTCTTACGTGGAAGAAGTTACGGTAACGCCTCGGAATTTTCCGTTCCGTTTTCGTTCTGCGGGCGAGGTTTCTTCCCATTACGCCATGATCGGCATGGCGTTCGTTCCCGATGGATTTCCGTTGTATTACGACGGAGTCAACGAAAAGGGGCTTTGCATGGCGGGATTGAACTTCGTGGGATCGGCTTGTTATGCAAAGGAAGAAGCGGGCAGAATCAATCTCGCGCAATTCGAATTCGTTCCTTATATTCTCGCAACCTGCGCGGATCTGAAACAGGCTTTGGAACGGATCGGAAAAATCAACGTTACGGACACCCCTTATCGCGACGATATGCCCGTTGCGCAACTGCATTGGATCATCGCGGACAAACACGGCGTCGTTACGGTTGAATTTGTCAAAGAAGGATTGAAAATTCATGAAAATCCCGTGGGCGTTCTCGCCAACAATCCGCCGTTCGGCGAACAGCTTTCCAATCTCAACGATTACATGCGCTTGTCGGCGGGAGAACCGGAGAACACTTTTTCTAAAAAGCTCGATCTGAAAGCGTACAGCTGCGGCATGGGCGCGTTCGGGTTGCCGGGCGATTTGTCGTCAAAATCCAGATTCGTGCGGGCGTCGTTTGTAAAACTCAATTCGGTTTCGGGCGATTCGGAAGAGGAGAGCGTCAATCAGTTCTTTCATATTCTCGGCGCGGTGGAGCAGACGCGCGGCGCTTGCGCCGTAGGCGATAACGGTTATGAAATCACGGTGTATACTTCGTGTTGCAACGCGGACAAAGGGGTATATTATTATACGACCTACGAAAATCATGCGATTTCGGCGGTGGACATGCATGCGGAGGATCTCGATAAAACGCAGCTTTACAGATATCCCGTAGTAAGGCGGGAGCGGATTTATCGCCAAAACAAAAATTGAAACAATCCGATCGAAATGAACTTCGTCGGCGAGAGCTTTCGAAAAAGAAAGCTCTTTTTTTACACATTTTTCGGTTCCGGGAATAGGACAAAATCTTCGCTTCATACAATAACGAAGAGGTGATGCGATGTTGGAAATGCTGTACGCCGTTCTGGGACGGCTGTTTTTTTTCACGGGCGCCGTTCAGGACGGAAGCTCTTATCCCAAACCGCTTTCGGCGAAGGACGAAGAGAAGTATCTCGCGCTTGCGCGCACGGGCGACGGACACGCGAAGGAAATGCTGATCAAGCACAACATGCGCCTTGTCGCGCATATCGTAAAAAAGTACAACGGTGCGGCGGAGACGGACGATATGCTTTCCGTGGGCAGCATCGGTCTGATCAAGGCGATCAATACGTTCGAATCGGGGCGCGGCGTGCGCCTTGCGACGTATACGGCGCGTTGTATCGAAAACGAAATTCTGATGCTCATCCGCGCGGGGAAAAAGCACAAGAGCAATCTTTCGCTTTCCGATCCCGTCGGCACGGATAAAGACGGCAACGAACTGACGCTGATGGATCTTCTGTTTGAAAAAGAAGACAAGGTTTTCGGCAGCGTGGAGCAGTCGCTCATGCAGGAAAAATTCCTTTCGGCGGTAAAAGTATTGCTGAGCGAGCGGGAAACGCTGATCATCTGCATGCGATACGCGCTCACGGGCGGCGTGCCGCTTGCGCAGCGCGAGGTTGCGCAACGGATGAAAATTTCCCGATCCTACGTTTCGCGCATCGAAAAGCGTGCGCTCGAAAAACTGCGGACGGGATTGCGCCGCGAGGACTTTTTTTTAGAGTGACGGGCATTTTATAGAAAAATACGCATAAATTGCTTGACATTGCGAATAATTTCCATTATAATACATACAACATTAAATAACGGCGACGACGGAGAAAAGTAATTTGCGATACGGCTTGTTCAGTGAGCGGGAGAGAGTGGGAACCCCGCAGACGCCGCAGACGAAGAACACTCCCGAGCCGCGAACCGAAAGGAAACGAGTAGGGGAGCCGTACCCGCGGCGTAAACGCGGAAGCCTTGGAAGAGGAAACGAGCGACCGTTTCGAACGGTAAATTAGGTGGCACCGCGCGGCTATGCGTCCTAATGAAAGAGGACGGATAGCCTTTTTTTATACAAAATTCAATGCGTCGGTTCGGGCGCGCACGGGAGGTTGGAAATGTGTTCGATATTTGTGCTTACGGGGAAAGACGTTCGGATGGCGGCGGCGGAACGCGCTTTTTACAAGACGCTTTCCCGCGGTCCCGATATGAGCAATTTTTACGAGACGGAACGCGGGATCGTGGGCTTTCACCGTCTTGCGATCATGGGACTGAACGCGGCGGGAATGCAGCCGTTTTCCCTCGGAAAAAATTTCTGTGTCTGCAACGGAGAGCTGTACGGATTCCGCAAAGAGCGGGAGAAGCTGGAAGAACTCGGATACCGGTTTAATTCCGACAGCGACTGCGAGATCATACTTCCCATGTACGAGCAGTTCGGGACGGGCATGTTTGCGAAATTGGATGCGGAGTTCGCCTGCGTGATCTACGACGGCGCGAAAGGGGAATACGTTGCGGCGCGCGATCCGATCGGGATACGGCCCCTCTATTACGGATACACCGAAGGCGGAAATATCGCGTTTGCGAGCGAACCGAAGAATCTGGTCGGACTGTGCGGCAAGATCTTGCCGTTCCCGCCCGGACACTATTACGAAAAGGGAAAATTCGTCTGTTACCGCGATATGACGACGGTGAAGGAAACCGTTCGCGGCGATCCGGACGAAATCTGCGGCGAGATTCGCCGAAGACTCGTTGCGGGCGTGGAGAAGCGATTGGACGCCGACGCGCCCGTGGGATATCTGCTTTCGGGCGGTCTGGATTCTTCGCTCGTCTGCGCGATCGCGGCGAAGCTGTCGGAAAAACCCATCCGCACTTTTGCCGTGGGAATGGAAAAGGACGCGATCGATCTCAAATACGCGCGGGAGGTTGCCGAACACATCGGAAGCGAACATACCGAAATTTACATGACGCGGGAAGAAGTGCTCGACGCGCTCGAATTCGTGATCGCTTCGCTTGCGACGTTCGATATCACGACCGTTCGCGCAAGCATGGGCATGTATCTTCTCTGCAAAAAAATACACGAATCCACCGACGTGCGCGTCCTGCTGACGGGCGAGATCTCCGACGAATTGTTCGGGTACAAGTACACCGATTTCGCGCCGACGGCGCGGGCGTTTCAGGAGGAATCGGCAAAGCGCGTCCGCGAACTGCATGCTTATGACGTCTTGCGCGCGGACCGCTGTATTTCGGTGAACTCGCTTGAAGCGCGCGTCCCGTTCGGGGATCTTGCGTTTGCGGAATACGTCATGAGCATCGATCCGGAACTGAAACTCAATAAGTACGGCAAGGGGAAATATTTATTGCGCCGCGCGTTCGAGGGCGGGTATCTTCCCGATAAGATCCTTTATCGCGAAAAAGCGGCGTTTTCCGACGCGGTGGGACACTCGATGGTAGACGATCTCAAAGCGTATGCCGAATCCGTTTACGGAGACGACTGGCACACGCTTGCCGAAAAATACGCATATCACGCGAAGCCGTTTACCAAGGAGTCGCTGTTTTATCGGGAAATTTTCGAAAAATACTATCCCGGGCAGGCGGAAATGATCCCCGGTTTTTGGATGCCGAACAAGTCCTGGGCGGGTTGCGACGTGAACGACCCCAGCGCCCGCGTGCTGTCCAATTACGGCGAGAGCGGAAATTGAATCGAGTACGAAAAACCGTCCGTTTGTAAACGGACGGTTTTTTGCTTTTATAAATCGCAGTTATAAGGGCTATAAAAAATCAAAGCGGCAAGACGGCGGAAAGATGGGCGAAACGATTGACTTGAACGGACAAAAAACTTATAATATTTTCGTTAGCACATAAGAAGCGGTGCGCAAGGAGATCAGATATGAACGTGACCGAGTTGTTCGGCAGCAACGTCTTTAACGACGAAGCAATGAAAAATCTGTTGCCCAAAGAAGTATACAAATCCCTTCGGAAGACGATCGACGAGGGAAAATCGCTCGACACGAACATCGCGAGCGTGGTTGCGAACGCGATGAAGGACTGGGCGGTTTCGAAAGGAGCGACCCATTACACGCACTGGTTCCAGCCGCTTACCAATTTGACGGCGGAAAAGCACGACAGTTTTATCGAACCCTCGGGCGATCGGGTGATCATGCAGCTTACGGGCAAGAATCTGATCGTGGGCGAGCCGGACGCGTCGTCCTTCCCGTCGGGCGGATCGCGCGCGACCAGCGCGGCGCGCGGATACACCGCGTGGGATCCAACTTCCCCCGCGTTCGTGAAAGAGGGTACGCTCTATATCCCCACGGTGTTCGTCTCCTACACCGGCGAGACGCTCGATAAAAAAGCGCCTCTTCTGAAATCGATGACGGCGATCGATATGCAGGCGAAACGGCTTTTGAAACTGTTCGGGATCGAATGCCGCAAAGTGTCCACGACGGTCGGACCCGAACAGGAATATTTCCTCGTGGACGAAGAGGTGTATTCTCAGAGAAAAGATTTACAGCTCACGGGCAGGACGCTGTTCGGCGCGCCGCCCTCCCGCGGACAGGAACTCGAAGATCACTACTTCGGTTCGTTAAAGACGCGGGTCGCGGAATATATGAAGGATCTTGACGAAACGTTGTGGAGTTACGGAATTTTCGCCAAGACGAAACACAACGAAGTCGCGCCCGCCCAGCACGAACTCGCGCCCGTATTCACGACGTCGAACGTTGCCGTGGACGACAACCAGCTCACGATGGAACTGATGAAAAAGGTCGCGAAAAAGCACGGGCTGGTTTGTCTGTTGCACGAAAAGCCGTTCGAGGGCGTGAACGGTTCGGGAAAACATAACAACTGGTCTCTGTCCACGGATACGGGGATCAATTTGCTGGATCCCGGCGATACGCCCGAAAAGAACGACCGCTTTATGCTCATTCTCGCCTGTATCGTTTCGGCGGTGGATCAGTATCAGGGGATTCTCCGCGCGTCCGTCGCGTCGGCGGGAAACGATCACCGTCTCGGCGCGAATGAAGCGCCTCCCGCGATCATCTCCGTCTATCTCGGCGATCAGCTCGGCGCGATCGTGGACAGCATCGTACTCGGCAGAGAGTACGTTCCCAAGCAGGCGGTCCCCGGTTCGATCGGCGTGCCCGAGTCGCCCATTTTCCCGATCGATACGACGGACAGAAACAGAACGTCTCCGTTTGCGTTTACGGGCAACAAATTCGAATTCCGCATGCTCGGCTCGCAGGCATCCGTCGCGGATCCCAATATCGTGCTCAATACGATTGCGGCGCAGGCGTTCGCCGATGCGGTCGAGGCGCTTTCGGGCGCGAAAGACTTCGGCAAAGCGTGCAGAGCGTATGCGGAAAAGCTGTTCAAAGAGCATTACCGCATTATCTTCAATTACAACGGTTACGGCCCCGATTGGGAGCCCGAGGCGGAGCGGAGAGGACTGCTCAACAATAAAACGACGGCGGACGCCGTACCTGCGTTTTTCGGCAGAGAGAGCATCGACGTGTTCCTGCGGCAGGGCGTTTATACCGAAAAGGAAGTCGTCGCGCGCGCGAATATCGCCCTTGAAAATTATATCAAGACGATCAACGTAGAAGCGCTCACCATGATCGAAATGGCGAAGCAGGACATCTATCCCGCCGTAAACGGATATATTGCGGAGATTTGTTCCGTCGTTGCGGCAAAGCGCGCGGTGAGCGAAAGGATCGCTTGCGAAAAGGACGTCGCGCTTGCGGAACGGCTTGCGCGCGATAACGAGGCGATGATGAACGCCGTCGAAAAATTGGAAACCGATCTGCTCGAAATGCCGGAAGGGAACGGACCCGCGTCGCAGAAAATGGCGCACGTGATCGTTCCGGACATGGAAGAAGTGCGGCGTTGCGCCGACGGCATGGAACGGCTTTGCGCTTCGGGCTATTGGCCTTTCCCCGTCTATACCGATCTCATGTACAGCGTCAAGTGATGAAGGGTTGCAAGTTCGGATCCGCTTCTGCAAAATGCAGAAGCGGATTTTCGTTTCGCTTGACTTTCTTCCGCGATTGGAGTACAATGATGAAAAAATTTCGGAGATGGCTATGGCGGATTGTACGCACGACTGCTCTTCTTGCAGCAGTAATTGCAGTTCCAGAGATCAAAAATCGTTTATCAAACCCTTGCACAAAGCGGCGCGGGTGAAAAAGGTCGTCGCCGTCGCCAGCGGGAAAGGCGGGGTGGGAAAATCCCTCGTCACGTCGCTCTTGGCGGTTCGCGCGGCGGCGCGCGGGTATCGCGTCGCGGTACTCGACGCGGACGTAACGGGACCTTCGATCCCCAAATCGTTCGGCGTGCACGAACGCGCGCGCGGCGCGGAAGGGGAGATTTATCCCGTGCTTTCGCGCAGCGGGATCCAGATGATGTCGATGAACTGTCTGCTCGAAAACGACGAGGACCCCGTCATCTGGCGGGGGACGCTGATCGCGGGCGCGGCGGTGCAGTTCTGGACGGACGTCGTGTGGGACGACGTCGACATTATGTTCATTGACATGCCGCCCGGAACGGGCGACGTTCCGCTCTCCGTATTCCAGAGCATTCCGATCAGCGGCGCGGTCGTCGTCACCACCCCGCAGGATCTTGTGGAAATGATCGTGAAAAAAGCGGTGAATATGGCAAAACTCATGAACGTTCCGATTCTGGGGCTTGCGGAGAACATGAGTTATTTCACCTGTCCCGATTGCGGAAAACGGCACGGGATTTTCGGGGAGAGCAAAGCGGACGCGCTCGGCAAGGCGTTCGGAATTCCCGCCGTTGCGAAACTGCCGATCGATCCCGCCGTCGCGCGGCTTGCCGACGAAGGAAAAATCGAGCTTGCCGACACCGACGCGCTTGCGGATATTTTCGTGCAAATCGAACGGGCGAAGGGAATCGAAAAATATAAAATCTGACGGATACGAAAAAGCCGACCGCTGATGCGGTCGACTTTTCAGATTATCGTTACTGTTTTTTGGGAAGGATCACTTCCGCCGTTGCGGCGAAACGCGTTGTGGATTCCATTGCGTTTTCGCAGGTGGTGCGCGTTTTGTAATCGGAACTGATCGCCATCAGACTTCCGTTCGCGCTGAACAGCTTAAAGAAGTAATCTCCCGATTTGGCGCGCACGATATCGAATCTTCCGTTGCCGATATTGCGTTTAAAGGTTTCGATGCCGTTTTTTGCGCCCGAAAGGGTGGAATAATCGCTTCCGCTTGCCAGCATCTTCTCTCCGTTCGAAGCGAACAGTTCGAAGACGTATCTGCCGTCCTCTTTGGCGAGGATCATCCATTTCCCGCTGTACGGCGCGGCTGTCCGCTCCTCTTTTTCCGTTTCCGGCTTCGCCTTTGCGGGTTCCGCTTGTTTTACAGCGGGTTTCTGTTCCGTTTTCGCGGGTTCTTTCTTTCCCGCGGTTGTTGTCGGTTTTTTCGCGGCGGGTTTTTTCGGCGCTTCGGGCTTTTCTTCCGCTTTCTTTTTGACGGGCGCTTTCGGTTCGGCGGTTTTCGCCGTCTCTTTCTTTTCGTCCGGTTTCTCCGTTGTTTTCGGCTCGGCTTGTTTGGCGGCGGGCTTTGCCGTTTTTACGGTTTCTTTTTTCTCCGCGGCGGGAACGGTTTTTTTCGCGGGCGCGGGTTTCTTTTCCGGTTGCGCCGGCGCCGTTTCGGGTTCGGGACGGTCGGAATCCTCAACCGCAACAGGCTCTTTTTCTTCCGCGTCCGACAGGATAACGGGCGCCTCTTCGGGCGTCGTTTCGGGTTCGTGGCGGACGGTCTCCGCCGCAACGGGCTCTTTCTCTTCCGCAGTCGGCGCGGGAACGCGTTCTTCTTGCGGTTGCGATTCGGCGGGCGTTTCCCGCGTCTCGTCCGCGCGGGCTTCGGCTTCCGCTTCCTGCGCTTTGCGTTTTTTCGATTTTTTTACGGTTACGGCAAGAGCGATCGAAACGATTACGATCAGCGCCAAGAGCGCGCCGAGAATGATCGTAAGCAACAGATTGCTTTGCAGGTATTCCCAAAAAGACATGGCCAATAAATTCATAAGGTTACTTCCTGTTACTTATTCACTTCATATTCTATCACGGAAAGCGCGGGCTGTCAATCCATTGACAAATGTTTTTGATTGCGTTATTATGAAGGTATGAAAAAAATCGCGATCATCGGCGGCGGCGCGGCGGGGTTGAGCTGCGCCGTTATGTCGGCAAGAAAAGGATATTCCGTCACGCTGTTGGAACGCGGCGCGCGGCTGGGAAGCAAGCTCTCCGCAACGGGGAACGGGCAGGGTAACGTCACTAATCTCGATATGAGCGCTTCGCGGTACTTTTCCGACGATCCCCTTCGGGTTTCCGACGTGATCGCCCGCTTCGGCGCGCAGGACGCGATCGGATTTCTCGAAAGCATGGGCGGGATCTTTTTGCCGGACGGGCGGGGTCGGGTCTATCCCGCGGGAAGACAGGCTTCCGCGGTGACCGATCTGTTCCGCCGCGAAACGGAACGCCTCGGCGTGCGGGTGATGCTCGGCGCGCGCGTGACAAGCCTTTCTCGTCGCAAGCGGTTCGAACTGTCGGGCGACGGATTTTCGGAAGAGGCGGATGTCGTCGTGCTTGCCGCAGGCGGAAAGGCGGCGGCGAATTTCGGGACGGACGGCACCGCGTATGCGCTTGCGCAATCGTTCGGTCATACCGTCGCGCCGCTTTCGCCCGCGCTCGTCCAGCTCCGTTGCGACCGCGAAAGCGTTCGGGGGCTGAAAGGGATCCGCACGGAGGCGGTTTTGCGCGTTCTGCGCGGCGGGAAAGAACTTTGCCGTTACCGCGGAGACGTGCTGTTTACGGACGCGGGGGTCTCCGGCGACGCAGTATTCCGCGCTTCATCTTATGCAGAAAAGGGGGATAAGTTGCTTGTCGATCTGTTGCCCGACGTTTCGGAAGCCCGCTTGCGCGCGGCAATCGGCGAAGCGCGGGGGGAGGACTGTCTGCTCTGTCTCGTGAACAACGGTCTGGGGCGCATGCTCTACCGCAAAGCGGACGGCAAAGAGGGGCTGATTTCGCTCTTGAAAAGTTATCCGCTTACCGTCGAGGGGAAACTCGGTTTCGAGCGCGCGCAGGTGACGCGCGGGGGAATCCCGCTCAAAGAAACGGACGGGAATCTGATGAGTTTGAAACGTAGCGGACTGTACTTCGCGGGAGAAATTCTGAATACGGACGGGGAATGCGGCGGCTATAATCTGCACTGGGCGTTCGCTTCGGCGCATTGCGTCGCGGAGGGAATATGAAGCTGGTACTGCATAATCTGGTGTTAAGACCGCACGAAAAAGAGCGCGCGCTTCTGAAAATCTGCGAAAAGAAGTTGCATGCGCCCTGCAAGTATTTTAAGATCTTAAAAAAATCGCTCGATGCGCGCGACAAGTCGGCGATCCGCTGGGTCTATTCGGTGGAGTGTTCGGAGCGGGAAGAGCCGATTCTCGCGCGCGAATACCGCAGGATCGGAAAGCCGCGCCCGAAAGTAATCGTCGTCGGGGCGGGTCCTGCGGGGCTGTTCTGCGCCGTGCGGCTGATCAGACACGGGATCATGCCCATTCTGATCGAGCGGGGAAAGCGCGTCGAAGAGCGGGAAGCGGACGTTATGCGGTTTCGCGCGGAGGGTGCGCTCGATCCTGCGAGCAACGTCCAGTTCGGCGAAGGGGGCGCGGGGACGTTTTCGGACGGAAAGCTGAACACGCAGACCAATTCGCCTTTGAACCGCGAGGTGATCGAAACCTTTCTCGAATTCGGCGCGCCCGCGGAAATCGGCTATTTCGGCAAACCGCACATCGGCAGCGACAATCTGAAAAAGGTCGTCGCCGCGATGCGGGAATACGTCGTGCGAAACGGCGGCGAGGTGCGCTTCGGCGCGCGGCTTACCGATATCGAGAGCAAGGACGGCGTTCTCTCCGCCGTGAAGATCAACGGCGTACGGGAGGAAGCGGACGAGCTGGTGCTTGCGATCGGACACAGCGCGCGGGACACCTTCGAAATGCTGTTGTCCCGCGGCTTTCCCATAGAACAGAAAGAGTTCGCCGTCGGGGTGCGCGTCGAGCATTTGCAATCCGCGATCGGTCGGGCGCAGTACGGCGCGGGCTATGCGGCGCTTCCGCCCGCGGATTACAAACTCGTCTCCCATGCGGGCGAGCGGGCGGCGTTTACGTTTTGCATGTGTCCGGGCGGGTACGTCGTACCTTCGGCGAGCGAGGAGGGGGGAGTCGTCGTAAACGGCATGAGCAATTTTGCCCGCGACGGGAAGAACGCTAATTCCGCGCTCGTCGTGCAGGTCACAAAAGAGGACTTCGGCGGCGGTCATCCGCTTGCGGGCGTCGCGTTTCAGCGCAAGCTCGAACGCGCCGCGTTTGCGGCGGCGGGCGGGAACTATTGCGCCCCCGTACAGCTCGTCGGCGATTTTCTCGCGAACCGCGAGAGCTATTATTTCGGCGAAGTCAAACCTACGTACGAACCGGGTACGGCGTTCGTTCCCATGCAGGCGTTTTTGCCGCCCGTCGTCACCCGCACTTTGCAAGCGGCGTTGAACGACATGAACGGGAAGCTCGTCGGATTCGCCGCGTACGACGGCGTGCTGACGGGCGTGGAGTCGCGCACGAGTTCGCCCGTGCGGATATTGCGCGGGGACGATTTGCAGACGAACGTGAAAGGGGTGTACCCGTGCGGAGAGGGCTGCGGCTATTCGGGCGGGATTACCTCTTCCGCGGCGGACGGTCTGCGCGTCGCGGCGGCGATCGCCGCGAAATATTTCTGATTTTACGGCGTTTTAATGATCTTTTCACAAAACAAACACTTTCGTCCTGTATGATAAAAACATAAAAAATCTATTCGATCATACTTCTATTTTTTCATATTCTCTCAAAACGGAATTCCTCGGGTTCGCCCGGGGAATTCTGTTTTTTCGCTTCTTTGAAAAGCAATCGGTTTATTTTTCGGGAACTTCTTGCAATCGGGACCGTTTTGTGGTAAAATAAGGCAAAACTTAAATTCTGGGGGGAATTTTATGAGAAAGCACTATCGGTTTTGCGCGCTTGCGCTGGGCGCCGCGCTCTCGCTTTCGGTCTTTACCGCTTGCGCGGAAAATGGGACGCCCGATCTGCCTTCGGGCGACGGGGCGGTTTCCGCGCGGATCTGTTTCGACAATCTCGACGGCGGCTATCTGAGCGATTCGGATACGAAGATCGCGGTCGCGGATGCGCAGAACATCGCGGGCTTCGATGCCGACGGCGTGAGGGTTGCCGATTACGCGCAGATTGCGGAATATTCGGACGGCGTGTTCACGGCGAAGTCGGCGGGACACGTCACGTATACGGCGAACGGGGAGACGGGAAATATCCAGGTCGTACCCGCGTACGCCACCGATCCGAAAAATCAGTATACGGGCAAAAAGGATCAGGATACTTCGCTGGTCAACGGAGCGAAATATCTCGGCAACACGCACGACCCTTCGTTTATCGAAGTGGAGGAATACGGCGCGTCTACGTACTATCTTTTTTCGACGGGTTGGAACACGGGCAACGATATTCACGTTTCATACGACAACATGATCACGTGGGAATATGTCGGCAAGACGATGCATACGACGGACATTTCGAACGGCGCCGTGATTCCCGAGGATCTGAAAAATTGGCTGGGCGCCAAAGACAACAGCGGCGACATTCAATGGTGGGCGCCCGATATCGTCGCGGCGCCGGACGGCGGTTATTGGCTTTATACCTGTTGCGTTGCGGCGAACGACCAGGCAAAGTCGTCTGGCTCCGCCTCCTTTACGCCGAGCTGCGATTACTCTATGGCGTGCATCGTCTTGTACCATACGGACAGTCTGGATAAGAACTGGAAGCTGAATTCCAATTCGTTCGAATATGTAGGGCTTCTCATGCAGTCGGCGATCCCCCGTTCTGGCGGAGACATCGACGTCAACTCCATCGATCCGCAGATCGTTTACGATACCGACGGAAAAATGTACATGGCTTACGGTTCGTTCGGAACGGGTAACTGGATGCTGGAACTCGATCCGCAGACGGGGTTGCGCAAAGACGGCGTGTATTCGGACGGCGTTTATAAGGATTGGACGGAGATCCGCAGGGAACGGAACAGGGTCGTGAGCGGCGATGCGGAAGTCATGAACGGGACGAAGTACCGCGACGATTTCCTTGCGGGCGTCGAAGTGAAATCGGATTTCTATGGCGCCATGATTTCGCTCGGCGCGATGGAAGCGCCCGTGCTTGCCCGTCACGACGGCGTGAAAATCGCCGACGAGACGGCGGAATGGAAGGACGGCGAACCCGTCGGCGTTTCGGGAAAGACCTATTACTATTCCATGCACTCCTATAATTGGTTGGAATCCAATTACCAGATGTGGGGCGGAAGGAGCGAAAGCGTCTGGGGGGTTTACAAGTCCGTAAACGGCGGGCTGGTGTACAATATCGACGTCGGCGCTTCGGGCAATCAGGGAAACAAGTACATGGGCGGATTCAAATGGCGGGACGGCTCGAAAGCGGAGGGCTGTACGGAATTCGATATCGTTCTTCCCGGTCACAACGACTTGTACACCGCGAAGAACGGCGCGCATTACGCAGCGTATATCACCCGCACCTTCGATTATGCGGGCGAATCGTTTGCGGTGCAGGTCCATCAGTATTACCTCAACAGCATGGGGGATATCTGCATCAATCCCAACCGATTCGGCGGCGAGATCGAACGCGGCGTCACCAAAGAAGAACTGTTGCGCTATACCGACGGCGGGAGATTCGAAATGGTCGTTCTTACCAACGCGCAGGACGCCGCCATTCAAAGCCCCGGCAATAACGCGAAACTGCTTTCCATCAACAACGAGTCGTTCGAGGTCGTTTTGACGGATAATGGGAAGATCACCCGCGGCGGCGCGGAAATCGGCGATTGGCTGATGTACGGCAAGGGGTACATCAAATTCACGTTCCATGAAACGTTGAAGGGGACCGGCGTGTACGACAGCGGCGAAACCGTCTATTACGGCGTGGTGCGCCCGAGCTGGCTCGGAAACCGCAATCAGTCGGGATTTACGATCAGTTGTCTCGGACACGGCGGCGAAAAACAGAACATGGCGATGTTCATGAACAGCTATTCCAACATTTCGCTGTGAAAGAAAACGAAACGGATCCGGTGATTTCC
>ERZ777306.2558-NODE-2558-length-22612-cov-7.438711_pt1 | contig 22612 bp, 27 predicted proteins | sample MGYA00374966_ERZ777306 | MGnify/ENA primary metagenome ERZ777306 (study PRJEB29329, sample SAMN06343882) | mouse gut metagenome | isolation source: Mouse cecum | place: Austria: Vienna | collected 2014-11-15 ...
CGATATGCTCATGTTGATAATTTTCAAAAAGAGTTCGTTCATTGTGAACCTCCTTTCCTGATGCGGTCGATCATGCGCTGTACCTCATCAAGCTCATCTTCGGACATAGCCTGATGCTTTGTAAAAGCAGCGATAAAGGCAGGCAGAGAACCCTCGAATTTCTTCTCAACCAGTTCATCGATCTCACACGCCTGGGCTTCATCTTTGGAAACGAGAGAAGTAACAGTGCCATTGTCGTTCTTCAGCACACCACGCTCTCCAAGACGCTTGATAACGGTATAAGTCGTAGTTCTTTTCCATCCGAGTTGATCCTGGCACAGCTTTACAAGCTGGGTAGCAGTAACCGGCTCATGCTCCCACATAATCAAACAAAAACGATATTCACTTTCGTGAATCTTCGGAAAATCCATATTCACGCCCTCCTTGTCTATACCGTTAGACTTCATATATAGTCTACAACATTAGACAATCAAAATCAATAGCGTTCACAGAGAAGATACAAAAAATTGCCCGCAGAATTTCTCCCACGGGCAAAGTGTTGGTTAACTATCAAGCGGTTTGTATTCAGTTACAGTTTTCAAATAGATTTCGGGATCACCGTTCAATATCAAGTCTGCATATCCAATCGGATCATTGTAGATCAGATAGTCCAATTCTGACCGCTGATACATATTATCGGCAACCTCATTCTCCACGGCGATGGTATCAATGGCAATCATACTGCCATCTAAGAATTTCAGTTCCACACAGGCATTATCCATGTTGAACTCACAAGAAATCAATCTATCCGTAAGAAACCTCCATTTTGCTGGATGTTAGATCATCCCAAAATATTTGAATGCTTCTCGGATTGCTTTCTCTTTTTCCGGCGGGCATTGTGGCTGTCTGGAATCCTCAGCCTTCGGCAGATTGTAGTTTTTGCCTACTTCAATCCCACATTTCCGTTTGATCTGTGAGATATAGAGGTTGGACACCTTTAACCCGGTATGCTCCAAAACATACTCCTTGATCTGCGGATAGGTTGCTCCATCTTGGAACTCCGACATATCCATATCTTCCAAAGAGAACTCAACCCGAATCTTTTTCGAGTCGACCTCGCCCTTGGAAAGCAAGACAATGGTTTCAACATGCCCCGTCCAAGGAAAAAGATCAAACGGCCATCCCCCCACCGCGCAATACCCACACTTTGTCAAATACCCAAGATCTCTTGCCTGCGTTTCCGGATTACAGGATATGTACACGATTTTCTCTGGCGATAATTTGACGACAGAAGCCAGAAACGCTTCATCACTGCCCGAGCGAGGTGGGTCCATAATCACAACATCGGCCTTCTCTCCCGCTTCAGCCATCTGCACCATAAACATTCCTGCATCATTCTGGTAAAATCGAATATTCGTTGCTCCATTTGCTTTTGCATTACGGATCGCATCGCGAACTGCATCGCGATTCAATTCCACACCAATCACTTCTCCGGCCTGTTTTGCTGCTATCAGACCGATCGTGCCAATCCCGCAGTATGCATCAATCACACGCTCTTTTCCGGTCAGATTAGCCAGCTCCATAGCCTTCGCATAAAGCTTTTCTGTCTGAATGGAATTAATCTGATAAAAAGATTTTGCCGAAATTCGGAAACGGCATCCGCAAAGGATATCCTCAATATATCCTTTCCCATAGAGAACCGTCTCTTTCTCTCCCAAAACCATACTTGTTTTTTTGTCATTGACATTAAGTACAACTGTTGTAATCTCCGGATGTAACGCAAGAAGAGCTTTCACAAAATTGTTCTTGGATGGCAAAATGGGCGAGCCCAGCACAAGTACCACCATGATCTGTCGCGTCTGATGCGCAGTACGAACCAGAGCATGACGAAAAATACCATAACCGGTATCCTCATTGTAGATTTTAATTTTGAAAGATTTTAATAAAACCCGGATGCTTCCGATAATTTCATCTGCCTTTTCATGCTCAAGTAAACATGTTTCTACCGGTACCACATCATGCGTTCCTTCTTCGTAAGTTCCGGAAATGACAGAACCGTCGCGGCGATGTGCAAAAACTGCATGCACTTTGTTCCGATAATGAAACGGATGCTCCATCCCCTCAATTTTATGTACCGGACAATAAGAAGACAAAAGTTTTTCTACCTGTCTCTGTTTCAGAGACAGCTGCTTTTCATATGAAATATCCAGATACTGACATCCGCCGCAACGCGCTGCCACCGGACACTTCCCGGCTCCCGCACCCGGTGTTTTCTCTCGTGCTTTTTTCTTTCTCACCTTTCCTCCGGTCTTTTCCTTTTCTTCTGGCTTTCGCGTCTTCGCCTCGGTTCCTATCTTCTTTTCTGCTATCCTTTTCCCGTTTTTTTGTTTCTGCTTCTGTTTCCTTTTTCCAGTCACTTCTGTCATAGCTTCTCCCTTTCCCTGTTTCTTCCTTAGCTCTCTTGTTTTCTATTCTACCTATTTCAACAGATTTCCGCCTTTTTTCTACGCCTATCGCTTTGCTACTCCCTGACAATCAAACGCCGGAATAAAACTTTCCTCTGCCGTGTCTCCCTCCTGGTAAAACCCCTGCGTAATGCCAATTTCCCCGGCAAAGTCCAACAGACGTTCATACTCTCTTTTTGTAACCCTGCGGTATAAAAGCGGATCATTTTCAACGCCAGCCCCTGGTGTGTACTGATTCATCATACTGATATAAATCTGTTTCCTGTACATTGTATACAAATATTCAACAACACTTTTCGCCTCCCGCACATGGCCCGGAAGCAGCAAATGGCGTACCACAACGCCCTTCGTCATCCTGCCACGCTCATCAAACCGCGGCTCTGGCTGCTGCCGCACCATTTCCTGAATCCCAGCCTTCGCAATTTCCGGATAATCGCTGGCACCGGAATACTGTTCGGCCAGCTTTGAACTTATATATTTAAAGTCCGGCAGATAAATATCCACCAGACCTTCCAGCATACGTAAAGTCTCCACTTTTTCATAACCACTGCTGTTATAGACAATCGGAATGCCAAGCCCCGAGTCTTTTGCCATTGTAAGCGCCTGCACAACCTGCGGCACATAATGTCCTGCGGTCACAAGATTAATGTTATTTGCCTTTTGCGCCTGCAACTCCAGAAAAATCTCGGCAAGGCGTGTAACCGAAATATCCAGCCCACTCTTCCCACCGGAAATTTCACGATTCTGACAATAAATACATCCAAGAGAACATCCTGAAAAAAATACGGCGCCGGAACCCTCTGTACCTGAAATACAAGGCTCCTCCCACATATGCAACGCCGCCCTGGCTACACGAACCACCGCCCCGACATGGCAACGCCCCACTTTTCCTGCTGCGCGGTCTGCCCTGCATTCCCGCGGGCATAAAGTACATTCCTTAAAAATTTCTTCCGCTCTTGTCTGCATACCCTCTATTCCCAACGCTTCCTGCTCCTTCTGTTTCGATACAGTTACTTATCTCGATTTTCTCTTAACAGTCTCTTGCTTTTATGTTTCTTCTTAAGCTGCTTTTCCTTGTGTTTCTATATACAATACCCTTTGCCCCCTGCCAATACTATTTCGTTTTTCCAGTTGGAATCGCAAGGATAAAAATCGTCGCTAAAATCATCAAAAAACCCAGCAGATCAACCGCAGTAAAACGCACCTTCATCCATACCGCAGAAAGCAGCGTCGCTGCCACCGGCTCCACGCAGGCAAACAGAGAGGCCTTCACCGAACCAATCAGCTTTACGCTGTGCATGTACATCGAAAACCCTGCCATTGTACCAAATACAATAATATAAAACAGCACTGCCAGCATCTGACTGTCCAGAACAGGCATGTGCTTCCACGGCTGAAACACTGCGCACAGCGCAATCCCTCCAATCAGCATTCCCCACGCAAGAATCAGCGGTGCGTGAAACTGTTTCAAGAGGCGTTCTGGCTGAACGGTATAAATAACAACGGAAACAGCTGACAGCAATCCCATAATCAGCGCCTTCTGAGACAGTACAAGCGTACTAGGATTTCCATGTGTCGCAATCAGAAAAATACCGCCAAGCGCCAGCAGCACAGAAACCACCTCCTTGGCTTCCGGCCGTCTGCGCGCCGAAATACAGACATAAACGACAATGAGCGCCGGTCCGAGATACTCGATTACAGTTGCCGTCCCGGCATTGGACCATTCAATCGTCTGAAAATACGAAAACTGGCAAAACATCAGGCCCGCAAACCCGTAGATCACAACATCCCGCGCATTTCGTCTGTCCTTCCAGACTTCCACTGCCTGCTTTCTGTCCCGAATCAGGAAATAACAAAGCAGAAAAAAACCGGCAAAAAGCAGCCGGACCGGAACCAACCAACCGGCTGTAACCTCTTTATTCTGAAATAAAAACTGACCGCACACTCCGGAAACACCCCAGAGTATGCCGCCAACAATGGCAAAAAACATGCCCATCAAATTTGTCATTCTCACTTTTCTCTTTCCGTCCTCTTCCTTCCATCTTTTATCATCTTTTTACGTGTTCTCTTCCTTTTTCGGCTTCTTCGGAATCTGTGCCAGAATAATTGCCACAAACATCAAAACACATCCCGCCAACTCGCGAAGACTGAGCTTCTGATTCAGCAAAAGCCATCCAGAAAGCACTGAAACTACTGATTCCAGACTCAAAATAAGAGAGGCAACGGTCGGGTCCATTCCCTTTTGTCCCACAATCTGCAACGTATACGCTACACCACAGGACATAACGCCCGCATACAAAAGCGGCATCCAAGCCGTCAGAACTGCATGGAACTCAAACTGTTCCGTAAACACCATCGCAATTCCCGAAAGCAGGCCGCACACAAAAAACTGAATACACGACATCCGCACACCGTCTACTTTGGGTGAGAAGTAATCAATAATCAGAATATGTACTGAAAAACAAAGTGCACAGAGAAATACCAAAAAGTCGCCGGTCCCCACTGAAAAGCCTTCTGTGATACACAGAAGATACAGCCCGGCCACCGCCAGAAGCACACTGAGCCAAATTTTGTACCCTGTTGTCTTTTTTGTAAAAACTCCGATCACCGGAACAATAACAATATACAATGCGGTGATAAACCCTGCCTTACCCACTGTTGTATACTGAATACCAAACTGCTGTAAATTGCTGGCTATAAATAAGGCCACACCGCAGCAGATTCCGCCGGCAAATAATTCTTTTTGATGCCAGGTATATATTTTTTCACTGCCTGCTCCATCCAGCCCCCGAAACCTGTCAAGCAAAAAAACACACGGAATCAGCACTGCTCCGCCAATCACACTTCGCACAAAGTTAAACGTAAACGGCCCCACATAGTCCATTCCGACACTTTGGGCAACAAAAGCCGTCCCCCATATAATTGCTGTCAAAAACAACAGAAGGGGACTCTTCACAGACGACGTCCTTTTCATAACATTCTCCTCTTTATCATTCGTAATCAAATCCAGGCTTCCGGCGTAATTTCTCTTCCGTCCAGCGACGCATACGTCAGTGTATCTCCGTCATACATCAGCTTCAGAGAAAAAAACGGAGCATCCTGTGCCATGAGCTTCAGAAAAATTTTGTCACCTTCCCACAGATTCAGATTCATAAGCTCTGACTTCGGCACCCACTCCAGCGTTCCTTCCGTACAGGAAATCATCTCGCCTGTAAACCCGTCTGCCGTGTACAGACACATATATTCCGGCGGCCATCCGTTCGCAATAAAAGTCACAATACCCCGAAATTTCCACGCAGTAAGCGTCAGCCCGGTCTCTTCCTTTGCCTCACGCAAAAGACACTCCTCCGGACTTTCTCCGTCCTCAAAATGTCCACCGATTCCGATCCATTTATCTTTATTTACATCATTCTTTTTGCTGATCCGATGCAACATCAGATACTGCTCGTCCTTTTCTACATAACAAAGTGTTGTAAGCGGTGATTTCATGATTTACGCCCTCATTTTCTATCGTATTTTCCTATTTCATATTTCTGGCAATCCGCAATTCCCTGCTTCTTTCCAGAAGATATTCGCGTTTATTGCGCTCTGGATACTCCAGCACTTCCAGCAGCAACAGATTGAGAAGCTTCCCAACCTCCGGCCCTGGCTTCATGCCGTCTGCAAGCAGATCTTTCCCACCAAGCTCCATCTCCCTTAAAGAAAGGCAGTCTCCGTGCAGGCGGATATCGGTCCAGATATGTTCCACCTCTTTCAGATAAATCAGCTTTTGTTCTACAACATCCGGATGATGTGCCATAATATCCGCCCGCTTCACAAGCAGAAACAAATCAAACAACTCCGGTCCTATCCGGTAGGCACACAACCGCACATCCTTGCCGGTCAGCTGCGGGTACCACGAATGGTTGCGCACCAGATTGCACACCTTACGCATCGTATCATTATCAAATTTGAGGTTTCTCATGATTCGTTCTGCAATCTTTTCGCTACAGACAGCATGTCCCTTGAAATGATCCTTGTCATTTTCATCTGTCACACAAACCTCCGGCTTGCCCATATCATGAAACAGCATCGTAAGGCGCAGCACCTTATCCGCCGGGATATTTTCCAGCGCCACAAGTGTGTGTACCCCCGTCGTATAAATATGATGCGAATTATTCTGTCGCTGTACCATAATCCGGTCAAATTCCGGCATCATCACAGAGGTGATTCCGCATTCATACGCCAGCCGGAACCAATGAGGGTTCGGTGATGTCAGCAGCTTTACCAGTTCCACCTGAATCCGCTCCGCACTGATCTGATCAAGTGCATCCGCCATCTCACGAATTGCCTCCCGCACGTCATCCTCCAGTGAAAATCCAAGCTGCGCCGCAAAACGAACCGCGCGCATCATGCGTAAAGCATCCTCGGAAAAACGCTCCCGTGCGTTTCCCACACAGCGGATTTTTCTGTTTTTCAGATCTTCCATGCCCCCAAATTTGTCCACCAGACCTGTCTCATGAGAATATGCCATAGCGTTGATGGTAAAATCGCGCCGCTTCAAATCTTCCTCCAGATTCGGCGTAAAAATGACCTCCTTGGGATGACGACAGTCCTCGTACGCCCCGTCAATACGATACGTGGTCACCTCGAAAGCCTCTTTCCCCAAAAGCACTGTAACCGTTCCATGTGCAATCCCTGTATCAATCGTCCGTGCAAACAGAGCCTTTACCTGAACGGGAGAAGCCGAAGTTGTCACATCCCAGTCCTCAGGATTGCGTCCGAGAATCGAATCACGGACACAGCCCCCTACCACGTAGGCTTCAAATCCGTTCTGATGCAGTGTCTGCAAAATCTGCTCTGCCTTTTCGGGAATCTCAATATATGCCATTTTGCCCTTTCCCTTCAGTTTTTTCTTCATCATAGCACAGCAGACTTTCTCTGAAAAGCAAAAAGTGAAAAAACTGTGTTTTCCAGAAAAACTATTTACAATTCCCCGCCAAAAATGTTATATTTCTATTAAAAATATATTTCAAAATATCAGAAAGGAATCCCAAAATGTCTAAAAAATATTTACTTTTTCTTTCAGGAATTATAGCCGCCGTAACACTCTCAGGCTGCGACCAAAAAGAACAGCCAAAGGAACCTGTTTCTACTGAATCCTCTGTTTCCGGCGAGAATGCCGCTACTGAGGATATGACCGAGACACCCGCTACGGCTGAAGCCCTTGCATCCATTACACCATCTGATTATCTTGTTAAAAATTCTTCCGAATACGTGACCCTGGGCAACCTTGAAAATCTGGAAGTGACACAGTATGTTTTTGAAGTTACCGACGCTATGATTCAGGAAAGAATTGAGAGTGATCTTACCGAAGTCGGCGAAGAAGTTGAGGTGGACCGTGCTGCAGCCGAGGGGGACGTGGTTTATGCCGATGTCACCTCCACTGTTCACGGTGAACCAGACACCACCGCTACCGAGAGCACCTATATCACGCTTGGTTATGCGGAATACAGCGAAGATTTTGACAAGCAGATCACCGGCGCCAAAGCAAACGACCTCCTCACATTCACCTGCTCTTTTGACAATGATGCTATCATGGACGAATGGGCCAACAAAGCGGTGGACTTCGAAGTAAAAATCACCAGTGTCTGTGAAATGCAGACGCCCGAATACAACGATGCTTATGTAAAAGAATTCACGGATTATTCAACTACAAAAGAATACGAAGAAGCAATACGTGAACTGCTCACAGAAGAATACGAAGAAAATGGCTACAGTGATACCGTTGAGGCTCTGTTCCAGGCAGCAATTGATGCCTCCACATTCTCCGGTTATCCGGATGAACTCTATGACGCCTGCAAAGAAGAAGTTCTCTCTCTTTATGGCGGCTTTCTCGGAACTACGGACGAGCAGGAGATCTACGAAGCATTTGATCTTTCCCCGGACGATGTGGAAACAGAAGTACTCTCCATGGTTAACCGCCGCCTGATTGTCAGCTCAGTTTGCGCCGACCAAAACCTTGAAATTACACAGGAAGAGTACAATTCCTTTGTAATGGAAAACGCGGAAGCTTTCGGCTACGAAAGTGCTGTACAGTTTGAGGAAGAAAATACACGCTCCTCCCTTGTATGGTCTCTGTATGAAAATGCAGTTGCAGCTCTGTTATATGATTCTGCTAAAATTACTCCGGTACCGTACGAAGAAGAAGAGATTGATGCAGATGAAACCTTTGAGGAAACTGAAACAGAAACCACAGACAACACTGATGAATTTGACGCCCCGAACGCAGACTGAACTTGAAACAGCAGCATCAGCCTAAGCATTACTATGACTGGTGCTGAGCAAAAATCATTGATAAGAACTGCGTAAATTAACTGAATTTTCTTCCATTTTACTTGACACTATTTCTCATTGTGCTATAATAAGAATGCAACAGATTGCCTGGTTAAAATATTTCACTAACTGTCCTAGATTATGAAATATACCTTCGTAGTCTACGATAGTTAGTGGAACTTTTTAAGGGTACATGTGGAATTCAATTAGGAGGTACCGAACATGAATAAGGGTACGGTAAAATGGTTTAATGCAGAAAAGGGGTATGGTTTCATTACCGGAGAAAATGGTTCAGACGTATTTGTTCACTTTTCTGCAATTCAGGGTGACGGATTCAAGACACTCGAAGAAGGACAGGCTGTTTCTTATGATTTGACAGAAGGCGCTCGCGGAATGCAGGCAGCTAATGTAGTGAAGCTTTAAGAATATGAATGTCTGAAGCGGAGCATCCCAGAGGTGCTCCGCTTTTTATATAAAGTTTAGTTCTTCTTTGTAATGTCTGTAAGATCACACACGACTCCTCGTTCTTTCCAAAACTCTCTGCACTTTTTCTCCTGTTTTCCAATCGCGGCAGACACGGCAGATATCCGAAATGCACACCCCTTCGCGGCAAAGTTTCAGCACTATATGTTTCACACATTCATAGAGATAAAACACCTTCCCGGCATAATCCACATCATCGTACACCTTCCAGTATCCGGACAATTTAAAATTTTTTCCTTGATTTTCAATAAATCCCTGCACATCTTTGAGCGGATATCCAAACAGAATCCCCATTTCATGAGGAAATTCTTGTTTATTCTTCTTATATTCTGCAAAACGCCAGGCCAGGCGCCGTAAAACTTCTTTTACATTGTTGGAAACATATCCGCATTTTCTTAAATATTCATTGACTTCCTTTTCTCTGAGAAGCTTCTGAAGCTTTTCCTCCTCAAACAAGAGCAGGTAATCCTTTTTTCCTGAAGCATACAGGCAACAGCTCCGGATTCCCGTGCCACGCAGTATACAGCTTAATTCCTTCTGATTTCCCGGCTCCACAATCAGAAGATTTGACGGTTTAATCCCCGCCAATATCGGTGCGCACTGCTGTCCGAGCAGATAACCGATTTTCTCCGATCTCATACACGTTCACCTCCGTGCGTTCATTCCTGATTCTATTCTTATTGTCCGCATACATCTTTCTTTTATGCTGGAAGGAACTGCTATGCGCAATGTTCGCTGAGCAGTTCCTGCAACGCTGCCACACTGCTGCCATGACATCGCAACACCGGAACTTTATTACGTTTTGCCTCCTGTAACATACTCCGAACCATTTTATGAGATACGGTATTTACAAAAAGTATAAAAAAATCCGGACTACCCAGTTTTTTGCGGATCGCTCCGCTTTCCTTTACAAAAATCTTTACCCTGCATCCGTAATTTTTGCAAATTCCTTCATACTGACATACCATTCCTTCATTTCCTCCGACAATGACAACGCTCATAAAATCCTCCTCGCTATTAGTTAGTTTTAACTAACTTTAATGTAAAAAAAATGACAGTATTCTGCCGCAGTTTTGTTTTCCTCCATCCATATGTAAGGAACAGAAATTTCAGTTAGCTTACACTAACTAAATATAACATGAGAAACCAATACTGTCAAGCACTATACTGCCATTTGAAGATCTGTCAAATCAGCGAGATCAAACTTAGCTGCAAAAATTTCCTACTTTGTACCCGGAAAAAATCTGCGGAATATTTTCTTTATTTTCCCTTCTTCTTTTTCCCTCGAAGCTGCCGCTTCCTGCATAGCCTGAAGATACTGTAAATACAAAAGCTCCATCTCATCCCGCAACTGTTCTATGAGCTGCTCTTCCAGCTTTTTATTTTGTTCCCCGACAACTTCTTCCATCATCTGTTTCAGAAGCTGAATCGCCTTTTCCATATCATCCTGTGGTTCTTCGGTCGAAATAATTTCATATATCAGTTCTCTTCGTTCTTCGTCGCTTGCGTTTTCCCAGTTTTTCCCTTCTGTATGATCTGTCGCATTCTTCTCCTCGTTTTTATGATGTCCTGTCGGAGTAGAAGCACTGTATTTTTCCCGCTCTATAGCCGATCGCGTATTTTTTATCTCAATGCGCTCTGTCTCAACAACGTCTGCTTCTTTTTTCTCAAATCTACGATTCTCTGCCACATTTCTCATCTGTGCAGGTTCCGGATTTGCGCCGTGTTCTGCTTCCCGGTACGCAACCGTATGAAGCGCACTTTCCATTTCCGGCGTTTCTTCCAGCAACAGCCGAATCGCTTTTAGCTGAATGCCTTTTTGTTTCCAGTCCTTCACCTGTCGAAATGTCTCAATATTTTTTTCACTGTAAGTGCGATGTCCAAGGCTTGTCCGCTGAATTGGAATGTTCAGCTCCTCCTCCCAATAACGCAAAACGTGCGACTCCACACCTATGAGCCGCACTGCTTCTGAAACGGAATACAATTTTTCATCCATAATAATTTCTCCCTTATCTGTATCTAAGCCTTTTCCGCCGCTTAGAGCGCGTCTGAACTATTATTTTCAAACACGCTGCGCCTGCCGCGAACTTTTCCTGGTAACCCCGGAATCTCCTTGCGCGTATCGCAGCAACGCTTCCGCATATGTGCTCTTCTACAAATATATGAAGAATTCTCTTAAAATAGAACCTGTTTTTTATTTATTTTTTCATATTTGCAAATTTTGTGAAACGCGGCAGCCACGCCAGCTCGATCGTACCAATGGCGCCATTTCTCTGCTTGGCAATAATGACTTCTGCCACATCCTTTTTTTCTGAATCATGGTTATAATAATCATCACGATATAAAAACATCACCACATCCGCGTCCTGCTCAATCGCCCCTGATTCACGCAAATCCGAAAGCATCGGTCGATGATCCGGTCTCTGCTCCACCGCACGCGAAAGCTGAGAAAGCGCCACCACCGGCACCTGAAGCTCCCTCGCAATTTCTTTCAGAGAACGGGAAATATCTGAAATTTCCTGCTGTCTCGACTCAGATCGCTTACTGCCCTGCATAAGCTGCAAGTAGTCAATCATAATAATCCCCAGGTTGTGTTCCAGCTTAAATTTCCGGCATTTGCTCCGAAGCTCCGAGACAGAAATACCCGGGGTATCATCAATAATCATATTTGAACGCCCAATTACGCCAGCCGCCTCAATCAGGTTCGCCCAATCGCCGTCGCTTAAATTTCCGGTACGCAAAAGCTGAGAATCCACTCGCGATTCCATCGCAAACAGACGGTTTACAAGCTGCTCCTTAGACATCTCGAGACTAAAAATCGCCACAGTCTCATTGTTCCGAAACGCCATATATTCTGCAATATTCAAAACGAACGCCGTCTTTCCCATAGAAGGACGCGCAGCGATCAAAATCAAATCCGAGGGCTGAAAACCGGAAGTCTTGTAATCCAGATCTATAAAACCGGTCGCAATCCCGGTCACACTTCCTTTCGAACGGCTCGCCAGCTCGATTTTATCGAGTGCATTCAGAACAACTTCCTTGATCGGAACAAACTCATCGTTGGAACGGCGCTGTAATACCTGGAAAATTTTCTTCTCTGTATCCTCCATGATATCTTCCACGCGGTCCTTGCCTGCATAGCACGATGCCGCGATATCCTCATTCACCTTAATGAGCCTGCGCAGCAAAGCCTTTTCCGCAACAATTTCCGCGTGATGCTTTACATTTGCAGAAGTCTGCACCGCTATCACAATATCCCTGACAAATTCCAGGCTGCTGATCTCCGCCGGCACATCCTTTTCTTTTAAACGGTTCTGTAATGTAATCAGATCAATTGGCTTCCCTTCACTGTAAAGCTCTGTCATCGCTTCAAAAAGAATGCCATACTGTTTCTGATAAAAATCATCTGCATTCAGTATTTCCGAAGCCACTGTAACGGCATCCCGGTCCATAATCATGGCACCAATCACCCACTGCTCCGCCTCAACACTGTGCGGCATCACCCGCTTGAGTAACCCTTCTTCCACCGTATTTCCCCTTTCGTTACAGGTACCTGGCAACCGCCTTCTGATCGCGAAGATTACAGCTCTTTCACGTGTACTTTCACCTCTGCAGTCACCTTCGCATGCAGCTTCACACCCACGTTTATCACGCCAAGCTGTTTGATCGGCGTATCCAACAGAACTTTCTTTTTATCCACGTCATAACCAAGCTGTTTTTTGATCTCCTCCGCGATCTCTTTTGAGGACACAGAACCAAACACCCGGCCGCCTTCGCCTGTCTTGACTGCTATCTGAATGGATTTACCCTCCATCTCTTTTCCAAGTGCCTGAGCAGCCTCGAGCGTTTCGCGCGCAACTTTCTCTGCATTGGCCTTCTGAAGTTTCAGATCATTCATATTCTGTCCCGTCGCTTCCTTGCCAATTCCTTTTTTCAGCAGCATATTGCGGGCATAGCCCTCACTCACTTCAACAATCTCTCCTTTTTTTCCAAGCGCCTTTACATCCTGTAATAAAATAACTTTCATAACTAAATAGCTCCTTCCTTCGTCATCTGTGTCAATACTTCCTTCAGACGGACGCGCGCTTCCTCCGCGTCTATACCTTCCAGCTGTGCTCCGGCAATATCCATATGACCGCCTCCGCCCATCCGTTCCATAATAATCTGTACGTTCACCTCATCCATGGCACGCGCACTGATATAAACCTTGTTCATATACTCTGTCAAAACAAAGGATGCCTTGACGCCGACAATGTTCAGCAGCTCATTCGCTGCCTGTGCGCCTGTCACTGTCGGATTTTCCAGACCATCGCTGGGACAGATACTGATTGCATAGCACCCCATAAATGCTTCGGCGTGACGCACTGCCTCCGCTCTTGCCTTGTACGTGCTCATATCGTCCCTGAAGGACTTGCGCACCCTCGTCATATCTGCACCATTTCTGCGCAAAAATGCCGCTGCTTCAAAAGTCCTCATTCCTGTCTTGGCCACAAAATTCTGCGTATCCACAACGATTCCTGCATACATACAATCCGCTTCACTTTGCTTTAGCCGGATGCCGTCATCATAATACTGCAATATTTCTGCCACCATCTCACAGGCTGAAGAGGCAGACGGCTCAATATATGAAAGCGAAGCATTCTGAATCTTTTCCGCTCCCTGACGATGATGATCCAGCACGACAATCGTACGCGTCAGATACAGAAGCTCTTCGCATTCCGTCATGCTCGGACGGTTCGTATCAACTACAACCAATGTGGTATTGTAATTTATCATTTCAATCGCCTGCTCATGGTCGAGAAACAGCCTTTCTCCGCCATTCTCGTTTGCCTCAAGCACGCTGATCCAAGGCCGGATGCCACTGTTGACATCGCCAAGCACAATATAGGCCGGCTTATTCACCTGCTTGGCTGCGCGGCAAATTCCCACACACGCGCCCAGGGAATCAATATCCGTCATTTTGTGCCCCATAACAATCACACGGTCACGTGAATTGATCAGCTCGCGCAAAGCCTGCGCTTTCACACGTGCACGGACTCTCGTGTTGCGCTCCGCTCTCTGCGTCTTTCCACCAAAGAACGACAACTTGTCCTGCTCCTTCACTACCGCCTGATCTCCGCCTCGCGCAAGAGCCATTTCCATAGCCCCCCGGCCGGCTTCAAAATTCTGTACGTAATCTTCGTTGCTGATACCAATTCCGATACTCACAGTCATATTGATGGAATTACCGATATTGACTGTCTTGACATCTTCCAATACAGAAAAACGGTCCTCCACCATCGTCTCAAGTCCTTTGCGGTTCACAACCAAAAGGTACCTGCCCTTTTCCAGTTTACTGATCAGACCACCGACAGAAGAGACATACTTCGTAATTTTCCTGTCTACCAGTGCCTCCAGCATAGAGCGCCGGATATCTTCCACGCTCTCCATCACTTCATCGTAGTTGTCCATATACAAAAGGCCGACCGCGGGCTTCTGTTCATAATTCTCCTGTTTGAATGCCAAAAGCTCTGTAATATCAAAAAAATACAGCGCAACGATACAGCTCTCGCCGCCAGTCTGCTCCACCCCTTCCAGATCTTCAAGCATAGAACTGAGCCATACCCTTTTCATGTCCACCCGGTACCTGCGTTCATTATACTCAATCTCAAGGCTTCTCGCCTCTTCATCCAGCGGAAAATGCGCTGCATTCATAGCCGGAAACAACGTAGATATATTTTTATGATAATCTGCATCCTTTCCAGTAAGCTCTGCCATCATATCATTCATCCAGACCAGCTTTCCATCTGGCTGAACAATCGCATACGGAACCAGAAAATTCTTCAGCATTTCTTTTTCAATTCCGCTGAACTTATGCGCAAAATCCATCAGTTCAATCAGAACCCGTGACCGGTAATGCACATCCAGCAAAACCAGCGACAAAATCAGAACAACTGTAAATCCTCCCACAATACATCCCGCCAGCGTATTTACATACAAAACAGCCGCGGTAAGCACCAGCTGCAGAAGAACTACCAGAACGCACCAATACCAGTGCCGCATAACCTTGCCACTGTATCTCAGCTGTGCTTTGTTGTCCATTCTATTTTTGTCCATAACAGTCTCCAATCTTTCATGAAGCAACACAAATCCGCTTTACGGTTGTATTGCAGCAGGAAAACAAAAACAAACCTGACATTGTATTATAGCATAAAACATAGTCTTAATAAAGTTCTTTTACGAAAACACAGAGGCTTCCCCTTCCTGCTCAATCATATTTCTGATTTCCTGCATCTCACAGTCCAGTGCTGTGATGGCATCTGCACATCTTTGCAGCTTTTCCACAATCTCCGCCTCATTCGGCAAATCCTTTTTATAACGCAGCTTATGATCCACGCTCGCCCAGAAATCCATCGCAATCGTCCGAAACTGCACCTCTACCTTAACAGCAACCTTGCCTTCCTCCAGAAAAACCGGTATCTCCAGAATCAGGTGCAGACTGCGATATCCGTTCGGCTTCGGATTTTTTATATAATCCTTTGTTCGAATCAACCGGATATCATCCTGATTCACAAGCAGCTCCGCCAACCGGTAAATATCCTCCGGAAATGCGCAGACCACACGAATCCCCGCCACATCATAAAGATACTTCTCGATACTCTCTCCGATCTTGTCCTCCGTCAAATCCGGTACCTTCCGCTCCAGCTTTTCAATAATGCTGGCCGGACTTTTCAGACGGCTCTCAATTGATTCAAACGGATTACGATCGTATTGCAAGGAAAACTCCGCATTGAGTACATTCAGTTTTGTCTCAACCTCCATAATGGCACAGCGGTATTTATTCATGATCTTCATGTACTGACGCCCGTTCTCCAAAATACTGACAAATTTATAACTCAAATCACTTAATTCTTTCTTTGTATCTTCCACTTATTTCCCACCTTTATCTCATGCTTCAGAAATTATGCTGCCCAAAACGCCCGGACCCTTCCACAATTTTCCGCACAATCCCTGAACACATTGTACCAGAAGCATAGCAGTATGTATAATTAAAATTGTATTAAAAAATTCATGACACCAGCTTTATGTTTTGATTGATATATTCAAAAAATATCTTACAATAATTTTGCAGAAATATAAAAGCAAAAGAATTGAGGTAAAAATTGTGAACAATATCTTACTGACATCCGGCTATAATTTCGAAGAGTATTCTATCTCAGAATATCTCGGAGTATACTCCGGAGAACGTGCGCTGGGAACAGGTTTTCTGAGTACTTTAGGTGCCAGTCTCGCAGATTTTCTTGGCTCCAACAGTACAATGTATTCTGACAAATTAAAAACAGCCAAAACATATGCAATGGAACAATTAATGACTCGAGTAGAAAACGCCGGCGGCAACGCCATTATTGGCCTTGATATCGACTACACGACTTTTTCCGCAGACATCATGGGAGTTATTGCCAACGGTACAGCTGTTAAGATAACGAAAAATGTGAACGCTCCTTTGACCAAACCAAAAACTTTCCCAATACGGGCAACCAATCCAGGAATGCCTTTTATTCCTGCATACGTATTGATTGATCTGTCTCAAAATTTTGCTTCCATTTCTCTTGATATTTATTGCCCTGTTTCTTTTGATTTGGAAACGGCTGCTTCTGCTCCCAAAGACAGTGACATGTGGGTTTTCAATTTCGAGGCATTTATGAAAGCCGTTTTAGCATACAATACGGCCAAAGAGATATTAGAATTTTTAAACGAATACAACGAAGAACACCCCAACACTGTAAGTCCTCTTTTAATAGAGGAAATTGTAAATCTCGTATCCCTGGAACGTATATACGGAAATATGCAAAAGTCCGCAGTAAACAAGATTCAGGATTTCTTCCTGACACATGATACCTGAATACATAGTGCCTGTATAATAAGCCCACAAAAAAGAATGCGCAAAAGCGCATTCAGCCTGAGGCTTTTTTCAGATACGAAACGAAGTTTGGCCCATTTATACAAAAAAACGCCGCAACATGTTTACACATCCTGCGGCATTTCTGTTTTTTATCACGGTTCTTTTTATCGAATTAGTCCTGAACGTATGGCATAAGGGATACGTGACGTGCTCTCTTGATGGCTACGGTCAGCGCTCTCTGATGCTTTGCACAGTTTCCTGTGATTCTTCTCGGAAGGATTTTTCCTCTCTCAGATACATATCTTTTCAGCTTGTTTACATCCTTGTAATCAATCTCATTGTTTTCCTTGCCACAGAAAACGCAGACTTTCTTTCTTCTGCGCATACCGCCTCTTCTTTTCATAGAAGCATCGCCTCTGTCTTTATTGAATGCCATTTGGTTATTCCTCCTTTTACGCAAAAATTCCAGGCGCTTTAGTTAAACGGGAGCTCTTCGTCGATTCCGTCCGGAATATTCATGAAGCCGTCTCCTGCTGATGCCTGACTCGGTGACGGCATCGGCGCCGCCGCCATTGGTGAAGGCTGACGCATCATACCGCTGTCTGCGGACGCCGCCTTGCTCTCAGCAAACTCCTGATCCTCCACAACCACATCGGTCGTATATACTTTCTGGCCATCCCGGTTTGTATAGCTGCCGGTCTGAATGCGGCCGGTCACTACAACTTTTGTTCCCTGACGCAGATACTTTTCTGCAAACTCCGCACTTCTGCCGAACGCCACGCAGCCAATAAAATCTGCACTCTGTCCGTCGTTTCCATCACGGCGGAATCTGCGGTCAACCGCCAGCGTATATCTGGCAACTGCGGTTGAGTTATCCCCTGCGGAATAACGTACTTCAGGGTCTCTCGTCAAACGTCCCATTAAGATGACTTTATTCATTCTATCTCCTCTTTTCTATTTATGCATCCTGTCTCACGCATAAATATCTGATTACGTTTTCCATGATACGGATCCGTCTTTCAACTTCTGCCGGACATGTAGCATCAGACTCGAAACGAACGAAATAATAAAATCCTTCACGCATTTTCTGGATTTCGTAAGCGAGCTTTCTTTTGCCCCACTCGTCTACCTCGGTTACAGTACCGCCAAAACGTGTAATGATCTCTTTTACCTTTTCGATTGTAGCGGCTCTGTCTTCGTCTTCAATTTTTGCGCTGACAACCACTGCTAATTCATACTTGTTCATGCTTCTCGCACCTCCTTATGGTCTCTGGCCCCTTTTCGATGAAAGGAGCAAGGAAATAATATATCACAAGCACTGATTTTATCATAGTTTGTCTGCAAAAGCAAGCAGTTTTTGCCCAAGCCCCACGGCGTCCTTCAGCCTTCTTTTGCCCGCAGTCCCTTCGTATTTTTCTCTACCAGTTTGCGGGCAACCATAATCTGGTGGCCGCATCCCAGACACTTCAATCGAAAATCCGCTCCCACGCGCAAGATTTCCCATTCCTGACTGCCGCAGGGATGTTTTTTCTTCAATTTTACAATCTGTCCCACTTCATAATCCAAGATCGCTCACCTGCTTTCTGCTTTTCCATTTCCATAATGGTCATAACGATTCAGAATAACTTCTTTTATTCAGCATTTAGAGGTCTTTTCCCTCTGTTCTTCTCTCACACCTCAATCTGCGCAAGCACCTTGCCGATCCTGTCAGAAATCAGCAGTTTGGCTTCCTGATCTCTGGGGGTCGGAGATTTGTTGATTACCACAAGATGCCTGCCCCTGAAAGAATCAACCAGCCCCGCTGCCGGATAAACAGCCAGAGAGGTACCTGCAATGATCATTACATCCGCATGGGAAATATAGTAAATTGAATCCTGTATCGTCTGCTGATCCAGCCCCTCTTCATAGAGCACCACATCCGGTTTTATGACACCTCCACAGGTACAAAGCGGTACTTCACCCTGAAACTCCAGCATATATCTGGCGTCGTAAGCCTTTTTGCAACGCTGACAGTAGTTGCGGTGCACGCTGCCATGCAGCTCCAGCACCCGCCTGCTCCCTGCTGCCTGATGCAGCCCGTCAATGTTCTGCGTCACAACCGCCCTTAGCTTTCCTTTTTCCTCCAGCTCAGCCAGCTTTTTATGCGCTGCATTTGGCTGTACATCGAGGCAGAGCATTTTATTCCGGTAAAACCGGTAGAACTCCTTTGTATTCCGCACAAAAAAGGTATGGCTCAGAATCGTTTCTGGTGGAAAATCATACTCCTGATGATACAGACCATCCACGCTTCGAAAATCCGGAATCCCGCTTTCCGTAGACACACCTGCGCCGCCAAAAAATACAATGTTATCACTGCCGCTGATGATCTCCTGTAATTTATTTATCTTCTCTTCCATTCTGCCAAATCTCCTTTATCTGAAATCCGTATCCCGGTAGACTCCAATCTCTGCCACTGTCTCCATATTCTCAACATTCTCAACTAACTTACTCTTAATTTCCAATTCCTGTAATCACTTTACCATGAATCTGCATGTCCAACAACTAGAAAAATTCTGCCTTGCTTCTCCACGACTCACCCTTGTCACTTTTCTGCTCCGGTCAGCAGCGCACGCATCCTGCCAACTGCCATACCTGTATTTTTTTAATACCTTATAAAAATATGTCTCTGAACTGTACCCGGCCATTTTTCCGATATCCCGGATACTCAGTTCACGGTTCTGCCGGATCAGATCAATTGCCGCATTGATCCTCCAGCGCCAGGTCATCAGTGAACTGCTCTTTCATAATCCGGATCGCTTCCCGCACGTACTGAGCCCTCGTATCGGCCGGTTCGGCAATACTGCAACACCTTTTAATCGCCTTTATACATTCTGCTGCGATTTCCTCTGGTCTGCTGCATTCTTCCACCTGATATATGGCCAAAACCCATGTTCGGCCGAAAACATCAGATCTGGCCGATATGCACCGCACTGTCTTGCCAGGCATGAAAGCAAAACATACTGTTCCTGTATCTTTACGCCGGTTCCTGAAAACTCCTGGTCAAGCATTTCCCTTATCCGGATAATCTGCTGCTGATACCCTTCCACAAGCGCCGCCATATCTAAAATGTCCCATGAAAAAGCCCGATTCACTTTCGCCTTTGATAAACGGTCGATGAGCATGGTAAGCGCCCCTGTAAAAATAGAAATCAGATCACGCCGCAGGATAGAGTGAATCGTATCTTTATATTTTTTCTTCAGTATACATGCCATGATAATTCCCCACTGATATACGGCTCTGTCACGCTTTCATTCCAGGCTGTTATAATCTCCGGCTTCAGAAGCACATCCTTTTCACGCTCCATACTGCCTCCCTCCGCCACCTGATTACAATGTTCATATAAAACCCGCACAGCCTCCGTTCCCATCGTCTGCGGACGCTGTTCCAGAACAACATCTACATAGCCGTTTTGCAGCGCCTGGCTTGTATCGTCATTCAAATCAAAAACCACCTTGTGCATCTGTGTATAACTTTCCGGATGTTCTTCCATAATCAGCGAAATCGCCCGTGAAGAATACCCTTCGATGCAAAACAATCCGTCAATCTCGGGATTCTGGTCCAAAAGCTGTGTAATCTGATCCTTCAGCGCAATAATACTTTCACCTCGTTCCAGCACAGCAGTAATCTCCATATCAGGATATTGTTCCAGTCCTTCTTTCAGGCCACGCAGCCGCTCCGCCTGATTCGACTTTTCAATTTCAGACGCAACAGCAGCTATCCCTCCCTTTTCCCCGGTCAGATCCGCGAGTAATCGGGCAGCAGTCTGCCCGGCTGAAAATTTATATCAATGCCGCGCTCCTTACACGCCTCGGAAACTGCCAGAGCCGCCTGCTCCCAGTAGCCATAATTTGCCGTCGGAGCCACAAATGTAAACTTAACTTTTTCAGCTATCCGGTTATCACTTTCCTTCTCATAGACCAGACCAACATTCAGCTATGCTATTCCGAGCAACAGTACCGGGATCATCCATTTTTTCAACGGCTTTGCCCTCCTTTTTTGCCTTTGCGGGTAGTTCATTCACCTCTATCGCGATTCTCTCTTCATTTATCATAACAAGAAAATCGCTGAGCCGTCAACAAAAGACCGCGGTATCTTCGGGGCCGGATGCCTTTTGGATACCGCGGTTATTCAAAATCCTTAATTCATACCAAGCTTGTCACGCAGGAAGCTTAATGCCGCCTCATTGATATATGTTCCAAGATTATCACGGCCTGCCATGGAGTTCACCATGAGGTATGCCTCAAGGCCTGCTTGAATGTATAATTTGTGAAGACGCTCTGCCTGTGCAACAAATACACGCGGGTCCTTTCCCCCCTGCCCCATAAAGATCGGTGCATCATCTGTTGTCACATAATTGATCGGACTCGCCATTTCCACAAGCTTCAGCTCCTCTTTGTAAGGCGTATCCGGATTATACTGTTCTGCACGCAGAACGCCCATGCCTTCTCCCTTTTCCTTAAACCCGATAAGCTGAGAACGTGCTGAGTTATATGCGTCTATCTGATTATAGGCATCCATTGCATTGATGTGATACGGGGCATCATACAAATCTGTACTCAGAATAATAATATCTGTCATACCATAAAAGTCTGCGCACACCTGCACCCGACTGGACTGTTCCAGATTTCCTCCTGTCTCTCCTTCCAGCTCCTCCACATCGCCTGTAACAGCAAGCAGAATTGCCAGATGTGCACCTGCTGAAGTTCCGGAACAAGCAATCCGCTCTGGATCAATTCCGTATTCCTCTGCATGAGCACGCAGGAACCGTACTGCACCCTTGCAGTCCTCGATCTGTGCCGGATAAGCCATTTCCTGGCTCAGGCGATAATCAATCGAGCCCCTTCCTCTACAAGAGAAAGCACGTATGCAAGCTGCTGATTGGACCAAGAACCTGTAAATTCTTCTTCACATTTGTAGGATGCCTCCCACCATGCACCACCGTGGATAAATACAATAACTGGAGAATTCTCTGTCACATCCTCTGATTACAGGAAAAGATAGCGCATGTAATCTCAAAATACCTGCCCTGGCACTGACCGTTTTTGCATTGAAATCTGATAATTCTTTCTCTCACTGCCAGATTTTGCACCGATTGCCTGTTTCTCATTTATAACATTTTTCTCTGTTAACAATGATTTTGCCCCAATTTCCGGCAATTCTACTGCCAGTCGGTTGCTATTTGGGGACGAAACAGGTAAACTGAAAACGATTTCCCTCGTACTAAAATCTCCAATAAATAATTTATCAGAAAGCAGGTAATAAAACATGTTTGAGCTTAACAAAACTGCATTTGCAGAATTTTTATGCCAGGAGCGAAAAGCAAAAGGCTATACCCAAAAAAAACTTGCCGAAAAACTGTTCGTGTCTGACAAAGCGGTCAGCAAATGGGAGCGTGGAGTTTCCCATAGTTAAAGATACCACACCAAATATGATGAACCCACGCTTATAC
>ERZ777306.2582-NODE-2582-length-22370-cov-6.918754_pt1 | contig 22370 bp, 17 predicted proteins | sample MGYA00374966_ERZ777306 | MGnify/ENA primary metagenome ERZ777306 (study PRJEB29329, sample SAMN06343882) | mouse gut metagenome | isolation source: Mouse cecum | place: Austria: Vienna | collected 2014-11-15 ...
AATCCGCATAGCCTTTCGCAGGAGAGACGTCGATGCCGAAGGAGCACGCCCCGGCGGGATCGATTTTGAGCTGGAAGGACTTCAGGACCGCCAGGGCATGTTCGAAGGCCCTCCCCGCAAGTTTCTCGGAGCTACGCAACTTGCGCAGCTCGACATATATCGACTGCGCCAGCTTTTTAGACAGCGACTCGTCTTTGGAAGCTTCGGCCCAAACCACCACCCATCCGCGCTGGTTTGCAAAATCGTACAGGGCACGCAACAGCACCGTTTTGCCCATTCCGCGAAGGCCCGAAATGACGATAGGACGCATTCCCTCGGCATCGTCGTAAACCCTTGTCATGTCTTGCTCAATGGAGCGGACAATGTCATCGCGGCCCGCCAAATAAGGGGGCTTGCGCCCAGCTCCGGGATTGAAGGGATTGCTCATTTCGCTCCTCTCTAACAAAATATAACTCAATATAAATAATCATTTATATTTCATTATAGACTGTTAGAAAGCAGGAAGGAAGAGCCTTGCCCCACGCAAGCCGAGAGCGCAGCGACAAGCTGGCCGGAGCATGGGGCAGAGACAGAATCTCTGCCCCATGAATCAAACTGGCAGCTCCGCCCAAATTGCGAAAGGCTACGGGCGGGAGAGGCCGTCTACTGGCAGCACTGCGCCGGAAATGTAGCTGGACATGTCGGAGGCCAGGAACATGCACGCGCAGGCGATATCCTCCGGCTCCCCCATGCGCCCCAGCGGAATGGACTCGATCAGCGGTTTGATCATGGACTCGGGCAGGGCGTCCACCATGTCGGTGTGGGTGATGCCCGGCGCCACCGCGTTCACGCGGATGCCATGACGCGCCAGCTCGCGGGCCAGCGACAGCGTGAGACCGTTCACGGCGAATTTGGAAGTGGGATACGCGCACCCGGAAGGCTGGGCGTATTTGCCCACCATCGAGCTGGTGTTGACAACGGAGCCACCTGTGCCCTGCTCTATCATGATGCGGGCCGCCGCCTGGCTGCACACGAACACGGCGGTGACGTTCAGGGCCATCACCTTCTCGAACTCCTCCAGCGTGTAATCCACCAGCGGGGTGCGGGAGCTCACGCCCGCGTTGTTGCACAGCACGTCCAGGCGCCCGAAGCGCTGCACCACGGCGTCGAAGGCCTCCTTCACCTCATCGGGGCTGGTGAGGTTGGGGCAGATGCCCATCACGTTGTCGGCTAGACCCTCTTCGGCCAGCTGGGCGATGGCCTTGTCCACCGTCTCCTTGCGCGAACCCGCCAGGGCCACCTTCGCGCCGTTCTTCAAAAACTCGCGGACGATGGAGTATCCGATACCGCGCGTGCCACCGGTTACGATTGCTACTTTTCCTTCGACGATTCCCATGAGGCATCCTTTCTGTCGTTTGTGCATCCACCATTCTAGCGGCATTCCGAAGCCGCCGCGCGCCACCGGCGGCGGCACGGGTCAACCGTTGCCAGAACCCCACAGACAGAAAGCCCCGCAGCGTTAGGCCACGGGCAGGCGCACGGTGAAGGCGGTGCCCTCCCCGTCTTCGCTGGTCACGGCGATGGTTTCGCCCGGCCGCGACTTCAATATGGACGTATTGGCCAGAATAACCGTGAGCGGCGTTTTCAGCTCGTGGGACGCGTCGGCCACCAACTGCTGCTGCCCCCAGGCCCGCTCCACCGGGCGCAGGGCCCAGCGAGCGAAGAACAAGGCTGATGCCGAAGAACACCGCCAGCACCAGCGTCACCGCCGCCATGGTAAGCCCCACGAACTTCCATCGCAGGCTTTTCAACACGGCATCCGCGCCCTGGGCCGCACCGCGCCGCGGCTGGCGGGCGCCCGAACCGCTAGCCATGGGCGGCCTCCTTGGCGCCTTCCGCTTCCACAAGCCGGTAGCTGGCCCCGTGGATGTTCTCCAGCTTCACCTTCGACCCCACGTGCCCCAGCTTCTTCCGCAAAAACGAGATGAAGGCCTCAACATTGTTCTCCCCCACGCCGGAATCCATGCCCCACGCCCGCTGCATCAGCTGGTCCTTCGATATCACCTGGCACGGATTCTCCATCAATATGCGGGCAATGGCGAATTCCTTGGCGGAAAGCATGATGACCTTCGCGCCGCAACGCAATTCGCGGCTGTCCAGGTCAAGCGCCACGTCGCCCAGCTGCAGCCGCTCGAACACCACGTCGCCTTGGCGGCGGGTGAGCGCCCGCAGGTGGGCCATCAGCTCGGCCGGCGAGAAGGGCTTGATCATGTAGTCGTCGGCGCCGGAATCCAGCCCGGCAATTTTGTCCGGCACCGCGTCGCGGGCGGTCAGCAGCAAAATGGGGGTGGAAACGCCGGCGCGGCGCAGCTGGCGAGACACTTCGAAGCCGTCCATCCCCGGCAACATCACATCCAGCACCACCACATCGTAGTAGCCGGATTCCGCCCAGCTCAGGCCCTCGGTTCCGCTGTGCACCGTGTCCACCTCGTAGCCGTTGTCCTGCAGGATTTTCTGCAGCGCGCGGGCCAAATTGATGTCGTCTTCCACAATAAAAACGCGCATAGGCGACTTCTCCTTCAGCAGTTTGCGCCTATTGTACGCAATAGCCTGAAACAAGGCTTAAAAAAGCCCGCAACCGAGGCTGCGGGCTGGGAACGTGCCGTTGTCGGCGGGTTGGCCGCGCCGGCGCTAGGCCTCGTCCATCCACGGGGAGGCGTACACCTGGTAGCTGGCGAAGTCGGGGGCGCCCATGGCGTACACGTCGTAGTCCACCGCCTGACCGGGGGTGGTGTCCACAATCTTGAAATAGCCGCCCTCGATGTTGCCGTCGCCGTCGAACAGAATCACGTCAACGCGAGACGACTCGGAACCCTCCACCTCTTCGGAGGCAGTAACGGTGCCGGTGAATTCCTTGGCGCCGAAATCGGTGTCGGAAATGCCGGCGTCCTCGATGGTGTAGATGTCGCCGATGGTCACGTCGGTCTGCTGCCACGCGTCATCGGGGGTTTCGATGGTGAACTCCATGGTTTCCGGCTGGGGCGCCTCTTGGCCCGCCAGCTTCATGCCGCTGTTGTCGCCGGTCACCATCGAGAAGTAATAGGTGGAATCCGGCAGCACGCTGGGCACGTCCACATCCTTCTCGAACAGCACGTTGCCGTCGGCGTCCTTGGCCACCGCGTGGATCACCGGGGCCACCGCTTCCATAGTGGCGTTGCTGTTCTGCACTTCAACGGCGAAGTCCACCATGCCGTTTTCCGCCGGGAACCAGCCGTAGTCGGCGATGGTCAGGTCGGCGGGGTCGGCCAGCTCTTCCTCGGGAGTTCGAGCCGGCGCGGCCGCTTGGTCGGTGGAGGCGTCTGTTTGCTGCGCATCGGCCGATTGCACCTGCTGGCCGTTGGCGGCATCGTCGTTTACGGTGGGGTTCGAAGCGCATCCGGCAAGCCCAAGGGCAACCACGGCGGACAGCGCGGCGATGGTCAGAGTGCGAATCTTCATGCTGATCACCATTTTCCTTACTTTCACTTTCAGGGAGGGATGCGCGGGTCGGCGCGCAGCGGGTCATTTCTGCCCACAGGCCAATCTTGAAGGCCCTGAGAAATAAAGGTGAATTCCGTTGTTGCTGCGCGGCCAAATTGCCGCAAACGCCATTGCCGCGTTGGAATGCGGGAACCTTTGTTTCTTGGCGTTTACCTGGGAACTTTTTAGGATTTTGTCCGCTTGGCAACTTTGTTTCCGCAGGGTTGCCGCCCCATGCCGCGCCGGTGCCGGAACCCCTAAGACGCCTTAAGGTTTTCGGCCGCGCCGCGGGGGGGGGAGACGCCCCCCGCACGACGCGACGGGACTAGGGGTCTAGTTCCGCCAGCGAACGAAGCCGTGGCGGAAATTGCGGCCTAGTCCTGCCAGCGAACGAAGCCGTGGCGGAAATTGCGCCCTAGTCCTGCCAAGGGGCACAAGAGGACGAGGGCGTGGCGGGACTAGGGGGCTAGTTCCGCCAGCGAAACAGGGGGACGGCGAGGTTTCTTGAGATGGCTGGGGGTTCGGCCTATAATCGAGCCATCGTTTCGCGACGGGAGCTTTACGCCGTTGCCGCCCTTCGAGAAAGGACGCTCCCATGAATCGCCCCAGCCCCACCGCCAGCAGCGGCTCCGACACGGTTGGATCCGACCCAGCTGCTCCCCCGAGCCCCAACGCAAATGCCGACCACGGCCCTGGCGCCGATCCCAGCGCCTGTGCCAATGCCGACCACGGCCCTGGCGCCGATCCCGACGGCTGCGCCAATGCCGACCACGGCTCCGACCTCAACTCCAGCGCCCATCGCGGCCCCAGTACGAACCTCGCCTCTGACCCCGCTCCCGCCCCTGCCGCCAACGTGCCAAACGCGGGCGCGATCCCTTCCCCGCAGCAAACGCAGCTGAGCGCCGGGTCGCTGCTGAACGAGCGCGGCCAGCTGGCCCAGGCCGGTTGGGCCACCCAGCTGGTGCGCGAGTACAACCGCCAGCAAGTGGGCGCGGCGAAATGGCGCATCAAAGAATGGGACTACTACCTTATATATGATGGGGAGTTCGCCGTGGCCCTCACCCTGAGCGACATGGGCTACATCGGGCTCATTTCGCCATCGCTGCTGGACTTCTCCGCGCCCCGCTATACCACCAAAAGCCAACTGGCGGTGATGCCCATGGGGAAGTTTCAAATGCCGCCCAGCTCGGCGGCGGGAACGTCCGCGTACCAGAGCAAAACTTCCAACTTCCGCTTTGAAGTGCTGGAAGGGGGCGAGCGGCGCATCGAGGTGCGGTTCGACAACTTTGAAAACGGCCAGCCCCTGGAGCTGCAGCTGCGCCTTACCCGACCGCCGGCCGACAGCATGGTGATCGCCACCCCGTGGGCCGAAGACCCCAGCGCCTTCTACTACAACCAGAAAATCATCGGCCTGTGGGCAGAGGGTCAGGTGCGCGTGGGGGATTTCTGCCATCAGTTCAGCCCGCTGGGCAGCGGCGGCGCGGCACTTTCCGGCCCCGCCTTCGGGCTTTTAGACTGGGGGCGCGGCGTGTGGACCCGCGACAACACCTGGCGATGGTCGGCGGCCCAGGGGCTGCAGAACGGGCAGGTGTTCGGCTTCAACCTGGGCTACGGCTTCGGTGACACCAGCGCCGCCAGCGAGAACATGCTGTTCGTGAACGGCCGCGCCACCAAGCTGGGGCGGGTGGACTTCGGCGTGCCGGAGGCAGCGGGGCAAGAGGGCGCCAAGCGCCTGGCCAGCCGCTACCGGCTGATGGAACCCTGGCACTTCACCGACGACGAAGGGCGGCTTGACCTGCGCTTTACCCCGCTTTTGGACCGCAGCGACTGGATGGACTACCGGCTGGTGCTCACCGACCAGCACCAGGTGTTCGGCCACTTCAACGGCTGGGTGGTACCGGACGGCGCGGACGGCGCCCCGGGCGAACGCTTCCCCGTAACCGACCTCCTGGGCTTTGCCGAAGTAGTGCACAACGTGTACTAGCGCACCGGCTCGAAAAAAAGGGGCGCCGCAGGGCATCAAGCCCGCGACGCCCACCCCTTCGCCCCGGCAACAATGCCAAAGGCGCCGCCAAGCCGCCAGATCATCGCGCCGCCCCACATAACGCGCACCCAACCGCCTCGGTTCGCACCGGCGCGCCCGCTTCGTTGCGCCATAATGGAACCAGCAAAAACCGCTCCTTTTCGGAAAGGACCCTCATGGAGAACTTCGAGTTCGTATCCCCCACCCATTTCGTATTCGGCCGCGACGCGGAGGCACAGGTGGGCGCCAAGCTGGCCAACCAGGGCGCCGTGAAGGTGCTGCTGCACTACGGCGGCGGCAGCGCTGAGCGCAGCGGGCTTTTGGGGCGGGTGCGCGAAAGCCTGGCCGCGGCCGGCATAAAGTGCGTGGAGCTGGGCGGCGTGCGCCCCAACCCCGAGATAACCCTGGTGCGAGAAGGGGTTGCCCTGTGCAAACAGCACGGCATCGACTGGGTGCTGGCGGTGGGCGGCGGCTCGGTGGTGGACTCCGCCAAGGCCATCGCCGTGGGCGCCCGCGCCACCTGCGACGTGTGGCAGTTCTTCGAAACCAAGCAGCAAACCAACGACGTGCTGCCCATTGCGGTGGTGCTCACCATCCCCGCCGCCGGCAGCGAGGCATCCCCCAACGCCGTGGTGTCCAACGACGAACTGGGGCGCAAAACCGGCTACGGCAACGATGCGCAGCGGCCGAAGCTGGCTTTCCTGAACCCCCAGCTCACCTTCACGCTGCCGCCCTATCAAACCGCCGCCGGCCTCACCGACATGTTCTGCCACCTGCTGGAGCGCTTCTTCGACGACTACGGAGCGGTGCCGGTGACGGACAACCTGAACCTGAGCCTGATGAAAACCATCCGCGCCGAAGCGCCGCGGGTGCTGGCGGATCCGGAAAACTATGATGCCCGCGCCAACATCATGTGGGCCGGCATGCTGTGCCACCAGGGGCTGGCCGGCGTGGGGCGCCACGAAGACTGGGCCACCCACGGGCTTGAGCACGAGCTGTCCGCCTTCGACACCTCCATCACCCACGGCGCTGGGCTGGCGGTCATGTTCCCCGCCTGGATGGAGTACGTGCACGGGGAGAACCCGGCCCGCTTCGCCTTCTACGGCCGCGAGGTTTTCGGGCTGGTGACCAGTGGAGATGTGGAAGCGGACGCGCTCTCGGCCATCGATGAGACCCGCAGCTTCTTCGCATCGTTGGGCATGCCCACCACCTTGGCGGAGCTGGGCTTCGACGAAGCGCGGCTGGAAGAGGCCATCGCCGATATGCTGCCCACCCTGGCCGCCAACAAGGGCAATCCCTTCGGCAGCTTCAAGCGGCTTTCCATGGAAGACGCCGCCGCCATCTACCGCAGCGCCCTGTAGCGCACATCCGCGGGGCGGCTGCGGCGCGGCCGCCCCTTCCCCAAACCCCGAAAAAGGCGTCGGGCGCCTATTCCCTTCCCCGCTTGAACCGTATAAAATGCCCCAGTCGCACAGAAGTTGCCGCAACGGAGAGGGGCAGCGATGGGGTCACAGGAATTCAGCTGGAAACGCGCGTGCATTTTGGCGGGCGCGTGCATCGCGCTGGTTATCGGGTCGGGGTTCGCCACCGGCCAAGAGCTGGTGCAGTACTTCACCGCCTACGGGCTGGGGGGCCTGGCGGTGGTGGCCATCTTCGCCATCGTGTTCATTTACTATAACATCAACTTTGCCCGCGTGGGCGCCCGCGAGCAGTACGAAGTGGGCAACCAGGTGTTCCAGCACTTCTGCGGCAAGAAGCTGGGCACGTTTTTCGATTACTACTCCACCATGTTCTGCTACATGTCGTTCTTCGTGATGATCGGCGGAGCTGCCTCCACGCTGCAGCAGGGCTTTGGCCTGCCCAGCTGGGTGGGCGGGGCGCTGGTGTGCGCCATCGTGGTGGCCATCGTGTGTCTGGGGCTGTCGAAGCTGGTGGACATCATCGGCATCATCGGCCCCATCAAAATCGCGTTTTTCGTGGTGATCGGGCTTGTGGTGCTGTGCATGGACTGGCAGCAGCTGCCGGCAGGGCTTGAGGCGGTGAACACCGGCGCGCTGGCGGGCGCCACCGCCGAGGAGGGCATGGTGAAGGCGGGCGATAATTGGCTGATCAGCGGCCTGTCCTACGCCGGCTTCGTGCTGCTGTGGTTCGCCAGCTTCATGACGCTTTTGGGGGCGAAGAACGACCGCAAAAGCCTGAGCGCCGGCATCGTCATCGCCACTGCGGTGATTTGCCTGGCCATCGTGGTCATCTACTGCGCGCAGCTGGCCAACATCAACACCGGCTCCGACGGCGTGTACGTGTGGAACGCCCCCATCCCCAACCTCATCCTGGCCGACAAGGTGTGGCCGCCGCTTTCAGTGGTGTACTCGGTAGTGGTGTTCGTGGGCATCTGCGCCACGGCGGTGCCACTGCTGTACAACCCGGCGGCGCGGTTCGCGAAGGAGGGCACGCGGAAGTTTCGCCTGCTCACCCTGGGGCTGGGCGTGGCAGGGCTGGTGATTGGCCTGTTTGTGCCCTACCGCACGCTGGTGAACGTGGTGTACGTTATCAACGGATACATCGGCGCCGTGCTGCTGGTGTTCATGGTGGCCCGCAACCTGCGGGATTTCGTAGCGAAGCGACGCGCGGTGAAGGGCACGGCCCCCACCCGTCCCGCCGAAGCCGACTTCGAAGACCCCGCCATCGAGGGCTAAGCACACCTGGGGGCATCCCCGTCCCCTGTCATGCCCATGCCCCTTCCGTGCTGATATCGGGGGGCCATACAACAGAGCGCGTCTATCGCTACCAATCCCGCCAAGAGAGAACTTTCCCCTGCGATGTAACGAGGCTGTCCTCTCCCCCGTAGACAACGATGCGCTGATCAGGGCCCAAATTCGCCAACGCAGAAAACACCTTCATGGACTTGAACCACTTCGCGCTAAAAGTGGCCCCCGACTTTACCTCAACTGCCTGGGGGGATGACTCAGAACCGATTATGAAGTCCACTTCATTGGTGGCCGTCTCATGCCAGAACCACACCTCCGGCTGAACTCCTCGGGCCCACTGGCGCTTGAGGTGCTCCATGAGCACCAGGTTCTCGAACAGGGCCCCCCGAAATGGACTGAGGGCAACATCGTCCGCAGTGCGCAATCCTAACAGGGCGCACGCCAGGCCGGTATCGCACAAATACAGCTTCGGCCGTTTCACAAGACGCTTGTTGAAGTTCTTCGAGAACGGCTGCACCAGGAACACGATAGAACTGGCTTGCAAAATGGATAGCCAGCGTCTGGCGGTCCGCTGATCAATCGAGGCCTCTGCAGCAAGCTCGGAGTAGTCGACTATTCCCCCGATTCGCCCGGCGCACAAACGCATGAAGCGCCTGAACGAATCCAGGTTGCCAACATTGGCAAGACTGCGCACGTCTCGCTCCAAATACGTTTGGATATAGGGTGGATAGTAATCCCCTGCAGGAATAGCGCTATGGTAAATGCGGGGGAAGGCGCCTGTGAGCAGCCATTCATCCAGCGTTGGCGGAAGCTTCCCCTGCGATGAAAGCTCCGTTTGGGAGAACGGGAACAAAGTGAGCAGCGCGGTGCGCCCAGCCAGGCTCTGGGTCACGCCGTCCATAAGGAGAAAGTTCTGGGATCCGGTGAGGATAAACTGGCCGGGCTCGTCAGCGGCATCGACATGCCCTTGGAGGTAATTGAAGAGCTGGGGGACCCGCTGGGCCTCGTCAATGATGACCTTGTTGTGGTAAGTGGCCAGGAAACCTTGAGGGTCTATCTCCGCGAATTCACGGTTGTTGGGATTTTCCAGCGTTACGTAGCGATAATCGGGGAAGGTCATCTTCGAGAGCGTTGATTTCCCCGATTGGCGCGGCCCGGTTATGGTCACTACCGGAAATTTGCGGGCTAAGTCCAACAGCTTTGGCTGCATTTCCCTTGGAATCACACTCGACTCCTTTCATTTTTTTGAAATTTTAGCATTGCTATGTCAATATTTCAAAAAAATGTAGAGAAAGCTGGGCGCGCGATCGCATGACAGGGGACGGGGATAACGCCATGTGGGCGAGTGCCCATATGACGTTATCCCCGTCCCCTGTCATGCCTGTCATGCGATTAGCCCTCGCGCATCGCGGCGATGACGCCTGCTTCGGTGGCGAGGCGGGGCACCGGCAGGTCGTGGGCATCAGCGGCGCCGAGGGTCGCCAGGCTTTCCAGTAGAAAGCCGTTGCGCACCAGGCCCAGCGCTCGGCCGGGGAATTGCGCCAGGAAGCGGTCGTAGTAGCCGCCGCCGTAACCGATGCGGAAGCCGGCGCGATCGAAGGCCAGCCCCGGCACCAGGGCCAGGGCGTTCGCGGGAAACGAGCCCAGCAGCGTGTCGGGGTTTTCGGCCGGTTCCGGAATGCCGAACGCGGATGGCCTGAGCCCTTCAAGCCACTTCGGTCCCTCGATGCGGTACCACTCCATGCAGCGCGTGCCCGGCACGCAGCGCGGCACCGCCACCTGCTTGCCCTGGGCCAATGCCGCGGCGATGAGGGCCCGCGTATCCACCTCGGCCCCCACGGAAACGTAGGCCAGCACCAGTGGCGCCTCCTGAAAACCGGCCCAGTCCTGCACCGCCCGGGCAATGCGCTCATCGGCCGCCACGCGGGCCGCCGCCCCCAGCGCTTCTCGCTGCGCCATCAGTTCTTTCCGCAGCTCCGCCTTCGCCATCGCCATCGTCTCACCCGCTTCCGCTCTCACCTTCAGGGCCTATTCGATTTGCCCATTGTACCCAACGACAAGCCCATGGCCGCAACGCAAAAGCCCCCTGCGCCAACGAAGAGGAAATGGCGCAGGGGGCAGGCAACACACGGGTCGTCAGCTACCGGGAGTACGACCCGCGCCACCAGGGGTGGTTATGGCAAGCTCGCATCGCGCGAACCAGAATCAGCGCACAAGGCGCGACCGGAGGGCGCCGGGGCTCAGGGGGGGGGCAGCGCACGCAAGGCCCAGCCAGCGCGCAAGGCGCGACCTGCGCGCGGCGGGGCTAGCCTTCGAGCAGGGCGTCCTCGTCCAGCATCACGGCAGCAGGCTGGGCGGCGGGGGCATTCGCACCAATGCCGCCGGCAACGCCCGCCCCGGCAGCGGCGCCCGCCTTCGCCTTTGCACCGGAAAACACCGGGAACGTGATGGCCTTGGTGGGGCACACGTCGGCGCAGTTGCGGCAGCGGCTGCAATCGGCCAGAGTGCGCTCGCCGTAAGCAATGTGGCGGATGTTGATGTCGCTCTCGCACACCTGCGCGCAGCGGCTGCAGGGCACGCCCTGGGAAGTTTCCAGGCACTTGGAGTCGTCAATCACCGGCACCAGCGTCTTGCTGAAGCGCGACACCAGGTTCAGCAGCGCCGGCACCAAAATAACGGCGATGGTCATATCTCCCGCCGCGAACAGGCGCCACACCACCAGCACCGTGTCGAAGGTGAGGCCCACCGGGCACACCAGGCAAAACACCGGGAAACCGAAGATGGCGGTGGAAAGCAGTGCGCCGCCCAACACGTAGTGGCGGGAGTCCAGCTTCTTGTGGGGCATCTTGGCGGAAGCGCAGCTGGCGCAACCAGAGCCGCAGCTCTTAGAGGAGCAGCCGGAAAGGGCCGCCTTCTCGCCCTCGGAAAGCGGCGCGGCCGCCTTTGCCCCCGCGGCCGGGGCGGAAGTCGCCCCCTCCCCCGCCTGAGCAATTTCGAAGCGGGCGATGTCCACCATCTTGTCGTGGGTTTCAGCGGCCAGCTTGCGGCGCTTCTGAGGGGTGCGCAGGAACTCCTGCAGACGGGTGATCAGCATGCTGGGGCACAACCACGCGCAAAACGCGCGGCCCACCAGCAAAATGAGCGCCGCCATGATTACCAAGCTGATGATGGCGCGGGGCACCATGGTTTTGGTGGCCAGCATGGTGGCCACCGCCCCCAGCGGGCACAGGGCGGAAATGGATTCCCAACCGAAGCCCGACATGGTGCCAGTGGAAACTCCCAAAATGAGCCCGGCGGCCATCACTGCGAACACGGCGGCGGCGATGGCGGTGCGCAGCTTTTGGGTGCGCATCTTGGCGGACAGGTCGGCGGTAGCCTTTTTCGTTTCAGCAGCCATGGCAACCTCCTAGTTGTACGCGCTGACGGACTGGATGGTGATGGCGCGGCGCGTGGCCCCGGTGGTGGTCAGCAAGCCCGCCTTCATGGACACGCAGGAGAATTCGCAGGCGCCGCAGCTGTTGCATTTGTCCTCGATCACATAGGGATGTGGGTTGATGGACACGTCGGTGAGTTCGATGGCCTCGTAGGGGCAGGCGTCGTAGCACTCGCGGCACCCGGTGTCGCGGTAGGCCAGGCAGGTGGACTGATCGATGACGGCGCGGCCAATGATGGTGCTCTGGGCAGTGGCCCCCACCGGCAGCACTAGCGCCTCGGTGGGGCACACTTCCACGCACTTCGGCACGCCGCCGTTTTCCTCTTGGCAGAAGTCGCAGTATTCGGTTTCGAAATCCAGCATGGGCGAGCGCATGCCCAAAAGGCCGTCCTCCAGCTTGGCCGGCACAATCACCTTGCGCGGGCACGCCGGATGAAGATATCGTCCAAGGGGAGGACTTTGAGGCCCGCTTCGAGCTTCCGGAGGCGGACTTTGCGCTAGACTATTCCGAATGGGACATCGAATACCGGGACGGCTCCACCGCCGTCTATCAGCTTGCCCAGCGCACGCTTGCCTAAGACGAAGAGGAAGACAAGATGATCGAAGAAATCTCCGCATGCGATGAGCGATTGGTGAAGGTTTCCGGCGCCGCCGGCACCGGAAAGACCGCGGCCCTCATCGCCCGCGCCGCCCGCCTCATCAACGACGGCGCCGACCCCAGCACCATTCTCATGGTGGCCTCCACCACCTTCGGCGCCCAGGCTCTGCGGGAGCGGCTGCGGGCCGCCCTGGGGGAAGATAACGCCCCCGCCGCCAACGAGGTGGCCATCACCACCGCCCTGAACGCCGCCGTTGCGGTGCTGGGCACCCCCGCCGCCTGCGAGGCCACCGACCGCAAACCGCGGCTTCTGGCCGGCTTCGAGTACAACTTCTTCATCGAGGACATGAAAACCACTGGCCAGTCGCGCCGCCAGCTGAAGAACGTAATGGATCTGTTCGACCGCCATTGGTGCAGCTACGACACCAGCGAAGATTGGCTGATTCCCGGCGAGCAAACGGTGGCCTGGCAGCGGGCCCAAGAGGTGCTGGGGGCCCTAGGGGCCATGCTGCCCAACGAGGCACCCTACCTGGCCGCCCGCTTTTTGCAGGAGAACCCCGAGGGCCGCGCCCAGTGCGGCTTCGAAGTGGTGCTGGCTGACGACTTCCAAAACCTCTCCCACGCCCAGCAGACGCTGGTGTGCCTGCTGGCCAACCGCCAGGTGATGGTGGCGGGCAACAGCAACGAGACGGCCACCTGCGCCTCTCCCCTTCCCCACCCCGATGGGTTCACCCAGTTCGAGAACTTGCGCAATGGCGTTACCTGCTTCCAGCTGGAAACCGCCTTCAACAACGTGAAGGCCACCGCCTTCGCCGATGCGCTGGCCGTTGCCGGCGCCGACAGCCAGGCGCTCACCGCCCAGAAGCGCGACGGTTCTGCCACCGACATCACCCTAGTGAAGTGGAACATGGCCGAAGACGAGTTCAACAGCCTCACCAAGTACCTGCGCGCCCTCATCGCCGACCGCGAGATTGAGGAGAGCCAGATGTGCGTGGTGGTGCCCAACAAGCGCTGGGCCCGCACCATGCAGCAGGCGCTGGGCAAGCGCGGCATCAAAACCTCCGCTGACGGGGCCTTCCCCGGCCTGGTGGGCGACCCGCGCGACGCCGCCCGCTCCCAGGCGCTGATTGCTTTCACCAAGCTTAACCTGCTGGCCAACCCCGAAGACGTGGTAGCCTGGCGCGCCTGGTGCGGCTACGGGCACCAACTCACCCATTCAGACACCTGGGGACGCCTGCTGGAATACGCCCGCCAGCAGGGCATCCCCGTGCTTGAGGCGCTGCCGGCTGTGGCGCAGGCGGTGGCCGGGGGCACCGAGCCCTTCATGAAGGCGAAGCTGATTGCCGAGCGCTACAACCAGGGCCGCGAGTTCATCGAGAAGAACAGCCGCCGCAAGGGCTTCGGTCTCACCCGTGCCGCCGGGCTGGACGGGCTGCGGGAGTTCAAGGGCACGCTGGACACCTTGGCCGGCGACGAAGATGCCGCCACCGTGTACGCCGTGCTGCGAGACAAAGAGATGAACCCCACCTTCACCGAGGGCGCTCACATCCTGCGCATTTCCTCCTACGAGAACATGGTGGGCTGCAATTATCAGTACGTGGTGATTACCGGCTGCGTGGACGGCCTGATGCCGGTCCGCGACGCCTTCGAGGTGGTTTCCACCGACGAGGACCGCAAGCGGGTGATGGACGCCGAGCGGCGCCTGTTCGCCGGCGCCGTGGCCAAGGCGGGCCAGGAACTGATGCTCTCCACCTTCTCGCGGGCCCAGCTGGAGCTGGCGGAGAAGACGAAGATGCAGGTGACCCGCGTGCGCTCCGATGGCGACGACCGCATCGCCCTGCTGCGCCCCACCACCTTCATCGCCGAAGCCCGCAACGCCACCCCCTCCACCATCGGCGGCCAGATGCTCCTCTCCAAGTACGACCTGGCATAACCGCACGCGAAAGAAATGGCATGAAAATGACGACCCCTTCCGGGGTCGCCATTTTTTGTTGCAAGTATCGCAGCGCGTGTCGGGGGGACGTACGCTTGAGACAAAGGGACAACCCTAATGTCTCATGCGCTTGGAGCGTTAAGCGCAGGTCTGCCGGATCAGCTCGCCCTCCGATGATAGAAGGCGGCCATGAGGGCGCAGGCGACGAGCAGGCCCAGGGCGGCGCCGGTGGCATCGATGAGCACATCGGTGGGTAAGCCCGCGCGACCCGGCACGAACAGCTGGTGGAACTCGTCGGTGGCAGCGTAAAGGGTGGCGGCGCCCCAGGCCACCAGGGCGGCGCGGCGTAGCGTGCGCAGGTAGGCAGCGGCGGGGATGGCGAAAGCAGCAGTCGGGGCACCTGGAACAACATCGTGACTGGGCCGATCCGGCTGGTCGGAGCGAGGTCCAGCCAAGCGGAGCAGAGGGGAAATCCACTCGCCCGGAGGGCGAGTTAGTTCCCCTCGTGCGGAGCGTCGAGCGCAGGCCTGCTGGGTCGGCCCATCCTCCAAAAAGCTGACATCATCCCCGTCCCCTGTCATGCCCGCCATGGGGGCAGCGCTTTGCTTGCCCGGGTCGCCGAAAGCGGGCCAGAGGCGCAGCTGGGCCAGCACCAACAGGGCCAGCACAGCGTACTCGCTCATGTGGGCTGCCTTGCGAATGGGGAATTGCAGCGCCTCGATGGCGCTCGCGCGGGCCGACCCCACAGTGGTGGCACCGGTGAAGAAGTCGGCCGCCGAAACCAGCGCATCGGCCACCTTCGCGCTCAAGCCGCCCGACTCCCCGCCCGTCTGGCCGGAGAACCCGAAGATGAACGACGCCCACAGCACAATCAGCCCCGCAACGATTATCCGCAGCGCAATGAGCCGCGCCCTCTTCCCGTCCTTCAAGTTGCTCCTCTTCGCCTAGGGGCGCCGATCCAGCACCTGGCCGTCGCGACCGATGGTGATCACCGCCCACGGGATGAACTTCCCGCTTTGCTGCAGCGCCTTGATGGCGGCGTTTTCCAGGCCGCTGCAACAGGGCACATCCATGCGCAGCACTTCCACGCTTTCAATGGCGTTGTTAGCGATTATATCCGTCAGCTTCTGGCTGTAATCCACGCCGTCCAGCTTCGGGCAGCCGATGAGGGTGATACGGCCGGTCATGAATTCCTGATGAAAGTTGGCATAGGCGTAGGCGGTGCAGTCGGCGGCGATGAGCAGCTTCGCGCCGTTGAAGAAGGGGGCCGTCACCGGCACCAGCTTGATTTGGCAGGGCCATTGGGCCAGCTGGGAAGGCTGTGCGGCGCTGGCGGCAGCAGCTGCGGAGGCGGATGCCGCCATGACGCCCCCATCCGCCGCGGTGCCGGCGCTTGCCACCGGCCGCCGCTCCTGCAGGCTGACCGGAGCCGAGCCAGGGCAGCCGCCACCGGCCATCACCGCCGCCTCGGCAGCGGCCCGCAGCGCTTCCGGAGCCGAGCCAGGGCAGCCGCCGCTGGGGCAGCCAGCCGCCTTCGCTTCCCCCATCGCCTTGGCCACTTGGGCAGCCATCACCGCCGCCTCGTCGTAGGCGGCAGCCTCCCGCTCCACGAACGAGATGGCGTCAGTGGGGCACGCCGGCAGGCAGTCGCCCAGCCCGTCGCAGAAGTCTTCCCGCATCAGGCGCGCCTTCCCGTCCACCAGGGCGATGGCGCCCTCGTGGCAAGCCGTGGCGCACAGGCCGCAGCCATCGCATTTCTCTTCGTCTATCTGGATGATTCGTCGCAACATAATGGGCCTTTCCACGTGTGTTTATCCGCAGCGCATACTAGCAAAGCGCGCCAGCCGTTTTGCCCATTTTCACTGTCTTCACATTCCAAACGCGAACCCATTGCCGCACCGACAAAAACCCCTCCGGATTGTTCCCGGAGGGGTCGGCAAACCACATAGTTCAGCTGCGTCATAGCCCCGCAGGGCCGTCGGAACTCTTTAGCAGTAGAAAAGGACCTCGTTCAGGGCGGGCACCGGCCACCACTGGCGCTCCACGATGATCTCCATGGCGTCCACGGCGGCGCGTAGCTTCTCCATCACGGGGATAATCACGTGGGCGTTCATGTTGGCGCGCTCTTGCTCGTCGGCAATCTCCAGCGATTGGTAGTGCAGGCGATGCAGCTCTTCCAGCTGGGTGTTTATCTCGGCGATGCCGTCGGTCAACTGGCGCAGACGCGTCTCCTGGAGCGTCACGTTCGCATCCGGCAGCACCGTGCGAATCTCGGAAATGCTGCGGGCCACTTCGGCGGCGTAGTTGTTGATGGCCGGCAGGTAATCGCGGCGGGTGAGGCGCTTCATGGTGCGGATTTCGATGTTCATCAGCTTGTTGTACTTCTCAAGCTTCACTTCGTAACGGCTACGCACCTCGGTTTCCGACAGCACGCCGAACTCCTCGAACAGCGCGATGCTCTTGGGCTCCACGAAGCAGGGCAGCGCGTCGGCCGTGGTCTTGTGGTTGGCCAAGCCACGGCGAGCCGCCTCTTCCGGCCATTCGTCGGAGTAGCCGTCGCCATTGAAAATGATGCGCTGATGGTCGCGCAGCGTGTTGCGCACGTAGTTCAGGGCCGCCATCTCGAACTCGGCGGCGGGCACCCCTTCCAGCGCGTCGGCAAATTCCTTCAGGCTCTTGGCCATGGCGGTGTTCAGCACCATGTTGCAGTCGGACAGGTTCACCGACGATCCGGGCATGCGGAACTCGAACTTGTTGCCGGTGAAGGCGAAGGGGCTGGTGCGGTTGCGGTCAGTGGTGTCCTTCAGGAAGTTGGGCAGCACGTCCACGCCTAGGTCCATCTCCTGGCCGTTGGGGGCCACATACTCGTCGTTGGCCACCAGCGCGTCCACGACGGCGCCCAGCTCGTCGCCCAGGAACATGGAGATGATGGCCGGCGGCGCCTCGTTCGCCCCCAGACGATGGTCGTTGCCGCAGCTGGCCACCGACATGCGCAACAGCTCCTGGTATTCGTCCACCGCTTGGATGACTCCGGTGAGAAACACCAGAAAGCGCACGTTTTCCATGGGGCTGTCGCCGGGGTCCAGCAGGTTCTTGTTGTCGGCGGAAATGGACCAGTTGTTATGCTTGCCCGAGCCGTTGATGGAGTCGAAGGGCTTTTCGTGCTGCAGGCACACCAAGCCGTAATGGCTGGCCAGCAGCTTCATCTTCTCCATGGTCAGCAGGTTCTCGTCAATGGCGCGGTTGGCATTGGCGAAGATGGGCGCCAGCTCGTGCTGGCAAGGGGCCACCTCGTTGTGCTTGGTTTTCGCCGACACGCCCAGCTTCCACAGTTCGTCGTCCAGCTCCTTCATGAACTCGTTGACGGTGGGGCGGATGGCGCCGAAGTAGTGCTCTTCCAGCTCTTGGCCCTTGCAGGGCGGGTAGCCGAACAGCGTGCGGCCGGTGAGGATGATGTCGGAGCGCTTCTCGTAGTCTTTTTCGGAAATGAGGAAGTATTCCTGCTCAGCGCCCACGGTGGTCACCACGCGATGGGGGGTTTCGCCGAACAGCTCCAGCACGCGCTTGGCCTGCACTTCCACGGCGCTCATGCTGCGCAGCAGCGGGGTTTTCTTGTCCAGCGCCTCGCCGGTGTAGCTGCAAAACGCGGTGGGGATGCACAGCACTTCGTCTTTGATGAAGGCGTAGGAGGTGGGATCCCAGGCGGTGTAGCCGCGGGCCTCGAACGTGGCGCGCAGGCCGCCCGAGGGGAAGCTGGAGGCGTCGGGCTCGCCCTGGATGAGCTCTTTGCCCGAGAAGCTCATGATGGCGCGGCCGTCGGCGATGGGATCGATGAAGCTGTCGTGCTTCTCGGAGGTGATGCCGGTGAGCGGCTGGAACCAATGAGTGTAGTGGGTGGCGCCCTTCTCGATGGCCCATTCCTTCATGGCGTGGGCCACCACGTTCGCCACTTCCAAATCCAGCGGCTGGCCGTCTTTGATGGTTTTCATCAGCTTCTTGTAGGTGGCGGAAGGCAGCCGCTCCTGCATGGTGTGCTCGTTGAAAACCATTGATCCGTAGATGTCGGAAACTAGCGCCATAGTTTGCTCCTCACTGGACGGGCCCGCCTGCGCGCCGGCCTTGACGACGGCTGAAAAATTAACGGATTAAAGGTACGCCGCTATTGTTTCAAAGTGTTTTCAGGGCAGAGAACACTCTATGTCATCGGGAACGGGGAATCGGCGGACTTTCGGGGAGGGGCCACCGGAGCTGGGATGAGGCGCGGGGCAAAAAACGGGAAGGAGCCCCGTGGGGCCCCTTCCCTGATGGGCCGATGGCGGCCCGAGCGTTCGAACGGCGATTCGCGGAGGGTTATTCGCCGCCCTGCCAGGTATGGTTGCGCAGGATGTACACGAACGACGGCTTGTTGCCCACATCAGGCAGCGCGTGCAGATCGGCCTCGGTGTAGGGCTCGCAGAAGCTGTCGATGGTTTCGCCGCGCACGCCACGGAAAGAACCCACCCCTTGCTCCAAATCACCGAACCACTTGGCCATGCCCACGCAGTTGGTGACGCACTGGGGCAGCTCCCCTTGGGCGATCTGCTGCTCGCAGAGGGTGCACTTCTCCACCACGCGCTCCTCCTCGTTCAGGTAGCGCACGCCGTAGGGGCATGCCATGGCGCAGAACTGGCAGCCGATGCACTTCTCCTTGCCAATCTGCACCGTGCCGTCGGCCAGCTTGTGGCTGGCCTCGGTGGGGCACACCGCCACGCACGCCGGGTTCTCGCAGTGCTGGCACTGGATGGGCAGGTAGTAGAAGTCACGCGCCGGCTTCGCTCCGCCCTCGGCCGCCTCTTGGGGCCCAATGCGCAGCACCTTGTTCCAGAAGCTGCCGATGGGCACGTTGTTCACCATTTTGCAGGCGCCGTTGCAAGCCATGCAGGCCACGCAGCGGTTCACATCCACCGCAATAGCGTACTGGGTCATGATTAGGCCCTCCCTTCATACACCGGCTGCCATGCCTTCAACCGTGGGTCGGAGGCATCGGCGATAATCCCCTCGGGGCAGCCCTCTTCCGCCTTGTAAACCTTCACCGGATAACCGCGCACAATGGCCGAGCCGCAGTGGGGGTCGTCGATGGAGTTGTTCACCAGCTGGTTCACTGCCGAGTAGCGCCATCCGTGCTCAGGGGCGGGGCACTCGGGGAACCACCAAGTGTGCTCGCAGTTGATCACGCCGCGCGGCACGCCGTAGAACAGGTCGGCCGCCTCGCGAATCTTGCCATGGGGGCTCTCGATCCAGCACCAATCGCCCTGCTCAATGCCCCACTCGCGGGCGTCGTCGGGGTTGATCTCCACGCGCGGCACCGGCCACACCTCGCGGCACCAGGGCAGCTGGCGATGCTCGCTGTGGAAGTACACCGGGATGCGACGGCCGGTGAGGCACTGCACCGGGTACTCTTCCCACAGCTCGGGGTTGCGCTCGCGGGAATCGGGGTTGGGGCGGTAGTCCGGCAGGGCGTCCTCGGCGCCATGGTAGGTTTCCATGACCGTGCACCAGATCTCCTGCTTCTGGGTAGGGGTGTTGAAGCCGGGGATGACGTTCTGGGGCGTGGGGGCCTCGGTGTAGGCCTTCTTCAGGAAGCCCGTCTGGTACCGGCGGTACGTACCCCAGTCGTCCGGACGCAGCTTCTTCACATCCCACCAGCCATTTTGCTGGAACTCTTCCACGTAAGCCGCCCACGAAGGCGAGACTTCGCGCACCACGTAGTCCAGCTTTTCTTCCAGCGTCGGATAGGGGTTTGCCTCGTCCCAGCCCCACGGAATGTTGTTGCGCTGGTACAGCGCTTCCACAATCTCCGGGTCGTACCAGGTTTCCGCCAGCGGCTCCACACAGGGCACGCAGGCACCCAGCGCACCGCCGGAACCCTGGCTCTGGCGCGGCGTGGGCACCTCCAGCCAATGGCGGCAGGGCAGGATGATGTCGGCCAGCTCGGAGGTGGGATGATGCCACAGGTCGATGTCGAAGAAGAAGTCCAGCTGCTTCAGGCACTCCCAGGCCATGGTGGTGTTGCCCATGTTCATGAAGTCGCCGGACTGGCACACGCCGCCCTTCACCGGGTAGGGGTCGCCGGTGACGCCCGCTTCCCAAATGCTGTTGGCGTTGGCCCAAAGCCCCCACCACTCGAACAGCGGATGGGTGTCGCGGCCCAGCTGCTTCTCCATGATTTCCGGATGGGCCAGCGGCGAATCAATGGCCTTGCTGTAGCTCTGGTCGGAGAAGTTGCCCATGTAGTTCACGTCGATCTTGGTGGCACCGCGCTGACCGCCGGGGCCGTCGGTGTTGCCGGTGATGCAGGTGAGCAGCTCGATAGCGCGGCAGTTCATGATGGAGTTGCCGTGGTGCTCCACCGCCAGCTGGTACAGAATGCCGCCGTTGCCCCAGCGGGGGTCTTTGCGGGTGCCGTACACGAGCGCCGCCTCGGTCACCTGCTCGGCAGGGCAACCGGTGATTTCGGCCGACTTTTCAGGAGCGTACTGGTCGCAGCGCTCGGCGAACAGTTGCCACACCGGCACCGCCGTGTGCTTGCTGCCGTCTTTAAACGTTACCTCGAACTGGCCCTCCATGGCCGGATCGATGGATTCGAAGGCGTCCGGGTCGGGCATCCATGCCTGGGAGTGACCTTCGCGCACATTTGCTTCGCCCTCCTGACCGGCGAAGGTGCGGCGCGACCAGGTGTCCTTGTGGCCTTCGCCGTCGTAGCGCACCCACGGTTGCTCGCCTTCCCAGCAGTTGCACTCGGGGTCGGCCGCCGGGTCATAGGTGGGGTCCACCGCCGCCAGCTGGCCCGTGGCGTTGAACCACTTGAGCGACTGAGACGTGTTGTCCCACACCATATATTTGAAGGGGCTGCCGCCTTCCTGCAGGTCGGCCTGAGTGAGCAGAGTGGTTTTGATGAAGTTGGGCCCGTGGAAGATATGGGGAGCGTCGGGGCCGGAGGGCTCCTTGTCGGCCACCACCAAAAACGGCGCGTTGGTCCAGCGCTTCACAAAACCCCAGTCCACTAAGTCGTTTTTGATAATCACATCGCACATGGCCAGCGCCAGCGCGGTGTCAGTGCCGCCGCGCAAGGCCAGGTGGATGTCGGACTCCTTGCCCAGATTGGTAGTGCGGGGGTCAACGGAAATGAAGGTGTCCGCCTGCATGGCCTCGTCCACCACCGAACGACCCGCCTCGTCGTAGTTCGACCCCTCGGGGGTGGAGGCCCAGATGGTGAATACCGGCGGCCGCTCCACCGAGGCGGACCAACTGTGGTTGTACTCGGAGGTGAGCGCCGACGAGAAATGGCGCGGGCCCTTGCACACCTGCCAGGCCACCGAGGTGTTGGGGGTCATGAACCAGCTGCCGTAGCCAGCATAGGGAGACATGCACCAGATACGGCCGGTGCCGCCCATGGTGAACAACGCTTCGCCGCCGTACTTGGCCTTCACCTGGTTGATGCCCTCCACGATGGAGTCGAGCGCCTCTTCCCAGCTGATGCGCACCCAGCCGGGGTCCTCCCCCTTGGGTTGCGTGCGCTTCATGGGATAAGCCAGGCGATCGGGGTGATAGCAGGCTTGCAGCGAGGCCACCGACTTGTTGCAGCAGCTGCCCATGGTGTGGGGCGCGCTCTCGTCGCCCTCGATCTTCACGGCGCGGCCGTTTTCCACGGTCACCCACACGCCACACTCCATCTTGCCGCAACCACGGCAACAGCTGCGGATACGCCGCACCTCGCCCGCGCTGTTCGCGGCGGTATAGGGCTCCTCGGCAAAAGCCGTCCCTGCAACGCCGCCCATTCCCATTGCGGCGCTGGTGACTGCTGCGGCCTTTATGAAAGACCGACGCGAAAGCTTCAATGCAGTCATACCTCCTCCTTCTCTTGGTTGAACAGAGCAGCCCTAGACTGCCCTCAAACGCCGGGGCCAGCTTCAGCCGCGCCGGCCTTCGCCGCCCCACATGGCGCGCACTATAGCCTGCGGCCTTGGCGGGCCGCATCGTAAAGTGGTTATGAAATTAGAGAAGGGCGGGAAATCATAAACGCTTTATGATGCATCATAAAGCGCATTCGCCCACAATGGCGAAATGAGGGTTTTACCTGGTTGGGGGGTTATCATATGGGGCTTTCTCCTTCGCGAATCATGGGTTTTTGCTTCCTG
>ERZ777306.2585-NODE-2585-length-22308-cov-5.379365_pt1 | contig 22308 bp, 16 predicted proteins | sample MGYA00374966_ERZ777306 | MGnify/ENA primary metagenome ERZ777306 (study PRJEB29329, sample SAMN06343882) | mouse gut metagenome | isolation source: Mouse cecum | place: Austria: Vienna | collected 2014-11-15 ...
CGGCGGACTCGGAGAGTTCGTCGGGTACGATCACGGTGTCGGGGATTTTCAACGGAGACGGGACTCAGAGCGCGGACAGCGTGAATTTGAAGCTTGAAATATCGGACACGGCAGGCGGGAAGTCGTATATCACGGGAGTAGACAACGGAGACGGTACGTATACGTTCACGGTGGACAAAGACATATCGGTGTTCGGGGGATCGTACACGACGGGCACGTACTATTTAAAACCGGTACTGAGCAACGGAACGGCGGGCACGCACGACGGGAACTATGAGTTGAGCACGGCGTTGAGCGGACTGAACAACGGATCGGGGTATAAGCTTGTAATCGGAACGGCGGGAGCGGGCTTGCCGTCGTATAGCTGGACGTACACGGAAGACGGAGGAACGGATCAGGCATTGCCTGCGGACGGGAAGCTGACGTACAAGTTCAACGGGTCAACGACGACGGGGGTAGTGTACGAACTGACGGTAGACACGACGGATTTTGCGAGCGCGTATATCGCGATCGACACGTCGAAATACGACAACGGATACAAGAACCGAAGCGCGAGCGTGGCGGGGAAATACGTGACGACGGTTGCGTTGAAGACGACGGACGGGGATCACACGTTCCCGGCGCCGGGCGGCGGCACGAGCACGACGAGCGAGATTACGATCGAATGGGAGATCGAGAAAGCGAAATACGATTTCACGAACGTGAAATGGCAGTACACGGACACGGAAGGAAACACGAAGAACTATCCCGCGCGTTGGGACGCGGACAACGGGGTATGGGAGTATCTGGACGAGAACGGAGACGCGGCAGCCGGAGACGCGGGGATCCCGTGGTACGGGGAGAACTATACGCTGACGCTGACGGGCTTGCCGACGGGCGTGACGATCACGAACCCAACGGGTGCGTACACGGGAAATAAAGAGAAATTCATATCGGCGAACGGGTATACGGCGGAATGTACGGGCGTGAGCGGAGACAGCGCGAACTACGAGAGTATCCCTTCGGGACTATTGAGACTGGACTGGAAGATCGTAAAAGGGAAAGTGGTGATCCGGAGCAGTACGTGGACGACGTCGCAGCAGGGAAGCGACTCGAACGTGTTCTACGTTCCGACGTTGCAGAACGTATCGGGAGTGGAGTACGAGTATTACGATCTGGGCACGACGGCGAACAGCCCGGGTCCGGGGACGAAGCTGGACGGGTTGGACGGAGTGACGTCGGTACTGGGGACGAAGCACTACTACTACGTAAAAGCGGTGGTGGCGTCCGGGGTATCGTCGGACGGAGTGACGCTGTGGATCGACGCGATCGAAATCGTGGACGAAACGGATCCGGAACCGAAGTACGGGGCTTGCACGAAGTCGTTCGAGACGGGAGACAACCGAACGGCGGTACAGATCACGCTGAGCGGCGCGCCGTACACGTACGACGGGAAAACGCACGGGGAACTGAAAGACGGCAACAACGGGGGAGAGTTGGAGATCAAAGTAGGGAGCAACGCGTTCCCTACGTCGCGGTTCACGGTGCAATACTACGTATACGACGCTGGGAACGCTGCGGAGCACTATAAAGGGGAACTGCTGGGCGGCGCGCCGAAGGACGCGGGAAGATACGTGATCGAGATCAAACTGACGGCGACGGCGGAAGAGGATTATTACGCGCCGGACGAATATTTCGATTTCGAGATCAAGCCGTACGTGCTGGATATGTCGCAGGTGAAGTGGGGATATCTGGTGAAGGACGAAAACGGAGCAGAGATCGAAGTGGAATACAATCCTTCGTCGCCGATGCAGTTCGGGTTGGACGAAAACGGGAACGCGATCAAACACAATGTGATCCTGATCGGACTGCCGAAGGGAGACAAGAACGGAGACGCGGCGGAGCAGTTATTGGCGCAGATGTACGAAGAGAGCGGACTTGGGAACGACGGAAGCGATGGTACGCGTCCGCAGGTGATCACGTACAGCGGAAGCCGCGACGAAACGGCGGTGGCGACGGGAGGAACGTCGTATAAGACGAAAGCCGTGCTGGCTGGGTTAGGCGGAAATTTCAAGTTCGGGTCGTTACCCGCGATGTTCGCGGAGGACGCGGGCGCCGGGGGATATTCTTCGACGCAGGAATGGAAGGTGGAGCCGAAGAAGATCAACGCGCCGAAAGACGACGACACGCATTCGTTCACGGGCGAGACGCTGGATATTCTGACGTACGCGGGACTGAATCCCGAAGAGTTGGGGTTATATTACGAGATCACCGCGATCACGTATTACGACGCGAACTTCGAAGCGCATACATTGTACACGAACCCGCATGCGGCCGGAAACCCGCAACGCCCGACGGAATCGGAGTTGGAGGAGTTGAGAGAGGCGTTGGCGGGGATCAAAGCGGCGGGAACGTATATGGTGACGGCGCGACTGATCGACAGCAACAACGTGAAGTTTTTGGTGAACGGAGTTGCGGGAACGGCGCCGAGTTATCTGGCGCAGATCGAGATCCAGAAGATGCGTGTGACGGTAACGGGCTGGACGAATCCGTCGACACCGAAGAACAACACGCCGTGGGAGGCGAACTACGAGAGCACGTTCCCGACGGGACTGATCGAGAACAAGATCACGGACGAGAGCGGGAAAGAGGTGAGCGAGAGCGAATGGATGAACGGCTGGAACAAGACGTTCTACCAGACGCTGAGACCGACTGCGGGGAACGAAGATAACATCGAGATCGTATATGCGGAGGGAGTCGAGGAAGAGAAGAGCTTCAACCGCGGAGACGAAGAAGGAGTGATCTACGGGGAGATCGAGAAGCCGACGTATACGGGCGCGACGGGGGGAACGGTGAACGAGAACGGAGTGATGGAGACGACGTTCAACGGCGTTGCGCAGAAACTGATGCCGAGTGGCATGGAAGAGTTGTTGAATAACGGACGTTTGAAACTGTACGCGGTGGACGAAGAGGGAAACGAGACGGAAGTAGGCGGGGAGTATTTCTCGCCGACGAACGCGGGGAAATACAAAGTAATCGCGCGGATCAACGGAAATTTCAAGTGGAAGGACAGCAAGGACAAGAGCGATCTTATATTCGAGTTTGAAGTGAAGAAGGCGCAGGTAAAGGCAGAATGGGACACGAGCGGGAAAGAGCCCGTGCTGAAAGTGCCGGAGGAATACGCGGGATACGTGGAGTACGAGTACCGAGACGAAACGGGGAAGGTGTTGACGAAGGAAGAGTTGAAGAGCGGAAAGAACTACACGGTGACGGCGAAAGTGAAGAACGATCAGAAGGGGAACGTGGAATTCCTGTTCACGGATCTGGAAGGGAACGAGATGATCGGAAGCGAGCTGGAAACGCAGTTCGAGCTTCCTGGAGGACTGTTCGGACTGCCCGAGGACTTCCCGCTGTGGCAGATCATCGTGATCACGGTATGTCTGATTCTGTTCATCGTCTTCATGATCCTCGCGGCGAAGAAACGGAAAGAAAAGAAGGAAGCCGAAAAGGAGATCAAGAAGTATCAGGACAGTCTCAACGATCTTGACGATTTAACCGAGGATTAAAGAATTGAAGTTCCCCGCCTTTTTTGAAAAGGCGGGGATGCTTTGCTTTACGCGTCGGTTTTCCGAAAAAAATGCGCGTTGCAAACGGAAAATTTTCCGATTGTTACCTGAATTGTGAAAAAATGACGAAAACGACAAATATTTTTTACTTTTTTTTGATTTTATTGTTGAAAGGGATTGATATTCGGTACAAAAAAGTGGTAAAATGAATATGTGTATGATTATAAGCTTTTCCAGATCCCGTTTTTGCGGGGATTCGGAATCGCATTTCCATAACGACGCGGAAATAACGTCCGCGCGAGGTTTCGAGAAATTTACCTGGGAGGAAGAAATATGAGTTTCGGGTTGCTTACGTTCTTATTCGATATGAAAATCTGGACGTTTATTGCAATCGGGTTTATCGCGCTTGCCGTCATCGGGCTGATTATATTTTTCGCCGTGATCGGCGCGCGTAAAAAAGCGTTGGCGGGCGTGGACAACGCCGCGCGCGAATGGAAAGCGGGCGCGAAGGACAGAAAAGCCAATGCCGAGCGGCAGGAAGAAAAACGCCGTCAGCGCGAGCAGGAGCGTCTGGAAAAACTGAAAGAGGACGCGCGTCAGCAGGAACTCCGCCAGCGGGAGGAGGAACGCAAAGAAGCCGCGCGCCTGAAAGAAGAGGAGCGGCAGGAAGCCGCCCGTCAGCGGGAAGAAGAACGGCGTCAGCGCGAAGAGGAGCGTTTGGAGGCGTTGCGCCAGAAGGAAGAAGAGCGGAAAGAGGAACAGCGCCGCCGCGAAGAAGAGCGTCAGATGCGCCGCGAGGAGGAAGAACGCCGCCGCGAGGAAGAGCGCGAACGCCGCGAAGAGGAGCGCAGAAGAAGAGAGGAATCGAGAGAGGCGGCAATGCTTCATCAGGCGCCGCCCGTCAATCCTTACGGCGCGCCGCCGATGGGCGGAATGCCGCAGTACGGCGCGAATCCGTATGCGGCGAATCCCTATCCGCCGATGGGCGGAATGCCCGTGCCGCCGGTCTATCCTCCGGCGCCGCCCGTATACCAGCAACCGCCCGTGTATCAGCAGCCCGTGATTCAACCGGTGTTCCAACAGCCGCCCGTACAGCCCGTGTATCAGCCTGCGCCGCAACCGCCCGTCATCGTCATGGACGGCGCGCAGCAGCCTTTCGTGGTCGGCGGACAGCCGAAGAGCGAACCGCAGGTAATTATCGTGCAGTCCGGCGACGACGGCAGAAGCAGAAGAACGCAGGAGTTGCTCAACGAGATCGATCGCAGGAGATGATAATTATAAAATAACGCCCGACGAATTCCGTCGGGCATTTGCTTTGTTTTGTTTTATAATTCCGCGATCGCTTCGATTTCGGCGAGCACGCCTTTGGGCAACGCTTTCACCGCAACGCAGGAACGCGCGGGTTTTTCCGTAAAATGCTTTCCGTATACGCCGTTGAACGCCGCAAAGTCGCCCATATCGGCAAGGAAGCAAGTCGTCTTTACGACCCGTTTCAGCGAAGTGCCGGCTTCTTCGAGCACCGCTTTCAGGTTCATGCAGATTCGTTCGGTCTGCGCTTCGATCCCGCCCGTCACGACTTCTCCCGTCGCGGGATCGATTGCGATCTGCCCCGAAGTAAACAGCAGTCCGTTTACGGCGACGGCCTGCGAATACGGGCCGATTGCGGCGGGTGCGGAATGGGTGTGTATTTGTTTCATCGTCGTTTCCTCCCGATTAAGAATGGCAGATACGAAATCCGGCTTGCGTCAGTTTTTCTTTGATCTGAGCGATGTGTTCGAAATTGCGCGTTTCGATGTCGATCCGAAGAAAGCAGCCGATGACCGCGCTTCCCGCTTGCGCGTGCTCGTGGTGTACGCCAGTGACGTTTGCGCCGCAGCCGGCGATGATCTGCGAAACTTCCACGAGCTGACCGGGTTTGTCGAGCAGTTCGATATTCAGCGTGCATTGTCTTCCGCTCATGATCAGCCCGCGCATGACGACGCGGTTCATGATCGTAACGTCGATGTTTCCGCCGGAAATCAGACAGCACACTTTTTTGCCTTTCAGTTCGGGGAGTTTCCCCGCGAGTACTGCGGCGAGCGGCGTCGCGCCCGCGCCTTCGGCAACGATTTTTTCTTTTTCGATCAGCGCGAGAATGGCGGTTGCGATCTCGTCGTCGTTTACCGTTACGATCCCGTTCACGTATTTTTTACAGTAGTCGAACGTGCATTTCCCCGGCTGTTTTACGGCGATGCCGTCCGCAATCGTCGAAACGGAGGAGAGGGATTCCACCTTTCCGTCGCGCAGAGAGTTGAGCATGCTCGGAGCGCCCGCCGCCTGTACGCCGTACACCTTCACCTTGGGGTTTACGGCTTTTACGGCGAACGCAACGCCGGAGATCAGACCGCCTCCTCCCACCGGCACGACGATCGCGTCGACGTCGACAAGCTGGGAGAGGATTTCCAAACCGATCGTGCCCTGTCCGGCAATGACGTCTTCGTCGTCGAAGGGATGAATAAATACGTAACCCTGTTCTTTTTGCAGCTCGATCGCGCGGTTATACGCGTCGTCGTATACGCCGGGAACGAGGCAAATCTCCGCGCCGTATCCGCGCGTTGCTTCCACTTTGGAAATGGGCGCGCCTTCGGGCAGGCAGATCAGAGAACGGATCCCGTTTTTGCTCGCGGCGAGCGCGACGCCCTGTGCGTGGTTGCCCGCCGAACAGGCGATGACGCCTCTTTTCTTTTCTTCCGCGGACAGTCTCGAAATCTTATAATACGCGCCGCGGATTTTGAACGATCCCGTCTTTTGCAGATTTTCCGTTTTAAGATAGAGTTCGTAGTCGGACGAGAGCTTGCTCGCGCGGATCACGTCGGTCTTGTAGATCGCGTTCGAAAGAGTTGCCTGCGCGTCTTTTATCTTTTCGAGTGTCAGCATAAAGATTCCTTATTCGGGCGTTATTTTATACAATTATACGCAAATCACAAGGACTTGTCAATCATCGGCGTCCGGCTTTCTTAGAGTTGGGGAAGATAGTTCTCGAAAATGATATTGTCGCAGTATTTGCGCGCGGCGGCTTCCTCTTCGGGGGAGCGTACGGTCCAGCCGAGTTTCAAGCCGTGAAATTTTTCGGTGGATGTTTGCGGATAGTCCTGAAAATTGTAACTGATAAAGTCGGGCTTTACCGATTTGTTGAAACTCATGTTTTTGATCGCGCGCGCCTTGATCCGCCAGAGGGGAGAACCGTCGAAATCCGATTTTTTCGACTGCGCGGTCGCAAGCACGCCGCACGGGATTTCCGGCCGCAGAGTTTTGAATTCTTTGACGTAGAAGGGGTTGAAGCTCTGTACGGCGTATTCGCCCGCATAGCCTTCGAGCGCACGGGCGATTTTTCCGATAAACGTCTTTCTGTCCGTTTTCATGTTCTTGATTTCGAGCAGCAGAGGGACTTTCCCGCCGAGCAGTTCTAAAAATTCCGAAAAGAGGGAAATCCGCTCGGCGGTGTTTTGGAGCGAAAGTGTTTTCAGTTGCTCTGCCGTCAGCGATTCCACCCGTCCGTTGCGTCCAGTCATGCGAACGAGCGTGTCGTCGTGAAAGACGACGGGAACGCCGTCTTTCGAAAGCCGTACGTCCGTTTCGATCGCATAGCCCGCTTCGATCGCTTTCAGAAAGGCGGGGACTGAGTTTTCGGGGATCCCGTTTCCGTGCAGTCCGCGGTGCGCAACGGGAAGATGATTTAAAAAGGTCTGTTTCATAAGAATATTTTATCAAATACCGCGAAAAAATGCAATAGCGGTTGCTATTTTTGCCGAAAATCATTATAATAGAAACAAAAAAACTTGCCTGCAAGGTTTTTTGAAACGCCGTGTTCTGAATATGAACGCGGTATTTCGCGAAAAAACGGCGGCGCGCAAGCGATGCAAGGGATCTTTTTCGGTCTGCCTTGCCGCGTTATTCTCCGATCAAGGAAAAAAGTTATGTCCAAACCCAGCAAATATTTACGTAATTTCTGCATTATCGCGCACATCGATCACGGCAAAAGCACGATTGCCGACCGCATTATGGAGCTCACCGGACAGGTGAGCAAGCGGGATATGGAAGAACAGCTTCTCGACAGCATGGATATCGAGCGGGAGCGGGGGATCACCATCAAGCTCACGCCCGTCAGAATGTTCTATACCGCGCTCGACGGAAACGAATACGAATTCAACCTGATCGATACGCCCGGTCACGTAGACTTTACTTACGAGGTCAGCCGTTCCCTCGCCGCGTGCGAGGGGGCGATTTTGGTTGTGGATTCGACGCAGGGCGTGGAGGCGCAGACGCTTGCCAACGTCTATCTCGCGCTCGAAAACAATCTCGAAATCGTTCCCGTTCTCAATAAAATCGACCTGCTTTCCTCTCGGATCGAGGAGACGAAAGCGGAGATCGAAGAGGTCATCGGGTTGGACGCTTCCGAAGCGCCCTGCGTTTCCGCAAAAGAGGGGACGAACATCCGCGATATTCTGGAAGCGGTCGTCAAACTCGTGCCGCCGCCCGACGGCGATACCGAAGCGCCGCTCTCCGCGCTGATTTTCGACAGCTATTACGACAACTATAAGGGCGTCATTCTCTTCGTGCGCATCAAAGACGGTTGCGTGAAAGTAGGGGACAAAATCAGGACCTTTCTTTCCGAACGCACTTACGACGTGACGGAAGTCGGCGCGTTCGCGCCGCATTTGCAGCCGAAGTCTTCCCTTTCGGCGGGGGAAGTCGGGTATATCGCGGCGAGTATCAAGTCGATCGAAGATGTCGCCGTGGGCGATACGGTGACTTCCGCGTCCAACCCCGCGCCCGCGCCTCTGCCCGGATATAAAAAAGTTCAGCCCGTCGTGTTCTGCGGAATTTATCCGCTCGACGGCAGTAAATTTCTCGACTTGAAAGAGGCGATCCTGAAACTGAAACTCAACGACGCCGCGTTGATTTTCGAACCGGACAGTTCGGTTGCGCTGGGGTTCGGTTTCCGTTGCGGCTTTTTGGGGCTGCTGCACATGGAGATCGTGCAGGAGCGGATCGAACGGGAGTTCAACCTCGACATCATCACGACCGCGCCGTCCGTTTCCTACCTCGTGCATAAGACGGACGGGACGGATCTTTACGTGGACAATCCTTCCCATCTTCCGCCGCCGTCCGATATCGAGAGCATGGAAGAACCCATCGTAAATGCGGAAATCTATTCCCCGCCCGATTATCTCGGCGCGATTATGGATCTGTGTCAGGATAAGCGCGGCGCGTTCAAGGATATGACCTATCTCGACGAACGCCGCGTGAAGCTCGAATACCGCCTGCCGCTCAACGAGATCGTGTACGATTTCTTTGACGAGTTGAAGAGCCGCACCAAGGGATACGCGAGTTTCGATTACGAGATCGCGGGGTATGAAAAGAGCAAACTCGTGAAGCTGGATATTCTGCTCAACGGCGACGTGTGCGACGCGCTTTCGACGATCGTACACGAAGACCGCGCATATTCGCGCGGAAGAACACTTTGCGAAAACTTGAAAGACGCGATCCCCCGCCAACTCTTCGAGATCCCCGTGCAAGCGGCGATCGGCGGAAAGATCATTGCCCGCGAAACGGTCAAGGCGGTCCGGAAGGACGTGCTTGCCAAGTGTTACGGCGGCGATATTACGCGGAAAAAGAAACTGCTCGAAAAGCAGAAAGAGGGCAAAAAACGCATGCGGCAGGTCGGTTCCGTAGAAGTTCCGAGCGAAGTGTTCATGGAAATTTTGAAGACGAACAAGGACAAGAAGTGAACGGCACCGGCGCAGACGGGGGGTTCGATGAAATTTGACGAAAGCGTTTACGAATATCTGAAAACGGTTCCGCGCGGCGCCGTCGTCACTTACGGGATGGTCGCCCGGGCGATCGGGCGTCCCCGTGCGGCGCGGCAGGTGGGCAACGCGTTGCATCGGAACCCGTATCCGGTCGTCGTTCCCTGTCACCGCGTCGTGAACCGCGAAGGGCGGCTTGCGCCCGCGTTCGCGTTCGGCGGTTGGGAAGCGCAGGCCGCGCTTCTCCGCGCCGAGGGCGTGGAGGCGGCGGACGGTTACGTCGATCTCGAAAAATATCTGTTCAGAGGGTGAATATGGCGGGGATTTATTTACACATTCCGTTTTGCAGACATAAATGCACTTATTGCGATTTTACTTCTTTTCCCAACCGGCTGAATTTTGCCGAAGCGTACATGGCGTGCCTTTATAAGGAAATCGAAAAGCGCGGCGAAGAGTTGAAGGAGAGGACGTTCGACACCGTGTACTTCGGCGGCGGTACGCCTTCCGTGATCGATCCGAATTACATATACGGCGCGATGAAAAAGATCGCGCAGTGTTTCCGTCTTGCGAAAGACGCGGAAATCACGATCGAAATGAACCCCGGCACCGTGAACGAAGAGAAAATCGCCGTATATAAACGCGCGGGAATCAACCGTTTTTCCGTTGGCTTACAGACGGCGATCGACGCGCAGCTTGAAAATTTGGGCAGGATCCATAACGTGCGCGATTATCTGTACTGCGCGTCCCTTTTGAAAGGCGAAAATTTTTCGGCGGACATCATGCTCGGACTCAAAGGGCAGACGGAAGAGGACGTCCGCAAGACGGTGGAAATCGCCGCGGGGAGCGGGGCGACACATATTTCCATGTACGCGCTCACGCCGGAGGACGGAACGCCGATTTACACCGATTACCTCAACGGCGAACTGCCCGATGCGGACGAGGTCGCCGCGCTCTACGACTACGGCAGGGCGTTGCTGGCGGAAAAGGGATACGCCCGATACGAAGTGAGCAATTTCGCGCGTAAGGGCTATGAAAGCAGACACAATTTGAACTATTGGCGGCGGGGGGAGTATATCGGATTCGGCGTATCGGCAAGTTCGTTCATCGGCGGGCGCCGTCTGACGAATACGCTCGATCTGGACGAATACATCAAATGCATCCTTTCCGGATTTCTGCCCGTGGTGGACAGCGCGGAAGTTTCGCGGGAGGATGCGAAGTTCGAATTCGTGATGCTTGCGCTCCGAACGGCGGAGGGGCTATCCGCGGAGAAATACCGCAAGGAGTTCGGGACCGATTGGAAAGAAGATTTTTCGAAAGCGTACGCCAAGACGGCGAAATATCTGGAAGAGAAAGACGGGCGCGCCCGTATCCGCGACGAATATCTGTTCGTACAGAACACAATTTTGTCGGAATATTGAAACGTAAAACAACCCCCGAACGAAGATTCGTTCGGGGGTTTGTGTTTACCAGAGTTTATCGGGATCGAACCCGCTCATCTGCACGACTTCGAAATACTTCGAACGAGCGATGTCCCGCGGCACGACGACTGCGCCGCCGTTGGAGTCGATATCCAACCCGAAATTGTAAAACGCCTGCCATACGATGTGCGCGCATTGCGTTTTTTTCGCCGTCCGTCCGTTTTTGCATTGGTCTTTGGGGGACAGCACGCCCACGGTCAGATCGTAGGGGATTCCGATCAGATTTTCCGCCGCCGCGTCCGCCACTTTTTCGGGGTCGACGTCTCGGCGGTATTCCGCTTTCAGCCGCAGAACCATGAAGTTGGAAGAGTTGAGAAACCATTTCAGACTTCCGATTCCGCTCGGCTCGCTCGGGGTAAAGGATTCGATCGTGGTTTCGAGCCGCGGATTCAGAACGATCGCCGCATGACCGTTTCTCCAACCGAACGTGTGACAGGCGGACGAGAGAATGATATCGCCCTTTTTAAGCGTCGCGGCGGGGGCGGCGTGTCCGTCGGCGAATCTGTCGTGCGGGGTCGTGACCGCCGCCATATCGTGTTCGATTTTGCCGCGATAGAAAAATTCGTCCTGAAATTCTTTGAGCTTTTCCGCAAAATTTTCGTACGTTTTCAGTTCGTCGAGCGCGGGCCGTCCCAAGCCCGTCTGACGGAACAGAGCGTCGTAATTCTCGTCCGTCCAATCTTCGGCTTGCGCGAGTCGGGTAAGATCGGTTTTCGGGTAGTCGGGAACAAACCGCGCGGAACGTTCGCATGCGATGCTGCACGCCAATAAAGCGGTTGCCGTACATGCCAGAAATATCAGGATGCCGAGCAACACGGAAAGAATTCTGATTCTTTTTCCGTACACGTTCTTTCGCATGGTCGTATCTCCGGTCTCTTTCGCAGCGATCGAAGCGCCGTCCGGAAACCTTGCGGGAAAGTTGTTCCGCCTTGATCATTATACCATATTCCGTCGATTTGTCAAGCCCAGTAAAAAAACCGCCCGTGCAGGGCGGTTTCGTCGCTTAATTTTCTCTGCGGGCAAGGACTTCGCCGGTTTCGCTGTTCAAAAGCAGAGAGATCGTTTTTCCGTCGGTGTCCACAATCCCGACGTAATAGTAATTGGTGTTCCGTCTCAGCAGCCGCACGTAAAATTCTCCGAAAAATTTTCCGTTTCTCGTCATGCGGGCAACGGTGTCTTTTTCTTTCTTCAAAGCGAAGTCGAGCGCCTCGTCGACGGAGATCGTGTTTTCGTTTTTGACGGAAGTCGCGGTCAGCTCCCGTTCGCCGCCGTCCCAGACGATGCGCATCGTCACGCTCGTTTCGGGGAACGCCTCTACGGTCTGCGAATAAAAATAATCGCCGCGCGTGTTTCGGAAAGAGGTCTCGCCGCCCCAATCCTTTTCTCCTTTCACGTAAACTTCGTATCCGCCCGCGGCGCGTTCTTTGGGGATCAGCGAAATTTCCGCGATCTTGCCCGTGGGGCAGGCGATGCCGTCCGAGGCGTAGGGGTATTCGCGCGAGGTGCAGTTTAGCGTTACGGTAAAATCTTCCGTTTCGGCGCAGAAAATATCTTCGCGCGCTTCCGAAATGTGATCGGTGTAATCGTAACCGCCGCATGCGGTAAGCGCCGGCAGCAGCGCGCCGAGCAGAACCAGACTTAAACAAGATTTTTTCATGGTAATAGATATATGAAAAATTGCGTCGAATCATGACTTTATTTTCTTGATTCACTTGCAATTTTTTTTTTCGTGTGATAAAATAATTAAAATATTCCGAAAAAAGGGAGCTGTCGTTTTTTGCGGTCATGAAAAAACTGATTTTAAAGACAATTTTCATAACGTGCGGTATCGCGCTCATGCTCCTGTTTGCGGTGTTCGGAATCGTTTCTCTCTGGGCGCCTTCGGCAATGATGAATTTTACCGCGTCGCTCGGAATGGAGACCGTGAGCGGAGATTACGCCTTTCAGGAATACGAGCGTTCGGGAAACATTTCCTGTCTCGCCCGTTCTTTTTTGATCGCGTCGCGGCATAAAGACGATCGGAACGCCGATCAGCGTTTTGAAATCCTCTTCGGGCTGGAAGGCTTCGGGGAGTTTTGCGAAAGTCAGAATACGTCGGGGGAGGGCGTTCCCGCAGTCTCTTACCGCAGCTATTTGTGCGGGCAGGCGGCGGAAGTGAAATACCGCCTTGCCAAAACGGCGGAAGAAAAAGAAGCGGTGTGTTCGTTTGCGGTGGAGGAGACGACTGCGGATTTCCCGTCCGGTAATCCCGTAATTGCGCTGACGCTGGCGCTTGCCGAGGCGAAGGACGCGACCGCAAGCGATATTTTATTGACGAAGATTTCCGGAAAAGGATTCGAGCAGAATCCCGATTACAGGAATATTATAAATATTTTGGAGGCTGTCGAATGAGCAGAATTATCAAAGAGGGATTGACGTTTGACGACGTGCTCTTGATTCCGCAGGCGTCGGACGTCCTGCCCGCGGAAGTGGATCTTCGCACAACGCTCTGTGATGGGATTTCTTTGAATATTCCCATCGTATCCGCCGCAATGGATACGGTTACCGAGAGCCGACTGGCGATTGCCATGGCGCGCGAAGGCGGAATGGGGATCATTCACAAGAACATGAGCGTCGAGGAACAGGCGAAAGAAGTCGATAAAGTAAAGCGTTCCGAACACGGCGTCATTACCGATCCGTTTTATCTCGAACCGCAGCATCTCGTGCGCGATGCGGTTTCGTTGATGGAGCGGTACCGCATCAGCGGCGTGCCCATCACGAAAAACGGAAAACTCGTCGGGATCCTGACGAACCGCGATCTTCGTTTCGAAATCAATTTCGATCAACCGATCGAGAACGTGATGACGAAAGACAATCTCGTCACCGCGCCCGTCGGCACTTCTCTTGCGGACGCGCAGAAGATTCTCGGGAAACATCGCATCGAAAAACTTCCCATCGTCGATAAGCAAGGCTATCTCAAAGGGCTGATTACGATCAAGGATATCGAAAAGAGTATCCAATATCCCAATTCCGCACGCGATAAAAACGGGAGACTTCTCGCCGGCGCGGCGGTCGGCACCGCGGCGAACACCATGGACCGTCTTGCGGCGCTCGTCGACGCGAAGGTGGACGTCGTTGCGATCGACACCGCGCACGGGCATTCCGCGTCGGTGCTGAAAAAAGTTTCCGAAATCAAGGCGAAGTATCCGGATATCCCCCTGATCGCGGGGAACGTCGCGACGGCGGCGGCGACGCGCGCGCTCATCGAAGCGGGCGCGGACGTCGTGAAAGTCGGGATCGGGCCCGGTTCCATCTGCACGACGCGGGTCGTCGCGGGGATCGGCGTTCCGCAGCTCACGGCGGTGATGGACTGCGCCGAAGAGGCGGACAAACTCGGCAAACGCATCATCGCGGACGGCGGGATCAAATATTCGGGCGATATCGTAAAGGCGCTTGCCGCAGGCGGCAGCGCGGTCATGATCGGGTCGATGCTCGCAGGGACGACGGAAAGCCCCGGCGAAATCGAACTGTATCAGGGAAGAAGCTTTAAAGTATACAGAGGAATGGGGTCGCTCTCCGCCATGGCGGCGGGATCGAAGGACAGATACTTTCAGGAGAACGCGAACAAGTTCGTTCCCGAGGGCGTGGAGGGCAGAGTTCCCTACCGCGGCACGGTGTCGGACATCATCTATCAGATGAAGGGCGGACTGCGTTCGGGAATGGGCTATTGCGGGAAAAAGAATATCGAAGAGTTGCGCAAAAATTCCGAATTCGTCCGCATTACCAACGCGGGGCTTCTGGAAAGCCACCCGCACGACATTTCGATCAGCAAAGAGGCGCCCAACTATTCGGCCATTCACAATTAACGGAAAACGCCCGCACGGGCGTTTTTTCCCAGCCTTTTCGGCGATCTGCCGGAGAAGAGAGGAACTTTTATGGAACATCAGAAAGTGCTGGTTCTCGATTTCGGGGGACAGTACAACCAGTTGATCGCGCGCCGCGTTCGCGATTTGAACGTGTACTGCGACTTGATGCCGTTCGGCATGACGGCGGAAGAAATACGGAAATACGATCCGATCGGGATCATCTTTACGGGCGGACCGAACAGCGTTTACGGCGAAAACGCGCCGCATATTTCCGCAGAAATTCTGCGGCTGGGCATTCCCGTGCTCGGGATCTGTTACGGCTGTCAGCTGATCGCCTATACGCTCGGCGGGAAAGTAGAACATGCCGAAACGAGCGAATACGGCAAACGTAGTTTTACGTTCGGGAAGCAAAGCGCGATCTCGGCGGGGATCCCGCAAACCAGCATTTGCTGGATGAGCCATACCGACCGCGTGACGCAGCCGCCCGCGGGTTTCGAAACGTATGCGTCTACCGAAAGCTGTCCCGTCGCCGTCTTCGGGAACGAGACGGAAAAAATCTACGGGGTGCAGTTTCATCCCGAAGTGGTCCATTCCGAATACGGGAATAAATTGCTCGAAAACTTTTTATATCGGGTCTGCGGCGCGAAAGGGGATTGGACGACGGCGAATTTCGTCGCCGAACAGGTCGCGGCGTTAAAGGCGAAACTCGGCGGAAAAAAGGTGCTGTGCGCAATGTCCGGCGGGGTGGATTCCGCCGTCGCCGCGGCGCTCGTGCACAGGGCGGCGGGAGACGGGCTGACCTGCGTTTTCGTCGATCACGGTTTGCTCAGGAAGTACGAAGCGGACGAAGTAATGGAAGTGTTCCGGAATCAGCTCGGCATGAATCTTATAAAGGCGGATGCGGGCGAACGTTTTCTCGGCAAACTTGCAGGCGTTTCCGAACCCGAACAGAAGCGGAAGATCATCGGCGCGGAGTTCATCAAAGTATTCGAATCGGAAGCGAAAAAGATCGGCGCGGTCGATTTCTTGGTGCAGGGAACGATTTATCCCGACGTGATCGAAAGCGGAAAGGGAAACAGCGCGGTGATCAAATCGCACCACAATGTGGGCGGCTTGCCTTCGGTCGTCGATTTCAAGGAGATCGTCGAACCGCTGAGGGATCTGTTTAAAGACGAAGTAAGGCGCGTCGGAACGGAACTCGGATTACCGGACAGCGTCGTCCTGCGGCAGCCTTTTCCCGGTCCCGGTCTTGCGATCCGGATCATGGGCGAAGTGACGGAGGAGAAACTGGAAACCCTTCGCGACGCCGACTATATTTTGCGCGACGAAATTGCAAAAGCGGGTTTAAACCGCGAGATATGGCAGTATTTTGCGGTGATCACAAACAGCAAAACGGTTGGCGTGCAGGGCGACTTCCGAACTTACGAAAACGTGATCGCGTTGCGCGCGGTGACGAGCGTCGACGCAATGACGGCGGATTGGGCGCGGATCCCGTACGAGATTCTCGAAAAAATTTCGGTGCGGATCATCAACGAGGTAAAAGGCGCGAACCGTATCGTTTACGACGTTACCAGCAAACCGCCCGCCACGATCGAGTGGGAATGATCGATCATTTAATAAAACACGGATAATAAAAGGAGAAACAGATGCAGAACAACAAACGTCCCGAAACGATGAAACGGATCGCGAACGAAACGCTTGCTCAGGATTTTATTGACGAACAGGTTGAAGAAATCCGCGCGCAAGTGGGAAACAAGAAAGTGTTGCTTGCGCTTTCCGGCGGGGTGGATTCTTCCGTCGTCGCCGCGCTTCTTATCAAAGCGATCGGTAAACAGCTTGTGTGCGTGCACGTCAATCACGGCTTGTTGCGCAAAGGGGAGCCGGAACAGGTTGTCGAAGTGTTCCGCAATCAGATGAATGCGAATCTCGTCTATGTCGATGCGGCGGAACGCTTTCTCGGCAAACTCGCGGGCGTTTCCGAACCCGAAAAAAAGCGGAAGATCATCGGCGCGGAATTTATCCGCGTATTCGAAGAAGAGGCGCGCAAACAGGAAGGGATCGAGTTTCTTGCGCAGGGCACGATCTATCCCGATATTCTCGAAAGCGACGGCGTTAAAGCGCATCACAACGTGGGCGGCTTGCCCGAGGATCTGAAATTCGAGCTTGTCGAACCGCTGAAATTACTGTTTAAAGACGAAGTGCGCGTTGTCGGCAAAGCGTTGGGCTTGCCGGACGGCATGGTATACCGTCAGCCCTTTCCCGGTCCGGGACTCGGCGTCCGCTGTCTGGGCGCGATCACGCGCGAGCGTTTGGAAGCGGTTCGCGAATCGGATGCGATCCTGCGCGAAGAATTTTCCAAAAACGGTTTGGAGGGGAAAGTCTGGCAGTATTTTACGGCGGTGCCCGATTTCCGTTCCGTCGGCGTCAAAAACGGCGCGCGGACGTACGCTTTTCCCGTGATCATCCGCGCCGTCAATACGGTGGACGCCATGACGGCGACGGTGGAAGACGTGCCGTTTGCGTTATTGCAGCATATCACGAAACGCATTACCGAGGAGGTGGAGGGCGTGAACCGCGTGCTTTACGATCTTACGCCCAAGCCCTGCGGTACGATCGAATGGGAGTAAGAATTTTTAAAACTTTTACGAATGGAGATAAAAAGGAACAGGTTTGTATTCAAACCTGTTCCTTTTTTCGATTTAAAGCGAATTCGTTGTTATTCGGTTATCTGTATTTGAAATAATCGATAAGCGATTTTATGGCGTTCGGAATTATGGAAATTCCTACGGAAACAAAGAAAAGGCAGGCTATCCCGTAAATCGTAGGATGGCGTAAAAGTGAACTTACGGTTACGGGTGATTTCGTTACGCCTTCTTCGATAATGAACAGAAACATCAAACCCATAAAAATAAGCAACGCCGCAACGAAAAATTTGATTAAAAAGATATTTACAATCTCATATTGATGAAAAGCAAGAACGGTAAACAACAAACCGATTCCTATCGGGAAACCGCCCACTATGGCGGGCATATCGCCCATGATACGAAAATATCCTAATAGGACAATCATAATACCGACAGCGATACATATTGTTCCTGCGACGAGCGCGCCCGTTTCTATTTGCGCGCCGCCGGATTCTGCGCGACTGTGTTTTGGGGCGGGATTTTCCGTCGTATTGCTCTTCTGGTTTTCGTTGCCGTTATCGATATTTTCTGCCGTTCTATTGCGTTTACTTTTCGGAATTTTGATTTCTTCCAATTTATCGCCCACATATTTTTTAATCAAATAGGCGTCGGAAACAGGCGGCATGCAATTCAAGGGGATACGTTCGTTGTTTTCTCGGTAAAACGCGAGAAAAATACCCGCTTTTGATTTAATCATTGAACAAGCGGTCAATTCGTTTCTGTCTATAACTTGTTTTTCGCCGTTTGTGATTATAACAATTCGGTCATCGAAAATCATGAGCGCGTTTTCGCGGCTTTTGTTCTCGTCCGCCGTCTGAAACTCGATTTGTAATTCTTCCATTCTTCGGCGGGATTCCGGATCGCGCGGACGGTAAAATTTACTTGTCCTGCGCATAAATACACCCCATAAGCCGAAAACGGTAAGAATTGCAATCAAAATAATAACGCCGAGAACGAAAAACATTATAATATAGTTTTTGAGTACCGAGAATTTATTGTAAAGCTGCAAATCGAGAACAAAATTCACGATACACCAAACGGTTAAAAGCAATACGCAAGTTAAAAGCCATAACGCCGTAAACGATTTGGTATATCGTTTCCTTTCGTGCTTCGACATGTCGAGAGCGTGCTTTGCGCTACTGTATTCGTATAAAAATTTTCCGCAATCTTCCATAAAACCCCCGCGTTCCTATTATCAATATAGCATGTTTATAAATAAAAATCAGGGCCGAAAAACCACTTGTCTGAATGCGAAAAGTTAAAACTTGTACGGAGGGGCTTTATGCGGGCAAGTTATGATTACGGATTATACGATAACGGAATACCGTATTTCAACACGGCATAATTATTTCCATTTCGTTAAGTGTGTACCGATCGGGGAATTTTTTATTTTTTCGACTGAAAAAAGTGAATTTGTGTCTTGACAAACAAGTATTTGGGTATTAGAATAATGGCGGGGATAAACGACCCGAAATCGATTATATTTGGAGGAGTCAGAAATGGCAAGATTTACATTACCCAGAGATTTATATCACGGGAAAGGCGCGATGGAAGCGTTGAAGACCTTCGAAGGCAAGCGCGCGATGGTTTGCGTCGGCGGCGGCTCGATGAAGAAATTCGGCTTTCTCGACAAGGCGGTTTCTTATTTGAAAGAAGCCGGCATGGAAGTGGAACTGTTCGAGGGGATCGAACCCGATCCTTCCGTGGAGACCGTCATGAGAGGCGCGGAGGCGATGTTGAAGTTTCAGCCCGACTGGATCATCGCCATGGGCGGCGGATCGCCGATTGATGCGGCGAAAGCGATGTGGATCAAATACGAATATCCCGATATGACTTTCGAAGGCATGTGCAAGGTGTTCGGGATCCCCGCGCTTCGGAAAAAGGCGAGATTCTGCGCGATCTCTTCCACCTCCGGAACCGCGACGGAAGTGACGGCGTTTTCGATCATTACCGACTATCAGAAAGGGATCAAATATCCTATCGCGGACTTCGAAATCACGCCCGACGTTGCGATCGTCGATCCCGATCTTGCCGAGACGATGCCGAAAAAGCTTACGGCGCATACGGGTATGGACGCGATGACGCATTCGATCGAAGCGTACGTTTCCACGGCGCATTGCGATTACACCGATCCGCTTGCGATTTTTGCCATTAAAATGATTCAGAACGATCTTGTCGATTCTTATAACGGCGATCTGACGAAGCGCGGCGCGATGCACAACGCGCAGTGTCTGGCGGGTATGGCGTTCAGCAACGCGTTGCTCGGCATCGTACACTCCATGGCGCACAAAACGGGCGCGGTGTTCGCTGATTACGGCGCGCACATTATTCACGGCGCGGCGAACGCAATGTATTTGCCCAAAGTCATCGCGTTTAACGCAAAGGACAAGGATGCGAAAAAGCGTTACGGCGAAATCGCCGATTTCATGGGCTTGGGCGGCAAGAACGACGACGAAAAAGTGAAGCTGCTGATCGCTTATCTGCGTAAGATGAACGACGATCTGAATATCCCTCACTGCATCAAGAACTACGGTGCGGACAGCTATCCTTGCGAGCAGGGCTTCGTACCCGAAAAGGTGTTCCTCGAACGGCTTCCGGAAATCGCAAAGAACGCGATCGGAGACGCTTGCACGGGAAGCAATCCCCGTCAGCCTTCGCAGAAAGAGATGGAAAAACTCTTGAAGTGCTGCTATTACGATACGGAAGTCGATTTCTGATCGGCAAAGCAAATGCAAGCCCGCGGCATTCCCGCGGGCTTATGTTTATCGGCCGTAAATTTTTTATAAAAATTATTAAAACTTAATATTCGCTTAAAAAAGCTGTTATAAGATATCCCCGTAAAATAAACAAGCAATAAAAAACTACCCGAACTCAGTTGTCTGAAACAAAGGTGTTCGGATAGTTACCGATTGGTGACCCTGCCGGGAATCGAACCCGGGATTGCGCCGTGAGAGGGCGCCGTCTTAACCGCTTGACCACAAGGCCGCTTTTCAAACGCTTTGTGATTATAGCATAATTTTGCCGTTCTTGCAACCGTTTTTATAGGATAACAAAAAATATTTTAAAAATAAAAGACGTCCGCCTGTGCCGCAAGGCGTAAAAGGTTAACCCGCTTCTCGCAGGTGGGTGCGCGGCGGAGGGGCATCGGACTTTCCGTAAAACAGACCTTGCTTAGCCCGCCCGACCTATGCTCCCGAATAACTATTGTGGATTACGCATTCGCGCCTTCCGAACACCGCAGGCGTCAATATTATTATAGCAAGATATTCGGAAAAAATCAATATTTCGCCGAATGTTTTGCGCGGGAAAATTTGCCGCGGAAAAAACGCTTTACAAGTCCCGTGCGGCATGTTACAATGTAAATATGAAAAAAGTGATCGAGGCATCGGGAATCTGCTGTAAACGTTGCGCGGAACGGGTGGAGCGGAAATTGCTGTTGTTGGACGGCGTGAGCGGCGCAAAAGCCAATGTAAAAAAGGGAATCGTGTTTGTGGAAACGGTTCTTCCCGACGAGGCGCTTGCCGCCTGCGTGACGGAGGCAGGTTTCGAAGTAATCGGGATTCGGCAGAGAAAGGGCATTTTCGGGTGATCTGCAAAAAATGTGCGGGAAATTTTGCAAAACGCTTTACTTTTTTTGCGATATCGGATATACTTGAATTAAATAAATACGGCGTTAAAAAAGGACGCGTCCGTAAAAGAAAGATTTTCAGAGAGCTTCGTGAGGTGAAAGGAAGCAATCGGAATTTTACGGGTATCACCTTTCAGCTTGCGGGGAGAAAAGACAGTAACTCCGCACGGGTTCGCTTTCCGTTATGACAAGCGGCAAATGATAGTTTGTTTTGGTGGTTAAAATGCCTTCGCGTATTCCGAAACGCGGAGGTTTTGTTTTATTAAAAAAGGATCGGGAGGATAATATGTACGAAAAAGTGGATACTTCGCTGAATTTTGTGGAGAGGGAAAAGGAGATCATTGCGTTTTGGAAACAAAACAAGGTGTTTGAAAAATCCGTTGACAAGAACGCGTGCGGGGAAGAATTTTCTTTCTTCGACGGACCTCCCACGGCAAACGGAAAGCCGCATATCGGGCATATTTTAACGCGCGTGATGAAGGATATCGTTCCGCGCTATCAGACCATGAAGGGGAAACACGTACTGCGCAAAGCCGGCTGGGACACGCACGGTCTCCCTGTGGAACTCGAAGTGGAAAAAACGCTCGGGATCGACGGAAAGCAGGAGATCGAAACGTACGGGATCGAGCCGTTCATCAAGCAGTGTAAAAATTCGGTCTGGAAGTACCAGAGCGAATGGGAAAAGATGAGCGCCCGCGTCGGATATTGGGTGGACATGGATAACCCGTACGTGACGTATCACGACGATTATATTGAATCGGAGTGGTGGGCGCTGAAAGAGATCCACAAAAAGGGTCTGCTCTATAAAGGACACAAAATCGTTCCCTATTGTCCGCGTTGCGGTACGGCGATTTCGTCGCACGAAGTCGCGCAGGGCTATAAGCTCGTAAAAGAAACTTCCGCCGTGGCAAAATTCAAAGTCGCGGGACGGGAGAATACCTATATCCTTGCCTGGACGACGACTCCCTGGACCCTTCCTTCCAACGTCGCGTTGTGTATGAATCCCAACGAAGACTACGTGGAGATCGAAGCGGACGGCGCGCGCTATATTCTTGCGGAAGCGCTTGTCGAAAAGTTTTTCGAGGACTATACGATCGTTGCCCGTAAAAAGGGAAAAGCGTTCGAGGGGACGGCGTACGAACCGCTGTTTTCGTACGCGGCGGAAACGTTGCAGGCGTTGAAAAAGGAATGGAAACGGGTTTACGAAGTCGTCTGCGACACGTACGTTACGTTGACCGACGGTACGGGAGTCGTGCATATCGCGCCCGCGTTCGGACAGGACGACTACAACGTCGGGAAAGCGTACGGTCTTCCCGTACTCTGTCTGGTAAACGAACAG
>ERZ777306.2588-NODE-2588-length-22301-cov-8.803740_pt1 | contig 22301 bp, 25 predicted proteins | sample MGYA00374966_ERZ777306 | MGnify/ENA primary metagenome ERZ777306 (study PRJEB29329, sample SAMN06343882) | mouse gut metagenome | isolation source: Mouse cecum | place: Austria: Vienna | collected 2014-11-15 ...
TAATTATTTACCTTAAAAAATTGAAGATGCATATAAAAATATAAAAGAACAATTTAAAAATAAATCAAAGATTTTAGAAAATGTCTTTGGAAAATGTACATTAAAAATTGAAAAAAATAATATCGAGCTATCAAATATAAATGTTAATCATTTATCAAGAATGGGAATATCAGTTGATGAAGTATATTTCTTAACTGCTTTTATATTTAGTCTATTAGAGAAAAGCGAAGTACAAAGCTTAGCAGAAGAATTAAAAAGATTAAATAAGGTTAGCAAAATGTATTCTTTGAAAGCAAATGAATCAATTAGAGTTGTTGGAGAAGATTTAAAATCAAAACAATCAAGAGAAGTAATTGAAGCAAAATTGAGTTTAGATGAAAAAATGAACTTAGCTAAAAAATACATGGAAGATGGTTATGAAACAAGATATTGTATGCAAAAATATCATAAATTAGTAGCAGCATCAGTAGTTCTTATAAAAGATGCTATTTCTCAAGGAATTGATTATAAAGTTTTAAATGAAGCTAAAAGTATAGTTGAATTAGAATTAAATGGTCATAAAGAATTTGCTATTGAGGGAAATAAAACAGATAGAGATAATTATATTTTCCCAATAATTACAGACGATAAATTTATCTCAAAACAAATTATGGCAGATTTTGGTTTAAATGTACCTAAAGCAATATTATTAGAACAAGATATGGATCAAGAAGAAATTGAGGAACTAGCTAGCGAATTTTATAATAAAACAGCTGTTGTAAAACCAAGAAATACAAATTATGGTACAGGTATAACAGTATTTAGTAAAAAAGTAAGCAAGAAAGACCTTTTACATGCTATTGAATATGCATTTAAGTTTGATTCTAATGTTTTAATAGAAGAATATGCAAAAGGTATGGAATACAGATTTTTAGTAGTTGATGGTAAATGCTTAAGCATTGCTCATAGAAGAGCAGCCAGTGTTGTAGGTGATGGAAAATCAACTATTGAAGAATTAATTGATATGAAAAATAACGAACCATGGCATAGATTAACAGGTTCACCAGTAAAAAAAGATCAATTAGTAATTGAACACTTAGAGTTACAAGGCTATGATTATAATACAGTAATTTCAGAAGGAAAAAGAGTATTTTTAAGAACAAATTCAAATTGTTCAACTGGTGGTGAAACAATAGATTATACAGATGTTATTCCAGCAAGATTCAAAAGAATTGCAGAAAAAGCATCAAGAGCATTTGATGCAAAAATCTGTGGTGTAGATATTATAATTGATGATATGGAATCAGACGAATATGCAATTGTTGAAATCAACGATAATCCAGGATATTCAATTAATGAATGGCCTTATGAAGGTAAAGGAGAAAAAGTTGGTATTAGTATATTAAAACTTTTAGATTTAGTTCAATAATAAATAAAATGAAATTTAGGGACGCTCCTTAAATTTCATTTTTTTATTCTTGACTGAAATTTAGGGACAGTCGAAAAATTTCACTTTTCTATTAAAGAAAAAACTTTTTATATTTTTTATAAAAAGTACTTGATTTTTAGAAAAGTATTTTGTATAATAATAATGTATTTTGAGTATGGAGATGAATAAGTATGTATTTACGAAATGTTAAGCGATTAAATCAAATATACTTAAATCATAAGTTAGAAATAACTTATTCACTTAACATAGGTAAAATGCAAGCAAAAATAGAACAAAAAAGAAGGTAGTATCATACTACCTTCTTATTTTTTGCGTCTTTTAATTGATTACTTGAAATATAGAAAAATAAAAGGAGAATTGTGTTATGGTTGATGTAGTTATTGGTACTTTTTTTGGAGATGAAGGAAAGGGAAAAATAATCGATTTTCTTTCAAATGATGCAAAAATATCTATTAGATGTTCAGGAGGAAATAATGCTGGTCATACAATTAATGTAGATGGAAAGAAATTTGCATTTCATTTAATTCCTTCTGGAATATTAAACAAAGGAACAAAGGCTGTTATAGGTAATGGTGTTGTTGTAAACCCACAAGTCTTAATTGAAGAACTAGAAAATTTAAAAGAGAATAATATAGATATATCTAACTTTTATATTAGTGATAAAGCTCAAGTTATTATGCCTTATCACATTGCAATGGATGGATTACAAGAAGATTTAAGAGAAAATAAAATAGGAACTACAAAAAGAGGTATTGGCCCTGCATATTGTGATAAAATTGAAAGATCAGGTATTAGAGTTGAAGATTTATATGCAGATAATTTTGAAGATTTAGTAAAAGAGAATGTAAAAGCTAAAAATGTAATTTTCAAAAATTATGGTTATAAAGAATTTGATAGTGAAGAAATTGTAAAACAATATAAAGAATATGCAGAATATTTAAAACCATATGTAACAGATACAGTAAATATGTTGCATGAAGCTATTGAAAATAAAGAGAAAATACTTTGTGAAGGAGCACAAGCTACATTACTTGATATAGACTTAGGTAGTTATCCATATGTAACATCATCTAGTCCAACAATTGGTGGTGTATGTACAGGAACAGGAATAGGAGCAAAATATATTGGAAATGTTTATGGAGTATTGAAGGCATATTCATCAAGAGTTGGAGAAGGACCATATATTACAGAGCAAAAAAATGAAATAGGAGATACTATAAGAGAATTAGGTCATGAATATGGAACAACAACTAAAAGACCTAGAAGATGTGGATGGCTTGATTTGGTTGCTTTAAAATATAGTAGTATGGTAAATGGACTTACAGGATTAGCAATTAATCACGTAGATACAGTTGGAAAATTAGATAAAATTAAATTATGTGTTGCATATAATCATAATGGTGATGTAAATATGAAATATTCAACTAATGCTAAATATATTTCTGAATGTAAGCCAGTTTATGAAGAATTTGAAGGAAACTTTGGAGATATAAGTAATGTTAAGAGAAAAGAAGATTTGCCAGAAAATGCTAAAAAGTATTTGAATAGAATTGAAGAATTAGTTGGAGTTCCAATTAAGTTTATTGGAACTGGAGCAGATAGAGAAGATATGATTGTTGTAGAATAGGAGAAGGTATGGAAAATTTGAATAGTTTACTTGCAATATCTCCAATAGATGGAAGATATAGAAATATAACTAAAAATATAAGTGAATATTTTAGTGAATATGCTTATATAAAATATAGAGTTTTTGTTGAAATTGATTGGTTAAATTATTTATTACACATGAAAGAAATTACTGGAGAAATACATGATTATACATCAATATTTAATGAAATAAAAAATAAATTTGATGTTAAACAAGCAGAAAGAGTAAAAGAAATCGAAAGCAAAACTAATCATGATGTAAAAGCAATAGAATATTATGTTAGAGAAAAATTAGAAGAATATTCTCTTGATAGATTTTGCTACTTAGTACATTTTGCGTGTACTTCTGAAGATATAAATAATATTGCATATGGAAAAATGATAAAAGATTTTATGAACAATATTCTGTTTAAGAATATTGAAGAACTAATGGATACAGTAAAAAAAGAAGCAAAAGAATTATCCAATATTCCAATGCTAGGACATACTCATGGACAAAATGCTACTCCAACAACAGTAGGAAAAGAGTTTGCAGTATTTATTTATAGATGGAATTCAATATATGAATATATCAAGAATATAAAATTGAAAGGAAAATTTAGTGGTGCTGTTGGTAATTTCAATGGTCATGTAATAGCTTATCCTGAAATTGATTGGATAAATGTTTGCAAAGATTTCGTTAATAAACAAGGTTTAGAATTTAATCCATTAACTACACAAATAGAATCACATGATATGATATGTATGTTATTTAGTTATATGAAATTATTTAATAATGTAACAATGGATTTTAATAGTGATATGTGGATTTATATAAGTAGAGGAGATTTTAAACAAAAAACAGTATCTGGAGAAGTGGGCTCTTCTATTATGCCTCATAAAGTTAACCCAATTAATCATGAAAACTCAATGGCAAATATTCGTATATCAAACTCTATATTTGAATCACTAGCAACAAATTTGCAAATTTCAAGAATGCAAAGAGATTTGAGTGATTCTTCTATGCTTAGAAATATTGGGGTTGGTTTTGCACATACTATTGTTTCAATAAAACAAACAATAAAAGGTTTTACTAAAATGGAAGTAAATAGAAACAAGTTAGAAAAAGAACTTGAAGAGGCTCCAGAAGTATTAGCAGAAGCTATTCAAACTATTTTAAGAAAAAATGGTTATAACAATGCATATGAATTATTAAAAGAATTAACAAGAGGAAAAGAAATTTCAATTGAAGAAATAAGAAAATTTGTAAGCACTTTAGAAATAAATGAAAAAGATAAAGAAACTTTAATGAATCTAACTCCCAAAAAATATATAGGACTTGCAGAGACTTTAGCTAACACAGATTATTGATAACTTATGTAAAGTATGATATAATATGCATGTCACAAAAACAAACAGTTTAGAAAGAGAGGATTCTATGATAGGTAAGATTGTACAGCTTATTGGAAAAACGGCAAGCAAAGATTTCGAGATAGTTTATGGAATCGATGAAAAGTCGTTGATTAATGGACGGTACTCTTTAAATTTCGGTGAAGTCACATTAGGAAACCGTAATCCTGATGCGAGCAGAACTTATATTTATGGAGGACATCTTGTTAATGAAAAGGGGGATGGTTTTAAAGATGTTCTTGTGTTTAATGGAGACATTCCAGGTGAAGAAGTAGAAGAATATTTATTGCTCATCATTCCAAGTGGAGCTTTTCAACTGAAAACAACTGCAAAAAGAATTGCAGGAAGATATGCTCATGAAGCCATTTTGGAGATGCACCCTGGAGATACTGTTGAGGTATCTAAAAATATTAATGGTCCAAGAACAGTTTACATGGCAGTACAAGCGGAATACGAAATGTTTCTTATCAAAAGGAATCGGTAAGGTGATTGCAGGTAATGTAATGAAAAAAGGCATGCTGAATTTATTCAGTATGCTTTTTTAGATATATTAAAAAATGAGGAAGTATGAAAATAAAATCTATGCCAATTTTCTTTACTGTTCAGGATACCAAAGAAGTTGATTGTTCTAACTTAAGAAATGATTTGAAATTATGGTTAATCAGAGCAGGAGAAAATTACTATGTTTTTTAAATTGTAGTTTAGAAAAATATGAAAGATTAGAAACGTTACTTGGTGAAATAGAAATTTCAGAAAGTATATCTCGAAAGTTTAATTGTACTATTCATGAAATTTCCAACAATACTATGGAATATATAGTACAGTGCCAATACCTAGAATGTCTAATCAATTATTTCTTTCAGATTTTCTTTTAGAACTTATGAAAAAATGCGATAAAATAGAAAAAATTGAAAAAGAAGATAGAAAGATATGTTTTTGGAATGCAGATATAAAGATTGAGTTATAAAATTTGAGTTAGCTATCCAAAATCATGTTGGAAGAGAAATTAATTTTAATATGTATAGCATCAGAGGAGAAAGAAGGAGATTTTCAACATGTATTATAACTGGAATAAAAGAGGAATTGAAAGAATTATTTCCAGAAGAAGAGTTTATACAAAAATATTTTTGTTGTTAATAAAAATGAACCACGTTGTAGCAATTTTGCAACGTGGTTTTTACCATTTAAGATATTGGTGTGGAGCTTATAGGCGGAATCGAACCGCCGACCTACAGGTTACGAATCTGTTGCTCTACCAACTGAGCTATATAAGCATGAAAGTATTATATATATTAAGTAAGAAAAAATCAAGAAAAATTAATTATATTTTAATTGCTTTAGTTGAAATTTGAATTTTATACATATATAATAAAAATAAATATATTATAAGGAGAGAAAAATGCATACAGAATATGAAGTAAGAGTTTTAGATATAAATAAAGATAATTTAATAAAGAAATTAGAAGAATTAGGAGCAACTAAAATTGCAGATTTTGAATATAAAAGACGAGTTTTTAATTTTAATCCTCCAACAGATAATAAATGGATTAGATTAAGAACAGATGGAAATAAAACAACTTTAACAATCAAAAAATTAGAAAGTTTAGAAATTGATGGTACTAAAGAAATGGAAATAGAAGTATCAAGTTTTGAAGAAACTAATAATATTTTGGAAGAGTTAGGATATAAAGCACATACATATCAACAAAACAAAAGGACAAGATATGTTTTAAATGATGTTGAACTTGATATAGATACATGGCCATATATTCCAACATATCTTGAAATTGAAGGGAAAAGCGAAAAAGCTGTTGAAGATATGATTAAACTTTTAGAAGTAGATAAATCAAAAGTTACTTCAATAGATGTACAAGGTGTATTTAAAGAATTTTATAAAATAGATATTAAAGAAGCACCAATTGTAAGTTTTGATGTACCATTAGATAAGAAATATTATTTAAAATAAACGGAGAAGAGTATGAAAAGTTTTAGTGATGTTGAAATAAAACCAATAACTTTTATAATTGGATTGCTATATGTTATAGCACTTGGAGTTATATACTATTTACTTTTTCACAAACATCATAAAAGAAATAAAATTGATTTTAGTGAATTAATAACTTTAGTTACGAGATTTTACACAAGGACAACAATTGCAATTATATTAGTAGTAGCTGGAGGATATTGTATAATTGTAGCTAATGATTATAGAGAAAATAGATCTGAAGTTGTAGCAAATATAGTTTTTGGAATTGCTATAATTAGTGCAACTATAATAAATTACATTTTTTATTTAAGAGAATCTTTAAGAGACCCTAATCCAGAAATAAGAGAGCAAAATAAAAAAGCTACAATTAAAATTGGAGAAATCTTAGAACTTATTATATTTTCTATATTTATATTAATGCCAATTTGGTGTATACCACATTTTATAAATTTAGTTCCAAGAAGAGATGAACTAATTAAAGAAGTAATTATAGTATTTGCAATTTCTTTCTCTTCGTTATTTTTAATGTATGCATTGAATCCAATGGATATAAAAGGAAAATTTAAAAAATTAGATTCAAAAAATTAAAATAAATTGTTATTTGTGTGAGTAATTTTAATTGTAAAGCTTATATTTTTTATAATAAATTTTCTTCTTTCAAAGTTCTCGGTATTTTGTCGTATTTGCTGAAACTGTTAAACTTTAGTTGTTACAGTTTCAGTACTTCAATATTTATTTGATAAATATTGAAGCTACATATAGACTTTTTAAAGAAAACAGCGCCCTCAAAAACAAGTTTGAGATTCCCTATTTTCTTTAAAAATATTCTACTAATAAAATACTTTGTTTACATTCGAACTTTTCTCTCAGAAAATTATTATAAAAAATATTAAGTGCCAAATTTAAAATTACTAACACAAATAATAATTTTTTTATTTTAATATGAAAAATATTTCACCTTTTGTCTTGACAAAAAATAAACTATTATATATACTTATAATAGTTGAATAAATATTCAACTATTAATAAAAGAAAGGAGAAAATATGTCAAAAAATGAATTTGTATGTGATTGTAATATAATACATGAAGAGCTTGTTAATAGTACAATTAGTAAGATGAAAGATGATGATACTATAAATAGAGTAGCAGAATTTTTTAAGATATTAGGCGATACTACAAGAGTAAAAATATTATTTGCATTAGATCAAAATGAATTATGTGTATGTGATATTGCAAACATTTTAAATATGAGTAAATCTTCAATATCACATCAATTAGGAACACTTAGAAGATGTGGAATTGTAAAATGTAAAAAAATTGGAAAAGAAGTTTTTTATATGTTAGATGATGAACATGTAAAAGAAGTTTTCGAAGTAGGAATGGAACATATAGAACATAAAAAATAAATTTGGAGGGTAAGTTAAATGAAATATAATTTTGAAATTAAAGGAATAGATTGTGCAAATTGTGCAGTTGAATTAGAAAGAGAAATAAATAAAGTAGATGGAGTTAAAGAAGCAATTATCAATTTTATGGGAGAAAAAATGATAATTGAATGTGAAGAATCTGAAAAAGAAGAAGTTATGAAAAAGGTAAAAAAAGTAATAAAAAAAGAGGAACCAGATTGTACTGTAAAAGAGATTTAGGAGGAGACAATGAAAAAAAGAGCAGTTAAAATTATTATAGCTTTTATATTATTTATATTAGCAGTAGGAATAAATTTTCCAAGTATTTGGATAAATAGAATTTTATATTTAATAAGTTATTTATTTGTAGGACTAAATATTTTAAAAAAAGCAATTAGAAATATATTTAGAGGAAAAGTATTTGATGAAAATTTTCTTATGGCAGTAGCTACACTTGGAGCATTTGCAATTGGTGAGCTTTCAGAAGCTGTCGCAGTAATGCTTTTTTATCAAGTTGGAGAATTATTTCAAAGTTATGCAGTTGATAAATCAAGAAAGTCAATATCAAGTCTTATGAACATTAGACCAGATTATGCAAATGTATTTAGAGAAGGTAAAGAAGAAAAAGTAAATCCAGATGATGTTAAGATAGGAGAAATAATTGTTGTAAAACCAGGAGAAAAAATACCATTAGATGGAAAAGTTGTTGAAGGAAAATCTAGTTTAGATACAAAAGCTTTAACAGGAGAATCTATTCCAAGAGAGATAGAAGAAAATGATGATGTTTTAAGTGGTTGTATAAACTTAAACGGATTAATAAAAATAAAAGTATCAAAAGAATTTGAAGAATCTACTGTAAGCAAAATATTGAATTTAGTAGAAAATGCTAGTAGTAGAAAATCTAAATCAGAGAATTTTATAACAAAGTTTGCAAGATATTATACTCCAACAGTTGTTATTATTGCACTATTTATAGCTATTTTACCACCATTATTAATACAAAATGCAACATTCGCAGATTGGATTTATAGAGCTTTATCGTTTTTAGTAGTATCTTGTCCATGTGCTTTGGTAATTTCAATTCCTTTAAGTTTCTTTGGAGGAATTGGTGGAGCTTCAAAAATGGGAATACTTATAAAAGGAAGCAATTATTTGGAAGCATTATCAAATACAGAAATTGTTGTTTTTGATAAAACAGGAACTTTAACGGAAGGAGTATTTGAAGTTCAAAAACTAAATGCAATTGGAATTTCAGAAGATGAACTATTAAAAATTGCTGTACATAGTGAATATTACTCAAATCATCCAATATCAAAATCTCTAAAAAATGCTTATGGAAAAGAAATTGATGAAAAGTTAATATCAAAAACAGAAGAAATATCAGGACAGGGAATTTCTGCTATTGTTGAAAATAAAGAAATTTTAGTTGGTAATGAAAAATTAATGAATGAAAATAATATTAAATTTGATGTTTGCAGAGAAATAGGAACTATTTTATATGTAGCAATAAATAAAACTTATTCAGGATATATTTTAATTTCTGATAAAATAAAAAAAGATTCAGAAAAAACAATTGCTGAATTAAAATCAAGAAAAATAAAAACAGTAATGCTTACTGGAGATAAAAAAGAAGTTGGGGAAAACGTTGCAAGTAAACTTAATATTAATAGTGTTTATGCAGAATTATTACCAGATGGCAAAGTTGAAAAGGTTGAAGAATTATTAAAACAAAAAAGTGAAAAAGGAAAACTTGCTTTTGCAGGTGATGGAATAAATGATGCACCAGTTCTTGCACTTGCAGATATTGGAATTGCAATGGGTGGACTTGGAGCAGATTCTGCAATTGAAGCTGCCGATATTGTAATAATGACTGATGAGCCATCAAAAATATCAGATGCAATTAATTTATCTAAGAAAAATATGAGAATTGTAAAAGAAAATATAGTATTTGCAATTTTGGTAAAAATTTTAGTTTTAGTTTTAAGTGCATTTGGAGTATCTACAATGTGGGAAGCAGTTTTTGCAGATGTAGGTGTTGCAATTATTGCAATATTAAATGCATTAAGAATGTTAAGAGTAAAAAATAAATAAATTAGCCAGAAAGTAGGATTGATACCTGCTTTCTTTTATGTTAAAAGAAATTTAAAGATAAAAAATTTGCAGCAGGTTGCTCAAGAGAAATAAAAAATATATAAATATAAACCAAGAAGTCAGGCTTGCCTGACTTCTTGGTTTATATTTAATTTGAATGCGCAAATTTTTGAACAAAAAATTTAATTTTTTCAACTATTTTAGTGAAGAATGATTCTTTGTACTCAATAATAGATTGTTCTACATCTTGAGTTTTTTCTTCACAAATTTCAGATTCTGTTTGAATAGTTGGTTTCTTTTCAAAGATTTTATCAGGATTATATTTTTCTCTTAATGCATCATCAAATTTCTTTTGATTATTTTGAAGAAGCTTATCGTATTTAGTGCGTTCTTCAGCAGAACACCAATAGTTTCGATAAATCATTGTTAATAATCCTTTTGTTTCTTTTTTTAATTTTAAATTTTTTATTTCAACATTTTCATCAATTTTAAATTTATAAGTTGTTGATGCATTTTTTCTAAAAAAAACTAGTAATTTCTTTGGTATTTTATTAACATCTTCTTGGTCTGTATATTTTAAAATTTCTAGTAATTCAACTAATGCTTCTTTATAAGCTACAGTCATTAATATTCTCCTTAGACAATTTCCCCATAAATATTATACATCAATTAAAAATATAAGGTCAATTATTTTAAAAAAAATGTAATAAAATAATTTACATTAAAAAAGTTATATGTTATAGTGAGTTTAGACAAAGGAGAGAATTATGGAAGAAGATTATGAAGTTGCATATGCAAGATCTACTTGGAGAAAAGTAAAAACTTTCCACCAAGGTTTAAGAGAACTTGAAGATAAAGTACCTATGGCAGTTGTTAGAAACTATGTTTTAACTGGAGAAAAGAATAGTAATATTCCAGAAGAAGTATATGAAAAAATTGATGAATTAAAAGATGTAAGAACTAGTGGAATTCAAGCAGAAATGCAATATGCTGTAGCTCAGGCTGAATTAAACGGAATTAGGTTAAAAGATAAAATACTTAATGGTGAAGATATAAGACCAGGCTTTAGTCCAAAAGTATTAAGAAAGATTCCTAGTTTAGGCATATATACACATTTTATGTGGTATACAGAAAAAGAATTAGAAAGAATGCATGAGGATAGTCAAAAATCTGAAGGATTAAAGCTAGAAGAAATTGAAGTTAATAATGAAAAATCAGACAGAGAAAATAATAATCCTAGAAAAGAAGTAGAAGATGATGCACGTTAAAAAGACGATACAAAATGTATCGTCTTTATTTTTCAAATGAATTTTCTTGAATAGGAGTGGTTGCATCTTTAACAGCTTGTTGAGTTCCTCTAGTCATTTCTGTACATTCACTTAAATTATATTCTGGATCTTCACTTGTGGCTTCTAATACTTCACTAGGAATACTACGTTTATAAGAACGAGCATTTTGCAAAGCTTTTTTTCCTTCTTCACTTAAAGATTTTAATATACCACTAGCTTTTTGAGCAAGTTCAGATTCTTCTTGCATAGATAATTTATCAACAGATATACCTTTATCTTTTGCAAATTTTCCTTTTTGAAAATCAAACTCGGATTGAAAAGAAGCTTCTTTATCATAAACAGGAGAGCCTTCATCTTTAAATTCAAGATGACCATCTTCTGTTAAACGAAATCCCATAGCACAAAATTCTTTTCCATCAGGATTTTTTCCAATCTCAAATTTTCCATGTTCGCTTTCATAATCTTCAAATATTTGTCTAATTCCAGCATCAACTTGAGCCTCTCTTTGATTATCAAGACCTGTAAACATATCAATAGGGTTATAACCTAAAGATGCAAGGTTTTTTCCAAGAGTGATGATTGCAGCTTTAGCTGGTGCTTTTGCAAATTGAGGATTTTCTTTTTTTACATGTGAATTAAAATATAAATCTCTAAAACAATTTAATATATGTTTAGGAGCATTATAAGCTCTTTGAGAAGTCATAGCATCTATACAGTCTGCAATTGCTATTACAGAAGCAAATTTATGAGCACCTTCGCCTTTATCATGGTGTCCTTCAATTCCTTCTATTACATCTTTAGTAATTATATTTTCTAAATTTTCATCATGATATACTGCAAATTTTAATAAACCAGCCCCCATACTACTATGATAATCAATTTGATTACGTTCATCATTATTAAGTGCTTTATCTGATGCTAAAATTTCATCTGGAACTCCTAATTTTCCAATATCATGTAGTTTGGCTGCTAAAATTGCTTGTTTTTTCTCTTCTGAAGTAAAATCAAGTTCATCAACAAATTGTTCTACATATTTAGAAACTCTTTTAACATGTCCTTCAGTATAATCATGTTTTTCATGGATTGCATCCATAACTAAATCTATAATTGCATTTGTTTTTTGTTCAGTAACTTTTTCAATATCTCCTACAAAATCAGAAAAAGAAATAACATCTGGTTTTACAAATCCATTTACAAAAGCTTGCATTTCTTTTTCAGAATTAATATTAACAGGGAATACAGGAATATCACTTGATTTCAATTGTGGAAATTTATCTTTTACATAATCTAAGAGTTTTTCTTGTTCTTGTTGGTGTTGTTTTTCTGTTATTTCATTATGAGATAATGCAAAAACACTTAAATCTGATATATCAGGTAATTTTTTTAGTATAGCAGATAAAACATTATCATGATTAGGAACATTATGTATATCTGTGAAATACATAACTGAAGTAATTGCACCAAGAGATTGTATATTTTCAGGATTTATTTCTGTTAAATCTATAAATTTTATTTTATTATTATTTCCAAGCTTAAGCTTAGATAATTCAGCTTGTGCTTGCTTAAAATATTGTTTTTCTTCATCAGAAAGTGCAATAGTGGCAATTGAATACTTAGCCATAGTTTTCTCCTTTGTTTTTTATATATTCCCTTTAAATTAAAATTATATTAGAAATTATATCTAATAAAGAATGCATTATCAATTACAAAAATGTAACAAAAGTTAATATTGATAATTTTTTTATTATATGATATTTTATAAAAATAGAAAGTACAGTTAAGGAAGGAATTTATGAGTTTATTTATAGAAATATTGTTACTAATATTAGGATTTGTGTTTTTGATAAAAGGTGCAGATTTATTAGTAAAATCAGCAACGAGTATTGCAAAAAAATCAGGATTATCAGAAATGCTTATTGGACTTACAATAGTAGCAATAGGAACATCTCTTCCAGAGGTATTTATTACTGTAAAATCTGCAATTGATGGTCATTCAGATCTAATAATTGGAAATGCATTAGGAAGTTGTATATGTAATTTTTTATTTGTTTTAGGTGTTACAAGTTTAATAAGACCAGTAAAGTTTGATAAAAGAATTGTAAATAGACATATGCCAATAGGGTTAGCAGTAATGCTTTTAATTCTATTTTTAGGAAACACAGAAAAATTTGGAGAACATCAAACAATTACAAGAAATCAAGGGTTTATATTAATTTTATGTACATTAGTGTATGTTTTATATACAATATATGAAGAAAAGAAAATAAAAAATGAAAAAATTGATGAAGAAATAATAAAAGATGTTGAATCAAAAGAAAATTGTTCAGCTTTCGAAATAATTATTTATATGATTTTGGGGATATTAGGATTGAAATTCGGTTCAGATTTAGTTGTTAATAATGCAGTAGGAATTGCTGGTAGAGTTGGAATATCTGAAAAATTTATAGGAATGACTATTATTGCAATTGGTACAGCATTACCTGAAACTATAACTGGAATTATATCAGCAAGAAGAGGTGAAACAGATTTATTATTAGGAAACATATCAGGATCAAATATTCTAAATCTTTGCTTGTTAATTGGCTTAGGAGCTGTTATAAATCCTTTAATATATGCATCTGATTTTAATATTAGTATATTGATATTAATAGCAGTAACTATATTTTTACAGTTATTGGCAATAATAAATAGAAAAAGTGAATTGAGTAGGGGAAAAGGGTTAATTTTAATAATCATATATCTACTTTATATTTATAGTATGCTTTAATTAGAAAGGTGGAAAAAAATATGGAAAAAGTTTATTTTTGCAGAGAAATTACTCCAGAAAATGTAGTAAAATTATTTGAAAAATTAGGTAAAAAATTACCAGGAAAAGTTGCTGTTAAAGTACATTCAGGTGAAGAAGGAAATCAAAATTACCTTCATCCAGAATTTATGAGACCAATGGTAGAAAAGGTTAATGGAACAATAGTTGAATGTAATACAGCATATGAGGGGGAAAGAAACTATACAGATAAACATCAAAAATTAATGGAAAATCATGGATGGACTAAATATTTTGATGTGGATATTATGGATGCAGAAGATAATGATATAGTTCTTCAAATACCTGATGGAAAAGTAATTAAAGAAAATTTTGTAGGAAGAAATATAGCAAATTATGATTCAATGCTTGTTTTATCACACTTTAAAGGTCATCCAATGGGTGGTTATGGTGGAGCATTAAAACAATTATCTATTGGTTGTGCCTCATCAAGAGGAAAAGCTTGGATTCATACAGCAGGAAAAACTCAAGATCAAACTAAATTATGGGATATGGTGGCAAATCAGGATGAATTTCTAGAGGCAATGGCTGATAGTGCAAAATCAATAGTTGAATATTTTAAAGAAAATATTGCTTATATTAATATAATGTGTAACATGTCTGTTGATTGTGATTGTTGTAGTGTAGCTGAAGATCCATGTATGAAAGATATTGGAATACTTGCCTCACTTGATCCAATAGCAATAGATCAAGCATGTATAGATTTAGTAAAAAAATCTGATGATCCAGGGAAAGAACATTTTTTAGAAAGAGTAAATTCTAGACATGGTACACATACAATAGAAAGCGCTTTTAAATTAGGATTTGGAAATAAAGAATATGAATTAATAGAAGTTAAATAAAATGTAAAGAGGTCTCACCTTAACTGGTGAGACCTCTTTTGCTATTCAAAAGAACGGCATTTGTTAAAACTTAACCATGCAACTTTTCGTACATTCCGACCCTCGTGCTGTAGACCTTTTCAGTCATATCAACAAAGTGCCGGTGTGCGAACTCTGTACGCAGTTCCTCAGGCCATACCGTATTTTCCAGCTGATCTTTGATGAAATCGCGGATGTCATACAGAGACGGCATCTTGCGAACCAGTTTGCCGTTTTCGATATACGGCATCAGAATCTTCTCGATCTTCTGCGGAACGATGGTATATTCCCGTTTGGGATCTGTAAGATCGGTTGTGTAAACCTTAATCGGTTTTCCAACTTCAATCTTCTCATCGTGCATAGCGATAAGATCCAGGTATCCGTAACCATCCTCATTATACAGACGGTAAACTGTTTTGTAGCCGGGGATGATGGCCTTTGCCAGTGTATCAGAACACTTCATTGTACTTCTGTACGTTCCATCTTCCTGCTTTACAGCAACGAGTTTATACACTCCGCCAAAAACAGGGCATTCAGATGCTGTGATCAGGTTTTCGCCGATACCGAAGCCGTTGATAGGTGCTTTCTGGATAGAAACCAGACTCTCGACGGTGCTTTCCTTAAGACCATTGGAAACAATAATCTTAATATAAGGCTTTCCAGCCATGTCGAACATCTTTCTGAGCCGTTTTGCACCAGAAGCCAAGTCGCCAGAATCGATTCGCACACTCTTCACACGCTTGTCGGGGTCATTGGGATATTTCTCAATCAGATAGTCATCAACCTTGATGGCATTGATTACGCCGCTTTCAAAGATATTGTAGGTATCAATGAGCAGGGAAACATTGTCAGGATAGATATCTGCCAGTGCCTTGAATGCATCCCATTCAGTCGGGAAAAGCATAACCCAGGCATGGGAAACTGTTCCAACAGCAACCACAGGTCCGCCATACATAATCTCTGCCAAACAGTTGGCTGTGCCAGTGCATCCGCCAAGAATGGCAGCTCTTGCACCCTGAAGACCAGCGGTGAGACCCTGTGCACGTCGTGTACCAAATTCCATAACTCCGCCAGCAGCACTTGCAGCACGGGTGATACGAGTCGCCTGTGTAGTGATAAGGCTGTTGAAGTTCATAAGCTGCAGAAGATGTGTCTCAATCAGGAATGCGCCAACTGCGTCACATTCGATACGAACCATCGGTTCATGGGGATATGCTACGCAGCCTTCAGGCATTGCATACATGGAGCCGTTCCACTTGTAGGTGGACAGATAATCCACGAATCTGGGATCCATACCTTTGCCAAGCAGATACTCGCAGGCGATTTCATCGAAATGATAATTCATCAGAAAATCGGTGAGCTCTTCCTGACCAGCACTGATGGAATATCCGCGATCTGCAGGATTTTTACGGAAGAACATATCGAAGACCAGCTGAACGTCTTTCATGCCGAGCAGGTAGATGGCATTCGCCATTGTCAGCTCGTAGAAGTCCATGTTCAGTGCATCATTCCGATAGCCTTTGTGCGGTACGAACGGGGTAACAGTAACGTTGTTAGATGTTTTTTTCATAGAGTAATTCCTCCTGTTTAATATAAAATTGTTTTAAGTTAAGTTTTAACTTATAGTATGAGATAGTAAATTGCATTACCTCATAAATAAGTTCAAACAATAATATTATATCACGGTTAACATAAAAAGTCAAATGATGTATTACAAAGTTTCACTTATTATTCACACAATAAATAATAGAAGAATAGTATGTAACGGGGGGATAAAATGAGAGCTATAAGAGAATTATATGAAGATGCTAAAAACATCAAGAAGAAAGATCCAGCATCCAAAAATATTTTAGAGGTAATAATACTATATCCAGGATTTCATATATTGGTTTTTCATAGAATAGCACATTTTCTTTATAAGCATAAATTACTTTTTCTTGCAAGATTAGTTTCACAATTAGGACGATTTTTTACAGGAATAGAAATACATCCAGGAGCAAAAATAGGAAGAAGATTATTTATAGACCATGGTATGGGAATTGTAATTGGAGAAACAGCAACTATAGGAAATGACTGTACTATATATCATAATAGTACATTAGGAGGAACGGGAAAAGATAAATATAAAAGACATCCAGATATAGGGAATAATGTAATGGTAGGAGGTGGTGCTAAAATACTTGGACCAATAAAAGTTGGAAATAATGTAAAAATTGGAGCTAACAGTATTGTCTTAAAGAATATACCAGATAATGTTACAGTTGTTAGATGCAATGAAATAAAATTTAGGGACGCTCGATGAAATTTAGGGACGCTCGAAAAATTTCAAAAGGAAGTGTTTATATAACACTTCCTTTTATATTTATATAAAATACTGGTATACCACTAGAGTATGGTGCAATATCATATTGTTGAAAATAAATTGCAATATTTTCAGATGTTACATAGAAACTTTCAGTATTAAAAGTATCTAGTACAAGCTCACAATAATTATCAAAGTAATTTTCGGAGTTACTTCTTATTTGTGAATTAATACTTTTTAAAATGTTAATTAAATAATATGGATTATTTGGAAAAAAATAAGAAAGTGGAAGAAAGCATCCAGTATTTAAATTCCAATTTTGTGATGTTCTTATAGTATTTCCATGAGCACCACCAGTAAATTCATATTTGTCTTCATATAAACTTATAAGAAATCCATTATTATAAGTAATATTAAATTCAGAAATTACTTCAAAAACCATTATAGGATAACCATTTGCAGAATTGTATTCATAAGTACTTACTGCATCAAAATATAATTTGTTTTTTATATAATTTTCAAGCATTATAGCTTTATCCTTATTATATTTATTAAAGATATTTTTTCCATAGCAGTAATTTGAAGATATAATTTCAGGATATTCAATTCTATAAGTTAAAATAACAGTATTTTTATATTTTAATTCATTTTTTATTTCATGTTTTTTTATAATATTCATAATTATAACCTCCTATATATTATATGAATGAAACTTTTTGACTGTCCCTAAATTTCATTAAGAAAAAATTAAGTTTTTTGTCACTTACATGTCACTTTAAATTAGATATAATGAAATTGTAATTAAATAAGTTATGCGCAAACATTTAAAATGAATTATAAAATTATGAAAAGAAAGGAAATGAAAAAACTTATGGAAATTTTGAGAGTTGAAAATTTAAGTAAAATTTATGGAGAGGGTATATCAAAAGTAGTTGCTTTAAATAATATCTCTTTTAGTGTTAATAAGGGAGAATTTGTTGCAATTGTTGGAGCTTCACGGAAGTGGAAAATCAACACTACTACATTTAATTGGTGGAGTTGATAGACCAACAAATGGAAAAGTTTTTATTGATGGAAAAGATATATATAGATTTAATGATGATGAACTTGCAATTTTTAGAAGAAGACAAGTGGGGCTTATATATCAATTTTATAATTTGATACCAATACTTAATGTTGAGGAAAATATTACTTTACCACTTAATTTGGACAATAGAGAAATTAATAAGCAAAAACTTAATGACTTAATTAAATTATTAGGACTAGAACAAAGACGTAAACATTTGCCTAATGAATTATCTGGTGGTCAACAACAAAGAACATCAATTGGAAGAAGCATGATAACAAATCCAGCAATTATTCTGGCAGATGAGCCAACTGGTAATTTGGATTCAAAAGCAAGTACTGAAATTGTTGAATTGTTAAGAAAGTCAAATAGAGAATATAATCAAACTATAATAATGATTACACATAATATGGATATTGCTAAAGTTGCTGATAGAATTATTAAAATTGAGGATGGACAAATTATTTAATTTGAATAGAGTAATTTGATTCAAATTAGGAAAGGAAATATTATGAATATATTAAAGAAAATTTCTATTATAAATTTAAAACTAAATAAAAAAAGAACTATTAGTACTATAATTGGAATAGTTTTATCAGTTGCACTTATTTGTGCAGTATCTACAATGGTTACAAGTTTTCAAGAGACATTAGTTCAAAATGCTATTAATGAAACAGGATATTATCATTTAAAAATAAATTCTGTTAATAATTCAGATATAAAAGAAATCCAAAATAATAGAGATGTAAAAGAAATTTTTAGTTCTCAAATGCTTGGTTTCTCTAAATTAGAAGGTGGTCAAAATGAATATAAACCATATTTAAAAGTATATTCTATGAATAATGAAACATTTGAAAATTTGAATTTAAGTAGAAAACTTATTGAAGGGAGATTTCCAAACAATAGTAGTGAAATCTTAATAAGTAAACATATTAGTACAAAAGGAAAAGTGAATTACAAAGTAGGCGATAAAATCAAACTTGAAGTTGGCGAAAGAAGAACTTTAGATGATATGTATTTATATGATTCAAATAACTACCAAGAAGAAGGTGAAAAATTAGTAAATACAAAAGAATATGAATTTACAGTAGTTGGAATTATAGATAGACCAGATTTTGCCTTTGAAGGATATTCGGATCCAGGATATACAGTTATTACTAACGAAATTAACTCAGAAAATAAAGATATATATATTTCACTAAAAAATCCAAAAGATAATAAAATAGCAATTTCAGAACTTTTAGGAGTGAGAGACTATACTAATATTGGTGAAAATGAAGACACTAAATATAAAGACTATACTATAAATAGAGAATTATTACGATGGGAAGGATTTGCCTTTTCAGATGATACTATTGCGATGTTATTTGCATTATGTGGTGTTGTTATTTTTATAATTGTTTTTACAAGTGTATTTTGTATAAAAAATTCATTTGAGATTGCTACATCAGAAAAAATAAAAATGTATGGAATGCTTGCAAGTGTGGGTGCTACTAAAAAACAAATTAAGAAAAACGTGATTTTTGAAGCTATGATACTTGGAATCATTGGAATACCACTTGGAATTTTATCAGGAATATTTGCTGATTTTGTATTAATTAAAATTGTAAATAGTTTAATTGGAGAATATTTATTAAATCATGTTGATGGAATTAGTTTGAAAATTGCTATAATTCCAATGATAATTTCAGGATTATTAGGAATAGTTACAATATACTTGTCTGCAATGTCTTCTGCAAGAAAAGCAAGTAAAGTAAGCCCTATTGAAAATTTAAGAAACTCAGAACAAATAAAACTAAATAGTAAAAAATTAAAAACTCCAAAGATTATAGAAAAAGTATTTAAACAAGGTGGAGTATTAGCATACAAAAATTTAAAAAGAAGTAAGAAAAAATATAGAACAACAGTTATGTCTCTAACAGTAAGCATATTTATTTTTATAACAATGAATGCATTTATAACAAATTCTTTCAATTTTACAAGTAAATATTATAAAGATCTTGGATATAATTTAACTACATATACAAGAGAAGAAGCCTTAAATGAAGATACAATTAATCAAATAAAAAATTTAGAAGAAGTAAAATCAACAAATGTACTTTATGAAAGTGATGAATATTTAAAAATTGAAGATTCAAGTAAAATTATTCAAATAGAAGGTGTTGATTATATTAAACAAGAAGATGGAAAAATAGAATACATTAATGCTAGTGGTGAAAAGCCAATAGCTAATATGATGTTTAAAGCATTAAATGATAAAGATTTTAAAGAATATGTAGAAAAAGTTGGATTAAATTATAGTCAAGTAAAAAAAGATGGAATTTTAATTGATAGTAGTTATAATTATGATGAAAATGGCGATTTAATAGAAGAGAGAAGATATACTTATAATGAAAATGATATTATAAAAGGAAAATATAAGGAAGAAGATTTTAGTATTAAAATATCTGCAATAGTAACAAATTTAGAAGATAAACCAAAAGGATTAGAAAGTAACTTTTATACAGATGGTTATTTGGTTGTAAATAAAGATGAATATAAAAATATAGATTTTGAAATTGAGACTGTTTGTATTGATTCTAAAGATTCAGACAAAACAGAAGAAGATATAAAAAAGATTAATGGTGATTTAAGAATATCAAATTTAGATGCTCAGGTAAGAGAAGAAAGATCAATGGCTCTAGTTGTAAAAATATTTTTGTATGGATTTATAACAGTAATTACTTTAATAGGAGTTACAAATATATTTAATTCAATAACATCTAACATGGAATTAAGGCAAAAAGAATTTGCAATGCTTAAAAGTATTGGTATGACAAGAAAAGAGTTTAGCAGAATGATTAATTTAGAAACAATATTTTATTCTGTAAAAGCATTGTTATATGGCGTTGTTTTAGGATTGATAGGAACATTTGCTATATATAAAGCTTTTTCAGTTAAAGTAAATGAAAATATGTATATACCAATTATTCCAATCATAATATCTGCTATTGGAGTGTTTGTGTTAGTATATGCTATTATGAAATATTCTTTAGGAAAAATTAATAAACAAAATACAATTGAAACTATTAGAAATGAAAACATATAGATGGTTATTGAAAATATAAATTTACTATTATATAATATTTGAAAATTAATTTGGAAGGGATAAATATGAAAATATTACTTGTTGAAGATAGCGATATGGTCGCAAAAGGATTAATATATTCATTAAAGCAAAATGGATATGATGTAATTCACAAAACAACTGAAAAAGAAACAATTACTTTTTTAAAAGAAAATTCAGTAAATTTAGTAATATTGGATATTTCACTTCCAGATGGTAATGGTTTTGATATTTATGAAAATGTTATAAAAGAAAAGAAAATTCCAACAGTATTTTTAACAGCAAAAGATGAAGAGGATGATATTGTAAGAGGACTAGAAAGTGGCGCTGATGATTATATGACAAAACCATTTTCTACTAGAGAATTAATTGCTAGAATTAATAAGATTTTATCAAAAGAAAGCAAAAATCAAGTTATAACTGTTGGGGATATAAAATTTCATTTAGATAAAATGACAGTTTTTAAAAGGGAAAAAGAAATTATATTTTCAAGTTTAGAACTTAAAATTTTAAATCTATTATTTACAAATTTAAATAAGGTTGTAACACGTGAAGAAATTATATATAAAATATGGGAATGGACAGGAAATGATGTATACGATAACACTGTAACAGTATACTTAAAAAGAATAAGAGAAAAATTGTCAAGTGATATAATTTCAACAATAAAAGGGATTGGATATAGAATAGATGAAAAATAAAATTGAGCTAAAAAAATTTGTAATTTATAGTTTTTTCATAATTATTACAATTAATTTAATATTTTTAATACTTAACTTTTACCAATATAAAACATATACAGATACATTTAATAGAAAAATAGATAATATAGTTTCAAAATTGAACAAACAATATCCTAATTTAAAAACTGTATATTATTGAGATTTTAAATAGTGATGAAAGT
>ERZ777306.2601-NODE-2601-length-22210-cov-4.667208_pt1 | contig 22210 bp, 18 predicted proteins | sample MGYA00374966_ERZ777306 | MGnify/ENA primary metagenome ERZ777306 (study PRJEB29329, sample SAMN06343882) | mouse gut metagenome | isolation source: Mouse cecum | place: Austria: Vienna | collected 2014-11-15 ...
TGCTTGGGCGGCGTGCTCGCGGGCTACAACCATGCGTTGCTTACCGATATATTGCGTACGGAATGGGGCTTTAACGGCTCTGTTATCACCGACTGGTATACGGGCGGCAAATACATGGGCAACCATGAAAGCGGCGTGCTCGGCGGCAACGATCTGTGGCTGTGCGGCAGTACCGACGAAGCGGCGAAGCTCGATTTGAGCAAGCCCGAGATCGCGTTTGCGGCGCGCAGATCGGCAAAGAATATTATCTACACGTATGCGGTAACGGCGGGTGCGGTCAAGATCATCGAAGAACCCACGTCGGCGGCGTTCATTGCGCTGTGGGTAGTGCTTGACGTGCTGCTCTTTATCGGCATATCGCTGTGCGTGACGTTCATCGTGCTCGATGCGTTCATGCGCAAAAAGAAAGTTCCGCAGGCGGCGGCAACGGAAGAATCGACCGAGCCGACGCCTTCCGACGAACATATCGAAGAACATACCGAAGAATAATATATTGTGATGTGAAAACAAAACGGGCAGGCGTTTTAACGAGCGCTTGTCCGTTTTAATTTCGCGCAGGGCGCGACGCATTATAAAAATTCGGTAATGTTCTGTAAACCGCTTGACAAATCGTGCGAAATATATTAAACTACATACATGCTCAGCGGGTGCGGATTATCGTATCGTTGTGTGTGCAATACGGGCAATTAACTCAGTGGGAGAGTGTCTTCTTGACGTGGAGAAAGTCATAGGTTCGAATCCTATATTGCCCACCACAAATGTGATCCCATTGCGTAAGCGACGGGATTTTATTTTATAAGGTTTTACGGGTGGAGCATGAAAGCTGTTATTCAACGCGTGAGCGATGCGCGGCTGTATGTGGATAAAGAAGTTATAAGCGAGATAGGGCGCGGGCTTGTTGTATACGTCGGCGTGGAACAGTCCGATACGGAAAGCGACGTTATTGCGCTGTGCCGAAAGGTAGCTGCGATGCGCATATTTTCGGACGCCGACGGAAAGCTGAATCTTTCCGTGCGCGAGTGCGGCGGCGACGTGCTCATGGTTTCTAACTTTACGCTGTGCGCGGATATATCGCACGGAAACCGCCCGAGTTTTACTAACGCCAAGCGCCCCGTTAGCGACGCGAAAGTCCTTTTCGATTACAGCGTCGACGTTATGCGCGATCTGTTTCGCGAGGTCGGCGCGGGCGGCAATGTCGCATGCGGCGTTTTCGGCGCGGATATGCGCATCGTGCAGAGCAACGACGGACCCGTTACGGTGATTTATTGATGTTCTACGACGGTGACATAAAAGATAAAAAAATATTGCTCCATGCTTGCTGCGGACCGTGCAGTCTCGGCGCGATAGCGCCGCTGCTCGACGAAGGCGCGAGTATAGAATTGTTTTTTTACAATCCGAGCATAATCGACGGCGAGTTTGAAAAGCGTCTCGACGCGCTCGAAACGGTTGCAAAGCATTACGGCTTGAACGTGATAACGCCCGAGCAAGAACATTCGCATTTTTCGGCGTTTGCCGCGCCGCTTGCGAACGAGCGCGAGGGTGGTGAGCGTTGCGCTCTGTGCATGGACGACCGTTTGCGCGTTTCCGCGGAATATGCTTTGCTGCACGGGTTCGACGCATATACAACTACGTTGACCGTAAGCCCGCATAAAAACAGCAAGCTTATATTTTCTCTTGCGGATAGAATTATCGGCGGCGCGCCGTTTCTTGCGCGCGATTTCAAAAAGCGCGACGGATTTTTGCGGTCTTGCAATCTCGCGCGCGAAATGGATATATACCGTCAAAATTTTTGCGGTTGCGAATATTCGAACGCACATTCATCGGGCTACGTGCGGCAACCCACCTCGGTCATGTAGGTGGGTCTACGCTCCCTTCGATGGCTTGCCGCCTGTTGCCCGTCTGACGCGCGACTGAGCGTTCGAAATCTTTCTGAGGTTAGTTCGACTTGAAAATTCCCGAAAAACTCAAGGATCTGCCCGATACCCCCGGCGTGTACATCATGCGCGATGCGACGGGCAAGGTTATTTACGTAGGCAAGGCTGTCGTGCTCAAGAACCGAGTGCGTCAGTATTTTCAGCATACCGAAAAGCCGGTCAAGGTCCAAGCTATGGTGGACAACATCGCCGATTTCGATTATATCATAACCCGCACCGAAAAGGACGCGCTCGCGCTCGAAAACAATCTGATAAAAAAATACAAACCGCACTATAACATACTGCTAAAGGACGATAAAACAAGCCCGTATATAAAGATCGACACGCGCGGCGAGTTTCCGTGTATAGAGGTCACGCGCAAAGTAAAACGCGACGGCGCGAGATATTTCGGACCGTTTATAGGCGTGTCGGTGCGCGACGTGATAGCCGTTTTGCAGTCGGTGTACAAGCTTCGCACGTGCGGCGGTGCGGGCGGAAAGCTCAAAAAAATGCCGCGGCCGTGCTTGAATTACGATCTCGATCTGTGCCTTGCGCCGTGCTGCGATCTGTGCGATAAGACCGAGTATGCAAAGGCGGTGAGTTCCGCCGCATCATTTCTTTCGGGCGCGGGAGACGATATTTCGGGCATTATAACGCAAAAAATGACCGAGGCTGCTCGGAACGAGAATTTCGAGCGCGCAATTTCGTACAGAAATCAACTGCGCGTGCTCGAAAACTTAAAGAGCAAGATCGTAGGCGAATCGGGCAACGTAGTGGATATAGATTTGTTCTATTATACCGATAACGGAATATACGGCGCGGTCAGCGTTTGTATAGTACGCGCCGGCAAAATGATGGGCGTTAAAAATTACATCATAAACGAGCCGCAGGTATTCGGCGGTGATATGAGCACGTTTTTGCCGCAATACTATTCCGTCACCAACGAGTTGCCCGACGAAATATGCCTTCAAGCCGAGTGCGACGTATCGTCGCTCGTCGAGTATTTCGCGTCGGTTTTCGGCAAGCGCGTCACGTTTTCTTTCCCGCAAAAAGGCTTGAGGAAAAAGCTGCTCGATACGGCGAGTCGCAATTGCAGCGACTTCTTGCTCAAGAGTGCGGACCGCGAAAAACGCGAGAGCGATATGACGTTCGGCGCATGCGAGCGGTTGAAAGAACTGTTCTCTCTGCCGTCCGCGCACCGTATCGAATGTTACGACATATCGGATATTTCCGGCTCGGACAACGTTGCGTCGCAAGTGGTGTTCACCGACGGCAAGGCGGATAAATCCCAATACCGCAGATACCGTATCCGCACGGTGGAAGGCGCGGACGATTTCCGTTCCATGTACGAAACGCTCACTCGGCGGTTCGTCAGATTCAAGAACGGCGACGCGGGCTTTTCGGTCTTGCCCGATCTCATTGTTATAGACGGCGGTGCCGAGCAGGTGGAGTTTGCATCGCGCGCCGCCGACGATGCCGGCGTGCACGTGCCAATGATAGGGCTTGCAAAACGCGACGAAGAGATTTATTTGCGCGGCAATCCCGTGCCGGTGCGCTTGAAACGCGACGACTATGCGTTGCGGCTGTTGCAACGCGTGCGCGACGAGGCGCATAGATTCGCGGTACTGTATCACAGAACGGTGCGCTCGGCACGGTACGAGAGCGAACTTAAGTCGGTAAAAGGCGTAGGCGCGGCGACGGTCAAAAAGGTGCTTGCCGCGTTCAATACCAAAACCATAATCGAAGCCACAGCCGACGATATTGCTAAAAAGGCGGGAATATCGAGACCCGCCGCGCAAAGCATTTACGAATATTATCATCCCGGAGAAATACAAGTGAACAATATCAAACTTATAGCGTCCGACATGGACGGCACGTTGCTCAACGACGAGCTTGAGATACCGAGCGAAAATATAGCCGCGATAAAAGAATTTTGCGATCGCGGCGGAATATTCACGCTTTCCACGGGCAGAGCGCCCGAAGGTACGAAAAGGTACTTGTCCGCGCTCGGACTCGATAAAAGATCTGTCAAGCTGATATGCAATATCGGGTGCATGATCGTAGATTCCGCGACGGGCGAGAGCGAGGTTTTGCGCAGTGTCGATAACGATACCGCGTCGGAATTGCTGCGCTATGCAGAGGGCAAGTGCAAGTTTTCGCAAATGTACGCCGTGGACGGACTAAAGGTGGAAAAGACAACCGACTTGACGCAAAAATACGGCAAGGCGTTGGGCATAACAGCAGCCGAGGTGGGTAATCTCGCAGAGTACGCAAAAACCTGCGCGTCGCCGATAATAAAAGTTCTGCTCATAGTGGACGATCGCGCCGTGACGGAGCTGATGAACAAGCTCGCCGTCGAGTTCCCGTCTTTGAGGTTCGTGCAGTCCACCGCGCCGCTTTTGCAGGCGCTCGCGAGCGAGAATTTCTATCCGACGATGATAGAATGTTTATCGGACGGCGCGGATAAGGGCACGGCGTTAAAGCGCATAGCAAAGAGCTACGGCATAGACATGTCGGAAGTCATGGCGTTCGGAGACAGTTTCAACGATGCGAGCATGATCAAAGCCGCGGGCGTCGGCGTCGTCATGTCGAACGGTCAAGCGGCGGTCAAAAAACTCGCCGATATCGTCGCCGATACAAACAACGATTGCGGAGTGGCAAAGATCATTCGCGAATACTGCTTGTAAAGCAAAAGGGGCAAATATGCCGAAAAAGAACAAAAACGAAAAAAACGAACTCGAAAAGCGCTGTGAAACGCGCTCAGAGCATAGGTACGATCTTTCCGAAGATCTTGAGGAGACCGTCGCAGATGTGGGCGTTGACGAGTTCGCCGAGCGCATGGGGCTTACGTTGCTTTACGGCGGCAACAATAAGACCGTGCATTTTTGCACGTACAATATCAGCCGTCCGGGGTTACAGCTTGCCGGATACTATAAGCACTTTTCCGCGGAGCGCGTGCAGATCATAGGCGAAATGGAATGGGCGTATCTCGATCAAATGACGCACGAGGCGCGCAAGACCGCATGCGAAATTTTTATGAAACAGCCTATACCGTGTCTGATTCTCACCGCCACGCAACCGCCGTGCGACGAACTGCTCGCGGCGGCAAAGAAGTTCGACCGCGTATTGTATTCGTCGCGGTTGCGCACTACGCCGTTCGTAAATAAATTATCGCTGTATCTCAACGAGCTGCTCGCGCCGTCGCTCACCATGCACGCGGTTCTCATGGACATTTACGGACTCGGCATGCTCGTTATGGGCGAATCGGGTATAGGTAAGTCGGAGACCGCGCTGTCGCTTATAGAGCGCGGACACCGCCTCGTAGCCGACGACGCGGTGACGGTCACGCGGATAGGCGAACGGCTCGACGGGAAGTGTCCCGACGTTATTCGGCACTTTATGGAAGTGCGCGGCATAGGGCTTATCGACGTGAAAGCAATGTACGGCGCGGGCGCGGTACAGGAAAGCAAGACTATAGACATGATAGTTCGGCTCGAGGATTGGAATAATATCACCGAGTACGATAGGCTCGGCACGCATAAAGAAATGTTTTCTTTGCTCGGCGTAGAAAAGCCGCTGTACGTGATACCCGTAAAACCGGGGCGGAATATGGCTGTCATTTTGGAGGCTGCCGCGCGCACGCACAGGCTTAAAGAACTCGGCTTTTCCGCCGCCGAAGAACTCAACGAGCGACTGAAAGAGAAAAATAAGCAGCAATAAAAAAGACGCATAAGGGTATCTGTTATATGGATTTCCTTGTGAGCAGAGAAATAGCACGATATACTTTATTAAAGATCAGAAAGATAAATTGAAATTTATCATACAATTATTTGTCGGAATTTTGCGAGTCGCGAATAAGTTGTATTTTACCGTAAAGTACATCTGCGGCGCCGTACTCGACCAAACATTTGAAACCGATTATCATACTTTCTTCGGTCATTTCCGAAATTACGAGTTCGCCGCTGTCTACGTCATCGGTTTCAACCGAATCAAGATTACAGACGTAACCGCCGTTTGAAGAAAACGGTATCGATTTACCGATAAGGTCTTCTTTCGGTAAAATCAAACCTATATCGTTTTCTTCGGTAAAGGGGCAGTCTTCGAAATAGCCTATATTCAACGTAAACAAGTAAGTTTCGTAATCAAGTACATCGTCGTAATCGGTCGGCTTGGAAACAATTTTAGTGCCGCGTATCTGTAAAGCGAGATGAGCGCCTTTTGCGCCGTTAAAATCTTTTTCTATGGTAAATTTACCTTCCGCCGAAAATATAAGATTTTCCCTTGCGAAATTTACATAGCCCAAGTCACCGCACTCTTTGCAGTTAATATTATCGTATACATCGGTAAGATAGCTTGTAAGGGCGTTATTTGCGGCTATTATATTATCTCTCGCATCTTTTAAGTACACTACGGTTCTTTTGATTTGTTTTTCTGTTTTGTGCATAAGAACTGCGAACGTAACGGTAGTTGTTAAAAGTAAAACGCTTAATGCTGTAAAACAAAACGAATACGGAAATTTCAATCCTACACCGAGCAGCGGCAATGGTGTAAGTATAGCAAAAAGAACCGTAAGATTTCTGAATAGTTTTATACGCTTTTCCAATAAACGTAAATCGATATTGTCTTTCATGTTTGTCTCCGCAAAATTGCCTATATCGTAGCTTCATTGTAGCATAACCGTAATAAAAAAGCAAGGTCAAAAAACTCCCTTGCTTTAATTCCCCTATGAAATACACCGCTATGCGTCTTTTTTATTTTATCGGTTCAAACGAATTGATGCCGTTTTTGACTATGTGCGCGTTGAAGTCGAGGTCGTAATATATCTCGCCGTCGAGCTCGAGCGGAGCGTCGGTCTCTATTTTTGCGCTTTCGCAAGGTATGCACTGCGCGTATTCTTTGCCGACGTGCTTGCCTTTGACGAAGGTAGGCATTACGAGCATTATCGGCGTACCGACGGGTTTGGTTACTATCATCAAGTCGAGCTTGCCGTCGTCGGCTTTAGCCATAGGCGCAACCTTAATGCCGCTGCCGAACTGCGAGCCGTTGCAAACTCCGACCATCAATGCGTCGGTTGTTATTTCTTTGCCTTCGACGTGAATCGTTACGCGATACGGCTCGAACTTGACGAGACATTTGATAAGCGATGCGATGTACGAAAGGTGATTTCTCGATTGCGAGGTGCGCAGAAGCACGTCTACGTCCATTCCCGTGCCCGCAATATTGAGACAGCGTCTGTTTGAGATTTGTATATAGTCGATTCTTTTGGGCGTGCCCTCAATTATTCCCGCTACGGCTTTGATAGGGTCGAGCGAAGTGAATTGCGTGCCCCTTGCAAAGTCGTTGCCGCGCCCTGCGGGGATAAAGCCCAACCGCGCTTTTTCGGTGTCTATGCCGTTCAGCACTTCGTGAAACGTGCCGTCACCGCCGCATGCGACGATGATCTTTTTCCCGTCGCCGTCGCTCGAAAGCTCGCGGGCGAGTTGTTCGGCATGCCCCTTGCTTTTAGTGCGGTGAACGGCATACGGCAATCCGCGCTCGTCGAGATAGGCGGTTACCTTATCCAAACGTTTTTTACCGTTGCCTTTGCCGGCTTTTACGTTTACTATTATTTCCATTGTTCTTCCTTTGTGAGCTACTGCTTTTTATCGGACTTTTCGGCGACGATCTCCGTAAGTTGATCGTTCAGCCGCGATATTTTCTGTTGCAATCGCACCGCGCGCCGAAGTTTTACTTTATCCATTATCTCGTTGGCAATCGATTTGGGACGGCGTTCAATGTTCTCTGTGGTTTCGCGCTTTGTTCGCTGTTGCTTTTTCGGCGGCGCGAGGTGATCGTACGTGAGGCAGCCCGAAAGCATGATATACAGCGGCGTTACGTCGTCGGTAAAGAACGCGTCGTTTTCGGATGACTTGATCTGCGGCGGCGGCACTTTGTTATAGTTGAGCGAGAAACCTTTGATCCGCGAAAATGCGGATGCGAAAAGACGTATCGACAGCGGGCTGTCATGCTCGAACGGATGCATTATTATGAGTTCGCGCATATAATGAGTAAGGTAGCTCGCAAAATCCTCTTTGTCGGTTTCGGGCGCGGGCGTCGTTTCGTTCATCTTTGCGATAAGCGATTTGAGCGAGCCGGATATGTATTTGGGATCGGTGTGTTCGTTCCCGTTGGTGAACTTTTCGTTTTCGCGCAGTTTTCCGGCGTCGGGGAATATGTCGCCGCACAGATTTTTATTTATCAGTGTGAGCGAAAGCGTGGTAACGTTGGCTATACCGTCGCGCAACGTTTCGAGCGCTCTGAAAAACAGCACGGGAGTGTAGGCGCGCTTAAACGCCGCAGCGTTTTTTACGGACGATCTGGCTTGCTTTATCTTGGACGTCAAGTATTTTTCGCAATCGACTTTATTCAAAAGCATAAGCATCCCGTCCGTTTCCACGGCGGGCGGTATTTTGTAACCGTCGGCGGCGAGCGCCGATTTGACCGTTTGCAGTATTTTACTTGCTTCGCGTAACTCCATACCGAATACATTATATCATATGTCGGACCGTTTTGCAATATTTTAACGGATTTTATCGAAAAATAGAACAATGTTTTATTTTATGCCCGTAAACGGTTGAAAAATTATCAAATTAGGAGTAGAATATATGTGTAGAGATTTGCGAAATTGGACGACCTACGGGATAGGCGGACGCGCGCGAAGTTTGGTTATAGCAAAAGACAGGCAAAGTCTGTGCGAACTCGCGCCGCATTCTCTTGTACTCGGTTTCGGCTCGAACGTACTCGTATCCGACGAAGGTTACGACGGCGCGGTGCTGATTAACCGCTACGACGAAACGCGCTTCGACGGTATGTATGTTTATGCGGGGTCGGGGCTGCGGCTCGGCGCGTTGAGCAAAATGCTTGCCGACCGCGGGCTTGGCGGCGGCGAATGGTTTTGCGGTATCCCGGGTACTGTCGGCGGCGCAATCGTTATGAATGCGGGCGCGCACGGCAATGACATTAGCGCGATCGTGCGGTCGGTCGACGTGCTCGCGGACGGACGCGTAAAAACTCTGACGCGTGACGAGATACCGTTTTCGTATCGGTCGAGCGGTATCGTCGGAACGGTTGTCGGCGCGACGTTCGAGTTTTATCCGCGCGAGCGCAAGCTCATAGACGCGGAAACGCAGAGATTTTCCGCATGGCGCGCCGAACATCAACCGCGCGGTCGAAGCGCAGGCTCGGTGTTCAAAAATCCCGACGGCGCGTATATAGCCGAGTTGATTGACAGCGCCGGACTTAAGTGCAAGCGGATCGGCGGCGCGGAGATCTCGCAAAAGCACGCCAATTTTATAGTCAATACGGGCGGGGCGACCGCCCGCGACGTTAAGCGTCTTATAGACGCGGTAAAAGTCGAGCTGAAACAACGTTTCGGTATCGACGCAAAGGAAGAAATCAAATACATCGGAGAATTCGTTTAGATGGCGTTTTGGGGCGACTATCATACGCATACGACCTACAGTCACGGTAAAGGGAGTGTAGCCGACAACGCAGCCGTTGCATCGAGCAAGGGCTTGAAACAGCTTGCCATAACCGATCACGGTATGCGGCATATTATTTTCGGCGTCCGTAAACGCAAATTCGACAGTCTCGTAGCGGATTGCGAAAAAGCCACGCGTGATACGGGCGTGCTCGTGCTTACGGGCATAGAAAACAATCTTGCGTCGTACGACGGCAAATTCGATATAGAAAAGAAGTATTTGGACAAGCTCGATATTATTCAAGGCGGGTATCACAAGGCGACTATCGCATGGACGCTCGGACAGCAGATCTCGTTTCAGTTCCGCAATCTATTTTACGGGTTCTTTACAAAATCCCCGAAAAAGCTCATCGTCAAAAACACCGACGCGTACTTGAATCTTATCGAAAATTACGAAATAGATTTTGTCGGACATTTGAACAGGGATATTCGCGCAGACGCGCTCACAATCGCGCGGTTCGCGAAGCAAAAAGGCACGTACATCGAGCTTAACGGCAAAAAGTTCAATCTTACCGACGCGGAGCTTGAAAAAATGGCGGAAGAGGGCGTGGAGTTCGTTTGCAATTCCGATGCGCACTCGCCGTCGCGCGTAGGCGACATGGGAGTTGGGTTTGCCGCCGCCGAGCGGCTGCACGTGCCGCACGAGCTTATAGCCAATTGGGAGAGAATACCGAACTTCCGTTCGCAAAATTTCAAGCGTGCGGCGGAGCGGTTTGCGAACGAGACGGCCGCAAAGAGCGGTTCGGCGGACGATAATATCATCAAATAAAATATCGCGGCGTTATTGCCGCGCGGGCGGTGGAACGGTACGGGCGCATGATAAACGGACATGAAGTAAAACGCGAAATAGTCGCAAAGCGATATAAGGATTCCGATAGGCTCGCGCTGTTATCGGGGTTTGTTCGCGTCAGTTTTTCCGTTTTGCGTCGCGGCGGCGAGCGGCATTTGGTGCTTGACTGTCAAACCGATTTCGTGCGGGATTTTATCGCGTCGCTCATGATGGAGCAGTTCAAGGTACAGCCGATACTCAATAAGGACAGACAGGTAGACGGCGACGCGCCCGATTTTATGAACAGTATAGAGCCGCAGCAGAACAAAACGGAGCTGCGCTTTTACGATTGCGACAAGCTGCTCGGCGCGCTTTATATTCTCGACGGCGACGATTATTCGTCGGTAGGCGGCATAGATCCGCGCTTTAATAAAAACGCCGCGGCGTACGCGCGCGGAGTGTTCCTCGGTTGCGGAAGTCTGTCTGTGCCTAAAACCGACGGGCAAAAGAGCGGTGGGTATCACTTGGAATTCGCGCTCGGCAGCGAAACGCTCGTGGACGGGTTTACCGAACTGCTGCGCGGGTTCGGCATATCTATCAAAAAAACGATGCGCGCCGAAAAGTGCGTGCTGTACGCCAAGGGCGGGGATAACGTATGCGATTGTTTGACTTTGCTCGGCGCGGAAAAGACGATGCTCGAACTCAACAATACCATGGCGTATTTTGCGATCAAAGACGATGTGAACAGACAGCAGAATTGCGATATGGCGAACATGAACAGAGCGATAAACGCTGCCGTCGACGTGACAGACGCGATAGCGACAATACAAAAACGCGCGGGGCTGGATACGCTCGACAAAAAGTTAAAAGCTGCGGCTAACGCGCGGCTGCAAAATCCCGCCGCATCGCTCGGCGCTTTGGCGGAACTATTGGGCATATCCAAATCGGGCTTGAAACACCGATACGACAAGATCGTCGAGCTTGCCAAGAGCTTGACCGAAGGCAAAGACAATTGAAATCGGAGTCATAATGGAACAGAACAAACAGTTTGCGCATTTGCACGTGCATACCGAGTTTTCGATGCTCGACGGCGCAGTGCGCACAGATAAAGTATTCAAAGTTTGCGACGAGCTTGGTATTCCCGCCGTTGCGCTCACCGATCACGGCAATCTGTACGGCGTGATCGAATTTTTGAAAGCCGCGGTCTCGTATACGGACAAGAAAGCCGATTTTTTGAGCTTTATGTCCGAGCGCAGACCGTTCAAGGTAAAACCTATCGTGGGTTGCGAAGTGTACATGACGCCCGACATGCACGTTCGGGAAAAAGGACTTGACGGCGCGCCGCCCAAGCTCAATCATTTGGTATTACTCGCAAAAAACGAGATCGGTTATCATAACCTCGTAAAAATAGTCTCCGAAAGTTTTGTTGAAGGCATGTATTACAAGCCGCGCGTCGATTTTGCGTGCATAGAAAAATATCACGAGGGTTTGGTGTGCTTGTCCGCATGTTTGGCGGGCGTGATACCTCAAGCGCTGTTGCACAAGGATTTCGGCACAGCCGATATGTGGGCGCAAAAATTCAAAGCTTTGTTCGGCGAGGATTTTTACATCGAGATACAAAACCACAATATTCCCGAGCAAAAGATAATACTGCCGCATCTTGCCGCGCTTGCCGAAAAACACGGTATTAAGCTCGTCGCGACGAACGACGCGCACTATATCCGCAAGGAAGACGCCAAAATGCAAAAGGTGCTTATGGCGATCGCTTTCCGTTCCACACTCGATGCGGGCGAAGAGGATTTTACGGGCAGCGGCGACGGTATGGGAGACAGCAAATATTTCCCTACCGACGAATTCTATCTAAAGACGTACGACGAAATGCTCAAGGCTCTGCCGGGGTACGAGCAAGCGCTCGACAACACGATGGAAGTGGTGGAAAAATGCGATCCGTATTTTATTCGCAAAGAGCCGTTGCTGCCGTCGTATATGCCGCCCGACGGTCTCACGAGCGAACAGTATTTGCGCAAGCTCACCGAGGAAGGGCTTATCCGCAGATACGGCGCGATAGACGAGACCGTGCGCGAACGCAGCGAATACGAACTGTCGATTATAACGCGCATGAATTTCGTCGATTACTTTTTGATAGTATGGGATTTTATAAACTACGCGCGTTCGCAGGGCATACCCGTAGGACCGGGGCGCGGCAGCGGCGCCGGCAGTATAGTCGCATATGCGATAGGTATCACCAATATCGATCCGCTCAAATACCAATTGATATTCGAGCGTTTTCTCAACCCCGAACGCGTCAGCAACCCCGACTTCGATATCGATTTTTGCGTCGACCGTCGCGGCGAGGTCATAGATTACGTGGTACAAAAATACGGCAAGCCGAACGTGTCGCAGATAGCTACATTCGGTACTATGGCTACGAAAGCGGCGATCAAGGACGTAGGCAGAGTGTTCAACGTCGAGTTCTCCGAAATGAACAAGATTACCAAAATGATCCCTACGGGCGCGGGAAAAATGCACATCACGCAGCTTCTCGGCAGGGGCGTCGACAAGGAAGGCAATCCCGTTCAAGGTATTCCCGAATTGATGGAGATATACAACAACGATCCGTCGGCGCGCCGCGTTTTGGATATGGCGGAAAAGATAGAGGGCATGCCGCGTCAGATAGGCATGCACGCGGCGGGCGTGATCATATGCCGCGATCCTATAGCAGACCACGTGCCGCTTGCCAAGACCAACGAAGACATAGTCGTTACGCAGTACGATATGATAGTCGACGAGGAGCTGGGGCTGCTCAAAATGGACTTTTTGGGACTTACCACGCTTACCGACATCAAAAAAGCACTCGATAACATTAAAAAATCGACGGGCAGAGCGCTCGACTTCGACAAGATAGATTACGACGATCAAAAGGTTTACGAGCTTATAGGCAGCGGCGATACCGAAGCGGTGTTCCAGCTCGAATCGGGCGGAATGAAAGGGTTTATGCGCGAGCTTAAACCGGTCAACCTCGAAGAGATAATAGCCGGTATTTCGCTGTACCGCCCGGGTCCTATGGATTCCATACCCGATTACATCAAGAACCGTAAAAACCGCGATCATATCGAGTACATGCACCCGTTGCTCGAGCCGATACTCAAGATCACGTTCGGCATAATCATATATCAAGAGCAGGTCATGCAGATCGTGCAAAAGCTCGCAGGCTATTCGATGGGCGGCGCGGACAACATTCGACGCATGATGAGTAAAAAGAAACTCGCCGCAATGGAAGCGGAGCGCGAGGTGTTTATTCACGGCGGCGTGGATAAAAAGAAAGGCACGGTCATCCCGGGGTGCGTCGCGAACGGAGTGGACGCTAAAAAAGCGAACGAGATATACGACACTCTGATCAAGTTTGCCGACTACGGTTTCAATAAATCGCACGCGGCGGCTTACGCGCATTTGACGTATCAAGCCGCATATCTAAAAACTTATTATCCCGTCGAGTTTTTTACCGCCATTCTGAACAATCGTATAACTAAGCTCGACGAACTTACGCATTATCTCACGTACTTGAAAGACGTGAAAATAAGCGTTCTTCCGCCGAGCATAAACAAGTCCGAGGCGGCGTACGCCGTTGAGAACGGAAGCGTGCGAATAGGCATAGGCGCGCTCAAAGGCGTGGGATTGCCTATAGTCGAGCGCATAATCGACGAACGCAACCGCAACGGCGAATATAAGAGTTTCGAGGAATTTATCTCGCGCATGGACGATCCCGAAACGGGTAAGAGCCTTGTTAACAAGCGTATGATCGAAACGCTCATTTACGCGGGCGCGTTCGATTGTTTCGGGCTGAAACGTTCGGTACTGATCGCATCGTACTCGACCGTCATGGACAGAGCGGCAAAAGAGCGCGAGGCTCGGATGCGCGGACAGGTGTCGTTCTTCGATCTTACGCCGCAGATAAAAGAGGCGTTCGTATATCCGGAAATGGACGAGTATGCGCCCAACTACAAGTATAAAATGGAAAAGGAAGTCGCGGGCGTGTATCTATCCGGACATCCGCTGTCGGCGTATATAGACAAGCTCAAGCAGTATAAGCTGACTACGGCGATGCTCGATCCCGAGTCGGAATCGTGTCCCGAAGCCGACAGCAAAGTAACGCTTGCGGGCATGCTCTCGGCTACGGTTAACAAGCTTACGAAAAAAGGCAACGCCATGGGCACGGCTGTACTCGAAGACCTTTACGGATCGGTGGAACTTGTCGCGTTCGGCAAATCGTTCGAGCGTTTGCGTCCGCTTTGGGTAAAGGATACCGTCGTGCAAGTGACCGGAACACTGCGGTTCGGCGACAACGGCGTGTCAGTTTGGGTCGACGATATAACGCCTTTTGCCGAGAGCGACGCCAACACTAAAAAATTATGCTGTTATTTCCCGTTCTCGGACGCTGAAAAAATGAGCGAGCTGCGAGAAATAATCGCAGCGTATCCGGGGGAAGATTATTTGTACGCTAAGGACGACGACAGCGGCAAGCTGTATCGCGTGAGCGACAAATTCTCCATAGAATCTTTGTCCGTCGGCGAGCTTTCGGCATTGTTCGGCGAGAAGAATATCAAGATAAATTAAAGTAACGCAGCCTGTCGCTGTTGAATATATAACATATCGAATATTGCGAAAGTGTATAAAATCGCTTTATTTTTCATTGCAAATATGATATAATATATGGCGGTATAACGAAATTGCAATATATGCAAGACAAAGAGGTAACTAACTTTTATGAAAAAAATAGCGGTACTGACAAGCGGCGGCGACGCCCCGGGTATGAATGCGGCGATACGCGCGGTAGTGCGTTACGGTATTGCGGCGGGCATGGAAGTGTACGGCGCGGAGCGTGGATTTCAGGGGCTTCTCGACAATGCGCTTATCCCGATGACAATGCGCAGCGTTTCGGATATAATCCACCGCGGCGGCACTATATTAAAGACGGCGCGCTGTCTCGACTTCAAGACGGAAGCCGGTCAGCAAAAAGCCATAAAGAACCTCACCGAGCGCGGTATAGAGGGCGTTATAGTAATAGGCGGCGACGGTTCGTTTATGGGCGCAAAGGCGCTGTCCGAACATAATTTCCCGTCGATAGGTATTCCGGGGACTATAGACAACGACCTTGCGTATACGGAGTTTACGCTCGGTTTCGATACAGCGTGCAACACTATACTCGACGCGATCAATAAGATACGCGACACTATGAGTTCTCACGACCGCGTGTCTATAATCGAAGTCATGGGCAGAAATTGCGGCGATCTCGCGCTGTACTGCGGACTTTGCGGCGGCGCGGAAGTTATAATAGTGCCCGAGCACGCGATCTCTCTCGACGAAGTCGTAAAGACGTTGAGCGCGGGGCAGCAGCTCGGCAAAACAAGCGGTATAATACTGCTTGCCGAGGGCGCGGGCAGAGCGGGCGATCTCAAAGACGAACTTATAAAGCGTACGGGCATGGCGGTTAAGTCGACGGTGCTCGGTTACATACAGCGCGGCGGCAGCCCGTCTTGCAGAGACAGATACCTCGGCACGGCATGGGGCGTGCACGCCGTACAGCTTTTGCAAAAGGGCATAGGCAACCGTATTTGCGGCATTAAAAACAATAAGATATACGATATGGACATAGTAGAAGGCTGCGCCATGAAAAAGAAGTTCGATCTCGAGCTGTATAACATGGCTACGGTAGTAAGCAGATAAATCGAAAATTACAAATCAAAATAGTTATTGGTCCCAAGCAAAAAAGATAGCCGAGCAAGCTATCTTTTTTCGATGCGATATTTATTTTGTGATGATAGAAAATGTTTCTAACGTCATAGCCGCGCATAGGCATAAAAAAGAGTTGTTTGCGCGGCAGAGTGTAGAAAAACCTGCATGGTCCGAGCAAACAACCCTTATAACTTGCTAAATGACCGAGGACAACGCGACGGCTGACGCAATATAACGAAGTATATGCGTCTTTAGAAGGCGTGACCTGCGCAGCCGAGCACATGCACCAGCTTATGACGCACGCATTCGGTAACGAGTTTTCTGCCGTCGCCGAGGTATTGGCGCGGGTCGAAGTGCGCGGGGTTCTCGGCAAAATGCTTTCTTATGGCGGCGGTGAAGGCAAGGCGCAGATCGGAATCCACGTTTATCTTGCACACAGCCATACTCGACGCTTTGCGAAGCATGTCTTCGGGGATACCCTTTGCGCCGGGCATTGCGCCGCCGAAGTCGTTGACCATTTTAACGTAGTCGGGAAGAACGGAGCTTGCGCCGTGCAGAACGATAGGGAACTTGGGCAAAAGTTCGGAAACTTTTTCCAATATATCGAAACGCAGTTTTGCGTCGCCTTTGAACTTGAACGCGCCGTGGCTCGTGCCGATTGCGATGGCGAGCGAGTCGACGCCCGTCTTTTCTACGAATTCGGCGGCTTCCTCGGGATCGGTATAGAGCGCGTCGGACTCGGAGACTTTAACGTTGTCTTCGACGCCCGCGAGTCTTCCGAGCTCGGCTTCGACGACCGCGCCGTGATCGTGCGCGTATTTAACCACCTCGGCGGTGATTTTAATGTTTTCGGCGAGCGGATGGCTCGACGCATCGATCATAACGGAAGTAAAACCGTCCTTGATGCAGTCTACGCAGAGATCGTACGAATCGCCGTGATCGAGATGCAAGCAGATAGGCAAACCCGAATCCTCGACTGCGGCTTGAACCATTTTAACGAGGTACTTGGAGTTGGCGTATTTGCGCGCGCTCGAGCTCACCTGAAGGATGAGCGGAGCTTTTTCGAGCTTGCCCGCTTCAACGATACCTTGTATCGTTTCCATGTTGTTGATGTTGAATGCGCCGATGGCGTAGCCGCCCTCATAGGCTTTTGCGAACATATCCTTAGTGGTTACTAAAGGCATAATATTTCCTCCGAAATATATTTTACTCATTATAGCACATTTATCGCATTTTGACTACTGTTTTATTGACTTTTTTGTGAAAAAGAATTATAATTAAATTGTATTCGATTTCGGCATGATTACGTTTCAAAGTCGGTCGGTATCGGATATAGCCGGCGTTTTATCGAAATTTACGGTCGGAGCACCGGCGTATAAAAGTCGGAATTCGGAGGTGAATATGAAAGACGAAAGAATAGTAAAGCTTGCGCACAATCTCGTCGACTACTCGGTCGGCGCAAAGAAAGGCGATAAAATTTTGATCGAAGCGTTCGATATACCGTATCCGCTTATTACCGAGTTGGTAAAAGCCGCGTACGAAGCGGGCGCTCAGCCGTTCGTGACCAACATCGACACGCGCGTTCGAGCAGAGCTTATAAAAGGCATGACCGACGAGCAGCTTAAGGCGTGGAGCAAAATCGACGCTGCGGCAATGTCGCAAATGGATTGTTATATAGGCGTGCGCGGTTCGCTCAACGCATACGAAAACTCGTCCGTACCGAGCGAGCGCATGGATAAATATATGAGTTTGTACAATCATCCCGTGCATCACGAGATACGTGTCAAGAAATTGCGCTGGGTGGTTTTGCGTTATCCTTCGGCGTCCATGGCGCAGCTTGCGGGAATGTCTACCGAGGCGTTCGAGGATCATTATTTCAACGTGTGCAATCTCGATTACTCCAAAATGGAAAAAGCTATGACGCCGCTCGTCGAGCTTATGAACAAAACGGACAAAGTTCGCATTGTCGCCAAAGATACCGACATAACGTTCTCGATCAAAAACATACCTGCTGTCAAGTGTGCGGGGCACATGAATATACCCGACGGCGAAGTATACACCGCGCCCGTCAAAAATTCGATAAACGGCGTCATCACATACAATACGCCGTCGGTATACAACGGCGGCAAATTCGATTGGGTGCGTCTCAAGTTCAAGGACGGCAAAATAATAGAGCAGGACAGCTCAAATAAAGAAAAGTCGGAGAGCATATTCAATACCGACGACGGCGCGCGCTATGTGGGCGAGTTTGCGATAGGCGTCAACCCGTTTATAAACTCGGCTATCGGCGATATACTTTTCGACGAAAAGATTGCGGGATCTATCCACTTTACGCCCGGCTGCTGCTACGACGATGCGTATAACGGCAATATTTCGGCGGTGCATTGGGATCTTGTGTTGCGTCAAACTCCCGAACTCGGCGGCGGCAAGATATATTTCGACGATGTGCTCGTTCGCGACGACGGCAGATTCGTGCTCGATTCGCTCAAGTGTCTCAATCCCGAAAATCTTAAGTGATCATGATCGAGCTGAAATACAAAATAACCGATGCGGATATAAGAGCGGAGGACAAGAGGAACTGTCTCGAGTTTTTCGCAGTGTACGCCGCGATAGGGATATTGGGTTTGGCTGTAGGCATTGTAGCCGTCGTATTGCGTCAAAGTATCCCGTTGTTGGCGCTCGGCATAATAATGATAGCGCTTGCGGCGTTGTTGTGTATTATAGCGATACTGCTTGCGATCCCGCACAATCCTACGATAAAAAGCGTCGTTTTTACAGACGACGCCGCGGTCAGGACGGTAACGCTCGGCGAACGCGAGCTGTCTGTCTCGGCGGAAGACGGCACAAACATAGTTTCGTTCGGTTACGCGCGCTTTATCGGTATGAGAAAGCGCAAGGATTATATCAGACTGACGCTCGAAAAAAACGTAGTTCTGCTCGTAAAATGCGGATTGCAGGAACTAGAAAAAACGTACTCGTTCATTCTCGACAGAATGGGTAAGAAAAAAACGCGCAAACAGTCGACAGCGCAGCCGATCGAAATCAGCGTTGCGGTCGAAAAAACCGAAACGGACGCGGCGGAGACGCAGCAAACGGGCGAGACCGAAAGCGTTGCGGACAACGAAATCGCGTCTGACGCGGATGCGTAAAAACAGCACATTGCATTTTTGCAAATCGATCAAAATAGTTGACTGTTTTTTGCAAAGGTGTTATACTGTATGCGGTAAAGTCAAGAGTGGCTTTGCCTTGAAAATCGTATAAATAATTAACATTTCGGAGGTTTTATTTTATGGCTAACGTAAAGGTTGCAATCAACGGCTTCGGACGTATCGGACGCTTGGCGTTCCGTCAAATGTTCGGCGCAAAGGGTTATGAGATCGTCGCTATCAACGACTTGACCAGCCCCGCTATGCTTGCAAATCTTCTCAAGTACGATACCGCTCAAGGCGGATACTGCGGCGTTATCGGCGAGGGCGCGCACACAGTGTCGTCCAAAGAACCCGTTTTGGCGGATGACAAAAAGACCGTCGTTACTCCCGGCTCGATAACCGTCGACGGCAAAGAAATAACCATATACGCAATGCCCAAAGCTCAAGACTTGCCTTGGGGTAAGCTCGGCGTAGACGTTGTGCTCGAGTGCACGGGTTTCTATTGCACCAAAGATAAGTCGCAGGCGCATATCGACGCCGGCGCAAAGAAGGTCATAATTTCCGCTCCCGCGGGCAACGACCTTCCCACGATCGTTTACAGCGTCAACGAAAAAACGCTCAAGACGACGACACCATCATTTCGGCGGCGTCTTGCACGACCAACTGCCTCGCGCCTATGGCGAAAGCGCTCAACGATTATGCGCCCATTCAATCGGGTATCATGAGCACGATCCACGCTTACACCGGCGACCAAATGATTTTGGACGGTCCTCACCGCAAGGGCGACATGCGTCGTGCGCGCGCGGGCGCTGCCAATATCGTTCCCAACTCGACGGGTGCGGCAAAGGCTATCGGCTTGGTCATTCCCGAGCTTAACGGCAAGCTCATCGGCTCGGCGCAGCGCGTGCCCGTTCCCACCGGTTCTACCACCATACTTACCGCGGTAGTTAAGGGCAAGGGCGTCAGCAAAGACGGCATCAACGCCGCAATGAAGAAAGCCGCTTCCGAATCGTTCGGTTACAACGAAGACCCTATCGTTTCGTCCGATGTTATCGGCATGAGATACGGTTCGCTGTTTGACGCAACGCAGACCATGGTTTCCGAGATAGGCGACGGATTGTATCAAGTTCAAGTCGTTTCTTGGTACGATAACGAAAATTCGTACACCAGCCAAATGGTCAGAACGATCAAATACTTCGCCGAATTGAAGTAATAATAAATATCGAAAAGCAAGGGCGCTCTTATCTTTACGGTAAGAGCGCCCTTTGTTAAAGGAACCTTTGCACAAGTTCGTGCGGCAATCTTATCCGCGTCACTTATGCAGAGGTTCCTATATTAAATCTCCGAAACTTAAAGGAAACAGTATGATGCCCGAAATACCGTACAAAACGTATCTTGCCGAGAGCGAAATGCCGAAGGCGTGGTACAACGTCAAGGCGCACATGAAAGGCGCGCACGATCCGTTCTTAAACCCCGCCACGCGCAAGCCGTGTGCGGCGGACGAACTAAAACGCGTGTTTTGCGACGAATGCGTGGAGCAAGAACTGAACGACGCCGACGAGTCGATCCCTATTCCGGACGGCATACTCGATTTTTATAAGATGTTTCGTCCGTCGCCGCTCGTGCGCGCATACTTTCTCGAGCGCGCGCTCGACACGCCCGCCGAGATATATTACAAGTTCGAGGGCAACAATACGTCCGGCTCGCATAAGCTCAATTCGGCTGCGGCGCAGGCGTATTATGCAAAAGCACAGGGCTTGAAACGCATAACTACGGAAACGGGCGCCGGGCAGTGGGGCACTGCGCTTGCCATGGCTGCGGCGTTTTTCGGGCTTGAGCTTGACGTGTTTATGGTTAAAGTCTCGGCGGAGCAAAAACCGCACCGCAGAGAAGTGATCCGCACTTACGGCGCAAATGTGATCTCGTCGCCGTCCGATACGACCGCGGCAGGCAGAAAGATACTTGCCGAGTTTCCCGAAACGGGCGGCAGCTTGGGCTGCGCCATATCCGAAGCGGTGGAAAAGGCGGCAAACACCAAGTCGTGCAGGTACGTGCTCGGCTCGGTTCTCGACCACGTTCTTTTGCATCAGTCCGTCATCGGCGCGGAGTGCAAAGCCGCGTTCGACAAGTACGGCGTCGCGCCCGATGTAATAATAGGCTGTTGCGGCGGCGGCTCTAACTTCGGCGGATTGATCGCGCCTTATATGGGCGATCGGTTACAGGGCAAAAACAACATAGAGTTTATCGGCGTAGAGCCGGCGAGCTGTCCGTCGCTCACGCGCGGAAAGTTCGCTTACGATTTTTGCGATTCCGCGCGAATAACGCCGCTTGCGAAAATGTATACGCTCGGCTGCGGATTCATGCCGCCGTCCGCCCACGCGGGCGGATTGCGCTATCACGGAATGAGTCCGATCGTTTCGCGGCTTTACAACGACGGGTATATCAAAGCCATAGCGGTCGAACAGAAAGCGGTGTTCGACGCCGCCGTAACTTTCGCCAAATGCGAAGGCATACTGCCCGCGCCGGAAAGCAGTCACGCCATACGCGCCGCCGTGGATAAAGCGCTCGAATGTAAAAGAACGGGCGAGAAAAAGCGCATTCTGTTCGGGCTTACGGGCACGGGGTATTTCGATCTTGCCGCATACAAAAAATACAACGACGGCGAAATGTCCGATAACGTCCCGACCGACGCCGATCTTCAAAAGGGATTTGATACCATTCCTATTATCTGAATAAATCAGTTTATTAAAGCACGATCAGCCATATGATGATCGAGATCGCCGACAGCGCGAGCGCGCAAGCGTTTATCGAAAGCGAAAACTTGCATAGCTTGCTTTTGAGGAAAAACGCCGTAGCCGTCGTAAGCAGAGCGGAAACCGACGCGCCGCTCAAAGCTACGGGAACGGCAAATAGCGCGAGCTGCGGCACGCTGCACGCGACCGATACGAGTATCAAGCCGCATATGCTCACGGTCGCGGCAAAAGCCGCAAATATAACGCTTAGGATCGGTATCAGTTTGTTCACACGATAATTATACCACGGAGCGTGTAATAAGTCTATAAAAAGCAGGCAATATATAGAAATACTAAGTATATCTAAACGGATAAAATCGAAGTAAAGTTTTCTT
>ERZ777306.2604-NODE-2604-length-22163-cov-8.673512_pt1 | contig 22163 bp, 17 predicted proteins | sample MGYA00374966_ERZ777306 | MGnify/ENA primary metagenome ERZ777306 (study PRJEB29329, sample SAMN06343882) | mouse gut metagenome | isolation source: Mouse cecum | place: Austria: Vienna | collected 2014-11-15 ...
GACGGCCGTCCGAGTCGATGTTGATCTTGCACACGGCGCTCTTGGCGGCCTTGCGCAGCTGCTCCTCGGGGATGCCTACGGCGTCCTTGAGCGCACCGCCGTGGGTGTTGATGATCTTCACGTACTCCTGGGGCACCGACGAAGAGCCGTGGAGCACGATGGGGAAGCCGGGGAGCTGCTTCTCGATCTCGGCCAGGATGTCGAAACGCAGTTCGGGCGGCACGAGGATGCCCTCGGCGTTACGCGTGCACTGCTCGGGCTTGAACTTGTTGGCGCCGTGCGAGGTGCCGATCGAGATGGCCAGCGAGTCCACGCCGGTCTTCGTCACGAAGTCGATCACCTCCTCGGGGCGGGTGTAGGTGTGCTCCTCGGCCGAAACCTCGTCCTCGACGCCGGCCAGCACGCCCAGCTCGCCCTCGACCGTCACGTCGAACTGGTGGGCGTACTCCACGACCTGCTTCGTGAGGGCCACGTTCTCCTCGTAGGGGAGGTGCGAGCCGTCGATCATCACCGACGAGAAGCCCATGTCGATGCAGCTCTTGCAGAGCTCGAACGAGTTGCCGTGGTCGAGGTGCAGCACGATCGGAATGTTCTTGCCCAGCTCCTTGGCATACTCCACGGCGCCCTGTGCCATGTAGCGCAGCAGCGTCTGGTTGGCGTACTTGCGGGCGCCCGACGACACCTGGAGGATCACCGGCGAGTTGGCCTCGACGCAAGCCGAGATGATGGCCTGCATCTGCTCCATGTTGTTGAAGTTGAAGGCCGGGATGGCATAGCCGCCCTTGATTGCCTTGGCGAACATCTCACGGGTGTTCACCAGGCCGAGTTCTTTGTACGATACCATAATTGTTATTGTGTAAGAATTGTCGTTGCGATTCTATCGGCGCAAAATTACGAAAAAATATCGAGAGCGCTCCCATTTTGTGAAAAAAATAACAGCCTGGGCCCGAACCGTTGCGTAATCCCGATTGTTTTTCTTAAATTTGCGAGGATTTCCGCCCGGCGCGAGCCGGTCGCACGCGACGCGGGGCGGAGAGCGAACCACAGTTAGAGAACACAAATAAAACGATAAGCGATTATGGCAGATTTCATTTACCAGGAGCCCTATCCCGTCGGGGAGGACAAGACGCAGTACCGACTGCTGACCAAGGAGTACGTGAAGGTGGTCGAGTGCGACGGCCGCAAGATCCTGAAGGTCGACCCCAAGGGTCTCGAGCTGCTGTCGAAGGAGGCCTATGCCGACGTGTCGTTCTACCTGCGCGCGTCGCACCTGCAGAAGCTGCGCGACATCCTCGACGATGCCGAGGCGACCGACAACGACAAGTTCGTGGCCTACACGATGCTCATGAACCAGTGCGTCTCGGCCGAGGGCGAGCTGCCCACCTGCCAGGACACCGGCACGGCCATCTGCATCGGCCACAAGGGCGAGGACGTGTGGACGGGCGCCGACGACGCCGAGCACATCTCGCGCGGCGTCTACGAGACCTACAAGGAGCGCAACCTGCGCTATTCGCAGGTCGTGCCCTTCACCATGACCGACGAGAAGAACTCGGCCACCAACCTCCCGGCGCAGATCGACATCTATGCCGGCAAGTCCGGCATGGAGTACGAGTTCCTCTTCATCACCAAGGGCGGCGGCTCGGCCAACAAGACCTTCCTCTACCAGCAGACCAAGGCGCTGCTCAACGAGGAGTCGCTGACGAAGTTCATCCAGCAGCACATCTTCGACCTGGGCACCTCGGCCTGCCCGCCCTACCACCTGGCCCTCTGCATCGGCGGCACGTCGGCCGAGATGTGCCTTTCGACCGTCAAGAAGGCTTCGGCCGGCTATCTCGACGAGCTGCCCACCTCGGGCAACGAGGGCGGCCGCTGCTTCCGCGATCTGGAGTGGGAGGAGAAGGTGCTGAAGATCTGCCGCGAGAGCGGCGTGGGCGCCCAGTTCGGCGGCAAGTACCTGGTGCACGACGTGCGCGTCATCCGCGCCCCGCGCCATGCCGCCTCGTGCCCCGTGGCCATCGGCGTGAGCTGCTCGGCCGACCGCAACATCAAGGCCAAGATCACCCCCGAGGGCATCTTCCTCGAGGAGCTGGAGCGCAACCCCGCGCGCTTCCTGCCCTCCGAGGCTCCGGCCATGTCGCCCGCCGTGGAGATCGATCTGGACGAGGGCATGGACAAGGTGCGCGAGATCCTCACCAAGTACCCCATCCGCACCCGCCTGAACCTCAAGGGCACGCTCATCGTGGCGCGCGACATCGCCCACGCCCGCATCAAGCAGATGCTCGACGAGGGCAAGCCCATGCCCGACTACTTCAAGAAGCACCCGGTCTACTACGCCGGCCCGGCCAAGACGCCCCAGGGCATGGCTTCGGGCTCGTTCGGCCCCACCACGGCCGGGCGTATGGACCCCTACGTCGATCTGTTCCAGCAGCACGGCGGCTCGATGGTGATGGTGGCCAAGGGCAACCGCTCGCAGGCCGTGACCGATGCCTGCAAGGCCCACGGCGGCTTCTACCTCGGTTCGATCGGCGGTCCGGCGGCGATCCTCGCCAAGAACTCGATCAAGTCGGTCGAGGTGGTCGACTTCCCCGAGCTGGGCATGGAGGCCGTGCGCAAGATCTACGTCGAGAACTTCCCCGCCTTCGTCATCGTCGACGACAAGGGCAACGACTTTTTCGCCGATTTCAAACACTAAACCCCGCGCGGGTAGCGTTGTAGATCGGTAAGCCGATTTCACTGAACGAATATGCGGAATCTTTTCGCGAAAATCACCGTCTGTCTGCTGCTCTGTGCGGCGGGATCCTTCTCGGCGCTCGGCGCCGAGAAGGTTATTTTCGAGGCTTCGTCGCCGCTCGTGGTCGCCGTGGGCGAGCTCTTCCGCGTGGAGTTCTCGCTCAACACGCGCCCCGACGAGCAGAGCTTCCGGGCCCCTTCGTTCGAGGGGTTCGAGGTGCTGGCCGGCCCGTCGCTCTCGGAGGGGACCTCGATGTCGAGCGTCAACGGCGGTCCGATGACCCGCCAGTATCAGATGACGCTCACCTATGTGGTGCGCGTCGCGCAGGCCGGCAACGTGACCCTCGGCCCGGCCGAGATCGCGGCCGGCGGCGAGACCTACCGCACGGCGCCGCTGACGATCGAGGCGGTGGCCGAGCCCGCCGAGGCGGGCGGCGGGTCGGCGCAGGGCGGCGCGGGCCAGGGCCAGGGGGGCGGCGACGCCTCGCAGGAGGCGGGTGCGCGCCGTCAGGTGGCGGCCGACGACGTGGTGCTGCGGGCGGTCGTCTCGCGCACGTCGGTCTTCAAGGGCGAGCCTTTGCGCGTCACCTTCAAGCTCTACGAGCGCGTGCCGGTGGCCGGCTATAACGACGTGAAGTTTCCGTCGTTCAACGGATTCTGGGCCCAGGAGCTCGACCATGCGACGCCGCGCCGCCAGCGCGAGACGCTCAACGGCAAGGTCTACGAGTCGTTCGTGGCCCGCGAGTTCCTGCTCTACCCGCAGCAGGCCGGCAAGCTCGCGATCGACCCCGCGGAGCTCACGGCCGTGGCGCAGGTGGTGGTCCAGAGCCGCAACTTCGACCCCTTCTTCGGGCCGAGCCACGAGGTCTACAACGTCCCCTGCAAGGTGCAGAGCCAGCGTCTGACCGTGGAGGTCAAGCCGCTGCCCGAAGGTGCTCCGGCGAGCTTCAGCGGCGCCGTGGGGCAGTTCGCGCTCGAGGCCGTGCTGCCTCCCGAGCGGCTGGCGGCCAACTCGGCGGCCACCTACACGGTGAAGATCTCGGGCACGGGCAACCTCACCTTCGTGCAGGCGCCCCGCCTGGCGCTGCCCGGTTCGTTCGAGCAGTACAACGTCAAGACCATCGAGTCGATCAACCCCACGGCGTCGGGCATCACCGGCTACCGGCAGTTCGAATACCCTTTCATCGCGCGCGCCGAGGGCGACTACGACCTCGAGCCGGTGGAGTTCTCCTACTTCGATCCCGCGCGCATGCGCTACGAGACGCTCCGTTCGAAGCCTCTGGCCGTGCAGATCACGCCCGACGGCTCGGGCGGCGGCGAGGCGGTGATGATGCAGGGGCGCGGCATGTCGAAGGAGGAGGTGCGCCTGCTGGGGCAGGACATCCGCTTCATCCGTCTGGGGGCTCCGCATCTGGGGCCCGAGCGGCGTCCGTTCCTCTTCGGCGGCGTCTACTGGGCGCTGCTGGCGGCGATCGTCGCCCTGTCCGGCGCGGCCTATGCGCTGCTGCGCAAGCGCATCCGCGAGTCGCACAACCTGGCGCTCGTGCGCGGCCGCAGGGCCAACAAGGTGGCCGTGCAGCGCTTCCGCGCGGCCCGCAAATACATGGAGGAGCAGAACCGCCACGCCTTCTACGAGGAGATGCTGCGGGCGCTCTGGGGCTACATGGGCGACCGCTTCAACATCCCCGTGGCCAACCTCACGAAAGAGAACGTGCGCGAGGAGCTGCACAAGCGGGGCGCCGAGAGCGAGTTGCAGCAGCGCTTCACGGCGATCATCACCCGCTGCGACGAGGCGCAGTACTCGCCCGTGGCCACGGCCCAGATGTCGGAGGTCTACACCGAGGGCGTCGACCTCGTCTCGCGCATCGAGGGGGCGATCAAGCGATAGACCGGGCCCGACGACGAACCACATGAAGTACCGATCATGAAAAAAATCATCCTCATAACGCTGTCGCTGCTGTGCGCGCTCCCGCTCGCGGCGCAGCAGGGTGCCGACACGCTGCCCGAGGCTCCGGCCGCCGAAGCCGCCGAAGCTGTCGCGCCGGCGACCTCGCTGCGGTTGTGGGACCGCGCCAACGAGGCCTACGTCGCCGGCGACTTCCGCACGGCTGCCGACACCTACCGCCTGCTGCTCGCGCGCGGCGAGAGCTCGGCCAAACTCTACTACAACCTGGGCAACGCCTGCTTCAAGGAGGAGCGCCTGGGTGAGGCGATCCTCTGCTACCGCCGTGCGCTGCGCCTGCAGCCCGGCAACGAGGACGTGCGCTACAACCTCGGCGTGGCGGAGGCCCGCACCAAGGACACCATCGAGCGGATCCCCGAGCTGGGCCTCGCGACCTGGGTGCGCTCGGTGCGCCACCTGATGGGGTGCACGGCGTGGAGCCTGCTCTCGCTGGGGCTGCTGGCCGCGATGTTCGCGTGCGGTCTCTTCTATCTGCTCTCGGCGCGGCTGTCGCTGCGCAAGGCGGGCTTCTGCGGCATGGTCGCGGCGGCGGTGCTCTGCCTCGTCGCCACGCTCTTCGCCCTGGGCGCGCGGCGCGAGATCCTCGACTGCTCGCAGGCCGTGGTGATGGCCTCGTCGGTCTCGGTGAAGAGCTCGCCCGACAGGGCGGCGACCGATCTGTTCGTGCTGCACGAGGGGACGGCGGTGGAGATCACCGACCGCCTCGACGACTGGTGCGAGATCGCCATCGCCGACGGCAAGCGGGGGTGGATCGAGGAGTCGAAGATAGAGACGATCTGATATGTCGCAGCTCTTGCAGAACGTGGTGGGCGAGCTCTCGAAGCTCCCGGGCGTGGGGCGCCGCACGGCCCTGCGGCTGGCGATGCACATCCTACGCATGGAGCCCGAGTCGGTGGCCGACATGACGCGGAGCATCGACCGCTTCCGCACCGACATCCGCCACTGCGTGCGGTGCAACAACCTCTCCGACGAGGCCGTGTGCCCGATCTGCGCCGACGCCGAGCGCGACCGCTCGACCGTCTGCGTCGTCGAGCAGGTGGCCGACGTGCTCTCGATCGAGAACACCCACCAGTACCGCGGGCTCTACCACGTGCTGGGGGGCGTCATCTCGCCCATGCAGGGCATCTCGCCCTCGGACCTGACGATCGACCTGCTGTGCGAGCGGCTGGAGCGGGGCGACGTGAAGGAGGTGATCCTGGCCGTCTCGACCTCGGTCGAGGGCGAAACGACGCTCTTCTACCTGATGAACCGCATCCGGCAGTACGGGGGCGTGCGGGTGACCTCGATCGCCCGCGGCATCGGCTTCGGCGACGAGCTGGAGTATGTCGACGAGCTGACGATAACCCACGCCCTGCGCAACCGCCGCGAGGTGGAGTGAGCGGCCGGGAGAACAAGGACACGTATTGAATAACATATAAGCGAAAACCTTTAAACCCATTCAATTATGGAATTTCTGACCAACGAGAAGCTCACGATCGTGGGCGCTGCCGGCATGATCGGCTCGAACATGGCCCAGACGGCTATGATGATGCGTCTGACGCCCAACATCTGCCTCTACGACCCCTTCGCCCCCGCACTGGAGGGTGTGGCCGAAGAGCTCTACCACTGCGCTTTCGAGGGCGTGAACCTCACCTGGACCACCGACATCAAGGAGGCGCTGACGGGTGCCTCCTACGTGGTTTCGTCGGGCGGCGCCGCCCGCAAGGCCGGCATGACGCGCGAGGACCTGCTGAAGGGCAACACCGAGATCGCCGCAGACTTCGGTAAGAACCTGCGCGCCTACTGCCCCGAGGTGAAGCACGTGGTGGTGATCTTCAACCCGGCCGACATCACCGGTCTGGTGACGCTCATCCACGCCGGCATCGAGCCCAAGCGCGTCTCGACGCTCGCGGCCCTCGACTCGACCCGCCTGCGTTCGGAGCTGGCCAAGTACTTCAAGATCTCGCCCGACCAGATCGTCAACAGCCGCACCTACGGCGGCCACGGCGAGCAGATGGCCGTCTTCGCCTCGACGACGCTCGTCTCGGGCCGTCCCCTCTCGGAGCTGATCGGCACCGAGATGCCCGAGGAGGACTGGAAGGCGCTCCAGCAGCGCGTGATCCAGGGCGGCAAGAACATCATCGACCTGCGCGGCCGCTCGTCGTTCCAGAGCCCGGCCTACGTCTCGATCTGCATGATCGCGGCAGCCATGGGCGGCAAGCCGTTCACCTATCCCGCCGGCGTCTACGTCGACAACGCCGAGTTCAGCCACATCCTGATGGCCATGGAGTCGGAGATCACCAAGGACGGCGTGACCTTCAAGACCGTGGAGGGCACCCCCGAGGAGCACGCCAAGCTGGCCGAGAGCTACAAGCACCTCTGCACGCTGCGCGACGAGGTGATCGCCATGGGCATCATCCCTGCGGTGGCCGAGTGGCACACGCTCAACCCGCACCTGAAGTAATCGCCGTGCGGCACGAGCCCCGAAAAACCCCCGCGCTTCCGGATGGAGGCGCGGGGGTTTCTTCGTGCGGCGGGGCCGGCGGGTTCGGTCTTCGTGCGGCGGGGTTGCGGTGGGGCGGCTGCCGTGCGGCGCCGGCCGGGGCGGGCGTCTATTCGGCCTTCCCTTCGTCGGGCTGGGCCTGGAAGACCGCTTTGATCTCGCCGTCGCAGAGCAGCAGCAGCAGCGGACCGTCCATGTCGTAGTGGGTCGCCGACTGGAGCACGGAGAGGAACTTCCCTTCGCGCGAGCCCTCGGGGCAGGCCATGCGCGTCGAGGTCAGAGGGCCGATGCGCAGCGCCCGCTCGGGCGTCGCCTCGTAGCGTCCCCGCAGGCGGTTGCAGTCGCCCGTGCCGGCGAGCGTGCCGTCGTCGGCGTGCAGCGCGATGGTGTAGCGGCCCGGCTCGCAGGCCACGTCCTGGCCGTCGAGCTGCACGAGCTGCCAGCGGGTGCCCTCCAGCGGGCGCCGCGTGTGTTTCTGGTAGGAGCGGCAGGCGCAGCACGACGCCGCGAGCGCCGCCACGCAGGCCAGAAGGAGGATTCTGAACATGGGTTTCATCGTCGGATCGGTGTTTGGTTCGCGGCAAAGTTACGAATTTGCCGCGATACGGCGGACGAAAACCTCGTTGAAATCGCAAAACGAAAGAGGCGCCCGGCATCGGGGCGCCTCTTGTCGCTTCGCACGGCCGACGTCAGAACATCAGGCCCGCCTTGATCTGGATGGCGTTCATGCTGATCCCGACGCCCGATTCGGAGAAGCGCTGGACGTTGTAGCCCAGCTGCGCCTTGAACCTGCCTGCCCGGATGCCGACGGCCGGGGTGCAGTAGAGCCCCGAAAGCCCGCTCACGCCCTCCGTGGCGCCGACCCCGGCGCCGATGTCGAGCGAGAAGTAGGGGCTCACCTTCGCCCCTACGGGCAGGTAGCCCTTCAGGTTGAGGTAGATCGGGATCACCAGCTCGCCGCCCTCTTCGGGTTCGTGGTAGTAGTCCAGGCCGAGGCCCACGCCTGTCGAGAAGTACTTGGTGATCTGCACGCCCTGGACCGTGTGCAGGTTGACGCGCCCGGTGGCCCAGGTGCCGACGCCGATGGAGTAGCCCAGGTCGGCTTCGCCGTGGTACTTCACGCTCACGGGCGATTGGGCCCGCGCCGTCAGGAGGGTCGCGACGGCCAGGGCCGCCGCCAAGAGCAACTTTTTCATAGGCTTGAGGTTTGATGGTTTCCCTGCAAAGATAGCGATTACCCCCCCCCTGCAAATTTTCGGGGCGTTTTTTCGGCGCGAGGTGCGTTTTTTTCTTGAGACCGTGCCTTCGCGCGGCTGTGGGGCTGCTGTTTTTGTCGGTGCGGCGAGTTGTCCGGCGAGCTATTATTTTATACCTTTGTAGGGAAAAATTCCGCTTCCTATGAAAAAGATCATCGCATCGCCCCTCGCGCCCAAGGCCGTGGGGCCCTATTCGCAGGCCGTCGAGACCGATGGCGCACTCTACGTCTCGGGCCAGCTGCCCGTCGACGGCGCCACGGGCAAGATGCCCGAGGGAATCGAGGCGCAGACGCGCCAGTCGCTGGCCAACCTGGGCCATATCCTCCGCGAGGCGGGCTACGACTTTTCGGACGTGGTGAAGACCACGGTGCTGCTGGCCGACATCGCCGACTTCGGCGCGATGAACGCCGTCTACGCCGAGCACTTCATCTCCGACATGCCCGCGCGCGTCTGCTACCAGGTGGCCGCGCTCCCGATGGGCGCCCGCGTCGAGATCGACGCGGTGGCCTCGAAGTAGTCGGCGCGGAGGCCGCCGCCCGACCGATTCCGCGCCCTGCGACTGTGGGGCGCGGATTTTCGGTCATTGTAGATAATTTGTCGATAAATAGGCGTGCCGAAATTGGGTATTTCCGGCGAAAAACGCCAATTTTGTAAGGCCGGCTTCCGCCGCAGAAAGATCCAAGTACAAGCGATAAAAAGAGATACGCCATGTCAAAAGCCACCAACGCCGGCGCGCCGCAGCGCGTCGACTACAACGACGCCGTCGCCGAGTCGAAACGCTACTTCGAGGGTGACGACCTGGCCGCCACGGTCTGGGTCACCAAATACGCCCTCAAGGATTCGTTCGGCAACATCTACGAGCGCTCGCCCCGCGAGATGCACCGCCGCATCGCCCGCGAGCTGGCGCGCATCGAGCGCAACTACCCCGAGCCGCTCTCCGAGGAGCAGCTCTTCGCGCTGCTCGACCACTTCCGCTACGTGATCCCGCAGGGCGGTCCGATGACCGGCATCGGCAACAATTTCCAGGTGGCGTCGCTCTCCAACTGCTTCGTCATCGGCCACAAGAACCCCGCCGACTCCTACGGCGGCATCTTCCGCATCGACGAGGAGCAGGTGCAGCTCATGAAGCGGCGCGGCGGCGTGGGCCACGACCTCTCGCACCTGCGCCCGACCAACAGCCCCGTGCTCAACTCGGCCCTCACGTCGACGGGCATCGTCCCCTTCATGGAGCGCTACTCCAACTCCACGCGCGAGGTGGCGCAGGACGGCCGCCGCGGCGCGCTGATGCTCTCGCTCTCGATCAAGCACCCCGACGCCGAGCGCTTCATCGACGCCAAGGTCGACACGGGCAAGGTCACCGGCGCCAACGTCTCGATCAAGATCGACGACGAGTTCATGCGTGCGGCGCTCGCGGGCGGAACCTACCGCCAGCAGTTCCCCATCGCGTCGGAGCACCCGCTCTACGAGCAGCAGATCGACGCGAAGAAGCTGTGGGCCAAGATCATCCACAACGCCTGGAAGTCGGCCGAGCCGGGCGTGCTGTTCTGGGATACGATCCTGCGCGAGAGCATCCCCGACTGCTATGCCGACGAGGGCTTCGTGACGGTTTCGACCAACCCCTGCGGCGAGATTCCGCTCTGCCCCTACGACTCGTGCCGCCTGCTGGCGCTCAACCTGCTGAGCTATGTCGAGAAGCCCTTCACCGCGGAGGCGCGCTTCGACTTCGACAAGTTCCGCAGCCATGTCGGCATGGCCATGCGCATGATGGACGACATCATCGACCTGGAGCTGGAGAAGGTCGAGCAGATCATCGCCAAGATCGACAACGACCCCGAGGACGAGGAGGTGCGCCGCGTGGAGCTCGAGCTGTGGAAGAAGATCCGCACGATGGCGCAGAAGGGCCGCCGCACGGGCCTCGGCATCACGGCCGAGGGCGACATGCTCGCGGCGCTCGGGCTGCGCTACGGCACCGACGAGGCGATCGCCTTCGCCGTGGAGGTGCAGAAGACGCTCGCGCTGGCCGCCTACGGCGCCTCGGTGAAGATGGCCGCGCAGCGCGGTGCCTTCCCCGTCTACGACGCGGCGAAGGAGGCCTCCAACCCCATGATCGCCCGCATCCGCGAGGCCGATCCGGCCCTCTACGACGAGATGGTGAAGGTGGGCCGCCGCAATATCGCCATGCTGACGATCGCCCCCACGGGCACCACGTCGCTCATGTCGCAGACCACCTCGGGCATCGAACCCGTATTCCGCACGGTCTACAAGCGCCGCCGCAAGATCAACCCCTCCGACGTCGACACCCACGTCGACTACGTGGACGAGACGGGCGAGAAGTTCCAGGAGTACAACGTCTACCACCACAACTTCGTCAAGTGGCTCGACGCCAACGGTTACGACACCTCGCGCCTGGAGTCGATCCCCGACGAGGAGCTCGAGCGCTGGGTCGCCGCGTCGCCCTACCACGGCGCCACGGCCAACGACATCGACTGGGTGGCGAAAGTCAAGATGCAGGGTGCGATCCAGAAGTGGGTCGACCACTCGATATCGGTAACGGTCAACCTGCCCAACGACGTCTCGGAGGAGCTCGTGGCCGACGTCTACCGCACGGCGTGGGAGTGCGGCTGCAAGGGCGTGACGGTCTACCGCGACGGCTGCCGCTCGGGCGTGCTGCTCGAGAAGGGCAAGAAGAAGAGCCGCTGCGAGGAGCATCCGGGGCAGGCGCCGCGCCGCCCCCGGTCGATCCCGGCCGACATCGTGCGCTTCAAGAACGGCGCGGAGAGCTGGATCGCCTTCGTCGGGCTGCAGGAGGGGCGCCCCTACGAGGTCTTCACCGGCAAGATCGAGGAGGACGCCATGTACATCCCGCCCAAGATCACCAGCGGCTTCATCATCAAGGTCCGCGAGGCCGACGGGTCGAAGCGCTACGACTTCCAGTACGTCGACCGCTACGGCTATACCAACACCATCGGCGGCATCTCGCGCCTGTTCAACGAGGAGTTCTGGAACTACGCCAAGCTCATCTCGGGTGTGCTGCGCCACGGCATGCCGATCGAGAAGACGGTGTCGCTCATCGAGTCGCTGCACCTCGACAGCGAGTCGATCAACACCTGGAAGACGGGCGTCTGCCGCGCGCTCAAGCAGTATATCGCCGACGGCACCCGCTCGAAGGGCAAGTGCCCGCAGTGCGGCCAGGAGACGATGGCCTATCAGAACGGCTGCCTCACGTGCATGTCGTGCGGCTACTCCAAGTGTGGTTGATTTTCCGGCCGTCGGTCCTGCAATGAAAAATCGGGCCCTCCGTTGCGGAGGACCCGATTTTTTGTCGTCGGTGCGCTATCGGACGATGACGGCGTGGATGAAGGCGACGCCCGAGCGGCGGTTCAGCTCGTCGCGCAGGGCGTCGCGCTGGTAGAAGAGCTCCTGCCGCAGCACGCTCGACTGGATGCGCACGTGGAGGATGCGGCGCTCGAGCCTCAGCTCGCTCGTCAGGTCGGCGGCCCGGTCGCCCACCACCGCGCGCCACGTGTCGGGCAGCTTCCCCTCGGCCACCTTGGCCGCGATGTAGGGGCGGCGGAAGAACTCCTCCAGCAGGTCGCCCATGAGCATCGTCTTGGTCCGTCTCATCGCTGCGCGGTGTTTTCGTCTTGCTCTGCCGGCGTCGCCGCGGGCTCCTCGGCTGCGGCCTTTGTCGTCGTGGCCTCCGCCGCCGCGGTCTCCTCCGCCGGTTCTTCAGCCGAGCCCGGCTCCTCGGCCGCGGTGACGGCTCCGTCGGCCACGGTGAGCAGGGCATAGTCGTCGCCCGCGCGGTCGAGGATCGAGCGCAGGCGCGTGGGGTTGCAGTCGGTGATGAATATCTGCCCGAACCGCTCGCCCGAGACCAGGCGCAGCAGCTGCTCCACGCGCCCGGCGTCGAGCTTGTCGAACAGGTCGTCGAGCAGCAGCACGGGCCGCTCGCCCAGCGCCTCGCTCACCAGCACGTACTGGGCCAGCTTCAGGGCGATGAGGAACGACTTCTGCTGCCCTTGCGAGCCGTATTTGCGCAGCGGGTAGCCGCCGATGCGCAGCACCAGGTCGTCGCGGTGGAGGCCCGAGGTGGTGAACTCGTTGGCCAGGTCCTTCTGCCGCGCGGCGCGCAGCAGCTCGTCGAAGGGGCGGTCGTTGAGCTCCGAGCGGTAGATGAGCTCCACCTGCTCGCGGTCGCCCGAGAGCAGCCGGTAGAACTCGCCCACCAGGGGCCGCAGCCGCCCGGCATACTCCTGCCTCCGGGCGTGGATCACAGCTCCGTGCTCCGCCATCTGGCGGTCGTAGATCTCCAGCACGGTCTCGTCGGGCCGGTTCTTGAGCAGGCGGTTGCGCTCGGCCAGCACGGCGTTGTAGCGCATCAGCGCCGCCAGGTAGGGGCGGTCGAGCTGCGAGATGAAGGCGTTGAGGTAGCGGCGCCGCTCGTCGGCCGCGTCGCAGATCAGCGCCGCGTCGGAGGGCGAGACGATCACCGCCGGCAGCAGCCCCACGTGGTCCGACAGCCGCTCGTACTCCTTGCCGTTGCGCTTGAGCACCTTGCCGCCGCGCCGCGTGTAGGAGCAGACCACCTGCTCGCGGCGCCCCGCGTCGGTGAGGTACTCGCCCTCCACGAGGTAGAAGTCCGTGCCGTGGCGGACGCTCTGCGAGTCGGTCATCTGAAGCGCCGAGCGGCACATCGACAGCAGGTGGACCGCGTCGACAACGTTGGTTTTGCCTGCGCCGTTGTCGCCTACCAGACAGTTGATTCCCGGGCGGAACACCAGCTCCTGCTGTGCGATGTTCTTGAAATTGAGCAGCGATAATTTCTTCAGGTACATAGCGCAAAAGTACAAAAATTACCGATACGGCCTTGTACATTGCGGATAGTTTTGTATCTTTGCTCGCTAATGTACGCGATTACAAACTAAAACACAACAATATCTATGGCAAAGGAGAATGTCGCCGCGGCCCCCGAGACGCTCGGCGAAGCTATGAACAGGACGGAGCTTTTCTTCGAAAAGAACGGCCGCACGGTCGTCTACGTCTTCCTCGCGCTGCTGGTCGTAGCGGCCCTCGTTTTCGGTTACCGTTCGCTCGTGGTCGCTCCGCGCGCCGAGAAGGCCGCCGCGATGATCGCCGAGGCGCAGTACCGCTTCGAGGCCGAGACGCCCGACTATGCGCTGGCGCTGGAGGGCGACGCCAACGGCGCCGGCTTCCTCGAGGTCGTCGCCAAGTACGGCTCGACGCCCGCGGGCAACCTGGCCAAGCACTACGCCGGCATCTGCTACCTGCACGAGGGCGACCTGGAGAAGGCCGCCGAGTACCTGGCGAAGTTCTCGCCCGTGAAGGGGCTCCCCGGCGCGATCGTCAACGCCCAGAACTACGGTCTGCGCGGCGACGTGGCCGTCGAGCAGCAGGACTACGCCCGCGCGGTGAAGTTCTACGAGAAGGCCGTCGCGGCTGCCGACAACAACCTCACGGCCCCCATGTACCTGCGCAAGGCGGGGCTGGCCGAGCAGGCCGCCGGCAATACGGAGAAGGCCCGCGCCCTCTTCGAGCGCATCCTCTCCGACTATCCCGCTTCGATGGACGCCCGCGATGCCGAGAAGCTGATCGGCACGCTGAAATAATCCTCCGACGATGGCGACACGCAACCACAACCTTTCCCGTTTCGACTCGCCCCTGCCGTCGGCTTCCGACATGTGCTTCGGCATCGTGGTGGCCGAGTGGAACCGCGAGGTGACCGAGGCGCTGCTCGAGGGCGCCGTGCGCACGCTGCGTGCCGCCGGCTGCCCCGACCTGAACATCCAGATCAAGTACGTCCCCGGGACCTTCGAGCTGACGCTCGGCGCCCAGTTCTTCGCCGAATATACCGACGTCGACGCGGTGATCGTGCTGGGCTGCGTCGTGCAGGGCGACACGCGCCATTTCGACTTCATCTGCCAGGGCGTGACGCAGGGCATCACGCAGTTGCAGATCCAGTGGAACATGCCCATCTCGTTCGGCGTGCTCACGGTGGAGAACATGCAGCAGGCGCTCGACCGCTGCGGCGGCCGCCTGGGCAACAAGGGCGACGAGGCCGCGGCTGCGGCCATCAACATGGTGAAGCTCCAGATCGAGATGGATGCCGCCTCGCCCGACAAGGAGCCCGACCGGCGCAGCATCAACTGATCCTGCCCGCGATCGTAAAACGAAAAAGCCGTCCCCGTTGCGGGGGCGGCTTTTTTGTCGTGTGCGGACCCCTGATCGGGGCTGTGCGGGCCTGCCGGGGCGGCGGTGGACTGGACTTTCCGGGACGGGGCGGCGGCGCAGTCTGTCGGTTTGCCAGTCTGCCGGTGCGAGGCGCCCCGGGTCAGAAGAGCCCGAGGTTGTCGAGGAAGACGGCGAGCACCACCGCGGGGCAGAGGTAGCGCAGCAGAAACCGCAGCAGCGGGACGATGCGCCCCGGGAGGCGTCCGTCGTTGGTCAGCTCGGCGCGGAAGATGTGCCGGTCGAGACGCCACCCGACGAACAGGCAGGTGAAGAACCCGCCCGCGGGCATGAGGATGTTGGCCGTCGCGAAGTCGAGCGAGTCGAAGAGCGACAGCCCCGCGAGGGTCCACTCCCGCAGCGGGCCCAGCGAGAGCGACGCCGCCGTGGCGAGCGCCAGCGTGGCGCCGGTGGTGATGCGGGCCGCCGTGCGGCGTGCGAGGCGGCGCTCCTCGTGGAGGTAGGCCGTGACCACCTCGTGGAGCGAGATGGTGGAGGTGAGTGCCGCGAGGACCAGCAGCAGGAAGAAGAGCGCCGACCACACCGGGCCCAGCGTCATGCCGTTGAAGATCGAGGGCAGGGTGATGAAGACCAGCGAGGGGCCCGCCGAGGGCTCGATGCCGGCGCTGAAGACCGCCGGGAAGATCATCGCCCCGGCCAGCAGGGCCACGAGCGTGTCCAGCAGCGTGACGTGGAGCGCCGTGCGCCTCAGGTCGGCCTCCGGGCGGAAGTAGGATGCGTAGGTCACCATGGTGCCGATGCCGATCGAGAGCGAGAAGAAGGCCTGGCCCAGCGCCACGAGTATGGTCGAGGGGGTGATCTTCGCGAAGTCGGGGCGCAGAAAGAAGCGCATCCCCTCGGCGGCCCCGGGCAGCAGCAGCGAGCGGACGGCCAGCACGATGAGCGCCCCGAAGAGCAGCGGCATGAGCAGTCGGGCCGACCGCTCGATCCCCTTCTGCACCCCTCGGGCGATGACGAAGTGGGTCGCGAGGACGAACAGCGCGGTGTAGAGCAGCGGCCGCCACGGGTCGCCCACGAAGCGCTCGAAGAGCGTGCGGTAGTCGTCGGCCGAGGCGCAGCGGGCCAGCTCGCCCGTGAGCGCGCGGACCATGTAGCCCGCCGTCCAGCCCGCGACCACGAAGTAGAAGCCCATGATGAGCACTGCCGCCACTACGCCGTTGTAGCCCACGCCGCTCCAGCGGCGGTCGAGGCTGCGGTAGGCCCCCACGGCGTTGCGCTTCGCGGCGCGCCCCACCGAGAACTCGGCGAGCAGGAGCGGCAGTCCCAGCACCGCCACGCAGAGCACGTAGACGAGCAGAAAGGCGCCGCCGCCGTTGTCGCCGGCGACGTAGGGGAAGCGCCAGATGTTGCCCAGCCCCACGGAGCTGCCCGCGGCGACGAGCACGGCGCTCAGTTTGCCGCCCAGCTGGGCGCGGTTGTGCGGTGTGTGCATGGTTTTCAGTGTTTTGTCGAATCGAAAGAGAGGTGAGGCCGTGGCGGACTTCACCTCTCGTCGTTGCGTCGTTTGTCGTTCGGGGCCCGTTTGCGGCCCGCGGGGTAGTTTTCGGCCCGCAGCCAGCGGAGGGGCTCGGGAGGCGCCGCCGACAGAGCAGTCCTCCGCCGGCTGCGGCTGCGGGCTGCCGGGCTGTCGCCCGAATCTTCAGCTGCCGGTTGTGGGCTGCCGCTATCCCTCCAGTGTGACGCTCACGCGGTCGAGCTTGCCGCCCAGGGGCGGCGCGAGCTTGGCGACGGTGCAGCGCACGCCGCGGATGCAGGGGTAGGCGGCGCGCACGGCGCCGATGATGTTGGCGGCCACGCGCTCGACGGTGTGCTGCGTCGTGGCCATCTGTTCGCGGACCACTTCGTAGACCGTGAGGTAGTTGACCGCCAACGTCACGTCGTCGCGCTCGGCCACCCGGCCCAGCTCCGTTCGGATCTCCAGGTCGACCGTGAAGCGGTTGCCCACCTTGCGCTCGAGCTCGTAGCAGCCGTGGTAGGCGCGGAACTCCATGCCGTGGAGGCGGATCGTGTACTCCATGGCGCTACTCGGCGATGATGAGGTAGTAGTTCTTCTTGCCGCGCTGCACCAGCAGGTACTTGCCGGCGATCAGGTCCTCTTCCGTCGCGGGGCGCATCGGGTCGGCGACCTTCTCCTTGTTCAGCGCGACGCCGCCGCCCTGGATCATCTTGCGGCACTCGCCCTTCGAGGGGAAGATCTGCGTCTTCTCGGCGCAGAGCTCGACGAAGGGCATGCCCAGCTCGGCGCGGGCGATGCGGAACTGCGGAACCCCCTCGAAGACCTGCAGGAGCGTCTGCTCGTCGAGGCGGTGCAGCGCCTCCGACGTGGCGCCTCCGAAGAGAATCGCCGAGGCCTCGACGGCCTTCTCGTACTCCTCGCGCGAGTGGATCATACAGGTGATCTCCTCGGCCAGACGCTTCTGCAACGTGCGCAGGTGGGGTGCCTGCCGGTGCTCCTCCACGAGCGCCTCGACCGTCGCGCGGTCGAGCAGCGTGAAGATGCGGATGTAGCGCTCGGCGTCCTCGTCGCTCACGTTGAGCCAGAACTGGTAGAACTTGTAGGGCGACGTGTAGCGCGGGTCGAGCCACACGTTGCCGCTCTCGGTCTTGCCGAACTTGGTGCCGTCGGCCTTGGTGATGAGCGGGCAGGTGATGGCGAAGGCCTCGGCCTCGGAGCCCAGCTTGCGGCGGATGAGCTCGGTGCCGGTGGTGATGTTGCCCCACTGGTCGGCGCCGCCCAACTGGATCTTGCAGTTCATCGTCTCGTAGAGGTGCAGGAAGTCGAAGCCCTGCACGAGCTGGTAGGTGAACTCGGTGAACGACATGCCGTCGCCCTCGCCGTTGAAGCGCTTCTTGACCGAGTCCTTGGCCATCATGTAGTTCACGGTGATGAGCTTGCCGATATCGCGGATGAAATCCAGGAACGTGAAATCCTTCATCCAGTCGTAGTTGTTGACCATGCGGGCCGCATTGGGGGCGTCGGAATCGAAATCGAGCAGCTTGGCGAGCTGCTTCTTGATCGCCTCCTGGTTGTGACGCAGCGTCGCCTCGTCGAGCAGATTGCGCTCCTGCGACTTGCCGCTCGGGTCGCCGATCATGCCCGTGGCGCCGCCCACCAGCGCCAGAGGACGGTGGCCGCACAGTTGGAAGTGCTTCAGAATCATCACGCCCACCAGATGGCCGATGTGCAGCGAGTCGGCCGTGGGGTCGATGCCCAGGTAGGCCGTCGTCATCTCCTTTTCGAGTTGTTCCTTCGCGCCGGGCATGATCGTGTGGATCATGCCGCGCCATTCGAGTTCTTCGATGAAATTCTTCGTTGCCATATCGTTGTTTTTTTTGTCTTTGTCTTCGTTGCGTCGGGCGGGGGCCCTTCGCGTCGCAGTCTGTCGGTCGCCGGCCGGTTACTCCACCTCCAGGTCGAGCGCCCGGCGCAGCTCCGTCAGAAGCGGATTCTTGTCGGTGAGGTGCTTCACGCGGTCCTCGAGCCGGATGGGGCGCGCGGCCCGCACCGTCTCGTCGACGGCGATCTCGAGGTCGATCATCCCCGTGACCCCCGCCAGCTCGGCGATGCGCAGGAGCATCGCCGTCTTGCTGCGCAGCATCTCTTCGCGCAGCTCGGGCGTCGGCACCCGCAGGCGGATCGCGTGGCCGTCGAGCGTCATCTGCTCGAAGGCCGCCACGAAGCGCGGGCGCCGCTCCTGCATGAGCCGCAGTATCGCCCCGCGCGCCCGATCGAGCTTGGCGGCGCACTCGGGGTCGTACTGCGGGGCGGCGACGGGTGCCGCGGCTGCGCCCGCTTCGGCGGCGTCGGCCGGCTGCGCGGCCGCGAGCAGCTCCGAGAGCGAGGTGCCCATCAGCGGACGCCGCGCGGGTTGCGCTGCGGACTGCGGTGTCGGTTGCGGCTGCGGTGCGGGCTGCGGTGCCGGTTGCGGCGCGGACGTCTGCGGAGCTGCGGGGCGGGGCGGCGGTACGGTGCCGGCCGGAGCCTCGGGGGCCGGTGCGCTGCCCGGCGTTGCGGCCGGAGCAGTCGGTGTCGGCGACGCAGGAGCCGCCGGTGTGGCGGTGGGTGCCGCGGCGGGCGCCGGAGCAGCTGTCGTCGGTGCGACCGCAGCCGTTGCCTGTGCGGCGGGCGTCGCGGCCCGGGGCGCCCCGATCTCGGGCAGCGGATAGTCCGCGGGATCGGTCAGCCCCTCATTTTTTTTTTGACCGAGCCCGGCGATCTTCATCAGGCCCAGTTCCACGAGCAGCCGCTGGTTGGACGACTGCCGTATTTTCCCGTCGAACTCGGTGAGCAGCGCGATGGCGCCGAACAGGAACTCGACCGTGCAGGCCCCGGCCTGCGCGCGGTATCGCTCGAGCAGCGTGCCGGTCATCTCGATCAGCCGCAACGTCGCCTCGCTGCGCGCCATCATCAGGTCGCGCATGTGGCGGTTGAGCCCCGCCATGAAGGTCTGGCCCGAGAAGCCCTTCGAGAGCACCTCGTCGAAGGCCACGAGCGCCTCCACGTAGTTGCCCGCCAGCAGCAGGTCGGTGATGCCGAAGTAGGTGTCGTAGTCGAGCACGTTGAGCGTGCGGGCGACGCTGCGGTAGTCGAGCTCGCCGCCGCAGAACGAGACCGCCTTGTCGAACATCGACAATGCGTCGCGCATGCCGCCGTCGGCCTTCTGCGCGATGAGGTTGAGCGACTCCTCGTCGGCCGCGACGCCCTCCTGCTCGGCGATGTGGCGCAGGTAGCCCACGGCGTCCTCCACGCGTATGCGGTTGAAGTCGTAGATCTGGCAGCGCGAGAGGATCGTCGGTATGATCTTGTGCTTCTCGGTGGTCGCCAGGATGAAGACGGCGTGGGCGGGCGGCTCCTCGAGCGTCTTCAGAAAGGCGTTGAAGGCCGCGGCCGAGAGCATGTGCACCTCGTCGATGATGAAGACCGAGTAGCGGCCCACCTGCGGAACGATGCGCACCTGCTCGATGAGCGAGCGGATGTCCTCCACGGAGTTGTTCGACGCGGCGTCGAGCTCGTGGATGTTGAGCGAGCGCCCCTCGTTGAACGAGCGGCACGACTCGCACTCGTTGCACGCCTCGGCGCCCCGGGGCGCGAGGCAGTTGATCGCCTTGGCGAAGATGCGCGCGCAGGTGGTCTTGCCCACGCCGCGCGGACCGCAGAAGAGGTAGGCGTGCGCCAGCTGCCCGCGCTCGATGGCGTTCTGGAGCGTCGAGGTGATGTGGCTCTGCCCGACGACCGAACGGAAGGTCGCGGGGCGGTATTTGCGTGCGCTGACGATAAATTCACTCATGATGGGGCGAAGATACGAAAATCGGGGGCAAATAGAAAATGAAAAGCGGAGAATTAGGCATGTTTTCGGGGGCGCGGCCTGCGGAGGGGCGAACGGGCGGTTGCGACGGGGCGGCATCTCGCTCTCCGGCCATTCTGTCGCGCCGGTGGCAGGCGTGTCGTGACACGACGTGACAAAAGATGACAAAGCGCGCCGCCCGTGTGACACGCTGTCGCACCGGTGCGGCATGGCAGGCATTTTGCGACATGCCGGGGCAAAAGATAACGAACAGACAACGACTATGAACATCAACACTTTGACCATCAAAGCCCAGGAGGCGCTGCAAGCGGCTCTGGGCCTTGCACGCGAGCGGGGCCAGCAGGCCGTCGAGCCGATGCACCTGCTCGCGGCGCTGATCCGCGAGGACGATTCCCTGGCGGCGTTCCTTTTGGGGCGTGCGGGCGTCGGCGTGCGCGTCCTGCGCGACGAGGTGCGGCAGGCCCTCGACCGGCTGCCGCGCGTCGAGGGTGCGGGCGACCAGTTCTTCGCGCAGGAGACCTCGCGCGTGGTCCAGCGCGCCGTCGACTTCACGAAGAAGTTCAATGACAAGTACGCCTCGGTCGAACACCTCCTGCTGGGGCTCCTCGCCGAGCGCGGCGAGGCCTCGGAGCTGCTCAAGCGCCACGGCGCTGCGGAGAAGGAGCTCACGGAGGCGATCCGCACCTTCCGCCGCGGGGCGACGGTCGACTCGCCGACCGCCTCGCAGGAGTTCGACGCGCTGGGCAAGTACGCCGTGAACCTCAACGAGCAGGCCCGCTCGGGCAAGCTCGACCCCGTGATCGGGCGCGACGAGGAGATCCGCCGCGTGCTGCAGATCCTCTCGCGCCGCACCAAGAACAACCCCATCCTTGTCGGCGAGGCGGGCGTGGGCAAGACGGCCATCGCCGAGGGCATCGCCCGCCGCATCATCGACGGCGACGTGCCCGAGAACCTCCGCTCGAAGTCGATCTACTCGCTCGACATGGGTGCGCTGATCGCCGGCGCCAAGTACCAGGGCGAGTTCGAGGAGCGGCTGAAGGCTGTGGTGCAGGAGGTCGTATCGAGCGACGGCGAGATCCTGCTCTTCATCGACGAGATACACACGCTGGTGGGTGCCGGCAAGTCGTCGGGGGCTATGGATGCGGCCAACATCCTCAAGCCGGCCCTCGCGCGAGGCGAGCTGCGCACGATCGGCGCCACGACGCTCGACGAGTTCCAGAAGTATTTCGAGCAGGACAAGGCCCTCGAGCGCCGCTTCCAGAAGGTGATGGTCGACGAGCCCTCGCGCGAGGACGCCATCTCGATCCTGCGCGGACTGAAGGAGCGCTACGAGAACCACCACCAGGTGCGCATCAAGGACGAGGCGATCGTCTCGGCCGTCGAGCTCTCGACGCGCTACATCACCTCGCGCTTCCTGCCCGACAAGGCGATCGACCTGGTCGACGAGGCCGCCTCGCGCCTGCGTCTGGAGATGAACTCCGTGCCCGAGGAGATCGACACGCTCGACCGCCGCGTGCGGCAGCTCGAGATCGAGCGCGAGGCGATCCGCCGCGAGAAGGACGAGGAGCGCATCGCCCAGCTCGACCGCGAGATCGAGGAGCTGCGGGCCCGGGAGGGCTCGCTGCGCGCCAAGTGGCAGGGGCAGCGTGACCTGCTGCGCAGGATCCAGGAGAACAAGGATGCCATCGAGCGCCTGAAGGTCGAGGCCGCCGAGGCCGAGCGCGCGGGCGACTACGGCCGCGTGGCCGAGATCCGCTACGGCAAGATCCGCGAGGCCGAGCAGCGGATCGGAGCCCTGCAGGAGGAGTACCGTCTGGCCGCGTCGGGCGGCTCGATGATCAAGGAGGAGGTCGACGCGCAGGACGTGGCCGAGGTCGTTTCGCGCTGGACGGGCATCCCCGTCGCGCGCATGCTGGCCTCCGAGCGCGAGAAACTGCTGCACATGGAGGAGGAGCTGCACCGGCGCGTGGTGGGGCAGCAGGAGGCGATCGCCGCCATCTCCGACGCCGTGCGCCGCTCGCGGGCCGGTCTGAACGACCCGCGCCGTCCGATCGGGTCGTTCATCTTCCTCGGCACCACGGGCGTGGGCAAGACCGAGCTGGCCAAGGCGCTGGCCGAGTTCCTCTTCAACGACGACCAGATGCTCACGCGCATCG
>ERZ777306.2605-NODE-2605-length-22138-cov-4.305710_pt1 | contig 22138 bp, 19 predicted proteins | sample MGYA00374966_ERZ777306 | MGnify/ENA primary metagenome ERZ777306 (study PRJEB29329, sample SAMN06343882) | mouse gut metagenome | isolation source: Mouse cecum | place: Austria: Vienna | collected 2014-11-15 ...
TACCCTACGGTCTGGGCGCGGGCAGCGTGGACGCGGCGCTGAACAACTATGTGGCCCTCCATTATTCCTCCCGGCATATGAGCTGGCTTCATTGCATGTGGGGCATCGGCGCGTCCGTGGGCCCATACCTGATGGGGCTGGCGCTGACGGGCGGCTTTGGCTGGCAGACGGGTTATCAGTGGGTCGGAATGATCCAGCTGGCGCTGACGGCGCTGCTGGTGTGCAGTCTGGGCCTGTGGCAGAAACGCCTTGGTGCCGAGACCAACGCGGAAGAGAAGCCCCGTGCCATATCCCTGCGGGAGGTGCTGGCGATCCCCGGGGCAAAGGCCGTGCTGGTCACTTTCTTTTGCTATTGCGCGCTGGAGTCCACTACGGGTCTGTGGGCGGGCAGCTATCTGGTGCTGAGCCGGGGAATTTCCGAGGAGACGGCGGCCCGCTTCGTCAGCCTGTTTTATCTGGGCATCACCGTGGGGCGCGGGCTGAACGGCTTCATTGCCAACCGTTTCCGGGACGAAACGCTGATCCGCGCGGGCCAGGGCATCATCGTGGCGGGGCTGGTCTGCCTGATGCTCCCCCTGGGTGAAAGCGGCGCGCTGGCGGGTCTTTTGACCATTGGCCTGGGGTGCGCGCCCATCTATCCCTGCGTGATTCATGCCACCCCCGCCCATTTCGGCGCGGAACGCTCCCAGGCCGTCATCGGCGTGCAGATGGCCAGCGCCTATGTGGGCTCCTGCCTGATGCCGCCCCTCTTCGGCGCGTTGGCAGGGCGGCTGACCACGGGGCTTTTCCCCTGGTATCTCCTGGTGCTGATGGCGCTGATGGTCCTCATGCACGAGCGGCTCGTGCGCGGGACGAGGGTGTAAAGCAAGATTCCTTGACCAAATTCCGCGTCACAATGATGCCGACAGATCCCAAATGATCGGAAAACGCCGCCATGTTCATTTGCGTTGCTTGCCGCAACGGGCGTTCGTCTGTATCATAACGGTGAAAGGAGGTCATCGCTGATGATTAATGAGAACATCAGGACGCTCAGAAAAGCTAAAGGACTTTCGCAGGAGGAGCTTGCGATCAGGCTGAATGTGGTAAGGCAGACTATCTCGAAATGGGAGCAGGGTCTGTCGGTTCCGGATGCCGATATGCTGCTCTCTCTGTCGGAGGTGTTTGAGACGCCGGTAAGCACCCTGCTGGGGGAAACCATCGTCGAAAACAAAGCGGATGACTTAAAAGCGATCTCCGAGAAACTGGAGGTCATCAACCTTCAGCTTGCGCGGAAAAAGGAAACCAGGGAAAAATGGATCCATTGGCTTTGCATGATAGGGTGTACAGTCATCCTGGCTGCTTTGGCGGCCCTGATCGTTTTGAAAAGCCCCTATTTGGGCTGGGATAACAGCCATACCGAGACCGCGGTGATCGGCGTTGCGCTTCACGCGCTTGAATGGTCGTTCGTCAGAATTGCGCCGCTGGCCCTGATCGGAGCGATTGTTGGGGCATGCCTGACACGCAAGAAAAGGTGACGTCGCAAAAACAGCGGGTGTGGGAAGTTCCCACACCCGTTTTGCGCGTCGCATTGGGCGGACGGTTCATATTGTTGTCATGGGTTCATGCGGGCGATGAAGAAATTCAGAAGTCCCGCGTAGCTGAGCCACAAAAGGTAGGGCAGCAGCAGCCAGCCAGCGGTCTTGCTCAGGCGGAAGGAGCCAACCATCAGGATCAGCACCAGCGCCCACAAAAGCACAAGCCACACAAAGGCGAGTCCCAGGGCGTGCTGGGTGAAAAACAGGATCGGCCAGACAAGATTGACGGCCAGCTGCAGGGCGTAAAGCACCGCGAGCCTGACCCGGGCCGGGTCACCGGTGCGCAGAACAAACCAGATGCTCACGGCCATGGCCGTATACAGTATCGACCATACCACCGGAAAGACCCAGCCGGGCGGCGCGAAGGCCGGCGTCGAAAGGGAATCATAGAAGCTCATGTCGTTTCGGATAAAAAAGCCCACGACGCCGCCCAGCCCCAGCGTCAGCACAATCAGCGCGGCGAGCGATTTCCAGCCAGGCTTTGCCTTGGCCGCTGTCTCTGACATAGCGATCACCTCGGCCCTATTTTATTAGGCTTTGAGCGTTCTTATCCACGTTGCTTGCGCGGCGGAGGAAATATGGTATAATGAGCTGTCTGAAAAACACGCGGGAGGTGCGCCATGGCGAGGGTCATCGTCATCGGAGGCGGTGCGGCGGGTCTGGCGGCGGCCATCGAGGCTGCGGGACAGGGCGATGAAACGGTGCTGCTGGAACGAATGGAGCGGGTGGGCAAAAAGCTGCTGGCCACGGGCAACGGCCGCTGCAACCTGATGAATACCGGGGCCTGGCGGTATCCCGGCGGCGGAGACTACGCGGCGGAAACGCTGTCTCGGTGCGGCGCGGAGGAGCAGCGGCGCTTTTGGGAAGGGTTGGGTCTTCGCCTGCGCCAGGAGGCGGACGGCCGAGTCTATCCCGCCAGCGGACAGGCTTCCACGGTGCTGGATGTGCTGCGGCTTGCCATGGAGCGGCGGCGGGTCACGGTGCATACCGGCGCGACGGTGGAGGAATTGCGTCCCTGCCGCGGGGGCTTTGCGGTGAAGACCGGAGATCGGCGGCTGACGGCGGAGCGGGTGATTCTCGCGGGCGGAGGCTGCGCGCAGCCCAAGCTGGGCAGCGACGGCAGCTGTTATGGCCTGCTGAAGGCTCTGGGCCATACTGTGACCGCTCCCACGCCCTGCCTGACGCCCATCTTGACGGAGACAGGGCCTCTGCGCGGCCTGGCGGGCATCCGGGTCAAGTGCCAGGTTCAGGCGGAGGACGGCGGCCGCGTCCTGCACAGGGAGAGCGGCGAGGCCCTCTTCACGGACTATGGCCTGAGCGGCGTGTGCGTGATGCAGTGCGCCCGGTGGGCCCGCGAGGGCGGAAGCCTGACGCTGAACCTGCTTCCGGCCCTTGGGCTGCCCGACGGCGAGGCGCTGCGGGAAACCCTGCTTGTCCGCCGCCGGGAATGGCGGGAGCAGCCGCTTGAACAGCTGCTGACGGGGCTGTGTGTGCCGCGTCTGGCGGCGGGGCTGTGCGCCGCGGCGGGGATCACATGGAAGAACCGTGTGGTGGCCTCTATGACCGACAAGGAATGTTCCGCGCTGGTCGGGACGGTGTCGGGCTGGCGGCTTCGCGTTCGCGGCGTCAAGGGCTTTGACGCGGCCCAGGTGACCATGGGCGGCGCGCGTCCGGGGGAATTTAATCCTGCCAGCGGCGAATCCCGGTTGATTCCCGGCCTTCACGCGGCGGGGGAAGTGCTGGACGTGGACGGCGACTGCGGCGGCTTCAACCTGATGTTCGCCTTTGGCAGCGGCATCCTGGCGGGCCGGAACGGAAGGTAGGGCATCCCACCGTTCAAAAACCTCTGTAAGGTGTCGGCGGGCCCGCAGGCCCTTGGACTGTCCGTCAAAATCGGCGGGGCTCTTCGGGGGAAACGGGGCGAAGCCCCTGTACGGCGATTTTGATTGGAAACTGCTTCCTTACACCACGAACGGCCGAGAGAGCGTACAAAGCTGAAAAAAGTGGTGCATACCACTTTTTCACAGTATTGTAGGAGGTAAACGAATGTCCATTGTTGAGGTTTTATGCGCTGAATTCCATGTGGCCCCCTGGCAGGTGGAGGCGGTGATCCGCCTGCTGGACGAGGGCTGCACACTGCCCTTCATTGCCCGTTACCGCAAGGAGCAGCATGGTGAGCTGGACGATCAGAAGCTGCGGGATATGGCCGAGCGTCTGGGTGCACTGCGTGCGCTGGATACCCGGAGGCAGGAGATCAGCGAGGCGCTGAAAAAGCTGGAGGTCTGGACGGAGGAGCTGCAGGCGGCCATCGACGGCGCGGCCACCATGGGTCAGCTGGAGGACATTTACCGGCCCTATCGTCCCAAGCGGCGCACCCGGGCCATGATTGCCAAGGAGAAGGGCCTGGAACCCCTGGCGGACACGCTGCTGCTTCAGCTGACGAAGGCCGCCACGCCGGAGGAACTGGCGGAGGGCTATCTGGACGCGGACAAGGGTGTCGCCAATGCCGAGGAAGCCCTGCAGGGCGCCATGGACATCATTGCCGAGCGGATCAGCGACGATCCCGCCATCCGCCAGAAGCTGAAGGCCCTCTACCGCCGCGACGGCGTGATGGTTACCCGCGCGGCTGGTGAGGAAGACAGCGTCTATCGCATGTATTACGACTACCGGGAGCCCTGGAAGCTGATGCCCTCTCATCGGGTGCTGGCCATGAACCGGGGGGAGAAGGAGGGCTTCCTCAAAGTTAAACTGGAAGCGCCCGCGTCCTCGGCTCAGGCCATCATCCAGGCGGATTATGTGGCCCACACCGGCAGCCTGGCCACCGAATACGTCCTGCGTGCCTGCGATGACGCCTATACCCGGCTTATCGCGCCCTCCATCGAGACGGAGCTGCGGGGCGATCTGACGGCCCGGGCCCAGAGCGCGGCCATCCGCGTCTTCGCGCTGAACTTGAAGCCCCTGCTGATGCAGCCTCCCGTCCATGGCCGGGTTGTGATCGGGTTGGATCCCGGCATCCGCACAGGCTGTAAGGTGGCGGTGGTGGACGCCACGGGCCGGGTGTTGGATACTGGCGTGATCTTCCCGCTGCCCTCCCACGGGCGGGTGGAGCAGGCCAAGGCCACGGTGAAGGCGCTCATCCGCCGGCATGGCGTGACCATCGCGGCCATCGGCAACGGTACGGCGGGCCGGGAAACGGAGCAGTTCTTTGCCCAGGTGGTGCGGGAGATGCAGGGCGAGGCGGAGCTGGCCTATATGGTGGTCAGCGAGGCCGGCGCTTCGGTATATTCGGCCAGCAAGCTGGCGGCGGAGGAATTCCCCCAGTTCGACGTCAGCCTGCGCAGCGCGGTGTCCATCGCCAGGCGACTGCAGGATCCTCTGGCGGAATTGGTGAAGATCGATCCCAAGGCCATCGGCGTGGGACAGTACCAGCATGACCTGAAGGAGAGCGAATTGGACGCGGCGCTGGACGGCGTGGTGGAGGACTGCGTGAACAGCGTGGGCGTGGACGTCAATACCGCCAGCCCGTCGCTGCTTGCCCATGTGGCGGGGGTGAACGCCGCGGTGGCGAAAAACATCGTGGCCTACCGGGAGGAAAACGGTCCCTTTGCTACCCGGGCGCAGCTGAAGAAGGTGCCCAAGCTGGGCCCGAAGGCCTTCGAGCAGTGCGCGGGCTTCCTGCGCATCCCCGGCGGCAAGGATTTGATGGAGAATACCGGCGTTCACCCGGAAAGCTACGCGGCGGCCAAGGCACTTTTGAAGCGCTTTGGCTTGACGACGGCCCAGGCGGCGGAAGGCCAGCTGCGCGTCCAGGCGGAGGCTGAAGGGTACGCGGCCCTGGCGCGGGCATTGGAGATCGGCGAGCCGACCCTGCGGGACATTGTGGCCGAATTATCAAAGCCCGGGCGGGACCCCCGCGACGAGCTGCCTCCGCCCCTTTTGCGCACCGACGTCATGGACATGGACGATCTGACCCCCGGCATGGAGCTCAAGGGCACCGTGCGCAATGTGACGGACTTCGGGGCCTTTGTGGACATCGGCGTTCATCATGACGGTCTGGTGCATGTCAGCCAGATGGCGGCAAGGCGGGTGCGGCACCCCAGCGAGATCGTCCGGGTGGGAGATGTGGTGACGGTGTGGGTGCTTCAGGTGGAGCGGCAGAAGGGCCGCATCAGCCTGACCATGGTCAAGCCCGCCCAAGGCAGGTGATCGCATGACCATCACGTTGGGGGAGCGTACGCCGGAAACCGTGCGAATTTTCTTTCATCAGTCCCGTCAGCCGGACATCCGGCGCTATCTGCCGCTGAAGGCCGCCACCGAGGCGGAAGCACTGGCGGACTATCAGCGTACGCTGCTGCCGGGGGCCCGCAGCTATGGCCGGATCATCCTGGCGGACGACCGCTATGTGGGCGATGTGTGGTGCTATGCCATGGCCCCCCGGGAGACGCCGCAGGCCATGCTGAGCTATTGCGTCTGGGATACGGTGTGCTGGCGTCGGGGTGTCGCGACGCAGGCCACGGGGCTGTTCATGGAAGAAATCAGCCGCCGCTTCGGCATCCGCCGCCTGGGCGCGTTCACCTGCGCGGACAACGCCGCCTCCCTGCGGGTACTGGAAAAGTGCGGCTTTCGGCGGGACGAGACCCTTTTGGAAGACGGCGCGCTGTCCTATTATTATGAGTGGTCAGCCCCGGCACGATGACCTTTGCCGCGAGATTCAATTGTTCTCGCGGTGTTTTTTGCCTTGGGTCAAGCTGCTCCTGGCGAAAAATAGCTATTCTGATACGAACATAGTCCCTGAGATGGCATTGACAGCGATATCATCCAGGTCTATAATGAGCCGTGATTTGCGTACAAAGGATGGCGGGGCGAATGCTGGGAACCATCAGGCGAGCCTTTCCCAGGACGGCGCCAGTGCTGGCGGGCTATTTGTTTCTGGGTGTGGCCTATGGCGTGGCGCTGCGGGAAAAGGGCTTCGGGTTGGCATGGGCGCTGCTGATGAGCGGCGCGATCTACGCCGGCTCCATGCAGTTTGCCATGCTGGGCGCGCTGACGCAGCCCTTTGCCCCGGTGACTGCGGCGCTGATGACGCTGCTGGTGAACGCCCGTCATATCTTCTATGGCCTGAGTATGCTGGAAAAGTACAAGGACACGGGACGATGGAAGCCCTACCTGATCTTCTCCCTGACGGATGAAACCTACTCCCTGGTGTGCCAGGGCGCGCCGGAGGGCGAGGAGCAGGGGCGATGGTATGCCGCCGTGTCCATGCTGGATCAGGCGTATTGGGTGGCTGGCTCGGTGGCGGGGGTTGTGCTGGGCCAGCTGCTGCCCTTCGACCTGACGGGCATCGACTTTGCCATGACCGCGCTGTTCACCGTCATCGTCACCGAGCAGACGGCGGACGCGGTCAAAGCGCTGCGGCAGGGGACGCTTTCCCCGGCGGAGGCGCTTTTTCCCCCGGCGCTTGGCTTGGTCTGTACCCTGGGAAGCCTGCTCCTGGTGGGCAAGGACAGCTTTCTGCTCCTGGCGATGGCCCTGATGCTGGCGGGATTCTTCCTGCGCTACCGGGGCGAGAGGGGAGGCGAGCGGGCATGACAGTTCCGCAATTGCTCATGACCGTGGCGCTGGTGGCGCTGACAACGGCGCTGACCCGTTTCACGCCCTTCTGGCTGTTCCCGGCAGGGCGGCAGGCCCCCGCCTTCGTCGTCTGGCTGGAACGGCGGCTGCCCCGGGCCGTGATGGTCATGCTTGTGGTGTACTGCCTCAAGGATATTTCCTTGTCGGAGTCTCCCTTTGGCCTTCCGGCGCTGATGGGGGTGGCGGTCACGGCGGGGCTGCACCTGTGGCGGCGTCGGATGATGCTGTCCATCGCCGGGGGAACGGCGGTTTATATGGTGCTGCTGCGGTTGATGGCCTGACGGCGGTTTTGGAACGGCGGCGGCGTCATTTCCGCCATCAGGCATGGACGGCGCGGGTAAGCCGTGCTATGATAAAGCTGTGGAAAGCCGGGATAGCCGGCGCGCAGGCAACGAATGAATAGGAGGCTGACAAAAATGATTCGCTTTGAGCATGTCACCAAGGAGTATGGCAAAAGCGGCGTGAAGGCGGTGGATGACCTGAACCTGCTTGTGGAGCGGGGCAAGGTCTTCGGGTTTATCGGGCCCAACGGCGCGGGAAAGACCACCTCCATCCGCCTGATGACGGGCATCCTGGCGCCCACATCCGGCCGGGTGCTGATCGGCGGCATGGATATGGCGAAGGATCCCGTGGATGCCAAGCGCATGATTGGCTTTGTGCCCGACGGCCATGAGCTGTACGACCGTCTCACGGGTCTGGAGTACCTGCGTTTTCTGGCCGATATTTATGGCGTGGAGCCGGAACGGCGCAAGGCGCATATTGAAAAGTACCTGGCCCTGTTTGAATTGGAGCAGGCGGCGGGCGACCCGATTCGCAGCTATTCCCGCGGCATGAAGCAGAAGCTGACTGTCATCGGCGCGCTGATCCACAAGCCGCCGGTATGGGTGCTGGATGAGCCCATGGTGGGCCTGGATCCCCGGGCGGCCCATATCCTGAAGGAGGAGATGCGCCGCCATTGCGACGAGGGCAATACGGTCTTTTTCTCCACCCATGTGCTGGAGGTGGCGGAAAAGCTATGTGATGAGATCGCTATCATTGATAAGGGCAGGGTTGTGGCGGAAGGCACCCTGGAGGAGCTCCGTTCCGGTGAAACCGGCACGTCCCTGGAGCAGCTGTTCCTGGAGATGACCGATGCGGAGGTGAAGGCGGAATGAGCAGCTATGCCGCGCTCCTTCGTCTGGCGATACTGAATACCCTGGCCTCCGTCCGCACCGCCGTTTCCCGCAAGGACGGCAAGGTGAGCCCTGCGGCGGTGGTTCTGCTGGGGCTGGGTATTCTCTCCATTGTGGCGGTGGCGGGCTTCCTGATTTATGGCGAGGTCATGCTGTACAGCCTCCTGGCGCGGGTGGGACAGCCGCTGCTGCTCCCGGCCATGGCGCTGCTGATGTCGATGGCTGTCACGCTGTTCATGGGCGCTTTCCAGACCCTGACGAGGCTGTATTTCAGCCGCGACAGCGCTTGGATGTCCAGCCTGCCCGTCACCTCCCGAACGGTGATGGCCGCCCGCCTGACCGAGGTTTACCTCAGCGAAACGCTGATTAACCTGGTGCTCCTGGCGCCGCTGTTCGTAATGATGGGCCTTCACGGCTATGGCGGCGGGGCGTACATCCTCCGGGCGGCGGTCACGCTGCTGCTCAGCGCCGCGCTGCCGGTGGCGGTCACGGTGGTGCTGGCTTCCGTGCTGGTGCGCTTTGGCGCGCTGAGCCGCCATAAGGAACTGGTGATGACCTGCGGCTCCGTCCTCTTGCTGGTGGCGGTGCTGTCGCTGGAATTTGCCATCATGCCCAAAATCCCGGACGATGCGGGCGCCATGTTCTTCGTTCAGCTTTTTCTGGACCAGAACGGCCTGGTCAATACCCTGACCTCCGCCATCCTCCCCATTCGCTGGGCGGTGGAGGGCCTGGCGGGCAGCTGGAGCTCCTTCCTGCTGTTCGCGGGCGTATCGCTGCTGGCCATCGGCGGCGTGGTATGGCTGATGGGCGGGAGGTATCTGGAGGTCTGCACCCGGCAGAGTGAGCAGGCGACCAAGCGCAAGCACCGCAAACTGAGCTCGGGCGATTGGAAGGCCGCCAGCCAGACCATGGCGCTGTTCCGCCGGGAGTGGTCGGAGCTTCTGCGGACGCCGGCCTATGCCATCAACGCGCTGAGCAGCGTCATCGTCGTGCCCCTGATGCTGGCGATGATGGCGGTGAGCATCATCTCCGCGTCGGAGATCACCTTTGCGGATATGCTGGCGACAATCCGCGGCTTCCTGGTAAGCATCCCGGCAACGGATCTGACCCTGATTCTGGCCGCGGTTCTGGCCTTCTGCTGCTGGATGAATCCCGCGGTGGCTACCGCCGTGACCCGAGAGGGCCGGCGTCATGACCTGTATCGCATGATGCCTGTGACGCCCCGGGCGCTGCTCAAGGCCAAGCTGCTCACGGGTCTGTCCATCAACGGGCTGGCAATCATCATTGTCGCCGTTGTCGCGGCGGTGCTGCTGGGCTCCCTGACCTGGCTGCTGATCCCCGCCCTTGCGCTGGCTATGCTGATGAACTACGCCACCTGCGCCCTCAGCCTGGCTCTGGACGCGCTGCATCCCAACTACCATTGGACCACGGAGACGCAGGCGATCAAGCAGAGCATGAACGTCCTGTTCGGCATGGCCATCAGCATTGTGCTGCTGGCGCTGCCCATTGTGGCCTGGGTGCTGCTGATGGTCAATACGGGCCTTGGCTCCCTGGCGAAGGCGGCGGTGGCTACGGCGGTGCTTGTGCTGGAATGCGTTGCCGCCGGATGGCTGCTGCACGGCCCGGCGGAAAAAGGCTACGCCGCTTCCGAGGGCTGACATCATCCCCTATGAAGTCTGTCCGATGCTTGTCGGGCAGGCTTTTTGCTTCGCTGACAGCAGCGCTTAGGCGCGGGGAATGAACCGCCGAAAAGCGTGCCATACTGCCGATATGTGCGGACTTTAGGCCGTCAGGAGGAAACTGCCCGCGGCGCGGCGAATGTAAAAGAGATGAGTTTTTTCGACGCCGCGGCGGTATCAAAGCGATGAAAGCGAGGCGGAGCAGCCATGCTGACTGTTCATGACATGTATGACCTGACTCATTCCCTGGCGGGGGCTTATCTGGCGGACTTCCAATATCCCTGGGAGGTGCTCTGCGGCATCAAGGCGATGATTCTTGCCCTTGGTGAAGGCCTTTCCGACGAGGAATACGATCAGCCTGCCCCCCAGGTGTGGGTGCATAAAACGGCAACGGTGGCGCCGACGGCATATCTGGGCGCGCCCTGCATCATAGGCGCGGGCACGGAGGTCCGCCACGGAGCGTTTATCCGGGGCGCGGCGCTGGTGGGCGAGCGCTGCGTGGTAGGCAATTCCGTGGAATTGAAGAACGTTATCCTGTTCGATAATGTGCAGACGCCGCACTATAATTATGTGGGGGACAGCATTCTGGGCTACAAGAGCCATATGGGCGCGGGCTCCATTACCTCCAACGTCAAAAGCGATAAGAGTCTGGTGGTGGTTCATGGCGCGGAGGAGGACATGCCTACGGGGCTGAAGAAGTTCGGGGCCATGCTGGGCGACCGGGTGGAGGTCGGCTGCAACAGCGTGCTGAACCCCGGAACGGTCATCGGACGGGACAGCAACGTGTACCCGCTTTCCTCCGTGCGGGGCGTGGTGCCGGAAAAGTCCATCTGGAAGACCGGGGGCGTGGTCGTTCCGAAGCGGTAAGCTTTGGGCGCTGCTCGAAGCGAAAGCGCCGTCCATGCGCAAAATATCAAAAGCCCGTCGCAGCGGCTGTTGCTTGGCGACGGGCTTCTTTTGTTGGGAGGCGCCGACCTTCAGGGACGCCTCGATCCCGGAGGGCTTGACGTTGTTCAAAGCTGTTTGAAGGCCTCCAGCCAGGCGCGGGTAATGAGCTCATGGCCGGCGGCGGTGGGATGGACGCCGTCGTGAAGCCAGTGAGCGGGGCCGGTGATACGGCTGGCTTCATCAAACCGCCGCTGCAGGGGAATGAACACGGCGCCGTGCTTCTCCGCTACACGCTTGGCGGCGGCTGCGCGGAGGGGAACCTCCTGCTGGAAGGTTTCCAGCCGATCGGGAATCTCCTCGGTATTGCAGGTGGCATGGCCGGGGAGAACGAAGGGCTCCAGGATCATCACCCGGATGTTCGGCAGCGCAGCCTGGATGTCATCCAGCAGCATATCGTACACGCGCTCGAACCGTTCCGCCTCCACACCGTTTTGCCGGGTGATCTCGTGCCACACGTCGTTGACGCCAATGAGGATGCTGAGGATGTCGGGACGAAGGTTAATGAGGTCCGCCTTGATGCGGGCATACAGATCGACGATGCGGTTGCCGCTGATGCCGCGGTTCAGGCACTCGTATTGCCCCGGAGCCTCATAGCCCAGACGGCCCTTGATGAACGTGGCGTAGCCATGCCCGGAAAAGACGTCGTTCTCCCGGTTCCGGCTGACATCTGTAATGGAATCGCCCTGAAAAAGAATCAGCTGACTCATGATGTTCTATCCTTTCGTGCGCATTGCAGTAGGTGTAATATGCAATTCCGGCTATGAGCGAAAGTATAGCACAGGGGACGCCATAACGCAAGGTGGCTGAAAGAAAGACGTTATGATGTTTTGGCCTTGACAGGTTCTGGACTTTACGCTATCATTTTTTGTGGAAGGATGGGCCAGATTGAATGAAAAAGTCGATCTGAAGCGTTTTTTGGATTGGTTGAAGGCGAATACAAGGAGGAAGACAGTCAATGAAGGATGCAAAGACACTTTATGTAGTGATCCCGTGCTACAAGGAGCAGGAGGTGCTGCCGGAAACGGCCAAGCGCCTGAAGGCGAAGATGAGCGACCTGGTGGAACGCGGGCTGATTGCCCCGAACAGCCGGGTGATGTTTGTCAACGACGGCTCCAAGGACCGCACCTGGCCCATCATTGAGGAGCTTCACCGGGAGGACGCGGTGTTTTCCGGCGTCAATCTTTCGCGCAACCGCGGTCATCAAAACGCCCTGCTGGCGGGGCTGATGACGGCGATGAGCTTCGCGGATGTCATCATTTCCATGGACGCGGATCTCCAGGATGACATCAACGCCATGGACGCCATGCTGGAGCAGTACCATAACGGCTATGACGTGGTGTACGGCGTCCGCTCCTCCCGCAAGAGCGATACCTTTTTCAAGCGCTTCACTGCCGAGGGCTTTTATAAGCTGATGAAGGGGCTGGGGGTCGACATCGTTTTCAACCACGCCGATTACCGCCTGATGAGCAGGCGGGCGGTGGAGGGTCTTGCGCAGTTCAAGGAGGTTAACCTGTTTCTGCGCGGCATTGTGCCGCAGGTCGGCTATCCATGGACGACGGTGGAATATGTCCGGGCCGAGCGCTTTGCCGGCGAAAGCAAATATCCGCTGAAAAAAATGCTGGCCTTCGCCTTTGACGGCATCACGTCCTTCAGCATGAAGCCCATGCGCCTGATCCTGGTGCTGGGGGCGGTGGTGTTCATCGTCAGCCTGCTGATGCTGCTTTGGGCGCTGGCGGCCCACCTGATGGGCAGCTCGGTATCCGGCTGGACGTCCCTGATGGGTTCCATCTGGCTTATCGGCGGCATTCAGCTGCTGAGTCTGGGCGTCATCGGCGAGTACATCGGCAAGATTTACAGCGAGAGCAAGGCGCGGCCGCGCTTCATCATCGACACGGTGCTGAACAAGACAGAGGGCTGATTTGCATTTTCCAGGGGATTGTGCTATAATATAAACCATTCTGTACAGCGAAAGGAGTGGCGACTGGTGGATCAACCTCCCTTGTGTGGGGACATAGGCCTGCGGCGCCGCGCCTTGCTGATGCGGAGGCCTGCGCCAGGGCTGCTTTCTGGCGGACTCCGCTGAGGCTATACGCCTTGGCTGCTGCTGAAAGGATTGTTTGATTTCCATGAGTCCGACCTCCGGTATCATGCTGGCCGCGCTGGCCCTGTGTGTCGCGCTGTCAGCCTTCTTTTCCTCTTCCGAGACGGCTTATTCCGCCGCGAACAAAGTACGCCTGAAGACCATGGGTCAGGGCGGCCAGCGGCGCGCGCTGATCGCGCTTGAGCTGGCGGAAAACTACGATCAGCTGCTGACAACCATCCTGGTGGGCAATAATATCGTCAATATCGCCGGCACGTCCATTGCCACGGTGCTGTTTACCATGTGGCTGGGCAACATGGGGGCCACGGTGTCAACAGTAGTCATGACGGTGATTATCCTGATTTTCGGAGAGGTGTCGCCCAAGGCGCTGGCGAAGGAGTCGCCGGAAAGCGTGGCCATGGCCGTCGCGGTGCCTCTGAAGATCCTGGTGAAGGTGCTGGGGCCGGTAAACTACGTCTTCATCCAGTGGCGCAAGCTGCTGGGGAAGGTTTTCAAGCCCAAGGAGGGCGAGAGCTTCATAGAGGAAGAGCTCATGACCATGGTGGATGAGGCCCAGAGCGAGGGCGACATGGACGCCCACGAGGGCGAGCTCATCCGTTCCGCCATTGAGTTCAACGACCAGGATGTGCTGAGCATCCTCACGCCCCGGGTGGATGTCACCGCCCTGGAGGATACCGCGACCCTGGAGGACGCGGCGAATCTCTTCCGGGAGTCGGGCTATTCCCGGGTGCCTGTGTGCCATGAGGACATGGATCATGTGGTGGGGATCCTGCACGAGAAGGATTTTTACGCCAGCGTCCATGACGGCTGCCAGGACATCACCGCCATGATGAAGCCGCCGGTTTGGGCGCCTTCCACCTTGAAAATTTCCAAGCTGCTCAAGCTGTTCCAGAACAGCCAGACCCATATGGTCGTGGTGGTGGATGAGTTCGGCGGCACGGAAGGCATCGTCACCATGGAGGACGTGCTGGAAGAACTGGTGGGCGAAATTTACGACGAGCATGACGACGTGGAATCCGCGGATGTCATCACCATGGAGGATGGCTCTATGCTGGTGGACGGCGGCCTTCAGCTGGCTGAGCTGCTGGAGGAATTGGACGTGGAGGATGTCTACGAGGCGGATACCGTCGGCGGCTGGGCGGCGGAGGTGCTGGGCTGCATTCCCTTCGTGGGCGCAGCCTTTGCCACGGATGAGCTGCGGGGTCTGGTAACGCAGATGGATCGCCGCCGCGTTACGCAGATGCGCGTATGGAAAAAAGAGGCTGAATCGGCCGATGGGGCTGAAGCGTAACCAAGGAGGAAGCCTGTATGAGCAAGAAGAGCAAGGCGGAGCGCCGTCAGATGATGACGCGCATCGTATGTCTGGCCCTGGCCGGAGTCATGGTGGGGTCGGTACTGCTGGCAGCCATATTGTCTCAGATTTTCTAAAGCAAAAGCCCTGATGAAAAAGGGAAGGAGGAGCGTCATGGGCCGGAAGAGAAAGCGTCGGGGTGTATCCCTGGGCACGGTGGTGATGCTCGTCCTGACGCTGGTGGTGGCGGTTGGGCTTGGCAGAATGCTGCCGCGCCTGATGGGGGATACGGTGGTAGCCATCGACACGGGCCGGGTGCTGGAAGCGCTGACGCTGACCGACGGCCTGCCGGAATTGTCCCTGAGCGATATTCCCATAGCCATCAATACCCGGCAGCCCCAGGCGCAGCCGCAGACCACCATGGCACCGGTTTCCGGCGCGGCTGCGACGGCCCCCGTGATTTCCAGCGCGGCGCCAGCCCCTACGGCAACGCCGGAGCCGGTTCAGGGCGGCAGCTTTACCCTGACATTGGGCGGAAGCGTCTGCGTGGACGAGGCGGTACGCCAGTCTGGCTATTACAGCGACAGCCGGAAGTATGACTATGCCGAGGTGCTGTCCCTGCTCAGCGGGGAAATGCAGTCTGACCTGACCCTGCTCTCCCTGGAGAACCTGGTGATGCCGGAGAAGAAGGTGTCCAGCCTGATCGTGCCTACGGAGGTCATGACCATGCTGGCCTCCGCTGGGGTGGACATGGTTGCCCTGGGTTTTCCCAAGGCTGTGGATCAGGGGCTGGATGGCCTGGCCTCTACCATCGCCGCCGCGAAGAGCGCGGGCATGAAGACCCTGGGCGCCTATACCGATCAGGCGGACGCCGGAGAGGCGCGGATGCTGACCCTGGGCCGGGTGCGGGTGGCTTTCCTGCACTATACTGAGAAGGTGTCCAGCAAGGGCCAGAAAGCCTTGAAGAAAGCCGACGCCGCTTTTGCCCTGCCTCTGGCGGAGCCGGAAGCCATCGCTGCCGACATCGCCCGGGTGCGCCAGGCGGGAGCCCAGGTGGTGGTGGTTTCCCTTAACTGGGGGACGGAGGGCAAATCCGCGCCCACCAAGGCACAAACGGAGCTGGCGCAGAAAATCGCTGACGCCGGGGCGGACATCATCATGGGAACAGGCAGCCGGGTGGTTCAGCCGACCGTCTGGCTGGAAGGCCATCGGGCGGACGGCTCAGCCGGTCAGACGCTTTGCGCGTATTCTCTGGGCGCGCTCATCAATGAAAGCCGCAAGAACGCGGGAGTTGCCGCGATGCTGCTGCAGCTGAAAATTTCAGTGGACGGCGCGGGCCGCGTCACATTCGATGAGGCCGCTTACACGCCCACCTACATCTGGCGCTATCGCGTGGACGGCAAGTATTATTACCGGGCCATTGCCAGCGATCAGCCCAATCCCTTCGGCATGGGAGAGGAGCAGGCGGAGGCCAAGACCCGCGCCATGGGCACAACGCAGAAGTATCTGGGCGAGACCTGTCCGCTGGTGCTGCGAACCAAATAAACAACGCGCCGCTGTGAGGGAAGCAACTTCCCAGCGGCGCGCTTTTGTTGTGGACGTTATGCCATGGCGAAGGCCTTGAAATCCACATGGCCTGTGCCGTGAAAGGTGAAGTACAGCGCCTGCTTCCCGGCTTGAACGGCCAGCGGGGCGGAAACCTTCATCCAGTCGGCGCTGGAGTGGACGGGTACCTCCGCGCAGGGCTGGCCATTCCGGGCGTGGGAAAGGAGCATGACGCCCTCGCCATCGCCCCGCAGGGTCAGGGTGACGCGGCTTTCCCGGCTAAAGTCGAAATACTTGCAGCAGGCCCAGCTGCCATCCTCCAGGTTGGCGATGTACTGATCCCCATTACCCTCACGATCCCCACCGCTCTGCGTGAAGTAGGGATAGCCTGGTCGCGCCTGGGCCTGGCCATAGTCATAGGTGCCGTGAGCGGAGGCTAGGTTGCAGGCGATGCGCGCCTCATATTCGCCCGTGCCCGGCAAAGGCCCGCCGTTGAGGCCGCAGCTGGTGGTTTCCACCTGGGCGATATGGCCGTCAGCACTGATGACAACAGGCTCGGCGCAGGCCTGACGGGAGTAGGGGAGCAGATTGGTCTGGCGGTGATAGAAGATATACCATTGGCCATTGAGCTGAACCAGCCCGCCGTGGGTATTGCCGGTGGCATTGCGGGGCTCGGTATTGCCATCCAGGCCGATGTCCGCGATGCTGATGACGGTACCGCCGAAGGCGAAGGGCCCCATGGGATGGTTGCTCCAGGCATAGCAGAGCTCATGGCTGAGGACGGAGGAATAAATAAGGTTATACCGACCGCCGATCTTACGGATGCTGCTGGCCTCGAAGAAAGCGTGGCCCTCGAAAGCGGTGCCGTCGGAGCGATGGATGCCGGGGATGGTCATTACCTGGTCGGAGATGACGGTCAGCATATCAGGGGCCAGTTCAACCACATATCCGGCGTCGCCCAGAGCCATTTTTGTGCCCTTGGTCGCGAAACCTGTGTACAGATAAACGCGCCCATCGTCATCCACCAGCACGCCGGGATCAAAGCAGCGCGTATCCCCCGGCGCGAGACCGTAGGGCGTTCCGTCAGCATGACGGACATGCCCCAGGAAGCGGAAAGCGCCCGCGGGTTTGTCGCATACGGCCACGGAGGTGATGCGATCCTGACTCATGGAATAGTAAAGATAATAGCGGCCGTCCGTTCCCTGAACCACATCCGGGGCGAACAGCTGGCCTTTGCCCGCTTCCGGGTGCTGATCCCGGCGGTAGATGACGCCTTCGCAGCGCCAGGCGGACAGGTCTTCCAACGGCGCGGACCAGCCGATATAGTCGCCCTCGCAGTAGCGCTGACCGCCGAAACGATCATGGCTGCCGTAGAGGTAAAGGCGATCGCCAAACAGCCGGGGCTCGCCGTCCGGGATATACTCCCAACTGGGCAAAAAGGGATTGAACGCGGGCATGAGGCACACTCCTTTGCTTTGATGGCTTCATCGTACATGGCTGGCGAGCAATTGTCAAGGATAGCATGAAAAAACGGAAGCTTTTGACTGCCGTTTCCAGCCTGTCAAAAAAGTCCTGGGAGGTGTCGGAGGGCCCGCAGGCCCTCTGACTGTCCATCGAAAATCGGCGAGTCCCTTCGGGGCGGTTAAACGGGGCGAAGCCCCAGTACGGCGATTTTCGTGCTTTTTCGTCAGAAAAAACTTCCTTTCACGAACGAATGGCCGGAAGTATGGCGTAGCCATTCGACCAGTGAGTGAGTGCATAACTCAAAAAAGTGGTATAGCCACTTTTCTGACACCCTGAAAACGGCAGCTTTTGACTGCCGTTTCGTTTTACCCCAGAAGCATCCTGTCATTGTTCAGGCCGGAACCGCTGGCCTGCTCGAACATTTGCAGCAGATCATCCACCTTCAGACGCTCCTTGGCGTCAGCGCCGATGTCCAGGATGATTCTGCCCTCGTGCATCATGATGGTGCGGTTGCCGTATTGCAGGGCGTCCTTCATGTTATGGGTGACCATCATGGCGGTCAGATGATTGTCCCGGATCAGTTTGCGGGTCAGTCCCAGAACCTTGGCGGCGGTTTTGGGGTCCAAGGCGGCGGTGTGCTCGTCCAGCAGAAGCAGGCGCGGCTTTCGCAGGGTAGCCATCAGCAGGGTCAGCGCCTGACGCTGGCCGCCGGAAAGCAGACCGACCTTGCTGGTCATGCGATTTTCCAGACCCAATTCAAGCGTGCTGAGGGCTGCGCGGAAGCTGTCCTTTTCCGCTTTGGTGACGCCCCAGCGCAGGGGACTGCGCCGTTGGCCGCGCCGGAGCGCCAGGGCCAGGTTTTCTTCAATGGACATGGAGGCCGCCGTGCCGGTCATGGGGTCCTGGAACACGCGGCCCAGGTACTTGGCCCGCTTATGCTCGGGCAGGCGGGTGACATCCACGCCGTCAATCTCGATGAATCCCTTATCCACCAGGAAGGTGCCGGCTACCGCGTTGAGGGTGGTGGACTTGCCCGCGCCGTTGCCGCCGATGACAGTCACGAAATCGCCGGGGGCCAGGTGAAGCTCCACATCCACCAGAGCGACCTTCTCGGTGATGGCGCCGGGATTGAAGGTCTTGGCAATATGATGAATGTTAAGCATGCTCCGCACCTCCCTTGCTGCCGGCGCGGCGGGTTGCCCACTTGCCCTGCCAGTAGGGAACGGCCAGGAACAGGGCTACCACCAGAGCGGTGAGCATCTTCAGGTCGTTGGTGTTCAGGCCCAGCCAGAGTACCACCTGAAGCACCATGTAGTAAATGATGGCGCCCAGGGAGACGGCGATCAGCTTGCCGCCAAAGCTGCGGAACAGCTTGCCGAAGACGACCTCGCCGATAATCACGGCGGCCAGGCCGATGACGATGGCGCCTCGTCCCATGCCCACATCCGCAAAGCCCTGGTACTGAGCCAGCAGCGCGCCGGAAAGGGCCACAATGCCGTTGGAGAGCATCAGGCCGACAACCTTGCCCATATGGGTATTGATCCCCTGCGCACGGGCCATGTTGGCGTTCGCGCCCGTTGCGCGCAGGGCCGAGCCGTACTCGGTGCCGAAGAACAGGTACAGCAGCACAATAACCACCGCCGTGAACAGGCCCAGAATCAGGATTGGGTTATCCAGAGACAGGGCGCGGGCATTGCGCAGCGAGACAAGAAGATCATATTTGTTGGCGCTGATGGCGGTGTTCGCCTTGCTGTCCATGATGCGCAGATTGACGGAGTACAGCGCCAGCTGGGTCAATATGCCCGAAAGGATGGCGGGAATCCCCATGGCGGTATGAAACAGACCTGTGACAAGCCCGGTGAGCATGCCAACCAGGAAGGCGGCCACAAGCGCTACCCAGACGTTGCAGCCGCTGAGAACCAGCATGGCGGCCACGGCGCCGCCCGTGGCGATGGAGCCGTCCACGGTCAGGTCAGCCACATCCAGGATGCGGTAGGTGATGTACACGCCGATGGCCATGATGCCCCAGATCAATCCCTGGGCGATGGCGCCAGGCATGGCATTCAAAAGCTTCAAGATGTCCAATGGGGGGAGCCTCCTTGCGGTGGATGATCGTACAAAGCGAAGCCATGAAAGGTAATGCGCCCTTCATGGCCTTCGCAATGGTTCAAATAGGGAAGGAATTATTCCAGCGCCTCGTAGCCCTCGGGAATGGTGACGTTCAGCGCCTCGGCATTGGCGGCGTTGTACTTCTTCACGAACTGAGGCGCGAAGGCAATGGGCATGGCGCTGATGTCGGCGCCGTTCACCAGAATGTCGTAGGCCATTTCACCGGTCTTGTAGCCGATGTCATAGTAGCTGATGGTCAGGGTTGCCACGCCGCAGCCGCGGCACAGGCCCTCCTCGCCGGTGATGGTGGGCTTGCCGGCAGGCAGCACCACATTGGCGATGGTCTCGGTGTAGGTGGCGGCGGTGTTGTCGGTGGGAATGTAAATCACATCGCAGGCGGTGGCTTGCTCAGCCAGCGCGGCAACGTCGTTGGAGTCGGTGAAAGCGAAGCGCTGGGTGGTATAGCCCAGGCTGTTCAGCTCTGCCTCGATAACGTCCACCTGATACACGCTGTTGGCCTCCGCCGAGCAGAACAGCAGGGCGACGCTTTTCGCTTCCGGGAAAAGCTCCTTGACCATGGCGGCCTGCTCGTTCAGGGGAGAAAGGTCGGAGGTGCCGGACACGTTGAGGCCGGTGAAGCCCTGCCAGTCGTCGTTCATGTCCAGGGCCGTGCCATAGTGAGAGATCGAGGTGCCCAGCACGGGAATGTCTGCGGTGGCAGCCACAGCGGCCTGCAGGGCGGGGGTGGCGTTGGCCATAATCAGGTCGACATCAGCGGCAACGAAGCCGTTGACGATGGTGGCGCAGGTAGGCGCGTCGCCGGAAGCGTTCTGCAGGTCGAACTTCACCTTGTCGCCCAGCAGCTCGGTGAGGGCGTCCTGGAAGCCCTTGGTAGCCTGGTCAAGGGCCTCATGCTGCACAAGCTGCACAATGCCGATGTTGTAGGTCTCTTCCGCAACGGCGGAAACGCAAGCAAGCGCCATTAGCAGCGCAAGGGTCAGGGCAATGATTTTTTTCATGATAAGGTCTCCTTCCAATCCTACTTTGCGAAGAAAGCTGCTGCCCTTCGCGTCTACATGTTCAGTTTATCCTGTCATGGCGGGATTGTCAAGAATATTGTCACAAAAGGACAAGAAGAATACAATATCAAAAAGCGCGAGGCGGACATGCTTCGCGCTCCAGACTGCCGGAAAAACCATGGAAGGTATCAGAGGGCCCGCGGGCCCTCTGCATAGTACGCCTAACTTGCCGTCGGCAGACTGTCAATCGAAAATCGGCGGCGTGTACGGCGATTTTCGTGCGATCTTGTAAGAGATCGCTTCCTTACACGACCCCACTGGTTGAACGGTTTTGACGTTCGACCAGTGAGGTCGTGCAAAATCTCGTCAAAGTGGCGATGCTACTTTGACGAACGTTTATACGTTGAACAGCAGATCGGCGTAGGTGGGGAAGGGCCAGTAATCCTTGCCGACAAAGGCTTCCAGATCGTCCGCCAGCTCCCGGACGGCGGCCATGGCGGGGATGATGGCGTCATGCTCGTACTGGGCATTGGCGTAGGCGTCGCCCTCCCGGCGGGTGGATATGACGCCCCGTAGGTTCTCAATGGCGTCGGAGAGCCGCGCGGTACGGTTGTTCATAAGGCTCAGCAGCCTTTCGGCGGCGACGGAGGGCATCCCCGCGGCCTTCATCTGGTTGACCGTTCCGGCCACGCTGCCCATGAAGGCCAGGCAGGCAGGCATGATTTCGCGTTCGGCCATCATCAGCGTGGTGGCGGCTTCGATGTTCAGCACCTTGGCATAGACTTCCAGGCGGATTTCGTACCGGCTGAGAAGCTCCTGCTCGGTGAAGACGCCATGACGGGTGAACATGCTCACGCTCTTTTGGGAGATCAGGTGCGGCAGCGCGTCCAGGGTGCTGCGCAGGTTGGGCAGTCCGCGGCGAGCGGCTTCCTCCACCCATTCCTGGGAATAGCCGTTGCCGTTGAAAATGATGCGCTTGTGCTTATGCAGGGTATCGACGATGAGGCTGTGCAGCGCGGCGCGGAAGTCCTCGGCCTTTTCCAGGGTATCGGCAAATTCCATCAGAGCGTCGGCCACGATGGTGTTGATAACCACGTTGGTCGAGGCGATGGACTCGCTGGAGCCCAGGGAGCGGAACTCAAACTTGTTGCCCGTGAAGGCAAAGGGAGAGGTGCGGTTGCGGTCGGTGTTGTCCTGGGGAAATTTGGGCAGCACGCTGACGCCGATCTCCAGGTCGTGGCGCTGGGCGGCGTGGTAGGTGCGGTCGGCCTCGACGGCATCCACGATGGCGGAGAGCTCGTCGCCCAGGAACATGGAAATGATCGCGGGCGGCGCTTCGTTGGCGCCCAGACGGTGGTCGTTCCCGGCAGAGGAAACGGCTACCCGCAACAGTTCCGCGTGCTCATCCACCGCTTTGATGACCGCTGTCAGGATCAGCATGAACTGGGCGGAGGTGGCAGGATCGTCCCCCGGCTCCAGGAGGTTGTAGCCGGTGTTGGTGGTCATGGACCAGTTGTTGTGCTTGCCCGAGCCGTTCACGCCCGCGAAGGGCTTCTCGTGCAGCAGGCAGACAAGGCCGTGGCGCAGGGCCACCTTCTTCATCAT
>ERZ777306.2613-NODE-2613-length-22068-cov-9.255122_pt1 | contig 22068 bp, 29 predicted proteins | sample MGYA00374966_ERZ777306 | MGnify/ENA primary metagenome ERZ777306 (study PRJEB29329, sample SAMN06343882) | mouse gut metagenome | isolation source: Mouse cecum | place: Austria: Vienna | collected 2014-11-15 ...
CATCACTGCCACGGCCTGACGCACCTGTCCTGGGCAGAACGCAAAATTTTTTACCGGGTTTTGGGTAAAAAATTTTGTGGGCTGTTCATTTACCCTGGACAGTCAGTGCGGCAGGTTGTGGCTGTATCAGCCCCCGGCGACAGGGGCTTAAACAGGTGAATGGCACCGGACACAACAACGGGCAGGGACCCGCCGCAACGACGTGAAGCGCGGTTTGCGAAACGGCGTTGCGCCTTACATCCCGGCGGCCTTTTGCCGGGATGCCAGGAGCGCAGGCCACGGCGCGACAGAGGCGGCGCGACCGGAGCGGTCGCTGCAAGCCCGGGGTTTTCACGCATCGGACCGTAGCGACAGCCCGAAACCGCGCCAGCGGGTTCGGCGGAGACTGGCGGGTGCGCCAGCAGCTGCCTGTCGGAGTCGGGCCTGACGACCGGATGCCGTCAGGCAGCCGGGAGCCGAAGGGGCGGCCGGCTTACAGAACAACACACCAGAAGTCATAATCAAAGCAGTAAATAAAGGAACAACAAAAACAGCAACATCAGGAACAGGGTCATACCATCAGAAAAAACATGCCTGACACAGCACAAACGGGAAGGGTAACGGGCGACGCGCCAGCGTGGCCCGCTTCCCTTCCGGCAGGCGCCAGCCTGCCAGGGGATTTCGCGCGGGCTGACAGGCGGCCTCCACCGCCTGCCCTGATATCACCTGTTTCTGCTGCCCTGTAAGATGTAGTGACCGCCCAGGAAAACAGCCTGCTGATTCGCCACAAAATCGCAGATTTCATCAACAATCTGCGCGGTGGTGAGCGGTTTCTGCCCCATTTCACGACGCCGCGCATTAATCACAGCCCTGTAATTGTGCAGAATTTCGCGGGTTTCCGTGCTGATATTCATTACCCGTTCTCCCCGTCCAGCGCCTGACGCATCACCCGCATAATCTCACGTTCTTCCCTGACAAATGCGTCACCGTCGCCCCCGTTCTCGCTCCCGACAGCATGGAGGCGATAAATTTCACTACCAGCCATCACCATCACTTTTTCCAGCAGCACCGCAGGGACTGTTACAAGACGGTTTACGCGCTTTTCCTCCATCAGTTCACGAACAACGTCATGAACAACGCTGACATCCGCACCATGCTCAAAGGCATCGTCCAGCCGCTGCATGACGGTTTCCAGCTCATCGTCTGACAGGTTCCAGTCCTGAGCGATATGGCGCACATCCCCACGGGTCAGCACCACGGCAAAAACGCACTCACTGTCCGGCACGTCTGTATCCAGCACTTCGCGGATAATGTCTTTAACAGTACAGTACATGTTCTCGTCTCCTTTACAGGGGCGGCATTGCCGCCCCGTCCGTTAATCAGTCCAGTGCCGCGTAAATCGCGTTGCATTCGGGGTGAAATTCGATGTGACGCCACAACTGCGCATCGCGCATCCGGTAAAGCTGGGTCAGTCCTGCATCCCCGCTGTCGTGGTACAGCCACAACTGGCGGTTAATCACAAGGGAGGTCAGAATGATGCCTGCGGCATCAGCACTCACAGTGCGGTCAAACCAGTTTTCACCGTTGACCAGATGAAAACGGTCGCCATCCGGCATCATGTAACCGCCACCGTCCGGCAGGCGGATGAAGTGCCAGAAGCCTCCCTGATATTCCGGCATCATTTTTTGCGCCAGCGCGTACACATACGCCTCTGCATACAGAAAATCGTTGCCAAACAGATAAGGCAGGAAGGAGAGACGGTCGCACTCTTCAACGTTCAGAGTGACAGGTTTCGCATACTGCATGATGTATTCCTCCGTTGTTCACATATTCCGCGGCACCACCCGCACACGGCACAAAGGCCACATAACTGAAACCCCACAAGGCCATGCCCCGCATGGCCGGGTAAAACGGAGCCATCGGCGACTTCCTTTGTCGGAAAAGAAACGGGCGGTTGCCCGCCCGTCTCCGTCATACTTCATCCACCATAATGCGCCACATTGTCGACTATCCACGCAGGTCCGGTGACTTCCGGCAGCTCATCGTCATCTGTCGGGGAAGACCATTCCAGCTCCCCCCACAGCACATCAACAAGCTCTCCACGCTCATATCGCTGCCAGCCACAGAAATTGCAGCCCTGTTCGGCATACCAGTGCTCCAGTGTGCAGCTGAAACGGCGGCTTAATTCTGCAATAACGTCGCTTTCCGGCTGACACCACGGCGTGTCGAAATCCACCTTAATGAAGTTGTCTCCCTGACTGCTGATATTCACCTCATACCCCACAGGCCACTTCACGCCATACCGTTCCGTATACCAGTGATATGCAGAAGGAACACCGTTCAGAACACCACCGTTAAAGCCATTCACTTCAACATCCAGGCGGGTCGGCAGAACCGTCAGCAGATCAAACGGCATGTTTTTTCCGGCAGTACGTTGTCACACAGACGGTTCCACCACACCGATACATCCTCATTACTCCAGAAGCCACACCAGTCACCTCTTTTCGCGGTGAAAAGCGCGGTGATGGTATCCCTGACATCGTCCGGTAATCCTTCCCAGCGACGCTGGCCAGTACCGCTCTGCAGCCAGAGTTCATGCAGCATCAGGCAGTTTTGCTCATCCAGCAGTACACCGTCCTGCAGGTGTGTCAGCCAGCGGGTGAACGCGATATTCTCCGGCGATACAACGCCAAGTCCGGCAGCCGTCAGTCCGGGACATGGTTCAAACCGCACATCTTCAGTGGTCTGCAAAAGTCCGGCACTTCCGGCCAGAAACAGCTGAATACCTTCATTTGTGGAGCGGCGATAAAGCGGTGTAACTGCACCGCTGGCCAGTCGTTTAATCTCAGTAATCTGTGCCGGTTCGGCAGAAAAATACATACGGTTACTACACCAGTTTGGCATGGGAATTCTCCTCTCACATGCGGCCTCCATCAGGCCGTGCCGCACCTGTAACCGGGCGACCGCATATGAATGCAGGTGCGGCCCCGAAGCCGCAGCGCGTGGAGGAGGAACGACGAAACGTGACCGGGTGAGGAGGCCGGCGACAGCGACACACTTGCATCGGATGCAGCCCGGTTAACGTGCCGGCACGGCCTGGGCAGCCGGGACATTATTGCCGCCACATGCAGAGCCTTAAACCATGTCTGGCGTGAAGGGTACCGCTATATGAAGGCAGGAGTCATGCTGGCTGATTTCACACCATCGGGTATAGCGCAGCCGGGATTATTTGATGAAATCCAGCTCCGTAAAAACAGTGAAAAGTTAATGAAAACACTCGATGAACTGAACCAGTCGGGAAAAGGGAAAGTGTGGTTTGCGGGGCGAGGAACCGCCCCTGAATGGCAAATGAAACGGGAAATGTTGAGTCAGTGTTATACAACTAAATGGCGAGATATTCCCCTGGCCAGGCTGGGTTAGTTCAGTCATCTCCGAACATATTTTCAGCGTTTCTTCTGGTCTGGTCTTCACCGTCATTTCTCGACAGACTCTGCTCTGTAAGAGGAGTACTGCAATCCACAGACGTATGGAGACCAGATTGTTTTTCCAGTAATTCAAGTAATTTCTTTTCAACCGAAAAAGCACCTGGTATTACGCTGGAAATCACCTTATTAATATCATCCAGAGTCGTATTTTCTGTCAGTAACTCCGATATCAGCAAAGGAAGACGTTTATCTATAGCTGCAAACGCCGCACCAGTAACTAACATCGCGCGCATGAAACGTCCCCGCTCCTTCAGTTTTTCATTTGCAATGAGCTCATCTGCTATCTTATCTCCTGTCCGTTCATCCGGGAAAAGTTCAAATGAGCAGCGTCTTGATTTATTTTCATCATTCATTAGTCACACCACCTTTCATTTTTATCATTCCCATGACTAAATCAAACTGCGGGGATGAGCTCAGATAAAAGCGCTCATCAGGAACATTAGTCAGGTTCTTCACAGCCTCGGCCACAATTTCAGCCCCACCACCAACACACATTACATGTGTATAGTCGGTGAAACGGCTGATGACATCATTAACTCGTTTAATAAGCAACTTCTGCCGTTCATTGATAACATTAATGATAGACTCACGCTGTTCAGCATTATAAATGCGACGGGAAAGGTAGTCAGGTTCATTACGGTGCACAATGATATTGTCAGCCTGGAATGAGCTCACTCTTGTATTAGCATGTACAGCCATCTGTTCCTTAATCCCGGATGTAATCAGGGACACGCCGATATTCGGATCACACCAGGTTTTTGTAATCCCTGTCATTTTGCTACGAACATGCGACACATCAAGAGTTGTTCCACCGAGATCTACGATCAAAAGGGATTCATCATCCTCAAGCCCCGCAAGAACACTGAAACCAGCGGGAATACTTTCAGGAAGAACGGAAACACTGCGAATAACAAATGCATCACTCCCCTGCACCCGTACTTCACGCATCACATTTTTTTTCTTTCTTTCAATGTTTTGCTTATTTTTCTGATTGTTGGCGTCAAGGTATTCAGAGATCGGCAATGTGACGATGACATCAACAGGCTGCGCTTTCAGGCCGGTCTGCTGTAGCGCATGCTGAATGGCCACAACATTCACATCACTGTACTGATAGCGTGTTTCAGTCGTTACGACAGCATCAGCACTTAATGGATCAAATGAAAACTTCTCGCCGTCGATCTCGTAATTAGCCGGGGCAGCATCATCCAGTAAACTAAAAGACCATTCCGGTTTAAAGCTGTTAGGGCTGATTAACGTTTTCACGTCACCATCCTCCAACCAGGCAAGTTTAATGTTGGTAGAACCATCATCAATAAAGATTTTCATAACCAGTCTCCGTTGCTCATAAACAAATAGAAAAAACAAACATGCTTCATACATGCAATGTATATTCAATTATAATGAAAAAATGGTCTTTCTGAAAGGGCAAATGCAACATAAAAACACGATAAATTGCATGTACATTGTACACACAACTTTAAGACCAGAGGGAATCATAGATACAAAAACATTATGAAGGCTATATGCGATACATAAATGCAATATAAAAACATCTTTGACCTGATGGTTCAGGTTAAGGGAAAAGGAATGAAATGGTGAAACTGAGAGGAAAGGAAAGCGGTGACGAATCATGTCACCATATACAGAAAGATGTCTAATGGGGACTCTTTAGGTACGTGAAGAATCCCCATAACGCATTTAAAAGACACACATCAGATACCCTTAAGGTATCCGATAGTTTATTGACCTATTGCACCATCACGTTCAAGCTTCTCTCTTATAGCCTCAATAATATATGAGCTAAAATCCAGAGATGTTTTACTGGTCGCTTTAAGTTCCGCATGAGCTTCAAAATACGACAGCGGTATGGCCTTAAGATTCTTAGCCTTCGTCCTGGCAGCCACGGGACGACCTGAAACTTCCTCTGCACCTTCATTTGGCTGAGACGGGGCTGTTGCTATTACGGCAGAAGAAGAAGTTTGTAATCTGGCAGAATCCACCAGGTTTTTCAGTTTTTCAGCCTGTGCACTAAATTTCGCTTTGCTCATGAGATAACCCAGGATGTTTGTTAGATACTTAAAAGATATCCATTAAAATCCCAAAGAATACTATATGGATACCTAATAGATACACCTTACTGTTTGTTATTTTCAATCAGATGATTGATTTCTTCGATCAGGGCAATAACCTCCTTACCTCCTGCCGAATAGCGCCCATGAACAGACTCAGTGATTCCCATCCCAGTCTCAATGACATCCTCAAATTCTGCACGAGCAGAAATGCGGCTCTTCATCAGCTTCAGATGTTTGAACGATGGCAGAATTGCATCAAGCTTAGGGAATTTCTTCTTGTTAGGATTAACTTTACAGAGATACAGGTGAGCAGTTATATCGGTCCCCATGATAGAGCTGATTTCGTCCAGTACTCCATCAAAATGCATCAAACCAATACGCTCAGTCAGGGAGTCTTTTGAAGGGACAATAACGCAGTCTGCAAAGGCAATCGCAGTACGGGTAAGATCTGAGTCAAATCCCCCACAGTCAATAAGTAACGTCTTATCGCTGTTCTTGTAGGGAGTCATAATTTCGATTAACTCATCCACTGTTTTGGGTACTTTCACGGAAATTTCTTTTCCTTCAGGTCTCAGCCCCAGAATGATAGAAAGCCCGGTATGAGTATCCAGATCAACTGTATCAGACTTCATTTCACCAACAATGTTTACGGATGAAGTTGTCTTACCCACACCACCTTTGGGATGCGTATTAGCAATAACAGGCATAGTGTATCTCCAGAATCCATATGTAATACCCATAACGAACCCCAAAGACACCTTTCGGATATCCAAGAGGTACTCAACAGATGTTTTTTTACTCTATACCGGTCCTGCATGTCAACAGAATATGAAATACCGATAATATATCCATGAGATATCCGAAAGGGATTTAAAAAAGTCAGAGCTTAAGGAATTCTTTTGAGCATAGACACCACATCGGCCTCAGGCATCGAAAACTGCCCCCGGTGCCGTGCAGCCACATCCAGTGCAAACACCTTCATGTAGACCTCCGTTGAGCGATGGTCTTATGCCCCATCAGGCTCTGCAGGACCTTCAGTGGTATACCAGCATACAGCATGTGCATCGCATAGGAATGGCAGAACGTATGTGGCGTGACCGGGACAGAGAACGTCACACCGTCAGCAGCAGCGGCGGCAACCGCTTCCCCAATCCAGCTCCTGACCGTTCTGTCCGTCACTTCCCAGATCCGCGCTTTCTCTGTCCTGCCTGTCCGTTTATTACGCCGTTCCATGGGGATTTTCAGTGTTGCCACCATCATCTGCAGCTGGCTGACGTACCAGGAGTCGAAGAGCGGAACCAGCCGGTGAGTCTGCTGCCCAGCTGGCGTTCTTCCTGCCGTCCTGGCTGCTTTTTCTGTCCGCTGCTTCAGAGTTACCAACTGCGCAAACGGATACGAAGGCGCAAGCGAAAAATCCCCCCACGTCAGCGCCAGTGCTTCATTAATGCGCGCGCCGGTATTCCACAGTGTGGCCAGCAGCATCTTACGGCGCAGATTCGGGATGTAATGGAGCAGGGCACTCACTTTAGGGGCGAGCAGGTATTTTGGCTGTTCATCATGAACCATCGACATCTGTCAGGTGATGCATATCAGTGTTCATTCCATGAGGAAACGTCGGGCGGGTTTTCCACAACCCGGTACCTTTCCAGTTTGTGATACAGATCTACAATAAAAAAAATCGCATATTAATCATAATATTATGAGAAACCCTATGTTGTGTTTTTTTGATAAGAATCAATATTAACCGCTCAAACATACATGTTGTGTATATCCAAAAAAGAAAAGGAATTATTCTTTCAAATAGTTGTTGATAGGCTTAAAACAAATTTAACAAGTGAGCCTGTTTATGAAAACTTTAAAGCTAATCAAGTCATCAGGTGTAATATTCGTTACCGCAGGGATTATAACTGTAATAGCAGAAAGCATTGGTGTTATTAAGGTCTCAGCCCTTGGTGTCAACTTTAGTCTATTACCCATGTTATACGCCGTTATCATTGGTGTTCTTGTGACACCTGATTTAATCGGAAAATATATCAGACCACTGGGTAATATACTTAATCATGACGCGATTAAAAAAACCGGAAACATAGTGATGATATCATTATTACCACTCGGGGTAAAATACGGCACCTTGGTTGGTCCCAATGTTTCTGAAGTTATCAAGGCCGGGCCAGCGCTAATCCTTCAGGAATTAGGTAATTTAGCATCTGTATTAATTGCTATGCCGCTCGCTATTTTATTGGGAATGCGCAGAGAAGCCGTTGGTGCCTGCTCCAGTATTTCACGGGAACCATCACTGGGAGTTATTGGTGAAAAGTATGGTATCAATAGCCCAGAGGGAACGGGGGTACTTGGAACTTATATTGTCGGGAGCGTTCTTGGCACCGTTTTCTTTGGCATTATCAGCCCTGTAGGACTCACATTTGGATTACATCCTCTGTCCCTAGCTGTCGCATGTGGACTTGGTTCCGGCAGCATGATGGCAGCCGCATCAGCTTCTTTATCAAATGCTGTACCCGAGATGTCTGGTCAGATCCTCGCCTTTGCGGCCACGAGTAATATGCTGGCAGCCGTGACAGGAATGTATGCACTTATCTTTCTTGCCCTTCCCTTGAGCAACTTCATCTATAAACTTCTTCGTAAATAATCCACGGTATATATGATGGACATTAAAACATTTTCAGATAACACAAAAATAATTATTCCTTGTATCGCTCTGGTATTGCTGGCACAGTTTATTGGTAAAGGAATGTCAGTAGTGGATGCTCTACCTGGTGCAGGAGTAATGTTCCTAGTTATTATCGCATCAATTCAAATAAAAATTTGGTTACCAAAAATTCCACTTCCTGCGTTTGCTTGGGCAACACTGATTGCCTTATTACTGAGCATGCCTTATTCACCCGTTAGTCATATATTTATGAGCATGACCAATAAAATAGATTTCTTGGCAACGACGACGCCACTTCTTGCGTTTGCCGGTCTGTCTGTTGGGAACAGTATTGACAAACTGAAGTCACTCAGTTGGAAAATAGTTATTGTATCCCTTGTTGTTTTTACTAGCGCATTTTTTGGTGCTGCCGTTGTCGCACAGTTAATCTTGAAGTTTCAGAATATTATTTAAAGGTTAATACAGCTTATGAAAGATTATACAATATCGCAAGAATTATCCCTACTCGAGAAATTCAGTAAAGAAGTTCGACATTATCTCCATACGATCCCTGAAGCCTCCGGAGAAGAATATAAAACATCAGCATACTGCAAAAAAATGATGCAGTCCTTTGGTTATTCAGTTGTTGAGTATCCAGGATTTACCGGTTTTCATGCTGACCTGAATATTGCTGACAACATAAAAAGAGTTGCTTTTAGAGCAGACATGGATGGACTGGAAATGCCGGACCTGACCGAGTCTGAATACCGTTCTGTACATGATAATATGGCTCACAACTGTGGTCATGATTCACACATGGCCATCGCGCTCACAGCGGCACGTTTTCTGGCCGAAAACCAGCATGCATTAAAATGTAATGTCCGGTTTATCTTCCAGATGGCAGAGGAAGATATGCGCGTTCCTGGTGCGGAAAAAATGGTTGAATGCGGGTGTGTAATCGACGTTGATGAGATTTACGCCCTTCATAATGATGCTTCAATAGAAGTTGGCTCTATAAAAATCAATGACGGGATTATGTCCTCCTGGGGAGCCGCATGGACTCTCGATATCGGCGGCGTTTCAGCCCATGGTTCCACTCCACAGAAAGGCCTAGATGCTATTCGTGAAGCCGTACGAATCATTGCAGATCTTGATTATATTGTAGCTAAAAAAACCAGTCCGTTCAGCCCTGCGGTCTTTGGCTGCGGAATGATACATGGCGGTAGTGTACCCAATGCAGTTCCAGACTACGTTCAGGCCAGAGGAACCATCCGTTCAATGGACGAAGAAACGGATTCAGTCCTGAAAAATCATTTCTCATCCATTGTAACTGAAAGTAAGTTGCGCGGATTCAGAACAACAATGGTTTCAACTGGATATCCAGCCGTTGTCAACCATAAGGAGGCATTTCAGCGAGTAATACAAAGTGCCTCATGTTTTCTGCAACGTATTGACAGTCACTGTAAACCAATGACCGCTAGTGAAGACTTCAGCTATATGGTTAATGCTGTGCCTGACAGGAAGGGAGCTATGTTTTTTCTAGGAAGTGGTTGCGCGGAGAAAGGTATTAATAATTATCTTCATTCAAACCCATACTACCTTGATGATGACTGTCTGCTGATAGGCGCACAAATTTTTATTAACCTCGTCACCCATTAATAACTGAAAAGAAAGCATGACAGGGCATGCTTTCTTTGATTATTCCCCCCACACACTCACAGAGCAACGTGCTTTTATTATACGCATAAATTCACTCAACAGTCTGGAAGGAATATATTTTTTACTCCAAGTGAGGTAATAATCAGCAGAAGGTAATTGTTCCTTGATACGAATTGGCCGCAGAGACAGTTTTTTATTTCTGCCATCACCCATAGGTTTCGCCAGAACCGTGACATAGTCAGCACAGGAAACCAAGTTTATTATTGATGAAATGGAGTCTGTTCTGATGGCATTATCAATATTCACTCCTGCTCCTCTAAGAAATTCAGTAAGGTTATTATAATAACCAAAACAAGTTACCGGTAAAACCCACTTTGCCTCTTGGAGTTCCTGCAAATTTCTTGCCCTCGAGTATGGACTCAGTAGTGATGTGAATACAGAGAAACTGCTTTTGAAAAGCAATTCAGCACTGTACTCATAAGGCAGTTCGTCGTTAAGTAGTGTTCCGATTGCACAGTCAAGTCTACCAGTATTAAGAAGGGGAAGCAGATCAGATAACTGGCCTTCGTAAATACTTATGGATACATCCCTGTTAAGTTCCCGAAACTCATTAATCACATCAGGAAGGACCGTATAACCAACCAGTGATGAATATCCTAATGAGAATTTCTTATTATCCTTTCCAAACTCCTTTCTGATTTCAGAGATAGATTTTTGCAATCCATTAATATAGCTTAACACCCTGCCGTGAAAAACATTACCAGCCTGATTCAGGGAAACACCGGAACAGGTTCTCTCGAATAAAGGTGTTCCTACATAGCTCTCAAGCTCTCTGATTATTCTGGTAACAGTAGGCTGGGTGATATTAAGTTTTTTTGAAGCATTCATGATCCCACCACTACGGGCGACTTCAAGAAAAACCATCAGGCTTTTACTTTTAGGTAATTTATCCATAAGAATATCACACAAAAAAAACTCTTATATTGTAAAAGGTTCTTAAAGGTACGTAATGATCTGTATCAACCATTATTACCCACCTACTCTCTTTTATAATTACAACACCCTGTAAAACAGGATGATTGTCCGTCATTTCATTTCCATTCCAATGGTTATATTATTTCATTACATATGATGACATACTGACTTACATTTTTTATAAATACGTCACAGTTTTTCCATGAATTTTGTAATAGGCTTTCTATATTTGTCAAATTTCATGCATTTCCGAGAAAAGTAAACTCCTGTACGCTGGATAATATTTTTCCTGCACAGGGCAGTATTCGGTTCTGTTCTACAAAAACTAGTAGAGGGTATGATAAGTAAACAACATGGATTAAATCATACTTAATCTAATATTTACCACAAATAATTAAAATATATACGATATGATTTTCATCTGTAAAAAAATTATTATACGGAGCATGCAAGATGGATGAAGAAATGCTGTCTTAACTCAGCTATGAGCAGCTACCCCAGATAGCGGAAAAAATATCCGCAAATGCTAACTGGACAGCCAGGGATTCATATACATCATAGAATCGGGTAAAGCTACAGCCATTCTGACAATCTGGTATGAACTGGCAATTAACTGTGCACTACAAAACAATTATCAACAGACTAAGGAGAATATTGACGCCGATCTTCAGCGCCTCAGAAAAATCATCTAGCCGGAGACAAATAAGCAATGACTCAGGCGCACCAACCATCTCCGCTGCAGCGAAGGATAGTGATTGTGCTTGGTGCTCTTGATGAAAAACGACTGGAACTGGTGCTGACGCAGGACATAGAAGGGTGCTGGAGTGAAACGGGAAATCTCCGATATGCGAGCCAAACCTGCACGCCTCCGGGCAGATACTGCTCCGCAACAGTATCGGCGTACCTGACCTCCTGAGAGAGCTGTAACGTATTTTCTCACTCCCATGCCCTGACGCCATTGAGAGCGTTACAGAACGATTGAGGTCATTTAACGGGACTCCAACGGCTCGACCGAAATAGATAAAATCTTGGTCGTCAAATATATACGAGTGGATACCCCGCTCGCCGCAAGTCGATGACCGAACGTAGTGAGCGAATCAACGAGGAAGCGGACGAGAGTCTGTACAAAAATGGAGCACTTACGCCCCACCGTAAAGAATTAAGAAGGGGATCTTCTGCAACCGCATGAACGCGAAATGCAGGTATAGCGTGGTCCGTCAATGGGGATAAACAGCGAGTTTCACCACGATGTTTCCAAATGGCATCTGAACGCGTTAAGAACGCATCCGGGCGCGCTCCTGGTGTTTCTTTATTGCTGTGTTTTGCCTCTTGCGCTCAACGCGTTTCTTATCATTCGTTTGTATACCCCCTATTGCAATAACGTAGCCTGTTCAAAAAACAGGCTTACTGTACAATAATTTTCTATATCCAAACTAACCTCAAAAGCTTTATTCCGTTTTACTGTCAGAGTCAGTGATATAAGACGGTCAAAGATCAGGATAATTGTTTCAGCATCGCAACAGCATCAGACTCCGGCATCGAAAACTGCACCCGGTGCCGTGCAGCTACATCCAGCGCAAACACCTTCGTGTAGACTTCAGTTGAACTGATGGACTTATGTCCCATCAGGCTCTGCAGGACCTTCAGTGGTATACCGGCATACAGCATGTGCATTGCATAGGAATGGCGGAACGTATGTGGCGTGACCGGGACAGAGAACGTCACACCGTCAGCAGCAGCGGCGGCAACCGCTTCCCCAATCCAGCTCCTGACCGTTCTGTCCGTCACTTCCCAGATCCGCGCTTTCTCTGTCCTGCCTGTTCGTTTATTACGCCGTTCCATGGGGATTTTCAGTGTTGCCACCATCGTCTGCAGCTGGCTGACGTACCAGGAGTCGGAGAGCGGGACCAGCCGGTGAGTCTGCTGACCGGCTGGCATTCTTCCAGCTATCCTGGCGGCTTTTTCGGTCCGTTGTTTCAGGGTCGCAAGCTGCACAAACGGATACGGAGGCGTGAGCGAAAAATCCTCCCGCGTCAGCACCAGTGCTTCATTAATACGCGCGCCGGTGTTCCACAGAGTGGCCAGCAGCATCTTGCGGCGCAGATCCGGGACATAATGAAGCAGGGCACTCACCTCGGGAGCCAGCAGATATTTCGGCAGTTCATCATGAACCATCGACATCTGGCGGAGTGCCAGAGCTGCCGGATAATCAATGGCAACAGGAAGTTGTGCAGACTGTCCGGCAGAATACACTGCCGGTACCATGGCTGCAGACTGGCTGTGTATAACGGAGCCTGACATTTATATTCCCCAGAACATCAGGTTAATGGCGTTTTTGATGTCATTTTCCCGGTGGCTGAGATCAGCCACTTCCTCCCCGATAACGGAGACCGGCACACTGGCCATATCGGTGGTCATCATGCGCCAGCTTTCATCCCCGACATGCACCACCGGGTAAAGATCACGGGAGACTTTATCTGACAGCAGGCGGGCACTGGCCAGGGGGATCACCATCCGTCGCCCGGGCGTGTCAATAATGTCACTCTGGACATCCACAAACAGACGATAACGGCTCTCTCTTTTATAGGTGTAAACCTTAAACTGCATTTCACCAGTCCCTGTTCTCATCGGCAAAAGAGCCGTTCATTTCAATAAACCGGGCGACCTCTGCCATCCCTTCCTGATTTTCAGCCTGCCAGCGTTCAGCGCGCAGTCGCCGGGCTTCGTTCTGCATGGTCGCACTGACCAGACCTGAGATATTCACGTCATACGCCTTGAGCAGCTGATAGCTATCGCTGTCAACTGTCACTGTAATACGCTGCTTCATGGTACACCTCTTTTTGACATACTTCTGGTATGCATATAAGTATATATTCTCACACAGCAAAAATCAGCGCGTTAATACACATACTGTTATCTGGCTTTTAGTAAGCTTTATGTATTTTACCTTACGTTATGTTAACCAGTAAAAATTAAAACCTGACTTATAAAAACAAAGCGTAATTACCGGATGGCCGTTTTGTATGAATCCGACTTTCTGGCGTATAACAACTTTCCGGAAGTGTACCACGGTGAGGGAATAAGCAAAGCGCTCATTTCCGGTGGTGAGCGGGCGGTCACGGGTCAGGGGTGAGACACAACATATAGCGTCATTGCCAGCTGCGAACACAACTACATCTTGTGTTTCCGGGCCGCTGGGCGGCGATGGGATTCAGGAAGATCCGTAACCGCCGGAAACCGGATCTGCACGGCGGGAAACGGGCAAATGATATGATAATTAAGAAATTCACATAAAATCATATCAGATATGATTTTCATCATTAAAAATTAAACAATATCTGATATTATCAGAAATCATTAGCACACAAATCATGCATGATATGATTTTTACCTGTCAGAACATTATCAGATGGAGCGTGCAGGATGGATCAGGAAATGACGTTTTCACTCAGCTATGAACAACTGACCCGGTTTGCGGAAAAACGCATCCGGGAATGCAATCTGGACAGCCAGGGCGCGATTTATCTCTGCGAGTCAGCCAAAGCCGGAGCCGTGCTGATCTTCTGGCATGAACTGGCCATAAATGGCTATGCCTCAATGAATGCCATAAAGAGACAGGAGCTCATTGACGCCGACTTTCAGCGCCTCAGAAACCTCATCTGGCCGGAGGATGACAGGTAATGACCCAGAGCCGCCTACCGTCGCCACTGCAGCGGAGAGTGCTGATTGTGCTGGCTGCCCTTGATGAAAAACGGCCAGGACCCGTGCTGACGCGGGACATAGAACGGGTGCTGGAGCGAAGCGGGGAAGCCCCGGTCTACGGGCCAAACCTGCGCGCCTCCTGCCGTCGTCTGGAGGATGCCGGCTGGCTGCGTACCCTGCGCGCTCCGAACCTGCAGCTGGCAGTGGAGCTGACGGACGCCGGCCGGGCCGTGGCACAGCCTCTGCTGCTGGCAGAACAGGACCGCATCCGGGCAGAACAGCGTGCGGCAGAAGTCGTCGTACTGCCGCTGGTCCCGGCAGCAGGTCTGCCCGCAGGCGGCACTTCTGCCACTGATCTGGCGGTGGAGCTGAACGGCATAACGTATCAGGCCTGCCGTGGGGATTTTGTGGTGCGTCTCGACGGCAGCACCTGTCTGCAGTTATGGAATAAAGAAGGCAGAGTGGTACGACGGGAGGGCGATCCGCTGGAAGTGGCGCAGTGGCTGCAGGCCTGTCATGATGCCGGAATAGAAGTTCGTGTACAGGTTAATGAAAGCGTCACTCCGTAAAAACATGCCAGCACGGTTTACACGTCATCCCATGATGGCAGCCGGTTAACTTTCCTGCGCCACCAGTGGAAAGAGGCCATGAGCAGTCCGAACAAAAAACCACCCGTGATACTTATAATAATGGCCTCATCTGCCACCATTCCTGACGGCCCCCAGTAGATAAACCACATTGCACATCCCCAAGAAATGCCCCATAAGCTCCCCATCAACAGCGTGACCTGCCAGAACGGCATAAAGGGTAATGGCGGAAGCCGGATACCCAGCCGCCAGAGAATACGCAGAAGAGGAGGGGCATAATTGCTCCGCCACATCTTTTTGCTGTCCATCAGGGCAATGGCCCGGGCTTTTTTCTGCTCAAAGGTCACAGGAGCACCTCCGTTCCATGATGTAAACGTGACACAGCTTATTGTTATTGATTATTATCATGCTGTGATATCCGGACAGCCCTGTCAAAGTTGATCGAATTTTTAGCGACATGTCCTGCAACAACCATCGCAATGGAAGCCTGTGGTGGTTCTCACTTTATGGCCCGTAAGCTGGAAGAATTGGGGCATTTTCCAAAGCTGATATCACCACAATTTGTCCGCCCATTTGTTAAAAGCAACAAAAACGATTTCGTCGATGCCGAGGCCATCTGTGAAGCGGCGTCGCGTCCATCAATGCGTTTCGTACAGCCCCGAACGGAATCTCAGCAGGCAATGCGGGCTCTTCACCGTGTCCGTGAATCTCTGGTTCAAGATAAGGTAAAAACAACAACCAATCAGATGCATGCTTTTTTGCTGGAATTTGGCATCAGCGTTCCGCGAGGGGCTGCAGTAATTAGTCGACTGAGCACCATTCTTGAGGACAGTAGCCTGCCCCAATATCTCAGTCAGTTATTACTGAAATTACAACAGCATTATCACTATCTTGTTGAGCAAATTAAAGAGCTGGAATTCCAGTTGAAACGAAAGCTGGACGAAGATGAAGTAGGTCAGCGTTTACTGAGCATTCCCCGTGTCGGAACGCTAACTGCAAGCACTATTTCAACTGAGATTGGCGACGGGAAGCTGTATGCCAGTAGCCGTGACTTTGCTGCCGCAACAGGGTTGGTACCTCGACAATACAGCACGGGCGGGCGAACAACATTGTTGGGCATCAGCAAGCGGAGCAACAAGAAGATACGAACCTTGCTGGTCCAGTGCGCCAGAGTATTTATACAAAAACTGGAACACCAGTCAGGCAGGTTGGCCGACTGGGTCCGGGAGTTACTGTGCCGGAAAAGTAACTTTGTAGTGACCTGCGCTCTGGCAAACAAGCTGGCCAGAATAGCCTGGGCACTAACAATACGGCAGCAGACTTACGAAGCATAACAGCAAATACACCTGTTTAAACAATCACTCATCTGGTTTTGCGGATACTGATTATTGATGATATGAACGGCTCACCGGCCTGTTGAGGAACCTGTAAAACGGAAAGGCTCACTGAAGCCGTGAAATTTCTGGAGGTTCATCAGGCGCGGAACTCATCGGGGCGCGGGAATGAAATCCCATTCAGACGCCGGATAGATTCAGGCAAGCCCACTTATCGTCAAAATCGGTGTTGCAAAAACGGGAGTGACCATAGATTCCGTTTTCCAAGCGGCCCCCTCAGAGGGAGAAAACATTGCTTAACGTGAGTTTTCGTTCCACTGAGCGTCAGCCCCCAATACCTTGCTGTTCACCCAACTGGATACCCTTCTCGATACCTCTTTATTCAAGCTGTTACTACCAAGTCCATAATATATTAACTATGCTTTATAAGTGGCTAATGGCTGATGGATTCTAATTGATTGTTTTTATTTATAATAGAGGTTTTTATGATAAAGAAAAACAAAGCTGATTTTACTTCGAACGGAAGTAATAACAAGGCAATCTCTACAGTTGAACCGCACTATGAAGATACTGCACCTGCCGAAAAGGTAATTAAATCCCTTACAAGTATAAGTCCCCCGGGGGTGGAACCCATGATGCCGGGTTCTGATAAGACACCTAAAAACAGAAATGAGAAACTCACACAGTTAGATAAATTTCGGTTTGCTCCTCAGGGAGAGTCGCTGCGCACGAATCAGGGCGTGAAGATTTCCGATAATCAAAATTCACTAAAGTCAGGAGCTAGAGGCTCAACCTTGCTCGAAGACTTTATTCTGCGAGAAAAGATCACTCATTTTGATCATGAGCGCATTCCTGAAAGGGTAGTCCATGCACGAGGAACTGGTGCACATGGTTATTTTCAGGTCTATGAATCGCTAGCCTCCTATACCACAGCAGAATTTCTTCAGGATCCCAGTGTTAAAACACCTGTCTTTGTGCGTTTTTCTACTGTCCAGGGCTCCCGAGGCTCTGCTGATACGGTAAGAGATATTCGAGGCTGGGCAACAAAATTCTATACTAAAGAAGGCACTTTTGATCTCGTAGGTAATAATACGCCCGTATTTTTCATTCAGGATGCGATTAAGTTCCCGGACTTTGTTCATGCAGTGAAGCCAGAGCCTCATAATGAAATACCGCAAGGACAAAGCGCGCATGATACTTTTTGGGATTATATCTCACTTCAGCCAGAGACGCTGCATAACGTTATGTGGGTAATGTCAGATCGCGGCATTCCCCGTAGCTATCGCATGATGGAGGGATTCGGCATCCATACCTATAAAATGATTAATGCTGAAGGCCAATGCCACTTTATACGTTTCCACTGGAAGCCTGTATATGGAGTCTCCTCTCTGATATGGGATGAAGCTCAATTGCTGACAGGCTGCGACCCAGATTTTCATCGCCGTGAGTTGTGGGAGTCCATTGAAGCAGGTGATTATCCTGAATATGAACTCGGGTTACAGATAATTCCAGAGGAAGACGAACATAAATTCGATTTTGATATACTTGATCCAACAAAGTTGATCCCAGAGTCTTTGGTTCCCGTTCATCTCGTTGGAAAAATGGTCTTGAATCGCAATCCAGATAATTACTTTAGTGAAACCGAACAGGTAGCATTTTGTCCTGGTAACATCGTTCCAGGTATAGACTTTTCTGATGACCCACTACTTCAGGGACGACTATTTTCTTACATTGATACCCAGATTAGCCGTTTGGGAGGAGTAAACTTCCACGAAATTCCTATTAATAAACCAATTTGTCCTTTCCACAACCATCAGCGTGATGGGATGCATCGTATGAGTATTTCCGGTACAGCCAATTATGAACCTAATTCTATAAATAACAATTGGCCACGTGAAGCCCCCCCGACAGAGGGTGGGTTTACAACCTACCCACAACCAGTAAATGGATACAAGTCTCGCAAAAGGAGTAGCACTTTTATTGATTTCTATTCCCAGCCACGGCTATTTTGGCTGAGTCAAACCAAAGTGGAACAAAATCATATTGTCGGAGGATTCAGCTTCGAATTAGGCAAGGTAGTGCGCCCTTGGATCCGTGAACGTGTGGTTAATCAACTTACTTATATTGATCACCAATTGGCACAGTCTGTCGCGGATAATCTTGGGATAAAATTGAGCCAGGAGCAACTGAAGCATCCACTACCAGGCCCCATCAACGGGTTATCTAAGGATCGTTCATTAAGTATGTACGATGGGCATCATCAGATATTGAAATCACGCCAAGTGGCTATTCTTGCTGCCGATGGCGTTTGTGGGGACGCTATTGATAATATTATGAAAACACTTAAAAAATATGGTGTTCATGGTAAGATTTTTGCTCCGCACGTGGGTAGAATAACTTCCCTGCAAGGTAATGAAATAGAGGTCAATGGTACCATCGAAGGCAACCCATCTGTGATGGTGGATGCCGTTATTATACCGGATGGAGAAGACAGCATTGACTCTTTGATGAAAAACGGCAACGCCAAACATTACGTGATCCAGGCATTTAAGCATCTGAAAGCGATAGGGTTACAAGGTAAAGCGTTTAAACTTTATGATGCGTTGCCGTTGCCCAAACCAGATGAAGGTATTGTCGTTGGGGATAAGGCTGCGGATTTGGCAGAGGCGTTTTGTAATGTTATGAGAGGACATCGTATTTGGTCCAGAGAAAGTGTAGCACAGGAAATTGCTGGCTAAAATAGTAGTTAATTATGGTTCTCATTTAAGGGAGCCCTACTAATGAGGAGCAATACTATGGCTAAAACGCCGCAAAATGACGTCTTTTACTGTGTTTTTCTGCGTCTTGTTAAATTTTGCTATTCATACCGCCGGCTCTTTTCCTGTCGCCTCGCTTTGCTCGTTGCCATCTCAGAGGGTAAATCTCATCAAACGCTAAATCGTGGGGGCCCCCTTTGAGGTTCCGATTTAGTGATTAACGAGACCGCCGATTAAAAAACTTAGGCGGGGTGGATGGTTTCACGAAGTGAGGCCATCCACCTGTAAGACAGTTTTTGACTTTGACACTTATCGTTAAACGTAGTAACGTTACTACACAAGTCTTCTTGTTGATGGAGAATTGAAATGACAGTTACCACATTATCGAGCCGGGAACTGAATCAGGATGTAACCCGAGCTAAAAGAGCGACCTGTAACGGTCCTGTATTTATTACAGACCGCGGCAAAACAGCACATGTACTTCTAAGTATCGAGGAGTATCAAAGGCTGACTAAGCAACGCCGGAGCATTACTGATGCTTTGGCTATGCCGGAAGCTGCTGATATTGATTTTGAGCCATCCGGTGTGTCGATTAGTGCAAAACCGGCTGACTTCTCATGATGTTTGTTCTCGATACCAACGTAGTGTCCGAACTGCGGAAAGCGCGAACGGGGAAGATAGATCCTAATGTCGCGGCGTGGGCTGGAAGCGTAGATGCCGCCGAACTATTTGTATCATCGATCACCATCATGGAACTGGAGTTGGGTATTTTGTCTGTTGAGCGTCGTGATGCCGTTCAGGGGGCTGTACTTCGTTCTTGGCTGGAGCAACATGTATTGCCTGAGTTTTCAGGGAGAACACTGCCCGTAGATACCGCTGTAGCATTACGTTGTGCCAAGTTGCATGTCCCTGATAAGCGAGGTGAACGTGATGCGCTTATTGCTGCAACGGCGCTCGTACATGGAATGACAGTGGTGACTAGAAATGTGGCTGATTTCGAACCAACAGGGGTGCAGATCGTCAATCCGTGGAATCCATGATTTTGCCTCGGTGCAATTGCTCGCTATCTGCACAATTCTCGCGCGCGATCTTTGTATTTATGGTGCAACCTTCTTGGTTTAAGGGGCAGAACTACGTGAAGCACGAACGTTGGGTAGAACTCTGGCGGGACTGCTTACGGGGGAACTATGAGCCAAACGTTGATATTCGGACGGTAAAAACGAAAACGGGCGAGGTCGTGGCCAACGTTGCAGAACAGCTACAGAGTGCGGTTGCTGAAACGCTGAAATACTCCGTTAAGCCGGAAGATATGGCGAACGATCCTGAGTGGTTTCTTGAACTGACGCGGCAGCTTCATAAGCGCCGTTTTACCTCGACCGGTGGGGCGTTAAAAAACGTCCTCCAGTTGGATCGAGAAACCAATGAAGATCTTGTCATTGCCAATGATGTAGGGGATGGAACGGATGACGGGAAGCGGATGGCGTTTGTCTGGGATTCAGGTAAACGCCGTTACAAACGCGCTCCGGAGAAAGATAAATTAGATAACTGATTATTGAATTCGGGATTAGTATTTTAATTACAAGTGATTATAGCTAACATTAAAGTAGTGATATGATGATACATGCTCACATCATTGATGTTTTTACTATTTAAGAAGGATATTTTCATGAAAAAGGCACTATTCCCACTAACACTTATCTTTATTTTGTCTGGTTGTTCAAATTGGGTTGATGGGAACAAAATACTTGCAGATAAAAAAATAACTGAACAGCAAATAAATTCCAAAATCGAAAACAACAAAACATCAATAAATGAAGTTGATGTGCTTTTTGGTGATAAGAAACAAGAAGGGAGATCTGTAGTTAAAAAAACCTTCCCCAACGGCACTTATAACATCGCATCCTATCAGGGACATTTGAATGATTTAGGTGGTACTTATGCGCATCGCGTTCTTTTTGTTGCTTATGATAAGAATGGTGTGGTTATAAACCATGATGTTGCAACAAACAATTTCAGAGCGAAGAACAAATTTGAACAAAGACCAGATGAGCTACGTTTAACTGTTTTTAATGAATTAAACAAAAATGATAGCAAATCAAAGGTATTAAATCTCCTTGGGGAGCCCAGGACATTATCATTTTCGGATTCTGGAAATGTTTTATGGGTCTACAGTAATACCGAAATATCCAGAGATGTATCTTCCTATATTCCTATTTTTAATATGATAAAAGGTAGCGAGTCTGGAATATCAGAGCGAGTTTACATTGAGCTAAAAGACGGTAAGGTTGAAAATATTTATTTGGTGTCATTTAAAATAAGCCAAGGCCGTGGGATTGCAAATGCGGCAGATTATAAAGAAGATATAATATCCATCAAGAAAAAATACGAATTATAGATTTTTAGCAAATCAAACATAATCGTATATTTTTCATTTATGTATTAATGTGTTTTTTGTGTTAAAAGGTTGGTTAAATGCCAGCCTTTTTCTTTTTTTTAAGCCTGCAGTAGCCACAGAGGCAAAAATAGAGTTGCTGCGATGGACCCTATTTTCTCCATTCCTTTCAGTGACTTATAACCGCTTCCCCCTGCTGTACTTTTTGCCCCGACGCGCCCCGATCAGGCTGTACAGTAGCGCTCCCCGCTCACCACCATGGTCAGAGCCGAAGAACAGGAAGTTTTTACGACCCAGACTGACCGCCCGCAGGGCATTTTCAGCGATGTTGTTGTCGATTTCCACCCAGTCATCGTTCGCATAGTACGTCAGTGCCGGCCACTGGTTAAGTGCGTACGCGAACGCCTTCGCCAACTCTGAGTGTCGCGACAGGGTCTTCATCTTTTCACGCAACCAGCTTTCCAGGGATTTCAACAGCGG
>ERZ777306.2619-NODE-2619-length-22051-cov-5.120977_pt1 | contig 22051 bp, 12 predicted proteins | sample MGYA00374966_ERZ777306 | MGnify/ENA primary metagenome ERZ777306 (study PRJEB29329, sample SAMN06343882) | mouse gut metagenome | isolation source: Mouse cecum | place: Austria: Vienna | collected 2014-11-15 ...
TTGAGTTTAATAAGCATAGCCATCTGGGACGTATTGTTGCTGCTGAATGTCTCCGGCATAGCCTCAGAAGGCATGACACCATATTTCATAATCAGGTTCGAGACTCCGGTAAACTGTCCTCCGTCACTCAGAGGATTGGAAAAAAGCCAGTCCACTTTTCTGTCATCAAACGGAAGTTCCCTGGTATCAATTACTCCCTGAAGAAAAAGATTGGCCTTCTCCAGCTGGTCATAAAAGAACAGATAGTTCTGAGAGAACTCGAACGACGGCAGGTCATACCTGTCAATCATCTTGGCTCTCAGAACATTAAGTCCGGTAAAGAGCCAGCATCGGCCTGAAGACTTCTGGTCGGTTATACCCTTGGTCAACACCTTGTCGGAAAAATGCGTATCAATCATAGCCGCATTCTCCGAATTTACCGCAAGAACTCCGATTGAAGTCCCTGCAAGGGCATTCCTGATGGCCTTGTCCGAGCTCGTGCCTTTATATCCCTTGCTTATCTCCGCAAGCATTTCCGGAGAGATGCCTCCCTCGGAAGCACCCGCCCTTGACTGCTGGGCAGCGGAATCCACGGCAAAAGCCGTGATTCCGCAAGCCAAAGCAACCAAAAACAATCCTTTCAATTTCATAAGCTATACTACTTGAAACCTTTCGGTACTTTTGTAAAGACCTTGCGTATCTTCTCCATATCAAACTTAGGAGTACGGTCATAATTGTATATACCGTTCTGCTCCTGCTCCACGTCAGTCAACTGAGTATAGCAATATCCGCAGATATAGTCATAGAAAAGTATCGCATCTGTAAGCCCTTCAAGTCTCTCGTAGAATTCATCAAGAGTCTTCGGAGCATTGCCATAGCCCCAGGAAATCTCAGAAAACTCCTGTCCTACGACCCATTTGATTCCGCCATACTCGTCAAGGATGAACGGCTGGCCTTCATATTCGACTTCCCTGTTCTTGAGGTCAAGCTGAGGTACCTTGCCGTCCTTAAGCCTCATCCACTCCTTGAACTTTTCAACATCCTGTTCATACTGATGTACAGAGAATACATCCGTCTGTGGGACAGTATGATAGTTGCCGCTCACATCGTGGCAAGGCCTGTAATCAAGATTTTTGGTAAGCTCATATACGTCTTCCACCATTCTGCATGCCTCACGTGCCGCTTCCCTGTTGTCAGGAAGCTCCCAAGTCTCATTGAACGGAGTCCACATAATGATTGACGGATGGTTTCTGTCGCGTACGACAGTCTCTTCCCACTCCGTGAGGAAGTTGCGTGCACTCAGAGGCTTGTTGATGTTCGCACCCCAGCTTGCCGACTCGCCCCAAGTCAGATATCCGAGCTTGTCCGCCCAATAGTGGAAGCGCGGTTCAAAGACTTTCTGGTGAAGACGCGCTCCGTTGAAACCTGCCGCCATAGAAAGTTCGATGTCATTCTTCAAAGCCGCGTCGGAAGGAGCTGTCCATATACCGTCAGGATAGAATCCCTGGTCCAGCACAAGGCGAAGATATACAGGTTCGTTGTTGATATACAGACGGTTGCCTACGATATGCACTTTTCTCATACCTGCATAGGAGCATACGTGGTCAAGCACCTTGCCGTCTGATGAAAGCACATCAAATTCAACATCATAGAGGAACGGATTTTCAGGAGACCAGGTCTTTACCTTTTTCAGAACTATTTCAGCGTGAGTCTGCGCTGATGCCGGAACGGTCTTCTCCCCGACTACCTTGCCGCCGTCTTTCACCCTGATACGAAGCTTCTGTCCGTCTGAAAGGCCATAATAAGACGGTTCAAACACAAAACGGCTCTGGTCCAGATCCGGAACCACATACACATCCTTCAATCCGGTCTTCGCCACAGGCTCCATCCATACGGTCTGCCATATACCCGTAGTGCGTGTATATTCACATCCGAATGAAGCAAAGCGTCCGCACTGCTTTCCTTTGGCATATACCCCTGAACGCTCATCGTCCTCTACACGTACCACCAGGTTATGTGTACTTCCGGCGGTCACCAGACGTGTAATGTCAAGGGAAAAAGAAGACGAGCCGCCCCAGTGGCGTCCTGCAATCTTTCCGTCAATATATATGGAGGCGATATAGTCAACAGCACCGAAATGCAGAATCACCCTTTTGCCGTCCCAGTCCTGAGGAACCGAAATGGTACGCTGATACCACATTTCAGGAATAAAATCCTTGAATCCGACTCCGGAAAGTTCACTCTGAGGAGTAAAAGGCACTATTATCCTGCCGTCAAATCCTTCACTGGCAACATAATTCTTTTCCATTCCGGAACGGGAGAAGTCAAAAGTGTAACTCCATTCTCCGTTGAGATTGATCCAGTCGGTCCTTTCAAACTGCGGTCTCGGATACTCCGGACGAGGCTGCGCTTCCCCGGCTGATGCAGCAAACGTTACTGCCAGGCCAAGGGCAAGGGCTGATAAAAATTTCTTCATACTAATTAATTTTATTGTTATAACTAAGTTTATTCAGAGACAGGGAATGCGGAGATCCTGAGTCTTGCCGCTCCCATAGGAACAAGAGTAATGTCATCCACCCTTTCAGATTTCACCGCATCTTCATAAGGAAGTACACCGCACAGACCGTATTCATCGATTTTCCACCCGGGCACCAGCCTTCCTCTGGCCTTAAACTCCATAGGAACGGAAGAAAGAGTGAAAGGGTTGTCGTCAGAAGGCCACTCCCTGCGTTCAAGCACAAAAGGCGCATCTGTTTCAAGTGCATAATTCCATTTTCCTGCAGGATATATTTCATACGACGGCCACGCCGAGACATCGGCACCGCTCTGCCATTTGGAATCCCAGATAGCTGTCTCGGTGCTTAGCTTGCGTTTATATTCTTCCTCTATTTTCAGGGAAAGGGTAAGAGGTCCGTAATTTATGCTGACACTGTTTTTGTTGACCTGCCATCTGCGTGACGAATAATCCATCGGAAGATTCAGGACCACTTCGTCCCCGTCGCTCCACTCCCTTTCGATACGGAGATATTTCCCCGGAGCAAGACCGGAAGCGTATGTTTTTCCATTGACAGTCAAAGAGGCACCGTTGCACCACTGCGGAATGCGGAGATACAGAGGGAAGCTGACATTTTTCTCCATATTGAAGACAAAGCGTGTCTTTTCCTCAAAAGGATAGCAGGTATTTTCCCTGACAGTTATTTCAGTCCCGTCACCTGCCTTTATCTTTGCCTTGCAGGCATTGTACAATACCGCGGCTACACCATTGTCTGGAGTCGCCAGAATAAGATGTTCGGCATAGTAAGGCCATCCGAAACCGTGATTATGCTGGCAGCAGCGGCTGCTGAACGGATTCATAGCCAGAAAAGGACCGGCATTGTCTATTCCGGGATGATGATTGCCCGAGTCGCTCAACACCATATTCGGACAAGTGAGATAACGAAGTGATTTGTAGTCCGGCATAAAGGCGGCCGGAAAGCTGTTGAATGCGATATCCTCACAATTCTCCGCCCAATACGGGTCTCCGGTAATCAGAAGCATAATCTCGTCCGATGCCATCTGCTCCGCAAAACCGCAGGTCTCGGTCCCCTGGCGCGGATCAAAGAATCCTGTTCTGGCGTTTTCATCAGCTCCGAACATTCCGCCCGGCACCTGCCCGAAAGCACGGCGCACAAGACTCTGTACATTGTAGCTTGCCGAAAGCATTGAGGAGTCTTTTGTGAACATATAATATGTGGCAGGCTCACGTACGCCCTGGGCAATATTTACATTGTGCCAGTTCGGGAGCTGCGTGGACTTTGTCCAGTCAGCCGTATTCCGGTGTATCTTCCCGGCGAGCGCGAGAAGCGATTCGTCACCTGTACGGTTGTAAAGCCATACTACACTCCAAAGGTTGTCCCCTCCACGGCTGTTCTCCCAATAGCTTGACAGAAAATCCTCGTCCTTTACCGTAAGCAGGAAATTGCAGTATCTTGTCATAAAATCTATGACACGGCTGTCTCCGGTGTATTCATAATATGACTGCATAATCCAGAGCACGATCATATTAGGCCAGAAATCCTGTTTTCCATTGTTGAGATATGCCGGGCCGAAATTTCCGTCTTCGCGCTGGCCCGCCAATATGGCCTCTATCCAATATCCAGTCTCTTTCAGAAGCCTTTCATCCTTGAGAGCGTATGCCATATTGCCATAGCCACGGAGCCAATAAGGCACTTCTTCCCAGCCCCATTCTCCTCCGTTGGTCAGCCAGGCGTTGTTTTCCTTCTGCAGCCATGCGCTGATTTCTCCAAGATGTCCGCAAAGGCCGTCCTTCTGCAATTCAAGCTGCTTTCTGATCCAGCCCTCCGGCTCAATGCTTCCTGCGGGCAGTTTGATGAACTGCTGAGGCTGAAGCGGCTCCCTGTTGCTTACATAATAATCATTATATGAATCCACCGGCATACGGTCCACGGTCTGTATGTCCATTTTTCCGGCACAGGACACACACAGGACAGATAAAAACAGAATTGTCCTTTTCATCAGCATTATAATTTTGAAAATCGTCCGGAACCGCTCAGTCCGGACAACGGGATTTCACAAACACTTCCAACGGGCACATATAGAGTCAGGAGCAGACATATTTATGAAGATGCACAGACGTATATATGAGCCGAGGGCCCAAATATAGCCATTATATCCGTGAGTTGAAAATATCTTTTCCCCACAGACAACATTCAATATGAAACCGGAACAATTACAGATTATCTGCCGGGGCTATACAAGGCGGTCAAGATGGCAAAGTATGAGATTGCCTTCATCGTCACGAAGATGCATTCCATTGCCCTGGCAGTAACGGAACCATCTGCAGTCCGCGCACTGCCCTTTTTTCATCCAGGAGCGGTCACGGTAAGGTCCAAAACGGTTTTCCCAGACCTCCGTAAAATCATCATTGTAGATATTGCCCTGGCAATAGTTGGAGCGGATACTCGGACAGGCGGAGATAGAACCGTCAATCAAGACCGAACCTACGGTCATACCTGCCTGACAGGCATACAGATGGTCACGCACTTTCCCTTCATATTCTCCAAGGAATCCCTCACAGCCGTAACTTGCCATAATCCGTCCTTCTGCCCGGGTGTCTTTTATAAACTCCAGCATTCCGCGGAAACGCTCTTCGCTGAGCTGAAGTTCCGGATCCTGCGCAGCACGTCCTACAGGAAAAACCGTAAAAAGCCTCCATTCCTTTACTCCAAGACTTATAAGATATTCCTTGAACTCCGCCAGGCTGTCATAATTGCGGTTATTCACACAAGTGACAACATCAAATTTGACAGTTGGTATTTTTGCGAGCATACCAACCGCCTGTGAAGCATATCTGAAGGCATCCGGTATTCCGCGCATCCAATTATGCTCGGTCTCAAACCCGTCAAGGCTTATGGTCACCGAGTGCATACCGGCACCGAGAAGCATATCAATCATCTTCGGGGACATCAGACGACCGTTCGACACCATTCCCCAAGGAAATTCCATATCATATATTGCACGTCCGCACCGGATTATATCGCTCCGCATCAGAGGCTCGCCTCCGGAAATTATTACCAATATCTTATGCGGATCATATTTCGCGCTGATTTTCTCCAGTACATTCCTGAAGTCTTCAAACGGCATATCCGGATGCACGGACGAGACACGGCAATCACTTCCGCAATGACGGCATTTCATATTGCACCGCAGAGTAGATTCCCAGAAAAGCTGCCGTAGAGGATGCTTGTCGCAGGAATCCTTAACAAGCTGCCTGTTGAGCTCCAACGCAAGACGTTGCCTTATGGACAATCCGGACATTATTCTTCCTCTTTCTGTCCGTCAGCTTCTCCTGAGGACGCCTTCTCGACCTCAAGAATCACCTCGGCACCGAATGTACCGGAACTCCAGTTGCTGTTCTTCGGAGGGTCCGCAATCTTCTCCATTTCAACCAGGCGGAACATATCAGCATAATTTCCGTCCGAAAGAGGGTCAATATCTGTGACCTTGACCATTATCGTCCCGAAATCACCGTAATGACGCCTGCCATCCATAAAAAACGTACCGTCATCCGCCACGACAGTGCTGTCAACGGCATAAGGGATAACCTTCTGCTCGCCATCCACCGTATATACATCCTTCAAAACCACAGCTACACCTTTGACCGGAAGTCTGGTTTCCGCATCAATCACCGAACCTTTGACCTCATACTCGGAATAAGGTGCCCCGTATTCAACCCTACCGCAACCGTACAAAGCGGAAGACAATCCGGTCAGAGCCAACGCCCACCTGCAGAATCTTATGAAAAAATCTTTCATAGCTACAACATTTAATTCTATAATACCAAACGGCACATATATAGATGAAAAATCAGGTCAATTCGTTGCAGAAGCCCACCGCAAGTTTCCTGATGAATAAACTATCAACGGACATCACTTCCCTTTACGTCTCTGAAGGTCGGTAGGATTTTCACCGAAATACTCCTTATAACACTTGGTAAAATAGGACGGTGATGAGAAACCGACCTCGTATGTCACTTCGGCTACGGTCTTCTCGGAAGAAGCAAGCAGGGAGGCGGCACGCTTCAGACGGGCGATGCGCAGGAGTTCCACCGGAGAATAGTTGGTGAGAACCTTCACTTTGCGGTACAGCTGCACACGTCCAAGCCCCATCTTTTCCCCGAGCATCTCCACGGACAAATCCGAATCATGGAGGTTTTCGTCAATGAGTTTGCGGAATCTGGCTGCAAAATCCTTGTCCAGATCACTGACGGACTCTTTCGCCAAAGTCGTATTGTCTCCGAAAAATCTTCTAAGCCGACAACGGTTCTCAATCAGATTTTTAAGACGCACCTGCAACAGACGGGAACTGAAAGGTTTTGATATATATGAATCAGCACCCTGCTCATAGCCGTCTATGCGCTGTTCATCCATAGTGCATGCCGTCAGCATCATCACGGGGATATGCGATGTCTGAAGTTCGTTCTTGAGCCTTCTGCAGCATTCCAGGCCATCCATCACAGGCATCATTACATCACAGATTATGGCATCCGGAACATATTTCATAGCCTTCCTCAGTCCAGTCTGCCCGTCCACGGCCTCAATAACCGTATAATCATCCTTAAGAATGGAGGCTATGTATTCCCTGATATCCTTGTTGTCATCTATCACAAGTACAGTTGTCCCGCTCTCTTGACTGCTTACAGGCTCAACGATATCCGACAGTTCGGCATCGACAGTGCTTGCAGCAATTTTAGGAGTGACCGTCTCCACAGACTCAGACACCATATTGCGTCTAACAGGCAGTTCCACGACAAAACGGCTGCCATTACCTTCTTCGCTATTCACAGTCAAAGTTCCATCATGAAGTTCTACAAAAGCCTTGGTCAAGGCCAGTCCGATTCCAGATCCGGAATGAGTGACATCAATCTTATAGAACATATCGAATACATGTGCTACATGTCCTGCAGACATACCCGAGCCGGTATCAGCCACGCTCAGCACCGCAAACTCCCCATCATCCGAAACTTTGCGGGAGAGACGGACATCGATTGCCCCGTTTTCGGGAGTGAACTTGAAAGCATTCGAAACAAGATTGAAGAACACCCTTTCAATCTTTTCTGCATCAAGATCCATAATCCAGTCCCCGTCATCATCAATTCTGCAGTCAAAGCAAATATGTCTTTTCAAAGCCAGAGACCTGAAATTATTGCACCACTCCTGTACAGACAGTTTCAGATTGACACCGGACAGGGTCAAACCCATCTTTCCGTTTTCATACGTACGAAAATCAAGTATCTGATTTACAAGGCGAAGTAAAATCTTGACATTTTTGTTAACAAGCCTAAGCAGAGAAGTATGCCTTTCGTCAAGTCCCCCCTCTTCAAGCAAAGTCTCCACAGGATCGGCTATCAGCGTAAGCGGTGTCCTGAAATCATGAGAGACATTGGTAAAGAACGTCAACTTCGCATGCGTTGCCTCTTCAAGCTGCTTCGTAAGTCCGACCATCCTGTCCCTCTGCTCCTCCAGCTCCTTTGCCTGAGCGAGAAGCCTGGCATTGAGCCTGTTCCCATTCCAATATGCCCGTATCATAACCACAAGCATAGCTGCAAAAAGCACAATGACCGCAATGACTGAATACAGGATGATTCTCTGGGCAGAATACTTCAACAGATATGCGTCAATCATCCCGTTGAGTTTCTCAACCTTCATATCAAGGTTAAAGATCTGCTCTTCCTGCAGAAGCACGACCCTCGCATTGCTCCGGCTGACCAGAGGAGCCGAAAGTATCGTTTCCCTCTGGAAGTCCCTGCCCTGAAGAATATCCATCGCCACCTGCATCACCTTATCCCCACAAGTCGGATAGATGAACGTAGCGGCCATATCACCTTTCAGCACACGGTCGACACCATTCCCCTCACCAGGCAGGGCATCCACTCCGACAAACAGCATTCCATCAGAAGAAAGTCTTTTTGCTGTCTCCAAAGCCCCTATAGCCATCCTGTCATTATGGGCATATACAATATCCGCATACACCCCTGCCCGAAGCAGAGAGTCCATCAGCGCAGCGGCACTCTCTTCGGTCCAGTCAGAATATACAGTCCCTACCACATCTATCCCTGGATATCCATCCACTGCAGACAGGAATCCTTCATGTCTTTCCACTGCCGGAGAAGAACCTTTCAGCCCGGCAATCTCCAATATCCTTCCTTCTCCGGAGAGCAGTTCAGCCACATATTCACCGACATCATTACCGATTGCAAGGTTATCCCCTCCGAGAAATGCAGTATATTTTTCAGAAGAGCTTTTCCTGTCCACCAGCACAACGGGAATGCCGGCATCGAAAGCCCTCTCGACTGCCGGAGTGACCGCGTCCGCTTCATTGGGAGCCACAATCAGGAGATCGGCTCCTTTCTCAATGAAATAATCTATATCGGCACTCTGCTTGTCATTGTCATCGTCAGCAAGGAGAAACTCCACCTCAACCCCCTCGTAGAACATAGCCTCACGCAGGATTTCAGAGTTCATTTTCTCTCTCCAGTCGTCATCGCTGCACTGGGAAACTCCAATATAATATTGCTTCCTTGTGTCCGAGCATGAAGACACAAGGAAGCATAAGACTGCCAATAGGGTCAATATGTAGTTTTTCATTATCTTTATAATTGATTCTTACAAAGATACGAAAAAGTCAGGATTCCGTGAAACGCTCAGGGAGGACAGGCATCGCGCCATGCTGGGTGCAGACGAAAGCCGAGACCTCAACTGCCAACTTATGAGCTTCGCGTACCGATTTTCCTTTAAGGATAGAAGAAATGAATGCCGCCGTGAACGAATCACCTGCACCGACCGTATCCGCGACTTCGACTACAGGAGTTTCCACGAATGAAACCTCACCAGGCACAAACACATAGCTTCCGTTGACTCCGCAGGTCAGAATCAGCATCTTCAGATTATATTTAGCCAATAGAATCCAGCATTTGTTTTCAAGGTCAATGCCCGGATATCCGAAGAGACGGCTCACTGTCACAAGTTCCTCATCATTAATCTTCAGAATATTGCAGGCTTTCATAGATTCGCACAAAGTCTCTGTGGTATAGAATCCCTGACGCAGATTGACATCAAAGACTCTGTAGCTCTCATCCCCCTGAGGCATAGCTGCCACAAACTTTCTTATTGTCTCACGGGACACGACATTCCTCTGTGCGAGAGAACCGAAACACACAGTCCTGGTGTGCTTTGCCAGTTCCTCAAGTTCAACGGTAAAAGGAATATTGTCCCATGCCACATTTTCTTTGATGTCATACCGGGGCACTCCGTTCGCATCAAGTTCCACTTGAACGGTACCTGTCGGATAAGGAACTTTCTCTATGATGCATTTCAGATTCTTTCCGGCAAAATTTTCAAGAATATCATTGCCGAGAGCATCATCGCCCACAGCACTGACAACACGGCTTTCAAGTCCGAATTGAGATACATGATAAGCAAAATTTGCAGGGGCACCGCCTATCTTCTTTCCTTCCGGCAAGACATCCCACAAAGCTTCTCCCATCCCCACTATCATATTGTTTTCCATTGTATTGATTGTTTTTGTGTTATTTATCAACTATTATGCTTTTCTGATCCTTAAGGTATAGAACAGAAGGTATATCACACCGGCTGTCATCACAGCCACGGCACCAGCCTGGCCGACGGCATCACTTGCGAAGCCCATCGCAAGAGGGAACACCGTACCTCCGAAAAGTCCCATGATCATAAGTCCTGACACCTCATTCTTTTTTCCGGGCATAGAAAGAAGCGCCTGCGAGAAAATTACAGGAAATATGTTGGAATTGCCGAAGCCTATAAGCGAGATGCAGATATATATGGCCATCTTGGTGTCAAAGAAGAACAGTCCGGCCATTGCAGCGAGCATACATACGACACTGAACATAAAGAAAGTCCGGGACGACACCTTGCTCAAAATGAACGAGCCGAAAAGACATCCGGCCGTACGGAATATAAAATACAGGCTCGTAGCGAAACCGGCTTCCTGAAGTGTCATCGAAAGACGCTCCATCAGAATCTTTGGAGCCGTAGTATTAGTTCCGACATCAATGCCAACGTGGCACATGATCCCGAGGAAAGAAAGCAGGATAAACGGCTTTCCGAGAAGGGCAAAGCATGCCTTGAACCCTGAAGCTTTATCCTGGGATTCCTCTTCAATAGGAGTAACGCCCAACAGAAGAATTGCAAGCACGGCAATCACCATATAGACCGGAAAAAGCACCCTCCATCCGAGACCGAATGTCGGCATTGAAGCCGTCGCTCCCCACATCGCAATATAAGGCGCGAGAAAAGAGGCTATGGCTTTCACGAACTGACCGAAAGTCAGGCTGCTCGCAAGTCTTTCCCCACTGATAATATTGCTCATCAACGGATTAAGGGAAGTCTGCATAATAGCGTTCCCTATACCCAACAAAGAGAATGACACAAGCATAATACCGAATCCTTCTCCGAAAACAGGAAGCACCAATGACACAAAGGTCACAATCAGGCTCAGAAGGACTGTATTTTTCCTGCCTATCCTGTTCATCAGAACTCCTGTAGGGACGGAGAAGATCAGGAACCAGAAAAACACCAATGAAGGGAAGACATTGGCCTGGGCATCGGTAAGCCCGAGGTCAGCCTTTACATAATTGGAGGCAATGCCCACCAAATCCACAAACCCCATTGCAAAGAAGCAAAACATTAAAGGGATTAGGGTCACGACTGTATTTTTACTCATAAACAAATGTATTTTCATTTTCATCAAGATTCCCAACCTGACCGGGAATCCCACTCTTCAAGAATGACGGATCTGATTAATAATTATAAATATCCAACGACTTGACGTTATAGCCTCCATCGGTAGCGAAGAAACGGATCGTATCGTACGGCCTTGTCGGGAAAACAAGATTGGTCATAACAAACTTGCCGTCTTCACCGAATATCTCCACGCTTGTCTTGTCCACGAAGACACGGAGAGAAACCGTCTTGCCCATATTGACAGGAGCCACGGTCACGGCAGGAAAATCCCTGCTGAAATCAACCTTCCCGCTACTTGTCCTGTCCATTACAAACTGTCCTTTGGACATATCATAATGACATTTCACCTCTTCTCCATTATCATTGCATAGAATGAACCCTATGGATTCCTTTGCGCTCGTAGTCTTTATCTTTACTTCAAATTCAAAGGCTCCGTCAGGATTTTTGAGGAAATCATTGACAACAGATTCTCCACCTGCGACTGTGAAAGGCTCCTTATGAATGCAATCTTTACGTAGAGTTTCAACTTCTTTTACAGGTATGGTCCTGATATATGCCTCACCGTCATTGACATAAAGTTCCAATTCACGAGGAAGGGTGTTCACTCCCCGGTACTGCATCACAGGAAGCTGTGCCTGATACTGCCAATTGCTCATCCATCCGATGGCGACAATCCTGTCTTGGACTCCCGACCATGTTACAGTGGCATAGTTGTCCTTTCCCCAATCAAGCCATTTGGTGACAGTCGGAGATTCGTTCACAAACTTCTTTCCATTGAACCGTCCAACAAAATACTGGGCAGCGCTGCCTCCGAAAGGACCTCCAGGATTGATGTTGCAAATCAGCACCCATTTCTTTTCATCAGTGCCATATATCGGCATCTCTATCAGGTCCGGACACTCCCACACACCCCCATGGGCACCATCCCGCAGGCCGAATGAACTTTCGTACGACCATTCCTTCAGATTTGGCGAAGAATATATCAGCATCTCCTGTCCTGCTGCAAGAACCATCACCCAATGTTTCCCCGGAGCATACCAGAACACCTTCGGGTCACGGAAGTCTCTCAAATCAGAAGTCAAGACAGGGTTATTGTCATATTTGACGAATGTCTTGCCATTGTCAGTGCTATAGGCAATACTCTGCGCCTGTACATCGCCCCACGGAGTCGGCTTGGCAGAAGTGTAGAAAGCCACTACCGCCCCCTCACCGAAACCTGATGTATTCTCGGCGTCCACCACGCATGAGCCGCTGAATATCGTTCCCCAAGCATCAGGAGAAAGAGCAATTCTTTCATCCGTCCAAGTCACAAGGTCCTTACTGGTTGAATGCCCCCAGTGCATATTGCCCCAAGTAGATCCATAAGGATTATACTGATAATAAAGGTGATAGGTACCATCTTTATAGAACATCCCGTTAGGGTCGTTCATCCAGCCGTATACAGGAGTATGATGGTAGACAGGTCTCCAGTATTCTCTGTTGGTCTTATCAAACGTATCTGAAAGAGTCATATATTTCCAGCATACAGAAGGAGCAGGCATGCCCTGGACGTCTATCTTTATATCTTTACCTGCAAAATCCGAAAGATCGAGAGGTACGATATAGTCCACCCGTTCCCTTGCAAGACGGATATTGATCTCCCGTCCCAATATTTTCCTGTTGGCGGAAACGACATACAATTTCGCCTCAGGAGCATTGTCCTGGACAGGAAGGAGAAGATATCTTTTCGCAGAAGCGATATTTACAATATTCTGTTCATTGGCAAGATGGAGAATCTCAAGTGCTTTTACGGATGCTGACGCATCCAATGAAAACAGACAGGCACAAGTCAATAAGGTTATCAGCAGATTATTCATTTTTGTGGTTTTTTAACTGTCGCAAAGATATACGGAAACGGTAACAGATGACGTAACATTTGTTACCGTTTGTATCACTATTGTTGCCTTACCGAAATATCCGACACCTCGACAGTCCCGCCATAATTATTTATGGACCAGCAATTAAGGTTCATCCCATAAATTCTGTTGGTATAGGCGACATTGTCATTTATATACATTACAAGGACAGAATTGTCGGTATATACGGATATATCGTAGGTGTTGTCATCCGGTACAGGGAACAGGTAACTGTCAATGCCGTCAACAAATCCTTTTCCGTCCTCACCTTCTTCCTCGAAATTGATTTTCCTGTTGACGCCTTCGGGATTTATCACCATAGTATAATATTTCCCCGAGTCAGTTCCACGCACTACCGACACTCCGAACTTGTCGGAAGGAGTTGAGGTCCTTACAGTAAACGATATTTTATTCGCTACACCGAGACGGTTGAAAAGCACATAAGAATCACCGTTAAGGGAGAATCCGTTTTCTGTGACCGTTACCCCTCCATCGCTCTGAGCCATTACCTTGACTTCCTTGTTCTTTGTGTACTTCCTGTCAATGCCGGGCACCATCCCAAGACTCAGGCTTCCGTCATCATGCTGGACAAGCCTGTGTGCCACAAGGTTCCCTGCCCATTCCGGCTCGTTGGGAGCCGCACCGGTCTCGGTATTGTCCTTCCCTTTACGCGTCGGACACCATCCCCACATATAACGATCCGTTCCATCAGAAGCTGTCTTGCCGGCATAGAATCCCCTCGAATCCAGGAAACCTTCATGGCCGTCAGGCCATTTCGGACTGTCTCCAGCCGTAGCCGCCTTGAGTTCATCCAAAGTCCTCCCTTTGAAATACTGCACCTTACGGATAGCCGAATGCATCTCGGAATACACCAGATACCACCAGTCCCCCATCTTGAAAATGTCAGGACACTCGTAGAACCTGTCCCATACCATCATCATAAAATCTCCTGCGAACGTCCAGTCGACAAGATTATTGGAGGTGTACTCCACAAGCCAGCCCTTACCGCTTTTCCTTGTTGCCACAACCATATGCCAAAGCCCATTGTCATCAGCAAAGACAAACGGATCGCGGAAGTCGTTCTTGCTGCATCCGTTGTCCTCGCCCTTGATGTAGACCCGCCGGTTCTTGGTCCATGTCCTGAAATCCGGCGAAGTGGCAAGCATTACCACCTGGCCGCTTTCCTCAGCCGTAGGCTGATATTTATTTCCTGTATAAAAGGTATAATACAGTTTGTCGCTTTCATTGTAGACAGTACATCCAGTACCTATTGCCGCATCCTGTTCTTCTGCACTTCCGCAACCTACCAGCTCGCCAAGAGATGTGTATGCACCTCCGTCCACAGTGCTTACTCCCCATATAGGATGATAGGTGGCCGCAGGGTTAGGACGGAAGTCCTGCAGATAGAGAATCTTGAAATCTTTCGCAACAGGATCATAGAACGGCATAGGATCGCCTACGAAACCGGCCCGCGGTTTATAATATGTATGGAAGCCTGGAGCATCCGAAGAGGCATAGTATCCCGCTGTCCCGTCCCAGTCCTTCTGAGTAATGACAGGATCCATCTTGGAGCATCCGGAAAGAGCAAGGATAACCGATGGGATTATTGTATATATCATTTTCATATTTCTTCTGTCTTTATGAGATTCCCGATACAACCGGAGAGGTCCCGGATTGACTTATGGTCATTCCGAAATTTTTCCGGAATATCTTATTTACATAAATAATTGATTGTGTTCTTGGCAAGCTTTTCCATGTTGCCGAAATATTCATTGTCGGCCCCGTTCCTGTCATACCATTCAAACGCCGGTGTTCCTATCGTGATAACGGTTCCGCTTGTCTTTCCGGCCATTTCGCGAGGCACAAATTCAGCAATGGTGACACGGTTGGCATCGCCATCCCTGTCGCTCGCCAGAGGAATCGCACCAGTCTGCGATTTCCAGCCGTCAAGACCTTTGTAAGGCTCCCAGTCAATACCCCACTGAAGCGTACGGCCGGTGGTAAAGCATCCTGCAGAACGGAGAAGGATCTTTCCATCCTCCGCTGAAAGCCCCTCGTAGACTTCATGATTTTCAGCCCCGGCATATACAGTGAATCCGTCAGGGGAAAGAAGAGCTGTCTGCTCTCCGGTAAACTCGTTATTCGGTCCTTTCTGGTCCAATGCGACTCTCCACACATCATTGATATATCTCGCGCCATCCCTTGAAGCCAGTATATTTCCTCCCCTGGAGTAGTAGGAATTGATCTGATCCCTTGTGTCCCAAAGCATGCCCGGCCAGTCGGTCCAGTCAAAGTGACACCATATCATCTTGTATGAATCAAGTTTTACCGTACCGTTCTTTATGTCATCCAAATAGACGTATGTAATATTAGGAATATTCTTTAAGGCCCACTCGGCCGCCGCCCTGGCCTCGTCCCCCAAAAGGTCAACGGAAGGTCTGATACCGACAAATGCCTTAGGCTCTATGGACATGTCGTTCTTTATCACATTGACGGTATATACGGTAACGGCGGTATTATATGTAACCTTAATCTTCACCGGTCCGGTAAAATCAAGGATATCGCCGATTTTCCTATCCACAACGGTTCCTTCAGGAACAGTATAGGCAATGCCCATAGCTGTCACATCAGCATCGAAGGGAACAAATACGTTTATGACATTCCCGTCTATGCTTCCAGTATATTTTCCGTCAAGGACAAATGAAAGAATCTCAGCCTTGTCACGCTTTGCTGTCACTGTATAATCCGAGAACACATTCCCGCTGGTCACTGTCATAGTATGAGGGAAATCCATATTCAGAATATCCCCTGCAGACATATCGGCTACAGCTCCATCCGAAATTTCAAGTCCCGTAACAACCATTCCTGAAGCATCATAGTCAGAAGGAATGGCAACTGTAACCTTGCCTGCCACCCTGTCTATGACTCCATAATATTCATTGTCCAATGTCAAGGCAAGGAGGTCCGTTTCCCCTCCGAGGGAGAGATGCTCACGCTCCCTGGCACATCCGGCCAACATAACGGCTATCGGAAGCAAAAAAAGTATATTACTGATAATCTTTTTCATCTTGTCATAAATTATATGGTCTACTCCCATCCTCCGCAGTTCTGAACATATCTGCCGTCACTGGCTGCAATCTGACTATAAGGAATCGGGAGATATTCGTTCTTGTCCGCAGTAAACGAAGCATTGCTGTAGATATTGCAGTCGTCAGCTTCTCCCGCATAATACCCGGTAAGCACTTCCTTGGCATCACCCCATCTCACCAGGTCGAAGAAACGGTCGCTCTCCATCGCAAGTTCCAGTCTGCGCTCAAACTTCAACATCCTAAGGGCTTCGTCTTTGCCGTATGTGCCATCGTAAGGCCGGATATTAAGATGTACTCCGTAATCGGCTTCATAGTTTGAGATAGAACCGATGCTCGCCTTCGCCCTTTTCCGAAGACGGTTAATCAGACTTACCGCCTCATCCGTCCTGCCGTCATCAAGCTGTATGAGAGCTTCCGCGCGCATCAGGAGCACATCCGCATAACGTATAACGATATGGTTCATCGGAGTCCCCCACCACGAACCTTTTATAAGATATCCGCTGTCGGGGTCTACATTATGCTTAAGGGTCACATAATAACCGTATGTGCCGTTGCTGCGGCTCCACACCGAGCTGCGGTCCATCATATATTTGGCATTGAATTCATAAGGCAGACCAGGCATCCCGACCGTAAGGAAAAGCCGAGGGTCGGCATAGTCCGACATTTCATAGTCTTCATCATTGAAGGAATCAAAAAGAGGATGACCGTTCTCATCGGTCCTGAAAGCATTCACGAGATTCTGGCTCGGTTTATAGAAATCACATCCTCCATCAGTCACTCCCGGAATATTAGGGACAATAAGCCCCGTAGACCAATTGCAGTTACCGTTCTTTGTTCCGTCATTCATTGAGTACTGCATCGCCCAAAGAGACTCGACTCCGTTTTCATACTCCTGTTCCGGACGGAAGTTATTGTTGAAATCCGGCTCCAGGCCAAATCCTCCAGCCGTCATTATGGACTCCTCCGTGTACATCACGACTTTCTTCAAATCCTCAGCATCTATGGAAGTTACCTGATTGGTAGCGGAATCATCCTGCCTGTACGCCTTATAGAGATAGGTCTTTGCAAGATACGCAGCGGCTGCAGCCCTGGTCGGACGGCCCTTGTCTGCCTGTACGGCAGGAAGATTGTCGTATGCAAACTGAAAGTCATCAGCAATCAGCTGCCACCCCTCATCATTGGTGTAAGTATTGTTTGACAGGTAGTTGTATTCATCAGGACTAATGTTTTCATCCACGACAAAAACAATCTTCTTGAACAGCTGCTTCAGCAAAAAATGGCCGTGGGCGCGGAGGAACCTCATCTCTCCGATACGCTGATATTTCTGCGGATACAGATTCTCATCCGTCTGCGCCAAAAGTTCAAGGGCCGTATTCACACGGGAAATGGCATTGTAGAGCCTCTGCCATATATCGTTGATATTCCAGGCCGTGGTCATAATACCTGTGGAGATTTCCAGCGAATGGAACACGTCCCCGTCCTCTGTTCCGTTTCCTCCCTTGTATGCGTCATCGGAGCGTACATCGTAGTTCCACAGAGAGAATGAAGAGTTGATATCTTCCGCCGTAATCCATACGGCGTATGCAGAAATTACAAGGTTATCCACATAAGCGGGATCCTTCAGCTTATCGTTGTCCAGCGTTCCCTGAGGCGTCTGGTCGTCAAGAAAAGAACAGGCACTCGCTGCAATCAGGAGGAACAGGCCGTATATTATATTTTTCATTTCTATTTATGTTTATGGTCCGGGTATCAGAAACCGATATTTATACCGAAAGTAAGGTTCATAGGGATAGGGTAGCCGAAATTAGGGTTTTCCGGATCTACGCCCGTGAATTCGGCACTCTTGACAGTCAGCGCATTCTGCGCGCTCAGATAGAGTCTGCAACGTGTCATCTTCATTTTCTCGACAGCTTTCTGAGGAAAATTGTATCCGATCTGGATATTCCTCAGCTTCAAGAACGAACCGTCCTCGATGAAATATGTAGACACTCTCTTCTCGTTGTTGATGTCGCTCCTTGAAAGGGCCGGAATATCAGAATCAGGATTCTGCGGTGTCCAGGCATCGAGAAGCCTTGTGCCCTTGTTCAGAAAACCGATATTGAGTCCGCTCCATAGGTCCGTCTCTTTCTTGAGGTCGCTTATTATCTGGACGCCCTGCACACCCTGCCAGAACATCGTAAGGTCAAAGCCCTTATACTGGAAATACAGATTTATACCGTATGTGAAATCGGGAGTCGGATCAAAGATCCAGTCCTGGTCGGCTTCGGTGATGAATCCGTCATTGTTGATATCCCTCCAGCGGATACGGCCCAAGCCTGCGCCTTCCTGCACTGCATGATTGTCAATCTCTTCCTGTGACTTGAAGATGCCGTCTGCAATGTATCCGACCTGTGAACCGTTAGGGAAACCTATGACGCTTTTCACTCCGTTTCCTCCGAATGTACCGTTTGCGGCCACCGTGGACGGAAGTCTGGTGATTTTGTTGCGATATGTGGAAATATTCGCACTTATGTCATATGTAAATCCGGACAGGGTAGTATTGCGGTAACCGAGATTGAACTCAATTCCATGATTGAGCATCTCCCCGGCGTTTGTCCACTGACCGCTGCCCTCTCCCATAGCTGCTATGCCCTGCATAAACACAAGGATATCTGTAGTATTCTTATGGAACCAGTCAAATGATCCGTAGAAACTATCCTTGAACATAGAGAAATCTACACCGGCATTTATCTGGGTAGTAGTCTCCCATTTTATGTCATCGTTTCCGAGCTGGTTTCTCTTGAAACCCGACTGCAGGATACTGCCTCCGTTGGTTCCGGCGATATCATACGATGTTCCGTAGCTCTGTCCGCCGGACTCATTGCCGCCATAGTTCGGCACATAGACAGTATAACGGGCAATATTGGAAATCTCCTGGTTACCAGTCTGTCCCCAGGATGCCCTTATCTTCAGTTCGTCAAGCCATCCGGCATTTTTCATAAAATTCTCCCTGCTTATCCTCCAGCCCAATGAAGCTGCTGGGAATGTCGCGAAGCGATTGTTCTTTCCGAAACGTGACGAACCGTCATGGCGCACAGTCAGGGACACGAGATACCTGTCATCATAACTGTAGTTGAACTTTCCAAAGAATGACAGGAGAGAATATCCTTCAGCGGAGCCGTACGACATAGCAGTCCCCACACCTGCATCAGGCCACATATAGTCCGGACTAAGAATTGTGAAACTCTCCTTATATCCGGAGAACCAGCTTGAATTGTCCCTGTTCAATTCGACTCCGGCCATAGCATCGCCACGATGCTTGCCGGTCTCAAAATTATAGGACGCCACGGCATTCCACATCCAGCGCATCCAATGCTCCTGTTTGGTTTCAACGGCATTCCTGTCATTGGCCACATTGCCTTCGGTAACAGGATATGTAAAGATTCTCTGCTGCTTCTGGGAATAGTCCATACCGAAGACAGTGCGGATATTGAAACCCTTGAAAGGATTGATGTTCAGATAAGCATCTCCGAACATACGCCAATAGATGTAGCGGTTGTCCTTGTTGCGTTCAAGACGTGCCACCGGATTTTCGCGGTCGGGATAACCGGCTACCGGTCCGGCATATTCTCCTGTAGTCGTATAGATCGGAAGCGAAGGGTTGAACTGAAGGACATTCTGAAGGAAGCCGCCCGGAGCCTGCACCTCCGAAGTGCGGTTCATTGTGAAATGTTCCCCTATAGTTACAATCTTGCCGAGAAGATTGTATTCGGTGTTGATACGGGCAGAAAACCTGTCAAAATCGGAGGTCTTGATGATACCGATATTCTTATAGTAGCCCAAGGAAAAGAATGAACTTCCTTTTTCCGACCCCATACTCGCCGAAAGGTTATAGTTCTGCACGATACCTGTACGTGTCGTCTCATCGTACCAGTCCGTGTCCGCAGCCGGAGTCATAACCGCCTGATCCAGATATTTCGACATAGATATTCCGTTGAGCCGAGGATAGCCGTCAGAATCATAGCCCCAATCATATCTGTAACCGAGTCCGTTGGTGTTGGGGTCCTGGCCCTCATTGATATACGCCTGCCACATAGCACGGCCGTATTCCCCGGCATTCATGACCTTCATCTTGTTGGTGTACATCGATGCAGCGACAGATGCGTCAAAATCCACTTTAAGACGCCCGTCCTTCCCTTTCTTAGTCGTGATTATGATCACTCCGTTTGCCGCCCGCGAGCCATAGATTGAAGCGGAAGCCGCATCCTTAAGTACCTGGATGGACTCGATATCATTACCGTTCAGCTCGTGCATTCCGGACTTGGTAGGCACTCCGTCGATAATATAAAGAGGATCATTGTTGTTCAATGTGCCCACCCCCCTGATACGCACGGTTGCAGCCCCGCTCGGGCCACCGTCGGCAGTGATGTTCATTCCGGGGACACGTCCCTGAAGAGCCTTTATGGGGTTGTTCTCGTTCTGCTTTGAAAGGTCATCCACATTCACAACGGACACGGCACCGGTAAGGTCAGCCTTGCGCTGGGTAGTATATCCTGTCACGACAATCTCGTCAAGAAGTTCCGTATCATCGGCAAGGATGACATCCATCACGACCTGTGCTGGCAATGTGATGGTCTTGAAGCCTATTGACGCAAATGTAACAGAAGCACCTTGAGGCACCATAAGAGTGAATTTACCGTCAACATCGGTAATGGTTCCGTTTCCGGAATTGCCTTCTTCATAAACAGCTGCCCCAATCAGAGGCAGTCCGTCAGAAGCGGCAGTCACAAGTCCCGAAACGTTGATATTCTGAGCCGCCGCCTGAAGGCTTGCCACCCCCAGCAACAGAAACACCAGAATAATTTTTCCTATATTCTTCATAGAATCGGTTATTAGTTTATACTTTATCCTGTCAGTCGTGACGTATCACAAAGGCATTTCACGGAAAGACACGCAAAAATACCTGCCGGCGACCGACAAGTATAAAACAAATGTTGCGATGCTACAAAAAAATGTTTCGCCGTAACATTTTTTATATCTATTGTAACAAATAAGCAGGGCGGCGTATTTTCCCGGCAGACCGACGCCTTTCCACCTGCAGTTTGATTACCAGTACTTTGCAATTTAAGGTATGAGCCTGTTTTCTCTACCCTCAATGGTGCACCAATATCTGACGCCCTATGCACAGTATCAGTTGCTCAAGACGAAGGATTACGGCTGCCATAGTACGCTCGCCCATTTGAAATGAATGAAGACGATACGCCGGAGCCCCTATCCGGCTCGGGTATTCGTATGAACCGCCCCACAGGAAATCCTGAGAATAAAATCAGAATAGAAGCAACTGCCTGAGCAAGCGTTTCCTGTCATATCCTTCCTGTCATATCGGGATTCTTTCGTGTGCAGGTGGAGGGCAGATTTTCACCCGAAGTGTCTAAAGTATCAAAGAGGGGTCTGCATGGCCGTTTCACTTTCCTCAGCAAAATTCATTGAATCACCAACGAAAGTATGTGTCTTCATTTTACATTTTAAGACAAGTCTCACAACGCATTGACATTCAACATACGTGCGTGGCCATCAGACGGAAAAACGGCTGATGGGAACACCCGACGAACGACAACTTCCTGATAATCAACCACACAACAAGACAACACCGTGGACATCAGACGGAAAAAGGACCGATGGGAACACCTGACGAATGACAACTTCCTGATAATCAACCACACAACAAGACAACACCGTGGCCATCGGACGGGAAAAGGACCGATGGGAACACTCGACGAATGACAACTTCCTGATAATCAACCACACAACAAGACAACACCGTGGCCAT
>ERZ777306.2624-NODE-2624-length-22018-cov-7.465419_pt1 | contig 22018 bp, 16 predicted proteins | sample MGYA00374966_ERZ777306 | MGnify/ENA primary metagenome ERZ777306 (study PRJEB29329, sample SAMN06343882) | mouse gut metagenome | isolation source: Mouse cecum | place: Austria: Vienna | collected 2014-11-15 ...
CGCGGATGGGCTTCACGTCGATCTGCGAACCGGGCAGGAAGGCCTCGATACCGAACACGTCGACGATCATGCCGCCCTTGGTGCGGCACTTGATGTAACCCTTGATGATCTCGTCCTTTTCGAGGGCCTCGTTCACACGATCCCACGACTTGAGCTGGCGCGCCTTCTTGTGCGAGAGGGCGAGCTGGCCGTTCTTGTCCTCGGCCGACTCGACGTATGCCTCGATCGTGTCACCCACCTTCAGGTCGGGGTTGTAGCGGAACTCCGCAACGGAGATGACGCCCTCGCTCTTGTAGCCGATGTTGACCAGAACCTCGCGCTTGGTGATGCCCGTGACGGTACCCTCGACCACCTCGCCGACGTTGACGTTCGACAGGGTCTTGTCGTAGGCTGCCGCGATCTCCTCCTTGGGCTGGCTGTAAACGCCCAGGTCGTTCTCGAACGCGCTCCAGTCGAAATTCTCGTTTGCGACTACGTTTTTCATTTCTTCCATGTTGGAAATTGTGCGATACAATCGCTCGTTAAGTGATTAGTAATTAGTTCGTTTCCCGCCGAAATGCGCATCGTGCGCACGCGACGGGAGTGCAAAGATATGCAATTTCGGGCGAAAAACCGCACATCGGGGCCGAAAAAACTGCTGGAGCCCAACGCTTTCGGTCCGAGGGGCAGGCGTCCGGGGCCGCTACGGCCTCGGCTCGCGGCGCTGGCGCGGCGCGTTGTCGGGCAGCACGGGGGCGCGGCGCAGGTCGTCGAAGAGCACGTCGACCACCCGCCGCTCGGTGATCCCGCCCGCGGCGCGGTCCACGCCCGCGTAGTTCCTGAAGATGTAGTCGCCCAGCGCCACCTCGTAGGCGCGCCCCTCCCGCAGGGCGGGGAAGCGCACGTCGACGGCCCGGTCCTCGGCGTCGACCACGATCGTGTAGGGGGTCGTGGCGATCAGGTCGATGCGGTGGGCCTCCTTGCGGTTCTCCCCGTCGTTGTATTTGAGGAGGATCATCCGCCGCAGCTGCTCGGGCGTCATGCGCACGCGGGCGATGCGCGAAGAGAAGGGCTCCAGGTCGTAGAGGCGGGCCAGCCCCACGCCCCCGGCGGGGAGGGTGTCGATGCGCACGCCCCCGACGTGGTAGATGCCGATCTCGGCGCCGGTCGCGGCGGCGATGCGGTCGCAGATCCAGTTGCCGAGGCCCGTCTTGCCGGCCGCGGCGGCGAAGTCGCCCACGGGGCGGTTGAGCTCGGGGTTGTCGTAGCAGCGCGCCACCTCGGCGGCGAAGGCGCTGTCGGGGGCGTAGCCGTCGAGCGGCACGAGGCGGAAGTCGGCGCCGACGAGGCGGCGGCCCCGCAGGCGGAGGGTCGTAGCGCCCACCGCGGCGAGATTCTTGCCCGTCTGCGTGAGCAGCGTGCGCCCGATCGTCGTATCGCGCACTACATGGGTGTGGCCCCCGATGACCGCATCGTAGCGCTGCTCTCCGGAGGCGAGCAGCTCCAGGTCGCGGTCGTCGCCCATGTGAGAGAGCAGCAGCAGCACGTCGACCTCGCCGCGCAGCGCGTCGGCCGCGTCGCGGGCCGCCTGCTGCGGGTCGGGGAAGCGCAGCCCGACGAACGAGGCGGCGTTGCCGGCCGGGTGGCCCGGACCCTCGTAGTTGGTCACCACGCCCACCACGCCGATGCGCACCCCGTCCCGCTCCAGCACCGCGTGGGCGGGCAACTGCGGGAAGGTGCAGGTGTCGCTCCGCACGTTGGCGCACACCACCGGGAAGGCCGTCCCCTCGGCGATGCGGCGGCCGAGCGCCGCCTGCCCGCGGTCGAACTCGTGGTTGCCGAGCGTCGCGACGTCGTAGCCCAGGCGGTTCATCAGGTCGAGCACCGGCTGCCCGGGCTCCGGGGCCAGGTCGACGTAGGCGTTGCCCGTCCAGCGGTCGCCGGCGTCGACGAGCACCACGCGCCCGGCGCCCAGCGTATCGCGGCACTGCGCCACGGCCGAGGCCAGCTGCGGGAAGCGCCGGATTCTGGCATGAATATCGTTGGTCGAGAGCACGACCACCACCCGCTCCGAGCAGTGCGCGCGGACGATGCGGCCCACGGCGTAGCCCACCGCGAAGAGGATCAGCAGCACGCCCAGGAGAAACAGCGGTTTTTTCATCGTTTCGGATTTTATTTTAAACAGGCCAAATTTACGAAAAAAAACGATACGACGCGGAACTCTTGCGCACTGCGCCTGCGAAAAACCCGCAGGGGAGGGCTACCGGGACGCAGCCAGCGGGGCATGCGACGCAGGATGCGGGCCTCCGCCGGGGGTGGCTGCGTCCCGCACGGCTCATCGAGCCGCGACGCCCCCCCCCGCACCCGAACCCTAACATATTTTCACCCGCCGGGAGCGATTTTCCGACGGCAATTCGAAAAAATTTCTTATCTTTACCCAACCTTTATGAGCAAAAAAACGATGTCCGACACCATTCAGGTCGTATGCGAAAACCTCGGCCGAAGCATCGAGGTCGAGGGGGGCTCCACGCTCGCCCTCGTCGCCGACCGTCTCCCCGCGCCGCAGCACCCCTATCTGGCCGCCCTGGTCGACAACCGCATCCGCGAGCTCGACTTCAGGCTCTACCGGCCCGCCACGGTGCGCTTCATCGATATCACCTCTTTCGCCGGCATCCGCGTCTTGCAGCGCACCGCCTCGTTCATCCTCCAGAAGGCGTGCCGCGACCTGTGGCCCGAGCGCCGGCTGCGCATCCGCCACTCGATGGGGCAGAACGGCTTCTACTGCGAGGTCGAGGGGCTCGAGGCCACGGCCGAGGCCGCCGGGGCCATCGAGAGGCGCATGCGCGAGCTCGCGGCCGCCGACCTGCCCATCCGGCACACGCGCGAGCTCACGCAGCAGGTGCGCGCCCGCTTCGCCGCCGAGGGCTTCGACGACAAGGTGGCGCTGCTCGACACCCGCCCGCGCCTCTACAGCGACCTATGCACGCTCGACGGCCTGCCCGGCAGTTTCTACGGCGTCCTGGCCCCCTCGACGCGCTGCCTCGACCGCTTCGCCCTGACGCCCTACTACCGCGGCTTCCTGCTCTCGCTGCCGCTGCGCACGGCGCCCGAGCGGCTCCACGGCAACGTGCGGCAGGAGAAGATGTTCGACATCTTCCGCGAGTACCAGTCGTGGGTCGAGATCATGGGCGTGCCCACCGTGGGCGCGGTCAACGCCCGCGTGCTGGCGGGCGACGGGGGCAGTCTGGTCAAGCTGGCCGAGGCGTTCCACGAGCGCAAGTTCGCGCTGGTGGCCGACGCCGTGGCCGAGGCCAACCGCACGCGCGGCGTGCGCACGGTGCTCATCTCGGGTCCCTCGTCGAGCGGCAAGACCACCTCGGCCAAGCGGCTCTCGATCCAGCTGGCCGTGCTGGGACTCCAGCCCGTGATGATCTCGCTCGACGACTACTTCGTCGACCGCGAGAAGACCCCCCGCGACGAGCGGGGCGAATACGACTACGAGGCGCTCGAGGCCATCGACCTCGACCTGTTCAACGACCACCTCGCGCGCCTGATGCGCGGCCAGAGCGTCGACATCCCCCGCTACGACTTCCTCACCGGGCGCCGCACGTGGCACAACGCCCCGCTGACGCTCGACGAGCGGTCGATCCTCATCATCGAGGGCATCCACGGCCTCAACCCGCGGCTCACGCCCTCGATTCCCGACGAGCGGAAGTTCCGCATCTACGTCTCGTGCTTCACGTCGGTGGCCATGGACAACCTCTCGCGCATCGCCACCACCGACAACCGCCTGCTGCGCCGCCTGGTGCGCGACGCCCGCATGCGCGGGGCCGACGCGCTGGCCACCCTCTCGCGCTGGGAGTCGGTGCGCCGCGGCGAGGAGCGCCACATCTTCCCCTACCAGGAGAACGCCGACGTGATGCTCAACTCGTCGCTCTTCTACGAGATTTCGGTGCTGCGCCCCTTCGCCGAGAAGATCCTGCGCGAGGTGCCCGACACGGTACCCGAGTACGACGAGGCGCGGCGCATGCTCTGCTTCCTCGACAACTTCACCCCCATAGCGCCCGACGAGATCCCGCCCACGTCGATCCTGCGCGAGTTCATCGGCGGGAGCAGCTTCACCTACTGATGGGCTGCAAGACGCTCCTCCTGACCGCCTGCGCCGCCTCGGCCGCGCCCGCCGCGCCCGCCGCACCCGCCGCACCCGCCGCGCCCGAGCGGCCCAACATCCTGCTGTTTCTGGTCGACGACATGGGATGGCAGGACACGTCGGTCCCCTTCTGGGAGCGGCGCACGGCCTACAACGACACGTTCGAAACGCCCAACATGGAGCGGCTGGCCCGCATGGGCGTCACCTTCACGCAGGCCTACGCGTCGAGCATCAGCTCGCCGTCGCGGTGCAGCCTCATCACGGGGGCCAACGCCGCGCGCCACGGCGTGACCAACTGGACGCTGCGGCGCGACACACCGACCGACGCCCCGAGCGAGGTGCTGGAGCTGCCCGCGTGGAACTGCAACGGCGTGCAGCAGACAGGGGGCATCCCCCGCTCGTACGTCGGCACCTCGTTCGTCGACCTGCTGCGCGAGGCGGGCTACCACACCATCCACTGCGGCAAGGCCCACTTCGGCGCTCTGGACACCCCGGGCGAGGACCCGCACCACTGGGGCTTCGAGGTCAACATCGCAGGCCACGCGGCGGGCGGTCTGGCCAGCTACCTAGGCGAGCGCAACTACGGCAACCGCACCGACGGGCGGCCGCAGTCGCTCTTCGCCGTGCCGGGGCTGGAGAAGTACTGGGGTTCGACGACCTTCGTCACCGAAGCCCTCACGCAGGAGGCGATCCGCGCTCTGGACAAGGCCCGCCGCTACGCGCAGCCGTGGTTCCTCTACATGGCCCACTACGCCATCCACATACCCATCGACCGCGACGCCCGTTTCTTCGATAAATACAAAGAACGGGGGCTCTCGGACCGCGAGGCGGCCTACGCCGCCCTCATCGAAGGGATGGACAAGAGTCTGGGCGACCTGCTCGACTATCTGGAGCGCACGGGCGAGGCCGAGCGGACGATCGTGCTGTTCATGAGCGACAACGGCGGTCTGGCCGCGGCGCCCGAGTGGCGCGACGGCGCACCCCACACGCAGAACGCCCCGCTGCGCAGCGGCAAGGGATCGGCCTACGAGGGCGGCATCCGCGAGCCGATGATCGTGAGCTGGCCCGGAGTCGCGCAGGGCGGCACGCGCTGCGACAGCTACGTGGCCATCGAGGACTTCTACCCCACGATCCTCGAGATGGCGGGCGTCGGCCTGCCGCGCCGTGCGCAGCCGGTCGACGGAGTGAGCTTCGCCCCGCTGCTGCGCCGCACGGGCAACCCCTCGCGCGGCCGGGCGCTCTACTGGAACTGCCCCAACCTGTGGGACGCCGAGGGGCCGGGCATCGGCGCCACGTGCACCATCCGCGACGGGCGGTGGAAGATGATCTACTGGTACGCCACGGGCCGCCGCGAGCTCTACGACATCCCCGCCGACATCGGCGAGCGGCACGACCTCGCGGCCTCGGAGCCCGCCGTCGTGCGCCGGCTCTCGCGGAAGCTGGGACGCTACCTGCGCCGCGTGGGGGCCCGGCGCCCCTCATTCAAGGCCTCGGGGCTGCCCTGCCCGTGGCCCGACGAACCATTCACCGATTAAAAATCCGCAACCAAAGAATAAACCAACCCAAACGACATGTTCGACACATTTTCCTCGCGCCACATCGGCGTAACCGACGAAAAGGATCTGAAACAGATGCTCTCCACCATCGGCGTCGAGTCGGTCGACGCACTGATCGCCCAGGTCATCCCGCAGTCGATCCGGCTGAAGAAGCCCCTCGCGCTCCCGGCCGAGGGGATGAGCGAGTACGAGTTCGCGGCCCACATCCGCGAGCTGGCCGACCGCAACCGCCCCCTGCGCTCGTTCATCGGCATGGGCTACTACCCCTGCGCCGTGCCGGCGGCCGTGGTGCGCAACGTCTTCGAGAATCCCGCGTGGTACACCTCCTACACCCCCTACCAGGCCGAGATCTCGCAGGGCCGCCTCGAGGCGCTGCTCAACTTCCAGACGGCCGTGATCTCGCTCACGGGGATGCAGATCGGCAACTGCTCGCTGCTCGACGAGGCGACGGCCGCGGCCGAGGCGATGCTGATGATGTTCGCGCTGCGCTCGCGCGAGGCCGTCAAGGAGGGGCGCTGCCAGCTCTTCGTCGACCGCAACATCTTCCCCCAGACGCTCGACGTGCTGCTCACACGCAGCGAGCCCTTCGGCATCGAGCTCATCGTCGACGACTACGACGACTACGAGTTCACGGGCCGGGAGTTCGGCGCCGTGGTGCAGTACCCGGCCGCCGACGGCTCGGTGCGCGACTACGCAGCCTTCGCGGCCGCGGCCCACGAGCGCGGCGTGCTGGTGACGGCCGTCGCCGACCTGCTCGCGCTCGCGCTGCTCAAGGCTCCGGGCGAGTGGGGCGCCGACATCGCCGTGGGCTCGGCCCAGCGCCTGGGCACACCGATGGGCTTCGGCGGCCCGAGCGCCGGCTACATGGCCACGCGCGAGGCCTACAAGCGCAACATGCCGGGCCGCATCATCGGCGTCTCGGTCGACCGCCTGGGCCGCCGCGCGCTGCGCATGGCGCTCCAGATGCGCGAGCAGCACATCAAGCGCGAACGCGCCACCTCGAACATCTGCACCGCCTCGGCGCTGATGGCCTCGATGGCGGGCTTCTACTGCGTCTACAACGGCCCCGAGGGGCTGCGGCGCGCCGCCGAGACGGCCCACGGGGCCGCCGCGCGCGTGGCTGCGGCGCTCGAGGCGATGGACTACGCGCTCGCCTCGCGCAGCTTCTTCGACACGCTCGAGGTCGAGGCCGAGGCGGCCGTCGTGCAGTCGCTGGCCCTCGAGAGCGGCTTCAACTTCCACTACCCCTCCGAGGGGCGCGTGCGCCTCTCGTTCGACGAGGTGACCACCGACCAGGAGGTCGAGGCCGTCGTCCGCATCTTCGCCGCGGCCAAGGGACGCAAGGTCAAGGCCGCCAAGGCCGTCGAGGCGATCCCCGCCGAGCTGCGCCGCACGAGCGCCTACCTCGCCGAGCCGGTCTTCAACAGCTACCGCTCCGAGAGCGCCCTGATGCGCTACGTCAAGCAGCTCGAACTGCGCGACATCTCGCTGGCCAACTCGATGATCTCGCTCGGCTCGTGCACCATGAAGCTCAACGCCGCGGCGATCATGCAGCCGCTCTCGCTGGCCGGCTTCCAGAACGTGCACCCCTTCGCCCCCGAAGACCAGACGGAGGGCTACCGCGCGCTGATCGCCGAGCTGGAGCGCGACCTTGCGACGATCACCGGCCTTGCGGCCTGCTCGCTCCAGCCCAACTCGGGCGCCGCGGGCGAGTATGCGGGCCTGATGGTCATCCGCGCCTACCACCAGAGCCGCGGCCAGGGCTACCGCAACGTGGTGCTGATCCCCGCCTCGGCCCACGGCACCAACCCCGCGTCGGCGGCCATGGCCGGCATGAAGATCGTCACGGTGGCGTGCGACGAGCGCGGCAACATCGACGTCGACGACCTGCGCCGCAAGGCCGACGAGCACGCCTCGGAGCTCTGCGGCCTGATGGTGACCTACCCCTCGACGCACGGCGTCTTCGAGAGCCGCATCCGCGAGATCGTCGACGCGGTGCACGACGCCGGCGGCCAGGTCTACATGGACGGCGCCAACATGAACGCCCAGGTGGGGCTCACCAACCCGGGCTACATCGGCGCCGACGTCTGCCACCTCAACCTGCACAAGACCTTCGCCATGCCCCACGGCGGCGGCGGTCCGGGCGTGGGTCCGATCTGCGTGGCCGAGCACCTGCGGCCCTTCCTGCCGTCGCACCCGGTCGTGGCCACGGGCGGCGACGAGGGAATCACGGCCGTGGCGTCGGCCCCGTGGGGCTCGGCCATGCTGCTGCCGATCACCTACGGCTACATCAAGATGCTGGGCGGCGACGGACTGCGCCGCGCCACCGAGATGGCCATCGTCAACGCCAACTACATGTCGGCGGCCCTGGCGTCGGAGTACCGCACCTACTACTCGGGCGAGACGGGCCGCGTGGGCCACGAGATGATCCTCGACCTGACGCACTTCAAGCGCGACTACGACATCGACTGCGGCGACATCGCCCACCGGCTGATGGACTACGGCTTCCACGCCCCCACGCTCTCGTTCCCCGTGCACGAGACGCTGATGGTCGAGCCCACCGAGTCGGAGCCCAAGGCCGAGATGGACCGCTTCATCGCGGCGCTGGTGCAGATCAAGCGCGAGTGCGAGGCGGCGGCCGCCGCGGGTGAGAAGGACAACCCGGTGCGCAACGCCCCCCACACGGCCGAGGAGCTGGCCGGCGAGTGGGCGCACCCCTACACGCGCATGGAGGCCGCCTTCCCGCTCGAGTGGGTCCGCACGGCCAAGTTCTTCCCCTACGTGTCGAAGATCGACAACGGCTACGGCGACCGCAACCTCTGCTGCGTAAACTGCGAGTAGCGGCACGGACGCACTTTTCCGGGCGGAGCGGCAATTTTGCGATTGCCGCTTCGTTCTTTTGCAAAATTGGCTTATCTTTGTCCGATCGCCGCCCTGCGAGGGCGGCACGACAAGGATAGTTACGTAAACAAGACTGATATGAAAGCAGAACAGAACAAAATGGTCGGCGTGGACTACAAGCTCACCGTCGACGGACAGATCGCGGACCAGTCGCGTCCCGGGCAGCCGCTGGAGTTCATCTTCGGCACCGGCATGCTGCTCCCCAAGTTCGAGGAGGCGATCCTTGGCAAGGAGCCCGGCGACAAGGTGGCCTTCACGCTCGAGCCGAAGGACGGCTACGGCGAGGTGGTGGCCGAGGCCGTGGTCGAGCTCCCCAAGACGATCTTCATGGTCGACGGCAAGCTGGCCGAGGATATCCTCTTCGTCGGCTCGCAGGTGCCGATGAGCGACCAGCAGGGCAACCGCATGATGGGCGTCGTCAAGGAGGTCGGCGACCAGACCGTGAAGATGGACTTCAACCACCCGATGGCGGGCAAGACGCTCAACTTCGAAGTGGAGGTCGTCTCGGTGCGCGACGTGACGCCCGAGGATCTGCAGGGCCACTGCTCGTGCGGGTCGTGCGGCGACCACGGGTGCGACGAGGGCGGATGCGACGACGGCTGCGGTTGCGGCTGCGGCGATCACGACCACGGGCACTGCGACTGCCACTAACCGACGAAGGGGCCCCGAGGGGCTCCTTTTTCGTTAGGGGGGGGTCTCGGCTCGCAGAGCCGGGCGGGCCGCAGCCGCCCCCGGGCGGAGGGCTGCTCGTCTCGCCCGAAGGCTCGCCCGCCCCTCCACTTAAAACTTCTCACTTTTTAGTTTTTACTTCCCGCAGTGTTCACCCTCCGCCAATACCTCCTCACGCTCTGGCAGCCCCACGGCCTCATGCGCACGCTCGACACGCTGGAGCCGCTGCGCGACCGGACGGGGCGGCCGCTCTTCGCCGCGGGCAACAGCGCCGCCGTCTTCCGCGTGAAGTACCGGGGCCGCGACTGCGCCCTGCGCTGCTGGTTCCGACCCCGATCGACCGAGCGGCTGCGGGCGCTCTACGGCGACCGGCTGCGCGAGCGCGAGCTCTTCGTCTACCACACGGCGGAGCGGGGCGAGTGGGTCGACGCGGCGCTCTGCGACTGGATCGAAGGGCCCACGCTCCACCGTGCGGCGTGCGACGCGGCCCGGCAGCGCGACACCGAGCGGCTGCACGGGCTCTCGCGCGCCTTCGACGCGTGGGCGGCCCGCGCCGTGGCCGACGAGGAGGCGTGGGGCGACCTGAAGCCCGAGAATCTGATCGTCGACGGCAGCGGCGCCATCCGCCCCATCGACTTCGACGCCCGCTTCCTGCCCGCCTTCGCCGGCGAGCGGAGCCCCGAGCTGGGCACGGCGGCCTACCAGCACCCCGCGCGCACGATCGACGACTTCGGACCCGAGCTCGACGACTACCCCGCGGCCGCGATCTCGACGGCGCTGGCGGCCCTCGCCCTCGACCCCTCGCTCATCGACCGCTACGCAGCGAGCGACGGGCTGCTGCTCACCCCCGCGCTGGGCACGGCCGACCCCGCGAGGCGCGAGGCGCTCGCCCTCTTCGAGCGGCTGGGCGACGCCGCCCACTACCGCATCGCCCGCCTGCTGGCCTCGCCCGGGCTGCGGCTGCCCGACCTCCCCACATTGCTGCGCTGCGCCGTCGCACCGCCCGCCCCTGCGGACGAGGCCCCCGAGCTCTTCGCCCGGGACGGGCTGTGGGGCTACCGCCGCGGGGCCGAGACCGCCATCGACCCCCTCTACGACTGCGCCTTCGACTTCACCGAAGGGCTCGCGGCCGTGCGGCTCGGCGCCGCGTGGCACTACATCGACACGGCCGGGCGCACGCGCCTCCACTGCCCCGGGTGCGAGGCCGTGAAGCCCTTCCGCGGAGGCCGCGCCGAGGTGCGCCGCGACGGCCGCTGCCTCGCGATCGACCGCGAGGGAAACATTTCGGAATAAATCCTTATATTTGCATCTGATAACAGCACCCATGTACGCACGCAGCATCACCCGCACCCACCGCACGGCCTTCGTCGTCGCCATCGACGGCTCGGGCTCGATGGCCGAGCCCATCCGCTTCCGCGGCCGGAGCGCGACCAAGGCCGAGGCGGTAGCCGAGGTGGCCGACGAGCTGCTGTTCGAGCTCATCGAGCGTGCGCGGCGCGACGACGGCGTGCGCGACTACTACGACATCGCCCTCATCGGCTACGGGGGCGACGACCGGGTCGAGAGCCTGCTCCCCGACGGTGCCGAGACCCTCACCGTGACGGAGCTGGCCGCCCGCCGGCCCGTGCTGCGCACGCGGAGCGAGGAGCTGCGCCTGCCCGACGGTCGCATCGCCCTGCGCGAGACGACCTTCCCGCAGTGGGTGGCGCCGCACGCCGCCGGGCAGACCCCCATGTGCGAGGCGCTGCGCCGCTGCCGCGATCTGGCGGATGCGTGGTGCGCGCGGGCGGAGAACGCCGCCAGCTTCCCGCCCGTGGTCTTCAACATCACCGACGGCGAGGCCACCGACTGCGACGACGAGGAGCTGCGCGCCGTGGCGGCGCAGATACGCTCGCTGGGCACCGCCGACGGCAACGTGCTGCTGATAAACATCCACCTGGCTGCCGACGACGAGGGGCACACGCTCTTCTTTCCCGGTGCCGACGAGCGGCCGGGCCCCAACCGCTACGCACAGCTGCTCTACGACTGCTCGAGCCAGATGCCCGCGCCGTTCGACGAGGCGATCCGCCGCGAGAAGGGTCCGGGGGCGCTGCCGCCCTTCCGCGGCATGAGCTTCAACGCCTCGGCCACGCAGCTGCTTACCATGCTCAACATCGGATCGATCAGCATCAAAACCGAATAGGATGACCGCCACCATCGCCTGCTTCCTCCGCGCGCTCCAGACGCCCCGCGACTCGCTGCGCACGCTCTTCGAGGCCACGGCCGCGACCGACCCTTACGGCATGCCCCGCGTCGTGCGCACGACGCGCTTCGCCGAGGCCGAGATCGCCTGGCGGGGCGCCCGGTGGCTCCTCTCGCTGCCCTTGTCGGCCGCGGCGATGAGCCGCATCGAGCGCACGGTCCCCGCCCTGGAGCGTCTCAACGCCTCGTGGCTGGCCCCCTGCCGCATCCTGCGCGACGAGCTGCTCTGGCGCGACGACGCCGGCACGGAGCGGAGCGGCGATCTGCTGCTCGAGCGCCTGCCCGCCGGCACGGATTTCGCCGAGGCGCTGCTGCGCGAGCGTGCGGAGCGGCTGCATGCGGCCCTCGACCGCCTCGAACGGGAGCTGGCCGAGGCGGGCTTCGCCCACAACAACCTCAAGGCGCAGAACCTGCGCTGGACGGGCGAGCGGTTCGTCCCGCTGCGCTGCCGCGACGCCTCGCTCGGGGCTGTCGCCAGCGGCGACCGGGCCGCCTTCGAGGCGCTGCGCCGCTGCGTCAACGCGGCGGCGCACCCCGCCTGCGAGGTGCACGACGCCGCAGCCCCCTACGAGGCCGCGCCGCTGCCGGGCCACCGCTGGGTGAGCCGCACCTTCGAGGGTCTGGTCTGCGTCGAGGACGAGACGGGCTACGGCTATGTCGACACGCAGAACCGCCCCGTGATCCCGGCCCGCTTCCGCTGGGCGGGCGACTTCCGCGAGGGGCGCGCCGAGGTGGAGACCGACGAGGGCATGGGGCTCATCGACCGCCGGGGCGACTATGTCATCGAACCGCGCTACGAGATCGTCGACTACGACCCCGCGGCGAGCGTGGTGCGCGTGCGGCGCCGCGGCAAGTGGGCGCTGTTCGACTACCTCGGGCAGCGGCTCACCCCTTTCGAATAGAAGACAACGACAAACGAACATAAAAAAGAAAGACCATGGAAAAAGCGAAAGTCCTCATCATCGGCAGCGGCCCCGCAGGGTTCACCGCCGCCATCTACGCCTCGCGCGCCAACCTGCAACCCGTCCTCTACGAGGGGATCGAGCCGGGGGGCCAGCTCACGACCACCACCGAGGTGGAGAACTTCCCGGGCTACCCCGAGGGTGTCGACGGCAACCAGCTGATGGCCGACCTGCGCAAGCAGGCCGCCCGCTTCGGCGCCGACATCCGCGCGGGCATCGCCACGCGCGTGGACCTCTCGCAGCGCCCCTTCCGCGTCGTCGTCGACGGCAGCACGGAGATCGAGGCCGAGAGCCTGATCATCGCCACGGGCGCCTCGGCCAAGTACCTGGGCCTGCCCTCCGAAACGAAGTTCCGCGGCCAGGGCGTGAGCGCCTGCGCCACCTGCGACGGCTTCTTCTACCGCCGCAAGGACGTGGCCGTCGTGGGCGGCGGCGACACGGCGTGCGAGGAGGCCACCTACCTCGCCTCGCTCTGCCGCAAGGTCTATCTCGTCGTGCGCAAGCCCTTCCTGCGCGCCTCGAAGGCGATGCAGGAGCGCGTCTTCGCGACGGAGAACATCGAAGTGCTCTTCGAGCACAACACCGCCGAGGTGCTGGGCGACGACGCGGCGGGCGTCACGGGCGCACGCCTGCGCAAGAGCGACGGCACGGAGCGGGAGATCGAGATCTCGGGCTTCTTCCTCGCCATCGGGCACCACCCCAACACAGAGCTCTTCGCCGGACAGTTGGAGCTCGACGACGAGGGGTATATCCGCGTCGAGCCGGGCACGTCGCGCACCTCGGTCGAGGGCGTCTTCGCCGCGGGCGACGTGAAGGATCCCCGCTACCGCCAGGCCATCACCGCCGCCGGCTCGGGCTGCATGGCAGCCCTCGACTGCGAGCGGTTCCTGCTCCATTAGCGGCGCGGAGGCGGGCCGGGCCGGTCTTCGGAGCGCCCGAGGACCGGCCGCCCGCAGTCCTGCATTTTCAATTTTCAACTTTCAATTTTCAACTTGAGCTTCAAAGTCACCATCCTCGGCTCGGCCTCGGCCAAACCCACCGCCACGCGCCACCCCTCGGCGCAGGCGGTCGACATCCACGAGCAGTACTTTCTGGTGGATGCGGGCGAGGGCGTGCAGCAGCAGCTGGTGCGCTGCGGCATCAACCCGCTGAAGCTGCGCGCGGTGTTCGTCTCGCACCTCCACGGCGACCACGTCTACGGGCTCTTCCCGCTCCTCTCGTCGCTGGGGCTCTACGGGCGCCGGACGCCGCTGCCGGTCTTCGCGCCGGAGCCCTTCGGCGAGATCCTCGCCAGCCACCTGCGCTACTTCGACAGCGAGCTGCCCTACACGGTCGAGTGGCACCCCACCGACACCACGCGCCACGCCCTGCTGTGGGAGAACCGCACCGTCGAGGTGTGGAGCATCCCGCTGCGCCACCGCGTGCCGTGCGCAGGCTTCCTCTTCCGCGAGAAGGAGCCGCCGCTGAACGTCGACAAGGCGGCCATCGCCCGCTACGGCCTCTCGATCGCCCAGATCACGGCGGCCAAGCGGGGCGAGGGGGTGCAGCTCGACACGGGCGAGACGATCCCTGCCGGGCAGCTCACCTACCGTCCCTACGCGCCGCGCTCCTACGCCTACCTTTCGGACACCAACTTCTCGGCCCGGGCCGCGGGGCTCTGCGCGGGCGTCGACCTGATGTACCACGAGGCGACCTACGCCGCCGCCGAGCGGAAGATCGCCCGCGAGCGGGGCCACGCGACCTCGGCCGAGGCGGCGCGCGCGGCCGTGCTGGCCGGAGCCCGGCGGCTGGTCATCGGCCACTACTCGTCGCGCTACAAGGACGAGATGCAGCTGGTCGAGGAGGCCCGCGCGCTCTTCGCCGAAACCTATCCCGCCACCGAAGGCACCACGTTCACCATCGAAAAACAACGATGACCAAAGCAGAAATACAACTCGTCCGCGCACTGGCCGACAAGCGCGGCCGCACCGAGCAGGGGCTCTTCGTCGCCGAGGGGGAGAAGCTCGTCGGCGAGCTGCGCACCTCGCACCTTCGCGTGCGGAAGATCTTCGCCCTCGAAGGGCTCTTCGAAGGAGAGGAGGTCGAGTGCGTCACGGCGCGCGACATGGAGCGGCTGTCACTGCTCAAAACCCGCTCCAACTCGCTGGCGATCGTCGAGATACCGCACTACCGCCTCGATGCGGCGGCGCTCTCCGGGCGGCTCACGCTGGCGCTCGACGACATCCAGAACCCCGGCAACCTCGGCACGATCATCCGCCTGGCCGACTGGTTCGGCATCGGCGACATCGTCTGCTCCGAGGCGACGGCCGACTGCTTCAACCCCAAAGTCGTGCAGGCGACCATGGGGGCCATCCTCCGCGTGCGCATACACTATACGGACCTGGCCGCGCTGCTCGCCCAGGCGCCCGCACTGCGGCTGCCCGTCTACGGCACCTTCCTCGAGGGGGAGAACCTCTACGGCGCGGAGCTCTCCCCGGCCGGAATCGTCGTCATGGGCAACGAGGGGCGCGGCGTCGGGGCCGACGTGGCCCGCACCGTCACCCGCAAGCTCTTCATCCCGCCCTGGCCCGCCGACCGCCGCGGCTCCGAATCGCTCAACGTGGCGATGGCCACCGGCATCGTCTGCGCCGAGTTCCGGCGGCGGTGCGGCAAGGCCGGAGGCGTCGGCAATTCATAATGCACGATTCACAATCGGGAGAGTTGCGGCTTTAGCCGCGCAGCCCGCAGCCACCCGGCGCGGAGGGCTGCTCGTCTCGCCCGAAGGCTCGCCGGCCCCTCCGCTGGCTGCGGACCGAAAAGGAGTTGAAAATGGAAAATTGAAAGTGGAAAATGAAAAGTGGCCGCCGGACCATTATTCGTTGCACCACAGCTCCTCTTTCCACCTATTACTTCTCACTTTTTACTTTTGACTTGCCCGACCTTTAGTCGGGCGCCCGCAACCGCCCTTCATTCACAATTTCCCGCTTCCGGCTCTCCATTTTCGGCCTGCCGCCCCGCCCCGGGCCCCTACTTTTTACTTTTTACTTTTTAACTTTCACTTATTTATCCTATATTTGCCCGTTGAAACAAAGCATAGTATGTCCCAAACCACATATCGCATAGGCATCACGCAGGGCGACCCCAACGGCATCGGCTGGGAGGTGATCCTCAAGGCCCTCTCCGACGCCCGCATGACGGAGCTCTGCACGCCGGTCGTCTACGGCTCGCCCGCGGCGGCGGAGTACTACCGGCAGACGATCGCCGAGCTGGAGCCCATCGCCTTCCACACGGTCGTCTCGGCCCACGAGGCGCGCGCGGGCAAGGTCAACCTTGTCGCCTGCGGGCAGACCGGGCGCATCGAGCCCGGGCAGGCCACGGCCGAGGCGGGCCGCGCGGCCGTCGAGGCGCTGCAGGCGGCCATGCACGACCTGAAGGAGGGGCGGCTGGACGCCCTGGTGACGGCTCCGATCGACAAGGAGACGGTGCAGAGCGACGCCTTCCGCTTCACGGGCCACACCGAGTGGCTGGGCGCCGAGCTCGGGGGCGAGCCGATGATGATCCTGGCGAGCGACCGCCTGCGCGTGGGTCTGGTGACCAAGCACATCCCCGTGTCGGAGATCGCCCGCAGCATCACGCGAGAGAAGATCGTCGCCGACCTGCACGCCCTGCGCCGCACGCTCCGCGAGGACTTCGGCGTGGTCGAGCCGCGCATCGCCGTGCTGGCGCTCAACCCCCACGCCGGCGACGGCGGCCTGCTCGGCCACGAGGAGGAGGAGGTGATCCGCCCGGCGATCGTCGAGGCCTACCGTGCCGGCGTGCTCGCCTTCGGGCCCTTCGCCGCCGACGGACTCTTCGCCGGGGGCGGCTACGCGAAGTACGACGGCATCCTGGCCATGTACCACGACCAGGGGCTGGCCCCCTTCAAGACCCTCTCGCCCGACGGGGTGAACTTCACGGCGGGGCTGCGTGCCGTGCGCACGTCGCCCGACCACGGGGTGGCCTTCGACATCGCGGGCAAGGACCGCGCCGACGCCCAGTCGATGCGCAACGCCATCTACGCCGCCATCGACCTCACGCGGCGGCGCCGCGCCTGGGCCGAGTGGTCGGCCTCGCCGCTGCCCAAGGCCGAGCGCGAGAAGAGCCGCCGCGACGCCACCCTGCGCGAGACGCCGCAGCACGAATAGAGAAAAACCCCGCGGGGGCCCGGCGTATTCCGTCTCGTAATTGTGGAAGCGCCGACGCTCACGCAAAACCTAATAACCGAAACAATGATTAAAATCACCTTCCCCGACGGTTCGGTAAGGGAGTTCGACAAGGGAACTACCCCCTACCAGATCGCAGAGAGCATCAGCCCTCGTTTAGCTGCCGACTCTCTCGCGGCCGCGGTCAACGGCGCCGTGCAGGACATGACGCGCCCGATCGAGCAGGACGCCTCGATCAAATTCTACAAGTGGGACGACGCCGAGGGCAAGCACGCCTTCTGGCACACCTCGTCGCACCTGCTGGCCGAAGCGCTCGAAGCGCTCTACCCGGGCATCAAGTTCGGCATCGGCCCCGCCATCGAGAACGGCTTCTACTACGATGTCGATTCGCCGACGCCGATCACCGAGGCCGACCTGGCGACCATCGAAAAGAAGATGCAGGAGCTCTCGCGCAACAAGGAGCAGCTCGTCCGCCGCGAGGTGGCGAAAGCCGAGGCGCTGGAGACCTTCACCGCCAAGGGCGACCAGTACAAGGTGGAGCTGATCTCCGACCTGGAGGACGGCACCATCTCGTTCTACACCAACGGCTCGTTCACGGACCTCTGCCGCGGTCCCCACATCCCCAACACGGGGTATATCAAGGCCATCAAGCTCACGTCGGTGGCCGGCGCCTACTGGCGCGGCAACGAGAAGAATAAGATGCTCACACGCATCTACGGCATCTCGTTCCCCAAAAAGTCGATGCTCGACGAGTATGTCCAGATGATGGAGGAGGCCAAGAAGCGCGACCACCGCAAGCTGGGCAAGGACCTCGAGCTGTTCACCTTCTCGCAGCGCGTGGGCCAGGGTCTGCCGCTGTGGCTCCCGAAGGGCGCCGCGCTGCGCGACCGCCTGGAGCAGTTCCTGCGCGGCGTGCAGAAGGAGTACGGCTACCAGCAGGTCATCACCCCCCACATCGGCAACAAGGAGCTCTACGTCACCTCGGGCCACTACGCCAAGTACGGCAAGGACTCGTTCCAGCCCATCCACACCCCCATCGAGGGCGAGGAGTACCTGCTCAAGCCGATGAACTGCCCCCACCACTGCGAGATCTACCGCTCGAAGCCCCGCTCCTACAAGGAGTTGCCGGTGCGTCTGGCCGAGTTCGGCACCGTATACCGCTACGAGCAGTCGGGCGAGCTGCACGGTCTGACGCGCGTCAGAGGCTTCACGCAGGACGACGCCCACCTGTTCGTGCGCCCCGACCAGCTGCTGGAGGAGTTCGAGCGCGTGATCGACATCGTGCTCTACATCTTCAAGACGCTCAAGTTCGACAACTACACGGCGCAGGTCTCGCTGCGCGACCCCGACAACCGCGAGAAGTACATCGGCTCGGACGAGAACTGGGAGAAGGCCGAGTCGGCGATCATCCGGGCCGCGGCGGAGAAGGGGCTCAACACCGTCGTGGAGTACGGCGAGGCTGCCTTCTACGGCCCGAAGCTCGACTTCATGGTCAAGGACGCCATCGGCCGCAAGTGGCAGCTCGGCACGATCCAGGTCGACTACAACCTCCCGGAGCGCTTCGACCTCACGTACAAGGGCGCCGACGACCGCCTCCACCGCCCGATCATGATCCACCGTGCGCCGTTCGGCTCGATGGAGCGATTCGTGGCAGTATTGTTGGAGCATACGGGCGGCAAGTTCCCGCTGTGGCTCTCGCCCGACCAGGTGGTCGTGCTGCCCATCTCGGAGAAGTTCAACGACTACGCCCACGAGGTGGCGGAGCTGCTCAACCGCTCGGACATCCGCGCGCAGGTCGACGACCGCAACGAGAAGATCGGCCGCAAGATCCGCGACAACGAGCTCAAGCGCATCCCCTACCTGCTGATCGTGGGCGAGAAGGAGCAGGCCGAGCGCCTGGTGTCGGTCCGCGCGCAGGGCGAGGGCGACAAGGGCCAGATGACGCTCGACGCCTTCCGCGACATGCTCTCGGGACTGGTGCGCGACGAGATCGAGGCCAACAAGATGAACAAATAACAGACAATTAACAATTTAATACGTACAACTATCGCTGCACCGAAACCATTCCCGCCGCGGCCGTTCAACCCCGGGAATAACAGACCCAAGCCGGCAGGAGCGCCCAACCGCTTCGGACGTCGGCTGCCCGAGAAGGAGAATCCCCATCGGACCAACCGCGAAATCACGGCACCCGAGGTGCGCGTGGTGGGCGACAACATCGAGCAACCGCAGGTGATGTCGCTCCGCGACGCGCTGCGCCTAGCCGACGAGATGGAGCTCGACCTGATCGAGATCTCGCCCAAGGCCGAACCGCCCGTATGCCGCATCGCCGACTACCAGAAGTTCCTCTACCAGCAGAAGAAGAAGGCCAAGGAGCTGAAGGCCAACCAGACGAAGATCGTCGTGAAGGAGATCCGCTTCGGACCCCAGACCGACGACCACGACTACAACTTCAAGCTCAAGCACGCCACCAACTTCCTCAAGGAGGGGGCCAAGGTCAAGGCCTACGTCTTCTTCCGCGGCCGCTCGATCGTCTTCAAGGAGCAGGGCGAGATCCTGCTGCTGCGCTTCGCCAACGACCTGGAGGAGGTCGCCAAGGTGGAGATGATGCCCAAGCTCGACGGCAAGAAGATGAATATGATGCTCGCGCCGAAGGTCAAGAAGTAGACCCCGGCCCACCGATCGCCGAAGGGCGTGTGTCGAAATGCTGATTTCGGCACACGCCTTTCATGCTTTGTGACCGAGGGGGCAGACGGGGAGGGGCACGGGATGCGTCAACGATACGGCGGGCGGCGGCAGAGTGCCGCGAAGAGCCGCGGGAAACGGCGGGCGGCGGCAGGAAGCGGCGGTGGTTGCGGAGCGCTACGCCTCCTCCCCCCGCAGATAGCGGATGACGGGCGCCATGGCGATCCCGATGTCTACCGTGCGCTCGGCGAAGGCCCGGATACGGGCGATCACCTCCCGGCGGGGCGTCGCTCCGTAGATCGAGTCGTGGAAGGCGAGCACGGCGCCGATGTCGACCGACTGCGCCCCGGACGGGAGTCGGAGGTTGTAGGGGTAGTCCGTGCCGACGAATACGTCGGTCATGCCCGTGGCCATCGTCGGCAGCCCCTTGGCCAGGTATTCGCGGCTCTTGAGCGTCGAGTGGACATGCACGTCCTTGTCCTGCGTGGCCAGCGAGACGAGTCCCAGGTGGCAGCGGTCGTAGATGGCGTCGAGTTCGGCGCCGGTGCGGTAGCCGTGGAGAAGGACATGATCGGCCACGCCGTAGCGGTCGACCGCCGCCGCGAGCTCACCCGCGAGGGGTCCGTCGGCCACCAGGTGGAGCACCACGCGGCGCGCGCCGCCCTGCGCATAGTAGTCGGCCATGCCGCGCAGAAAGCGGTCGTAGCCATGCCAGCGGGTGACGCGGGCCACCGCCGCGATGTGCACGGCCCCGTCCTCGGGCGCCGGATCGATCGGCCGTATCGTGCGCAGGTCGATGCCGTTGACCATGCGGATGGTGGGCACCCCGAAGATGGTCTCGTCGTCGCTCACCGTCACGATGCGGTCGACATAGCGGCGCAGCTGCGGCATCCACACCGCCTCCTTCCACCAGAGCGGATAGTCGAACCAGCGGGTCGTGAGCTCCTTGCGGAAGGGGTAGGTCGGAATCTCGAAGAGGATTTTGGCCTGCGGGTTGCGCCGCCGGATCTCGCGGATGGTCCGCAGGCGGGCGAACGAGAAGTAGACCCGCCGGATGTAGAAGAAGTCGGCGCCGTCGAACTCCTCGCGGTAGCGCTCCAACACGCCGTGGCGGTAACCTGCCAGCGGCAGGCGCGCCCAGATGGCTTTCCAAAGGCGACCGGCGGTACACTCCTTCCCGTAGAGCTGGCGGCAGGTCAGCCCCGCGTCGTTGAGCGCGCGTATCTGCGCCGTCACCTTGCGGTCGACGCCCGAGGGGGCTGCGACCGTCGCGACGTCGGCCGTGCCGTATAGGTATACTCCTTTCATATCGAATGTTCGCACTGCAAAAATAGGCTCCGACGGCCAGACGAGGAAATTTCGCGCGCGAAAAATGCGTTTTTCCGCCGCTTTTCGTTAAATTTGTCGGCAATGAACACCCCCATCGATATCTTCCGCATCGCATCCGAGGCCGATTTCGAGGCGGCGGCGCTGGAGACTTTCCGCCGCCAGGCCGCGACGTGCCCGCCCTACCGCGAGTACCTCGGCCTCGTAGGCATCCGCCCCGAGCGGGTGCGCCGCGCGGCGGAGATCCCCCACCTGCCCATCGGCCTCTTCAAGACGCACGAGGTCTACTGCGGCGACGCGGCGCCCGAGGCGGTCTTCACCTCGTCGGCCACCACGGGCATGACGCAGGCGCGCCACCCCATGCGCTCGCTCGCGCTCTACGAGCAGGCGTTCCGCGCCTCGTTCGCCGCCTTCTACGGCACGCCGGCGCGCTGGAGCCTCTACGCGCTGCTGCCCAACTACCTGAGGCGCAAAGGGTCGTCGCTGGTCTACATGGCCGACCGTCTGATCGCCGACTGCGGCTCGGGGGGCTTCTATCTGGACGACCACGAGGCCCTGCTGCGCGACATGGCCGCCGACCCCAAGCCCAAGATCCTGCTGGGGGTGAGCTACGCGCTGTGGGATCTGGCGGAGCAGCACGCCCCCAGGCTGCGCGACACGATCGTCATGGAGACCGGAGGCATGAAGGGGCAGCGCGAGGAGCTCGCCAAGGAGGAGTTCCACCGCATCCTCTGCCGGGCCTTCGGCGTGGAGGCGATCCACTCCGAATACGGCATGGCCGAGCTCACGTCGCAGGCCTACTCGGCGGGCGGCAACCGCTTCCGCTGTCCGGCGTGGATGCGCGTGGCGGCGCGCGACGTCAACGACCCCTTCGACCGCCTCGGAGCCGGGCAGCGCGGCGGGCTGGACATTACGGACCTGGCCAACCGCTGGTCGTGCGCCTTCATCCAGACCGACGACGCGGGAAGGGTCTTCGCCGACGGCTCGTTCGAGATCGAGGGGCGCATCGACCGGGCCGACATCCGGGGGTGCAACCTGCTGGTGCAGTGACCCGCGGCGGCTCGAAGAGCCTCGCGGGCCGCAGCCTCCCCCGGCGGAGGCCCGCATCTCACGACGCGCGCCCCCGCAGGCCGCGTCCCGAAAACCGAACACGATGGATCAGAGAAACAACGACATAGACTTCGTCGTCTTCTGGGTCGACGGCTCCGACCCCGCCTGGCTCGCCGAGCGGCGGCAGTGGGCGGGCGCGCCCGACGGCGAGACGGAGGACGGCTCGGCGATCCGCAGCCGCGACTGGGGCACGCTGCGCCACTGGCTGCGCTCAGATCGGAAGAGCACACGTCTGAACTCCAGTCACATGTCAATCTCGTA
>ERZ777306.2628-NODE-2628-length-21984-cov-7.901774_pt1 | contig 21984 bp, 19 predicted proteins | sample MGYA00374966_ERZ777306 | MGnify/ENA primary metagenome ERZ777306 (study PRJEB29329, sample SAMN06343882) | mouse gut metagenome | isolation source: Mouse cecum | place: Austria: Vienna | collected 2014-11-15 ...
TCCGCCGCTTCGGGCTCTTCTGTCACAGGCTCTGCCGCCGGGGCTTCTTCCCTGATGACCGCCGGGGGCTCAGCCTCGGGAGGCGTCTCCGGAATGATTTCCGCCGCTTTGGGTTCTTCTGTCACAGGCTCCGCCGCCGGGACTTCTTCCCTGATGACCGCCGGGGTCTCGGGAGGCGTCTCCGGAATGATTTCCGCCGCTTCGGGCTCTTCTGTCACAGGCTCTGCCGCCGGGGCTTCTTCCCTGACGACCGCCGGGGCCTCGGTCTCAGGAGGCGTCTCCGGAATGATTTCCGCCGCTTTGAGTTCTTCTGTCCTGGTCTCCTCCATCACACCTTTCACGACGCTCTTTTGGGCAGTCTTGTCCTCGCGCACTGCCGCAGCCGCTTTCGAGGAAGTCTTTCTTTTGCTGATGGGTTTTACATCTTTCTTCTTTGACATCTGGCACCTCCGCAAACAAATCCTGATAATTATTATGGCCGTTATACGTTGGTTTGCGGGGAACTCCTGGAGGCAATGGGGATGATTTCTTTGCGCCCTTCACCTCGCAGCTCCCCTCTCAACCCAGTGGAACACAGTGGCCAAGGGATAAAGCGATTGGGAATGTTGTTATAGTATAACATAGACTGCTGCATTTGTCACCGGGTTTTGGCAGCCATATTTCCAACAATGGGAAAAAGACCCCTGGCCTAATTTTGCAATCGGGCCAGGGGCACTTGGTGTTTAGAGGCGCTTCCTCTCAATTTTCGGCGGGATGGTTCTCCCTTGTCCGGCAAGCGCATACAGCCGCTCCACCGTACCTTCCCGGGTATCCTATACTTGTAAGTCTAAAGATGTGCCTGAACTTAAGCAATCTCGCGATAACGGCCCTGGGTACGGTCATCGGTTTGGTCTTCGGCGCCATACCGGGACTCACGTATATGACCGGCATATTGCTGGTGCTGCCCATGACCTATGGCATGGATATCAGCAGCGCCATATCGATCCTGCCGGGCATTTACTGCGGCGGGATGACGGGAGGCTCCGTCTCCGCGATCCTGCTGGGCATCCCGGGGACGCCTTCCGCCGCCGTCCAGCTGTCCGCCATCACCCAGAAATTCAGCGCCGCTGCGCGGTGCGCGCTCATTTTTCTCGGGCTGTCCTGCATCTGCTCTCCGGTATACAGCTCCTGCCGGTGCTGATTGGCATGTTTGCCGTGCCGGAGATCATCAGCGGCATTGTGAGCAGCAAGCACGAGGCCGTTCCGCAGACCCGCAGCGCCAAGATCGCGCTGCCGGGGTTCTCCGACCCAAAGCGCTGCGCCAAGGCCATTTTGACCGGGTCCATCGTCGGCACGGTCATGGGCGCGATTCCACGCGCCGGCGCTCCGGATTCCCCGCCACGCCGCTGCTGCTTGGCGTCGCCGCAGATCCCGATGGATACACCATCGTCTGCAACAGCAACTCACAGTCCATCGCTCACTACAACGGAAACATGACGGAGAGCCGCGAGGACTTCGAGCAGGTCTGCCGCCTCACGCTGGAGGACAATGTCGTCGCGGTCGCCTCCAATTCCCCCTGGAAAACCTTTGAGGACCTGGCCGCTGTGGCCCTAGAATCCGCCTTGGGAACCTCCTTCCAGCACATTCCCCTTGGCGGCGGCGGCCAGATTGCCTCCACGCAGTCCGGCGAGGTGCATTTCGGCGTGGCCTCCTGCGCCAACTATGCCCCCTATGTCGAGTCCGGCGATGTACGCATTCTGGTGTCCCTGCGGTTTAAAGCCACCAGCAAATTGGAGTTCAAGCTTCACGGACGGGCGTCCCACGCCAGCCGGGCTCCGGAAAACGGGATCAGCGCCTGCGACGCAGTGATGCTGGGACGCCTGGGCATTGAGATGCTCCGAGAGCATGTCAAAGAAGACGTACGCATCCATGGAATCATAACAAACGGAGGCTCCAGCGCCAATACGGTTCCGGATTTCTCCAGTGCCGAATATGGTGTACGCGCCAACGACAGCGCCGTGTTGGAGGATGTGGTGGAACGGATATGCAACTGCTTCCGAGGCGCCGCTCTGACCACAGGCGCGTCGCTTGAGATCGTATCCAGAAAGACTCTGGGCTGTCCGGGGGCCCTCTTTTGCGATGCCTCCCGAATGATGCAGGGCACCCTTTGGGCGCTCGCAATCTCATAGGAGCAGTCCCCTTTATAGACGATGCTTTTGACAGATTGAAATTAGAACCTATATATGTTATGATACATACATCAGGGCCGAAGATCACACTCCTGCCAAACCTTCGGCAACCGGCAGAAGCGCGCCGGATACCCGGAAGCAGCGTGATCCGGCGTGCGGGAGGCGGCGAGGGAAGGGGATGCGTATGAAAGATGTAAGAGAAATGACCATGGAGGAAATCACGGCGGAGATGCGGAGCTACGACTGCCGGAAAGACAGGGGCTATGCGTTTATCAGCTACTCCCACCGGGACCGCGAACAGATTTACCCGCTGGTCCTCACCTGGATGCGGGCGGGGTACAACCTCTACATTGACCTGGATTTTGAGCGCCACGGCAGCGACAGCAACTGGGCCGACTTGATGCTGGACACCCTCTCCAGCCGCCTCTGCCGCCTGGCCATTTGCTTCAAAAGCGCCCACTACCGCTACAGCTACGCCGCCCTTTTGGAGCTTTTGACCATGCGGGGCGAAACCGTCACCAACCGGCACAGCGGCAAGCTCCTTCCGGTGGATTCCGTCGTCCTGGGAATGGTTCCGGATGACGACGAGATTCCGGAGAACTGTCAGGAACTCTATGCCGCCGCATTCCGCTCCATGCAGAGCGGAATGGGGGAGCGCTTTCTGGGCCAGAACCGGAAGGAAGCCGCCCTCCTGGGAGAGGGCCTGCACTTCTGGCTGGAGGAGAGCCGCACAAAGGCCGTCCTGCGGAAGGCTCCTCCGGCGGAAAAGATGGCAGGCTACCTGCAGGACGCCTACCGGGCGGGATATCAGGATTTCTTTCCTCAAATCGCTTTCCTGGTCAAAAACTGGTTCATCTCCCAGGACCTGAATGGAAACGACTATTCCCTGAACTCCAGCCTGCCCATCCGCCTCGCCCGGTTTGACGAGGTGCGGGTGGAACGGGTGCGGGAGAGCTTGCTCCCCGCCTTCCAGACCGTTGCCGCCCCTTCCGCAGGCGCCGGCGGCTTCGCCGGAAGCCAACCCCCGGCGCCAGCGTCCAAGCCCGCCGCTTCCGTGCCGGCTTCCCCTACGGGAATCTGTCACTGGAAGGACGACGGCTGGAAACCCATCGCTGCCGAGTTCGTTCGCCTGTCCTCCTTCCCGAAACAGACGGCGCCTTGCCAGGAAATCGCTGGCCGGCCCGCCGGGGACCCTGTGCCGGAAGCCTCAGACCCCTTTGACGTGTTCCGTGACTCCCAACAGGAGCGGGAACAAGAGCTTTTGGAAAAAGCCCCTTGGGCCGCCATGCGGGAAGCGGCACGGCAGCGCGCGGAAATGGAGCGGCGGGAGCAGCAAAGCCGCGCTCCCCGCCCGTTGCCCCACCTGGTCCGGGTCAGTACCGGAGAAATCATCCAGCTTCACGAGGGAACGTTCAAGCTGGGGCGGTCCATCACCTGTGACTACCAGATTGCCGGAAACAGCGCGGTGGGCCGCGTTCACGCGGTCTTGCTTGTCCGGGGCGGGCGCGCCTCCATCGTGGACCAGCATTCGAAAAATTATACGCTCTTAAACGGGCGGGCCATCCACCCTGATAAGGAATATCCCCTGACAGAGGGAGACGCCATCCGCATTTCCAGCGAGACCTTCCTCTTTCATGAATAATCCCGCCCCTTATAAGATGAAAAACAGGACTGATTTCAAGGAAATCAGTCCTGTTTTTTCGCGGCCAGCAAGCGTCTTTCCCTGCGTCACGGGCAGGGCTGGTAGCTCTTGGCAAAGATGTCCCGCTTGACGATATAGACGTCCGACGGGTTTTCCTCCCTTGCCACCAGCCAATCCCCCGGCTCGCCCAGGAGATAGGTCTCGCTCCAGGGTACGAACACCTTCGTGCGGCGGGTGATTTCCCGGGCGCGGACTCTGGGCCCCTCCTTCGGGACGCAGGTTCTGGCAAACTCCACAATGGATTTCTGCCGGGGCTGCCGGGAGTCCGCCGCCTGGACCGCCTGGTGAACGGTGGGGGCGTACTCTCCCTGGAAACAGTAGAGCTCGTCGCTGAGGTCGTTGTGGGAGAGGAAATAGTCCTCGTCGTTGACGTAGACCTCCGCCTCCACGCCGATGATGAAATAGGTGTCCTCCCGGATGACAAAGTGGGTGACTTCCTTCTCCAGTTCCAGCATCCGGAGGGTAACCTCCGTCCCGGCGGGATAGAGGTCCGTTCCCCGGACGTAGCCGATGGGAATGCGCCGCTTCCGGTAGGCCCTCTCGCCGGAGAGGTCCGGCACGCTGCCAGACCCGCTGTAAATGACATCCTCTTGCTCCTGGAAATACTCCCCCAGCCGGGCCATGAGGAGCTTTCGGACGCTGCCGCAGAGGGGCGCGTCTCCCAGCGGCCCGAAGCGCGCCTCACAGGCGGGAGCCAGCAGGGCCTCCTGCAAAAAGCCGCCGGACTTCCGGGGATGTCCGCCGCCGGAGCCCAGGCCCGCGCTGACATAGGCCGCCAGCTCGTCCGCCCGGGTTTCCCGCACGCAGCTTCGAACAGAGAGCTTCGCCCCGTTGTCCAGCATGCAAAAGGCGATGCAGGCGTTGACCACGTCCACTTCCATCAGCGTGTCGCTGATGACGCCCAGGAGGTTGGGGTCGCAGCGCTCCACCTCCGCCACCGCATAGCGGTAATCCGGGCAATAGTCGTAATTTCCAAAGGCTCTGCCGGCAATCCCCAGTTCCTCCAGGGACAGATTGCAGTTCTGGAGCTGGAAGAGGTCGTGCTTGTTGCAGTGAAATTCCAGGGCGTTTTGCAGGTCCTTGTCTTTGGGGTGGCGCAGCTCCTGGAACTTGCCGGTGTCCATGAACAAACCGTAATAGAGGGCGGTGGAGAGGGCCTCGTCCTCCTCCACCGGGAAGCCCTCCTCCACCAGCATATCCCAAACAATGGTGGAGCAGGAGCCGTGGTTGTCCCGGACCTCCGACAGGGGCGGCAGAGCCTCCTCCCGGGCCTTGTGGTGGTCAATGACCGCCACGGTCTGCCCGGCGAAGTTCTGCACGTTCCGCTCCCCGTATTGGCAGTCCGCCGTCAGCAGCAGCTCTGGCGGCCGCTCCAGGGTCTGGACGTGGCAGATGGGAATGCCCAGCCGCTCCACCATCAAAACCAGGCTGCTCTTTTGAATGGGCAGTTTCCCGCCGTAGATCAGCCGGGCCTGCTTGCCGTGGGAGGTGAAGTACCGCAAAAGCCCCCAACCGCTGGCAATGGCGTCGGCGTCCGGATTGTCGTGGCACTGAATGACGATTTCCTCAAATCGCAGCAACTCGTTCAGCTTCAAGTTACCCCTCCTCCGCAGGCCGGATCGTATAGCCCAGTTTCAGAATCTGCCGGACGGTCTCCAGGGCCGTGCGCCGGTCATATTCCCGCTCCTCCTCCGGCAGGTCCCCGTAGGGCACCAGGCAGGGCGTGGTCTTTTTTCGGTCGTCCCGGGCAGGGCCGTAAACCCAGCCCTCCTCCAGGCGGCCTCTGGCCCAGTTTTCATGCACGTTCTGTGCCAGCAGCTCCGTCAGCTCCGCCAGCTCCTCCGGCAGGACGACGTCGCTGGTATCCATGGGCCTAGGTTGATATCCGCTCATCTTCGTCTCCTTTCTGTCCCCCCTGGCCAGGTGGGGGAAGCGGGTCCACGGCCTGTGGACCCGCTTGTTTTTGCTGTTCTGGAGCGGTCAGGTCCCTTGCCGGCCGTCGCCGCTCAGGGAAAACCGGTCGGAAATTCTGTGAATCAGGGCGGCAAACTGGCCCCGGTTCGTGATGCCGCCGGGGTCCATAACCCCATTGCCGGTGCCCTTGAAAATACCGTATTGGTACAGCGTCTGGAAGGCGGCGTTCCCCTCCGGGCTCATCCGGTCCGCGTCGGCGAAGATCACGGGTTCCTCCGGGGGCTGAGGCTCCACGTTCACCAGCCGGAGGTACTTCACCAGCATAACCGCCATCTGCTCCCGCTTCAGGGGCGCCTGGAAAATGGCCGCGCCCTCCTCTGGCAGCAGGCCGGAGTGCTTGGCCCAGATTGCCGCCGCAGCGTACCAGGCGCTGGGGTCGATCTCCTCGTCCGCCACGTGTTCATACTGGGTCAGGTCCACCTTGGCCATACGGGCCAGCACGGTGATAATGGCCGCGGCGGTGAGGGTGGAACGAGGCTCGAAGGTGCTGTCCGTCGTTCCGATCATCAGGCCGTTGTCAAACACCCACTGGATGTCGGCCCGGAAGACATTGTCCTGCGGCACATCCGTGAAGGGGAAGCTGGGAACGGGGGGCGTCTCAGGAGCGGCCGGTTTGGTGGAAGCGGTAGGCTTCGAGGAAGAGGAGCTGGGCCGGGAGCCGCCGCCTCCACTGCTGCCGCCGCTGCCGCCGCCGCTGCTGCCTCCACTGCTTCCGCTGCCGCTGGAGCCGCCTATGGTCAGGGTGTAGTTCTGGCTGGTGGTCTTCATGCTGCGGGTGTTCGCGTCGGTCCGGCTTCCTCCGGGGAAGAACTCCGCCGCGATGGTGTGGGTTCCCGGTCCGGCGTTCCGGAAGGTCTGCTCTTTAATGGTGATGATGGTGCTGCCGTCCTCCGCGGCGTAGTCCGTATCCCGGACCAGCAGCCTTCCGTCCAGGTAGAAGTTTACAAAATCGCCGAAGGGGCCGGCGGATTTGAAGACCCGGTCCGTGTAGCTGTCAATGGTAAAGTGGTAATTCCCCTGGTCCGTACCCACGGGAGTTTCCACGGCGTAGCTGTAGCTCTCGTCCGTGGGAACGGTCCAGACGTTGACGTCCGTATTATTCAGGATGGTCAGCGTCAGGTCGCCCTCGCAGGAGAGCCGGTCTTGCAGGGCCGCTTTTTCCTCCTCGCTCAGCAGGTCGCCCACCCCGCCAAGCAGCGTGTCGATACTGCCCTTGTATTCCAGTTTTACGTGGATGGGGAAGTTTCCGTACTCCTGGGGCACACCGTAAATTTCGCCGGCGGGCGTCCAGCTGAGGCCGCTGGGAAGGGTTCCGGTAACGGTGAACTCGTAGTGCTCGGTATCAATCAGGGTGTTGTCCTGAATGGCGGTGACATAGGGCACCCACTTGACGCCCTTGCGCAATGACTGGTTGGTAAACTGGAGGTTCCCCGCAAAGCCAATGAGCTTGATGCGGACCTCTTCCGTGGTCCCGTCCTCCTTGGTATAGCCGATGATCAGAGTTCCGCCGATCAGTCCGCCTTTGAGAAGGCCCGTGGCCTCGTCTACCTCCGGCAGGAGGCGGACTTTGGAGATGTTTTGTTGGAAGCCGTCATAGGAAGAGATGAAATAGCTGGGAAATTCCGCCAGGGAGGAGTTCTCCCGGAAGCTCCAATAGGGGTCCAGCTTGACGTTCTGGGCGTCCTCCAGCCGGGCGTACAGGCCGTTCATCGGCGCATCGCCCAGGTTGGCGACGAAGACGTCGTGATAATTCCGCGCGTCATCCAGCACCACCAGGCGGGTGAGATTGCCGTCCGAATCCCTGTGGGCCGCGTCGGCGTTGGTGGCCCCGTTGACGAAGAGTTTCGGCCCGCCGGCGGTTTTGGTGGCGAAGGTGACCCAGTAGTTGCGGTGGGTGGAGGAACTGTTGTCCACATAGGCGGTGTACTGAACCGGCCTGCCGTCTGTGAACGGGATAGCGGTGGTGCTGGTAAGATCCTGATTCGAGGCGCTTTCGTCCTCTTCCGTCTTGGCCTGGAGGCTCAGCGCCCGTGTGGTGAACTGCGGGACAATGGTCTCGTCGCTTACCGGATTGTCGCCGTTTGCCAAAAACAGCGTCTGATACCCGTATTTGTAATAGCCGTCGTCCTTCGCCTGCATGACATAGCTTCGGTAGGACCCGTTGCTGCCGGACTTCGCCGCGCCATTCATCACAAAGAAGGTATCATAGTTTATTTCTACATTGCCGGGCTCCTCGTTCGACGGAAGGGTTTTGACTGTGAAGGTCTCCTTGCCGCCGGGGTTGTAGTGATATTTGTTGGTATATGTGATCGTAAAGGTTACGCCCTGGCTGAAATCCGCGCAATAGCCTCCGCCATTATAGATACCAGAAAACAAGTCGGAGATTTGCCCCGGAGTAAGCGCGGCGCCTCCGGCGGTGACACTTGCCACATAGTTGCTCACGGATTCGCCGGGCATGGGGCTGTAGAACGTCATCTGGAAGTAGTATTGCCCGTTCGTGGGTAAGGTCCTGTTCAGCATGCGGTAGCTGCCGGTATACTCATAGTTCTCTCGAATGCTTTCCGCAACCGGGATAAAGCCAAAATCCCCGATCTTGGAATACAGGGAGTCGCCAAAATATATATGCGCGTAATTGGGGCTAATCCGAACGGCGAAGGGAAGCAGTACCTCCGCAGAACCGTTCTTAACCAGCGCGAGAGTGAACTTGGGTACCTTATCCCAGCTTCCCCAGTCGCTCAGAGAGGAGAGCTGCACTGAATAGCCCGCAAAATTGTCCCAATCTTCCGTGCTGTAGGAGTTCTTCCGCTCCATCAGCAATTGGCTAGTCACGTCCGCCGCGTTGGCCGGAATTTCAGTTTCGTAATAGCCTGTGTAAATTTTGACTTCGGCGCTCTCTCCGGCTGCATCCACGACCTGTTTCAGCTGTTCGTCCCAGCCGAATTTCAGAGTCGTCCGTTCCGAACCGGACCATTCGGAACCATATACCTGAATGTTGCAGCAGTTTTTGGAAATGGGCTGGTACGTCTCCCCGTCATAGAACGTTTCCTCCACATAACCGCTTATATACTGGGACAGACTCGCATTGGTTTCATCATACGCTTTACACGCAAGGAAATGGTTTCCAATCTGGATGCTCAGACGAATGCGGTATTTTTCCCCGTCGTTCTGGTCACTGTTGTCATGGCCCGTTTTGCCCACGATGAGCTCCAGATTCAAAGATGTGTAGTATTCGTATTCCCCTCTCAGCTCCTGGAGTATTGCTTCCAGGTCCATCGTGTCGCTTCCCTTGCCGATGGTATAGCGGCCATTGCTTTTGTAATTTGATTCGGAGGGCGGATCATAAGAATTGCCTTCATAGATATATGCCTGCCAGACCACCACGGTGTCGTCGCTAACCGTCAGTATATTGGGGTACGAATTTCCCTTAAGCGCCATGGCGGCCAGAGACTTCAGGGTAAACGGACCCTCCAGCTCCTTTTTAGTGAAGTAAACTGCGGCGTAGCCATTCGTCAACGGCTGGAGAGACATAGCCTGGGCAGGGTCTCCATCGGTGGTGAAGTCCTTGGCCAGCCAGGCGCGGACCTCGTCCTCCGGGCCTTCGATATAAAGAGGCTCCGCCCCTTCCCGGAGCGTCAGTGTGAAGACCGCTCCTCCCACAGCGGCGGCGCTGTCCGCCTCGTCGAACCACTCCGTCCAGGTTTCGCCCCCAGACTGGAACTGCACGGGATAGGGGAAGAAGGGCTCGCTCTCCGGCAGGGGAATGGCGAAGCCGCCCTCCTCGTCCAGAAACAGCAGGTCCCGGCAGTCTGTTTCCAGCATGAACGCGCCCACGGCCTCAGAGACCATCTCGTCCTCCAGGGCCGTTTCCAGAGCGGCGGGAAGAACGGCGGTGTTATAGGTTCCCAGATTATAGACCACCGCGTCCTCCAGCAGCTCCAGGAAATCCGGAACCGCCTCCGGCAGCTCGTCCGGAGTATCCGGAATCACCTCCGGAAGTTCCTCCGAGATTTCCGGAAGCGCTTCCTGGGATTCCTCCGCATCCGGAGCGGTTGGTTCCGGCTGCTCCCCATCCGTCTCATAGGAGACGGACGCCGGCGGAGGCGAGAGATCCTCCTCCAGGGCGGCGACGGGTACGGTGCCCAGCAGCAGAACAACTGCCAGGAACATTGCCAGTCTCTTTTTCCACGTCTTCATAGCTTTCTCCTTCCTAATTATGCCCCAAGGGCGATGAGCTCTTGGAGGGAATAAATGCGGCTCTGTCGCAGAGTTCCCCCTTGATCGTCAAACACCAGCGTACCGTCCTCCAGCACGTCGCACAGTCCCGGCAGGCGGGCCAGCACCTGGCACGCTTCGTCCAGCAGCAGGCCGTAGCGGCTGTTTCCGCTGTCCGTATACTCAGTAACCACATAGTCTCCCACCTGGGTGACATAGGTCAGATAATCCTCCGTCTCCAGTTCGCAAAGGAAGTCCCCGGAGACCCGGTCATAGACCTGGGGCGCGCCGTGGGCGGAGCGCTGAATGCGCAGGGCGTCCGTCAGGAACTCCTCCTGAAGGGTTTCATCCGGTCTGTCTGTCCGGCTTTCGGAGAGAAGGCTCCCGTCCGCCGCAGAGTAGCAGCGGAGACGCCCGTCCTTGTAAAGCACCTCCAGGCGGCTTTCCGTTCCCTCCCGGCGGAATTGCTGGTCATAGACCTCCAGGGGGTCGGGAATGGCTTCCTTCGCCAGCAGAGCGCCGTCCGAAGCGTAGAGGGAGAAACCGTCATACCGGAAGAGCATGATGGTCTTGCCGCCGGCGCTGACGCGGGCCTCGCTGTGGCGGTCCTCCGGGTCATAGGAGGCCAGCAGAGCCTCCGGATGGCTCTCCAGCCGGACCAGCCGCAAGGCCGGCACGTCCAGCTCTCCAAACACCGCGAATTCCCCCGCGATGTCCACATAGCCCTGGCCCCCGCCGCCCTCCCAGCTGCCGGTCAGCCGGGCCTGCCGGTCAAATATGGAAACCGTTCCCTCCGCTGTCCGGACGATGGCAAAGCTGCCGCCCAGGGCGTAGCCGGTAATCTCGGCGCCGGCGGTGTAGGCCAGCTCCCGCTGCTGCCCCGTCTCCGGGTCCAGCTGGACCAGCACGTCGTTGTTGGAGACGTAGATTCCGCTCTCATCCGCCTGGGCGTAATAGGGCATGGCGTCTCCGGTGAAGCCGCCCACCTGTTCCCCCCGCGCCGCGTCGACGACGGCGAAGACATGCTCCCCCGCGGCGGACCGGGCGGAAAAGGCGAGGTAAGTTCCCTGGAAGCCCCCGTCAAAGCGGGTGAAGTCCGAGGACTCGTAAATGGTCAGGCCGTCTCCGGCGTTCCGAACGCCGAAGACCTCCAGCGCGCCGCCGTCAAAGCTTACAGCCAGTAGGCTCCCGTCCCGGTTCAGGACAAACAGGTCGTCCTCCGGGTCCGCGAAAATATCGTTGGATGGGACGCTAAGCCGCCGCCCTCCGAAATCCACGGCCGCCAGCACTTCGCCGGTAGCGGCTGCGTATACTGTGGCAAAGGGCTCGTCCTTATAGACCGCCGCCACGGTGGAACCGTCGGCGGAAAGGGTCAGGGCGGTGGCGGGCTCTCCGGACCACAGCTCCCGCTCCCGTGTCAGGTCATAGGCCCGCAGAGCTCCCTCTCCCGCGTAGAGCAGAACGTCCTCCCCCGCGAAGACCAGGTCCGCCAAAGCGGAGGGCTCCGCCGGAAGCTCCGCCAGGAGCTCGCCGCTGTCCGCGTCAAAGACCAGCGCGCTTCCCAGGACCATGGCCCCCACCCGGGTTCCCTCCGGGGACAGGGCCAGCTTCAGCGGCTCACTGGGAAGAGCCGGTCTCCGGTGAGGCCGGAATCCGCCGGTGAGTTCATACACGCCCAGGGCGTCGGTCAGGGCCTTTTGGGCTCTGGCGGCATAGGGGCTCTCCAGGGACAGGGCCTCCAGGGCTTTGTTCACCGCGCCGGGGGCGTCCCCGGTTTCCCAGGCGGCCTCGGACGCGGTCACCGCCGCCAGGGCGTCCTTGGCGGCGCGCTCCGCAGTCTCCGCCTCCTCCGCCAGCAGCCGGGCCTGGTACTCCGCCTCCTGGGTCTGTTTCAATCCCAAGAAGGTACACAGCCCTCCCGCCAAGAAGAGCAGCAAAAAGGCGGCAGTCAGAAAGGCGTTCTGCCGCCGGAAACGGATGGCGCGGGGATCGTTTTCATGGAGACTCCGGAAGGCGTCCAGCATCTCCTGGGCCGTCTGGAACCGCTGGCCCGGGTCCGGAGCCATGGCTTTCCGAAGAATGGCGGAGACTTCCGGAGAGATGCCGGGGCCGAAGAGGGGAATCACCGATTCCGCGTCCTGAGCGGGGCGCTGGCCGCCCAGCAGGTGGTACAGGGTTGCCCCCAGGCTGTAGACGTCGGAGCGGACGTCCAGCAAAAGGGTCCGGCCTCCGGCGGCGGAACGGGCCTGGGGCGCGGAAGCCTGGACGGGCAGGGTGGGCCTGTCCGTCAAAAGTTCGGTGGCTTCCTCTTCCGCAGGGCGGCTGGAACAGTCGATTCCATAATGCTCCGGGGAGGCGTAGCCCCGGCTGTATCCCACCCGGACGCTGCCGGATTCCCCCAGGGCCAGGGCGATGTTGAAGTCGATCAGCCGGATGTCCCCCTGGGACGTGACCATGATATTGGCGGGCTTGATATCGCCGTGGAGGATGCCGTGGGGCGGGCGGCTGTGGAGGTAGCACAGGGCCTCCAGCAGCTGGCAGGCCCACTCGATGACCTGGACCTGAGAGAAGCGCTCCCCCCGGGCCAGGGGCTTGTCCAGACTCTCCCCCTCGATGTAGTCCATCACCGTGTAAACGGTGTCGCCCTCCACCACGAAGTCATAGACCTGGGGTATGTAGGTATGGTTCAGATTTTTCAGGGCGTCCACTTCCCGGCGCAGCACCTCCGGCTTTGTGGACAGAGTTCGCCGGTCGGCTTTCAGCACCACCGGCTTTCCCAGGCGGATATGCTCTCCCAGGTAGACAACGCCGACGCCGCCGGCGCCGATTTTCTCCCTGCGTTCATAGGTCGATGCGATAATCTGCGGCATTGGCCCTCACTCCGTTCTCAGCGGCGTTTTTTTCCATACTCGGCGTTCAGCTTTTCCCGCAGGCGTTTCCCTGCCCGCCGCCGCAGGAAGAACGTCGCCGCGCCCCCGGCGGCGGAGGCGCTCATCAGCACCGCGCCCGCATAGAAGAGCGCGCTGTACTGGACCGCTCCATCCATGGCCGTTGTCTCCTTTCGTCTCATATCTGCGGCGGCGCCCGCCTCTCCGGGCGTCAGCCGTCGATTTCCAAACGCAGTTCCACCCGGCCCATGGTGATAACATCTCCATCCCGCACAGGGGTCTTCTCGATTACCACCTGGCGGTTGAGCAGGGTTCCATTGCTGTGGCTGTGGTTGACCAGATAGAAACGGTCCCCATCCCGGAGGATTTCGCAGTGCCGCCGGGAGACAGACCGGTCGTGATTGACGCAGATATCCATCTCAGCGGAAAGACCAATCAGAAGAGAGCGGTCAATGGCGTGGCGGAAATTCCGCTCCACCGCCTGGACATCTGTCAGGGTAATGCAGTAGGGCGGGTCCGGTTCGTCCCAGAAACGAATCACGGGGACCTCCGGCGCTTTGGATTCCGCTTCCTTCAACGGCAGCTTCGTCTGCCGGACTTGCCGGGGCGGAACGGCTGGGTCTTCCGGAAGTTCCAAAGTCTTGTGTCCAAATAACGCCGCTGCCAGGCGTGAGAATCCGTTCCTCATTTTGATTCTCCTTTCCCCCAGCGGTTTTCAGGTGCGGTCTGGCCATTCCAAAACGGATTTCCCCTCAGAATCGGGAATGCTCTCAAAAACGGTCTCGTCCCCGGAACCGGGAATACCTTCAAAAACCGTCTCGTCCTCGGAGCTGGAAATTCTTTCAAAAACCGTCTCGTCCTCGGAGCTGGGAATGCCTTCAAAAACCGTCTCGTCCTCGGAGCTGGAAATTCTTTCAAAAACCGTCTCATCCTCGGAGCTGGGAATACCTTCAAAAACCGTCTCGTCCTCGGAACCGGGAATGCCTTCAAAAACCGTCTCGTCCTCGGAGCTGGGAATGCCTTCAAAGACGGTCTCGTCCTCGGAACCGGGAATGCCTTCAAAGACGGTCTCATCCTCAAAATAATCGCGGCTTTGCCCATCCGTCAATTCATCCAGCGGCGTCAGCCCCGCTTGGACGGTCAGGCCCGGAATGGAGGCATCCAGCGAAACACTGTCTCCCAGGTATGTGAGCGTCAGTCCGCACAGCTGAACCTGGTCGCTGGGATTCAAACGCTGGCTTCCCCTTATCCGGCGTCCCTCGACATAGACACCGTTGCAGCTCCGGTCCTCCAGGAGGCAGCCATCCTCTGTTCTTGTAAAAACGGCGTGGACGCCAGAGACCGCCCCCCCGCCGTGATAAACAATCTGATTTTCCGGTGCGGCCCCAACGCAGAACGGCGTCCCGTACTCCAGCGCGAAACGGCGGAGCTCAGGAGCGGCGCTCCCGGCCCGTACAAACAGGACCAGCCGCCCGCCGCCGTCGATCGAAAGGAAATAGACCCGCTCCCTCTCAACGGGCAGCGGAAAGTGCCGCCGTCCTCCAGCCGGCCACAGGGAGAACCCGCCGCAGGGCAAAAAAAACGGGACCCCATTTCGGACCTCCAGCTCCAGCCGAAGTCCTCCCGGCCGGCCTGAAAGTCCTCCGGATAACGCGATTCCGAAAGCGCCCTCCTCGGGCCAGGAAACAAGGCACTCTTCGTATGTATCCTGACTATAGACTGTCAGGCGGTCACGCATGAAGTTCCCTCCCGTCTTCTGCCCCGAGAACTCCGCGCCCTGTCCGCAGCCACTGAGACCAAGGGCCTGCCGGGCGCTGTCCTTCGGGCTCCCATAAGTTCCCAATATATGATGTTTTTTACTTTATTATAAATATTTTCTCCATATCTGTCAAGAAAAAAGTGAAAGGATTTGGAGTATCTATCTGTCTCCGCGCGGCGGCCGCATCGCAAAAAAACCACCCCTCAAAACTGAGGGGTGGCGAAATGGATGCGTCATGATACGCTTTCGAATTATACTCCTCCCGTAAGCAGCCTGGGGAGTATGAGCGTGATCTCCGGGAAGATATTTAAAAGAATCAGGGTGATGATAAGGGGAATTAGGAACGGGACTACGCCTTTCATCAGGGTCTTAAACTGCATGTTTCCAACTCGGGCGACGACAAACAAGGCGGTGCCCATGGGGGGCGTCAGGATGCCGATCATGAGGTTGAAAATCACGACGACGCCAAAGTGAATGGGGTTGATGTTGTACGCCAGGACTGCGGGGAGCAAAATCGGCACCAGGATCATTTGGAGCGGAAGCGCGTCGATACATGTACCGAGAATCAGCAGTACGATGTTGATCATCAGGAGCAGCATGAGCTTCGAACTCACGTGGCTCGTAAAGAACGTGGCAATCGCCTGCGGCATCTGCTCACGAGAGATCACAAACTGGAACAGCGTCACGCCGAGAATCATCAGCACAATGGTTCCGCTTGTCTTGATGGAGTCGATGCAGATCTTGAAAAAGCTGTCCAACGTGAGCTCTTTGTATACAAAGAACCCGAGAATCATCGTATACAACGCCGCCACCACGGCCGCCTCGGTGGGGGTGAAGTAACCCGTGAAGATACCGATGAGGATAATCACCGGAGTCAAAAGTGCCCAAAAGCTCTTTTTGAAGGAGTTTGCCCGGTAGGACCAGCTCCGCTTGGGCTCTGAGGGATAGTTTCTTTTATGGGAAAGAATCGAGCACATAATCATCAGCGCAGCAGTCGTGAGCAAACCCGGCAGGAAACCCGCCATGAAGAGTTTTTCAACGCTCTGGTTTGCAAGCACCGCATAGATGATAAGCGGAGTGGAGGGCGGAACCAACGGCCCGATGATGCAGCTTGCCGCCGTAATTCCGCCGGCGAAGCCTTCGTCGAAGCCCGCGTCCTTCATGCTCTTGATTTCAAGCTGCCCAAGTCCGCCCGCGTCCGCGAGGGCCGAACCCGACATGCCGGAGAAAATCAGGGACGCGACTACGTTTACGTGCGCGAGACCGCCTTTTCTGTGTCCAATCATGGACGCGGCGAAATCGAAAATTCTGGTGGTCACGCCGCCGCCGTTCATCAGGTTGCCCGCAAGGACGAAGAACGGTACGGCCAGCAATGTCTGGCTGTTTACGCCGTTAAACATCTGCTCCAGCGCAAAGGGAACGAGATTCCAGCCTCCCGACGCTGCAAAAAAGAAGATGGAGACCATAATCAGGGCGTATCCTACGTGAACGCCCAGCATGATTAGGATAAACCATAGTACGAAGGTCAATACCATCTGCATGTTACTCGGCCTCCTTTATGTCGTAAAAGTCATTTTTCGAGTCCTCGACCACCCATGCTCTTACAACTTCGCCATTCTTGACAATGTTGACAAGCTGCGCAATCATTTCCAAGATTGTCAAGACCGTCCATAAAAACATCGCGCCATACAGCCAGCTCTCGCTGATTCCCAGTGTTACCAGCGGCGTATAGGTCTTTCTCTGCACGATGGAGATCGTATAATAGAACACCATAGACAGAAGGCCGATCATTACCACATTGATAAAAGCCTCGATAAAGAGCTGGAACTTTTTCGGAAGAGAGAGCAGTATGGCGTCAATTCTGACATGAATATTTTCCCTCTGCGCAAGGTGGCAGCCAAGAACGCCCATCCACACGAACAGGAGGCGGCTGGTCTCATCTGTCCACGCGGAAGGAGAGCCAATCTTTCTTGATACGGCCTGCCAGAACAGAGAGAACAGAATCACGTTAAACAGGATGACCGCGACATATTGCTCGAGTTTCTCCAGCGCGTGAACCGCATCTGCAGGCTTTTGGATTTTGATTTTGCCGTCTTTCATTTTGAAACCCTCCCAAAGACCATGAATACCAATGGTATCGAGTTAAGGGGCCCAGAAGGGCCCCCTAATTTGCCGGTTATTGTCTCGCTTCCTCAATGGCCTTGACGGCAGCGTCGCCATACTTCGAAACATATTCGTCATACATCGGGGCGCAGGCCTCTCTGAACGGCGCCTTATCCGGGGTTGTAATGGTCATGCCGTTCTCCTCAAACTTTTCAATCAGGGCCTTTTCATCTTCCGTGAAGGTCGTCGTATGGAACTCGGCCGCTTCTACCGTGGCCTTTGTAATCGCCTCCTGCTGCGCCGGAGAGAGCTTGTCGAAGACGATCTTGCTGATGATATAGTTGTTGTCATTGATAATATGGCCCGTCAGAGCGCAGAATTCCTGAACCTCATAGAACTTCTGGGCGTCGATGGTGGAAAGCGGATTCTCCTGTCCGTCAACCGCGTTCGTCTTCAGCGCCAGATACACCTCCGCAAAGGGCATCGGCGTAGCGGCCGCTCCGGAATAATTCGCGAAGGCGAGGTTCGCGTCGGCATTGGGGACTCTCAGCTTCATGCCCTTCATGTCGGCGATGGTTTCGATCTTTCGGTTGGACGTGGTCTGCCTGGTTCCGTTATACGCGTCGGCAAGGATTTTCCAGCCTCTGGCCTCCAGCCTCTCGTAGATCGACTTGCCGTACTCCGTATCGTTCAGAGTCCGCATCATGTGGTCGAAATCGTCGAAGGCAAAGGGATAGCCAAAAATCTCCAGCTCCGGCTCCCAAAGGCCAAGCCGCCCGGTCTCCGCATAGACCATATCCAGCGCGCCGGCCGCAACCTGATCAATCATGGCCCGGTCATCGCCAAGCTGTCCGCCGGGATAGATTTCCACGGTAATGGACCCGTTTGAGTACTCCTTTGCCTTTTCGGCAAGCATCTCTGCGGCCTTGTACTCATTGGAGGACGTGTTTGCCTGGAAGCCAATTTTCAAGGTGACGGCCTTCTCCTCCGGCGGAGCCGACTCGCCTCCGCCGGACGCGCCCCCTCCCGATGCGCCGCCGCACCCGGCCAAGGCAATGATGCTGACAACGGCAATTGCAAGCGCTGCGATCCTTCTTTTCATCTTTTTCCCTCTCCTCAAAATAATATCTTCAGCGGCCAGGGCCGTTGAATACGTTGTGAAACTGCCCATGTTTTCCAGGCGGCATTTTTCATTTCATATATACTATAAACAAATACCGTCCGCATTTCAATCTTTTTCCAGCATTCCATAATGAGAATTATTCTTAAAAATTTTGGTTACTTTGTCATATTTGCAAATTCGGTTCCTCTCTTGCTTTCCGGAGCCGCACATGTTATCATAATTTTGAATAAACATTTCCTTCTTGAAGCCTCGTTTGATGTCAACTTCCGATAAAGCAACACCGTTCCACTGATAACGTTTCAGAGGCATCCTCGCGGTTTTATTCTTCACCGGAACGGCGCAGACTACGCCGTATGAGAGTACCGCGCGCCTCCGCACTATAAACGGCGTTCCAAACTTTTTCATAAATTTCAGTACGAAAGGGTGGTTTTTTGATCTATACAAAGCGCAAGCACATCGAACGCTGCCTGGGCATAAGCGGCAGTCTGGATGCCGCTATCCGCCATCTGCTGGGCACAGATCTGAGCCGGCTGCACATGGGCCGCAATGAGATTGACGGTGCGCAGGCATTCGTCAACCGCTTTGATTATCAGACTATGCCCCCGGAACAGGCCATCTGGGAGGGGCACGAAAAGTACGGGGATATGCACGTTCTCCTGTCCGGCCGCGAAAAGATTGGCGTTTCCAATGTGGAAACGCTGGAGATGACCGTCCAGAAGCCCGAGGAGGATTTCATCGGCTACGAAGGCGGCGTGGAGGTCTGGTTCCCCATGACTGCCGGGGACATTCTCATCGTCTTTCCCGAGGATGCGCATAAGGTCAAGGTCATGAATGGCAGCGGCTGTCTGGTGGAGAAGGCCTGCTACAAGTTCAGGGTGTAAAACGCAAACTACGTACAACATATGTTTTTTAGGAGGAGAATCGCTATGAATACCACAAAGTACGAGGGCATTATCCCCGCTTTCTACGCCTGCTATAACGCCGAAGGCAAAATTGATCCAGAGGCCGCCCGGACGCTGACCAGGTGGTTCATTGATAAGGGCGTCAAGGGTCTCTATGTGGGCGGTTCCTCCGGCGAGTGCATTTACCACAGTAAGGAAGAGCGCAAGGCGGTTTTGGAGAGCGTCATGGCGGAGGCTAAGGGCAAGCTGACCATCATCGCCCATGTCGCCTGCAACAATACCGCCGATTCACAGGAGCTGGCGGCGCATGCCGAGAGCCTGGGCGTGGACGCCATCGCTTCCATTCCCCCTATCTACTTCCATCTGCCTCCTTACGCCATCGCCAAGTACTGGAACGACATTTCCAGCGCGGCTCCCAACACGGATTTTATCATCTATAACATCCCGCAGCTGGCGGGCGTGGCCTTAAGCGTGCCTCTGCTGAAGGAAATGCTGAAAAATCCCCGCTGCATCGGCGTCAAGAATTCCTCCATGCCCACTCAGGACATCCAAATGTGGCGCAGCGAGGGCGCCATCGTCTTCAATGGCCCCGACGAGCAGTTGATTTCCGGTTTGGTCATGGGCGCCGCCGGCGGCATCGGCGGAACCTACGGCGCGATGCCTGAGCTGTATATCAAGCTTTTCGAGTGCGTCAAATCCGGCGATCTGACCACCGCTCTGAAAATTCAGGACGACTGCTGCCAGATCATCTCCAAGCTGTGCTCCGGCCATGGCAACATGTACGCCATGATCAAAGAAGTGCTGCGCCGGATGGACGGTCCCGACTGCGGCAGTGTGCGGGCTCCGCTGGCGGAGCTGGCCGAAAGCGATGCTCCCATTGCCGGCGAGTGCGTCTCCATGATCAAGGCCGCCATCGCAAAGTATTGACCGCATCATCCGCCGCAGACAGGCGGGAAATTCCGCAGCGCGCTGTTTGCGGGAAGTGGCGGAAGACGGCCAAATAGGGAAAAAGCCGATATCCACAGCCGGGATGTACCCAAATATCCTGTGACAGTTGCCAGAGGCCGGCCGCTCCTTTAAATCCGCCAGCAGAGCCAACTGAGATGTAATGTATAAAGGGTGGTTTCACCAAGCCACTACATTACATTGACTGCGGTTCATTTGTGGCAGAATGGCACAGGATGGAGGGATGGTGATTTACCAGCAGGAGGGAACCGAAGCGGGAGCGTCCGGGGATGACCTGGGCGCTCCGTTCTCTCTGCCGGTCCTCTCGAAGAGCGCACTTACTCACCACCCGCAAGCGAGCGGTGGTACTGCCTGCGGCAGTCGTGCGTTCGACCAGGGAGACCCGCCGAGCGTCCCTTCCCTGCCCAGTATGGACAGGCCAGCAGACGCCAACGGCGGCTTGTGCATCGGGCGGAGCTTCACCGATGCACCGGGGGCTTGGGGGTCTTCGGACACCAACAAGCTGCACCAGGTATATACCGGTGCATTGCTTGCTACTACTATCTGCATCTATAACTGGGGTTGAAAGTTACTTGCGGTGATGGTATACTTGGTTCGTGTCAATTCGATAAATAAGAGTTTGATATGGAGGTCTTACCATGCTACAGGTTGTTTTCTCCGACAGCGAACGCGGGTCGTTGAAGCTGGCTACCCACTGTTCCTGCATCAATAGCGAGGACGGACCTATCGGGTTCATTTTTGGAGAAGGCGAGACCACACCGGAGGAACAGGAGCGGGCCATGGCAAAACTCAAGGCCCAGTGGGAGGAGGAGAAACGTCGGGCACGACCTGTGGGTGGCAGTCCTGGAGATGTACTGTGTCCTTCCTACGGTCTGGATATGGGTCCCCTTAGCGGACCCAATGTGGATAAGGCTCGGTTTAATCTGCTTACCGCCTGGTTGGGGGGCGACTTCCCTCTCCCAGACAGTACCCCTGAGGACTACGCCCAACAGCGTGATCAGATGTGGGAGCAGCGTCAGCAGGATCGGTCACGACTGTTGGAGACGGCAGAAAACGGCGAGGCAGTACGCATCTGGTACAGCCCCGCCGCACCTTGGTCCCTGTGTGGGTTTTACGAAGTGTGCTGGCTGCTTCGGAGCTTCGATTGCCCCGTGACCGCCTTAGAACTGCCTCAGTGGATGCCGAGGGAGGACGGTACAGTACAGTCCTGTCTTAGCTGGGGGGAGTTGGTTCCAGGGGACTGGGCGGCGTTCCTTCCCTTGGAGCGGGAAATCCCCAAGAGTGTCCGCCGGGCTATTGCCATGGAGTGGGCAGAACTGCGGAAAGAGAACGCCCCCCTACGGGCTGTGGTCAACGGGCGGCTGGTCAGTGTGGGGGAGGATTTCTACGATCCATTTATCCGTGCCCACATTCCCAATGGGGTCTTCCGGGTGGCCCAACTCATCGGCGAGGTACTGGGCCGTGAGCGACTGGGCATTGGTGACTGGTGTCTGGCCAAACGCATCAAGGCAATGCTCGACCAGGGCGAACTGATTACGGTGTCTAAGGGTGACGGTTTCTACCGGGATGAGGTGCGCCGAGCTTCATAAGAGAGAACTTTCAGTTTATCGGGGGGATTTCATCTTTTGGGTGAAATCCCCCTTGACAAATGTTTTCTTGACTTTCGATACTGTCGGAAACGCCATCCCCACGGAATTGGTTTTGACGGTTGGCCCGGTCCTCGGGACTTCTCCGGGCATATATAGCGGCTTTGGCGGTGGTGTGATTCTGCAACATCTTTTTTCGCTCCTTTCGTCTTCCTTGCAGAACCACAGCACTTTTAAGATACTACTATTGTACCATAAAACCGCCATCATTGCAAGGTTTATATTACTTTTCGCCTGTTTTATCGTCTAAATACTCATTGAAGATTGCTTCAACGTCTCCCGCCTCCGCATAGTGATGTCGGACCAGTACAACGGTATTTTTCACTACCACTACATACGCTATTACGTCAAGGGCCGGGAAACCATCAGCAAAGCCGCCGCAGTTGTTGACCGGGCCTATTCCGCATAAACCCCGGCAGTTGCAGGAAATTTGCAAGGCCAGAAACCCGGAAAGCCTTGCGGCACAAGGGCTTGAAGCCCCTAAAGCCCCTCAAAAATTGCAAAATCTTTTGCAAAAAGCCCATTTTTTCAGTAACGAGGT
>ERZ777306.2640-NODE-2640-length-21885-cov-15.732387_pt1 | contig 21885 bp, 30 predicted proteins | sample MGYA00374966_ERZ777306 | MGnify/ENA primary metagenome ERZ777306 (study PRJEB29329, sample SAMN06343882) | mouse gut metagenome | isolation source: Mouse cecum | place: Austria: Vienna | collected 2014-11-15 ...
CCAGTTTCCCGCATCTCCTCGCGGCCTTCCTCGCGGCCCTCCTCACGGCCTTCCTTGCGGCCCTCCTCGCGGCCCTCCTCACGGCCTTCCTCGCGACCCTGTCTCAGCAAATCTCTGGTTTTCATTGCCCATGTCATATAAGATACCTCCTTCGTCCGGTCGCTGCGCACGGTATGTACGGCCTGCTTGGTTCTTTGTACCAGCTCACTTGACAACTGGAGTTGGTCGTTGTTGGTTCGGACATAATCCAAAAACTCCAAAATGGGCGCGGGCGCGTTGCCTTCCTGATAGCGGCTGTTCAAGATAATCGCGTGGCTGCCGTCATCATAGATGATGTCCTCACGGCCGTCGATACAGCTTACACGCTCATAGCGGGCCAAACCAGCGTGATAATAGTCAAAATCACAGACAAAGATCACATAACTCTCTGGCAGGTCCGTGTAATCAAGCCCTTTGCCCAGGCATCGCCGGTCAATGCCCCCCTGATAGTATCGAATGCGGCGCTCTAACCCCCGGCTGCTGGTTTTTTGCATCTCAATATCGTAGTGGGTGCCAGCGGCATCGTTAAGATAGACATCCAGCCGAATACCATGCCCGGAAACATCGTCCGACAGATCCTCCTGCTTATTGATATATTCAATACGGGCGATCTCCTTCTCCAGCAGGCATTCCAGGAAAAGCCGGCACACCTCGGGCTGCCGCATGACCTCTCCGAACATAAAATCGTCAGACAGTGGAAGTTGGGATAGGGGCGTAATCGTGGTCGGCATTTTTTGCCCTCCTTTGTTTCTTTTATTATATGCTTTTTTCTTTGATTTTGCAAGGATACCTTTTCAGCGCGGCAGCAATGCACAATTTGTCCAGGTAATACCCACTTGGACTGCTCCACCTTCTGGCCGAGTCATACCCAAATGAGGAGGTGCCCATTCAGTTCTCGAATCCGCACATGGATCGCCTCCAACTGGCATACCTTATGCTTTTCTTTCCATTGCCGAAGAAGCGTTTCTAATTCTGCATCATTTTGAGGCACACAGAAGTCATAAGCAAAGTTGTAGATTTTTTCGCCATTGTATTGTGCCAAAACAAGATCACCATTTATTGAGCCAACATATACCTGGCCATAGTAGCCGTTCATCGCCTCAATCAAATCCCTGTTCATGTCGTTCAGTGAGTGATCTTCTTCGCTTGGGCCTCCATAGCGCCGCCAATATCGTTCCTGAGCGGCAAGCACTTCTCTAATACGTTCCACAACAGTTCCTCCTTATTTTGATATGAAATTGTCTCTAAATTCACGATTTCCGGACACCTTTGGATAAGCAGATTTTGCTCCCCTTTGCCAGACTGCTAACAGGGGCCGCCCGCCGCACCTTGAAAGGCACCCGCCGGCAATACCCACTCGGACCGCTCTACATCATCCAGTGAGAACACTCCGCGGGTTAATTGAAAGAGAGCTTTGGGATCGTCATGGCATACACAGCTCTCCGCATCTCCAATGTACTCCGCCAGAGTTACCTTGTTATCCAACGTGAATCCCAGGATTCGTTCGTCCTCCTCTACGGCGCTGACCCAGTCTGGGAACAACTCCCGAATACCTGCCCAGTGCCTGGGCAGGCTGAAGATACACATAGCACAGGAACAGCGGTTCCATCCGGCAGCGTAGCAGGGATGGGGCGCAATGCGCCACCGCTTGATGATCTCCCAGACCCGGGCCTCGTCCCAGTCGATAACGCTGCGCCATTGGTGAACCAACCTGTGGGCCCTAGCGGTCGCATTTGTGCGGTGGATCTCCATCTCGTTGTATTTGGAGCGTCCAGCGCTCTCCTGCCGGCGTTCTCCCGAGATAATAAGCAGCTTTGTGTCCGCTGCAGTATCCTCAATGTGGGAATACAGCTTATCCTCCACCTGTGCTTTGAGCGCACCGGAGCACCACCTTCCCTGATGGCATCCGGATTTTGCCGGAAACTTCATACGCTCACCGTCCGCCCGAAGACCGTCCATACTGCGGATCAGGGTATCTGCCACCTCGCGCTTGAGGTTGGGACTGCAGTAACGTCCACTGGAGATACCTCCTTTTGCGGGAAACCTTCTGCAATCGCCTATCTGCTTTAGCTCGTCCAGTTCCACGTTGCGGATTACGGAGTCGGCAACCATAATCTTTAGCACGGAACTACACCAGCGCGTAGCCAGATTGCCGCTTTTGGCGGGGAATTTCATGCGGTGTCCCATCTGTTCCAGCTCCGCCAGCTCCACACTGCTCAATATCGCCTCACGCAGTTGTGCGGAGCGGACCTGCTTCTCGGACAGCTTGCATTCCCGGATGATGCCACTATCCGGCTCAATATACTGAACTGGCCAACTTGCGCCGAGTCGGTACACCTCGCCCCAAAAACCGTTGACACGCCAGGATGTGCGAAGGACAATGCCCAGATACTCAGAAACAGCCTGAACATAGGCCTGTGTGACAGGCCAGTCCATCTTCCGGTTTGGATGCCCTCCGTCAATATCATGGTGCCATAGCTCGATCCGTTCCCGGGGGACGCCACGCTCCAAAAGGTCCAGGACACATGCCAGGCTGTCTTTCCCACCGGAGAAAAGAACAATGATTTTTTCATACTCCTCCAGGGGGAGCAGCTGCGGAAGATAGATACGGTCCATATGCGGTGTTCCCCTGCGGCCTGGTACCACTGGCAGCAAGGGCTGTCCGCTTCCATACTTATACCCATCAGCCATAGCAGATACCCCGCTCAGGAAACGCCGCTTTGCCATGACCATACGCAAGTATAATGGCGCGGATGTTCCTGCTTTCTGTAGCTGATTTCATTACCAACACAACTCCCTTCAAAATTATTTTTGTCCTCAGCCAGGGCGGGAATATATAAAAAAGCGCACGGGCATCGCTGCTCGTGCGCTTTGTGGCCAAACCGGCAAAGATGTTCTATTGTTCTGGGTAAGAAAAAGGCATCCAAAGGCCTGCTGGCTTCTGGATGCTGTGAAACACGGATACTAAAACCGCTGATAGCAGGTTACGGATACTGTACAAAGCTATTATATCTCTTTTCTCCTATCCTGACAAGCGTTTTTTCTGGGGAACAGCATTGACGGATAACCGTTGTAATGTTATAATGCAGGCATAAAGTATCAGAGCCGCCTACGAAAGCGCGCATAGTTACCTGTGTATCAAAGTGCCATTTGCAGTCGTGCAGATGGCACTTTTTTGTTTTTCTGGCTCTGCAGCCTAACAAATCGATTCGCCCTGACAGGCACAACGCACACAGCTACCCGTCTGTGTGCGTTTTTATATATATTTCTTCACGCTGGCGCAAGCGAAAAAATGATTGGAGGTATCGTTTATGCAACAAATAGTTCTCCTAGCCCCATGGAACTCCTATGCCGATGCCGCAGACCACTACTGCTATGTCCGCTGTCTGGACTTTGGCAATCTCTACGAGGTGGTCCGCGTTACCCACGACAAGCATGGCCAGCAGGCGGAGTTCGTACATCAGATCATCTTCATGGCCGAGTATGATGAATCGGCGCTGACCGATATTCTGCTGGGGTTCGGCTATGAGAGTCTGGACGCCTTCGTATGTGAGGCGAACAATGCCGACACGGATCCTGCCGGGTTTACGATCCAGCAGAACGGTAGTATTGACAGAGCAGCAAGTCCTTCCTGGTGGATTGACTACACGCTGCTTGCCAGTCTGATGGCTGAGCATTTTGATGGCCGGATGATGACAATTCAGGCCGCAGATGACTTGGCACGGTCCATAGTGGAGGGGAACCCACTTGCGCCCAGCCCCTTCTGCATCCGGCGCACGTTTGGCAGCCAACTGGTCACTATTCCCCTGACGGAGAAGGAAGTCAATATGGTCTGCACCACGAAAGACAACCAGGTCCAAATGGCATACCTGAAGGACGAGATCAGCGAATTGGACAAGGACGACCCCTGCTTTGACGGCTATGGCCAGTTGGCCATGCTCAACGATGCAGTACTGTTGGCTGATGTCCAAAAGCGGTGGCATCACTACAACGGAAATGGCGGCGACCATACGGAAAATCTGCGGGAGGCGATCAAGGTAACTATCCATGCTCATTTCCACCAATAATTTAATCAGGAGGGACTTTTCATGTTCACTTTCCCAACACCAGGCCCAGCAGGAACTTCCTTCCAGGCTCATTTTTACACATGGGCGCAGCTGAGTGAGTTATGCTCCACACGGTTGACCGGCTTTTGGGGCCGCCCTACCCCAGTCCAAGCCATTGGAGAACCCAACCTCGACAGCCGTGGCCTGAAGTTTTTGGAGTCATCCATATCCCATAAAGACTTGGAGACCATTTTTACTGCCTTCAAGCTGACGACTATGATCGTGATACAAGCGGCTGACGGACGAATCAGTAAATTTGAATAGAGACGAGGAGGTCTGAAAATGGAATACTGCATTACTATGGAACGCACCCAGCGTGTGGCAGTCACTTTTACTGCCGATAATGACGATCAGGCCATAGAGAAGGCGGCTGAACTCAATCGCACGGCTGCACCCACAGATTTTGAGGCCGGGGATGAAGAACATGACTATGCCCTCTGCGATAGTGCTGGCCACCTGCTCGTTGACTGGAACTAAAGGCAGGTGACATCATGTTGAAGATTAACACGATCCCGGGACAGGCCGCACGGGAGAAAGGCTATGCTCATTACCCGGAGGATTTTCCCCACCTCACTCACGATGCCGACTTTGCGGCGTGGAGATCCGGTGACGATTGGGAAATCGAAACTATACTGGATGGGCAAGCGCTTTTGGATCGGTGGAACAGCTTTTGTCAGCACTGCGAAAATGGCATCCGAGTATGGGAGGTCAAATACCAGCATCAGGACGGCAGTGTGGACTTCCTTTGGTACGGTAACTTCGTTGACGAGGCAGAAGCAAAACGCCGGAATCAGGCTATGGAGGCAGCCGGGCTTAAAGTCTTGGGTATGCGGCCGGTCAACAGACTGCCTACGAACAAAATGTATCTGGAACTGATCAAAGAAGCGAATGAGGAGGCTGGAAATGAACGAACTCAAAAATAAACAGGCATCGGACAGCGCAAGCGCAGATATGGCGTTAACTGCGCCTTCCGGTATTGCAGAGCCCATACTCCAGTACATGGGTCTGGAAATCAATAGAAACAGTCTGTACCGCAAGGACGAACTGGTAGCCATTCTGGACAAGTATGGCGCCCTTGATTCGGCCTTGGACAAGGTGCGCGATACCTATACCGAGCGGTTTGGCAATCAGCTGATCTGGAAATACCCCTTCTCCGATAATATGCAGGGTGGCGGCACGGTCATTCCTGTCCAAGAAGGGTTTTTGTTCCTCCCCTATAACTGCGTATATGAGCGCGAAGGCTCCCGGTATCAGCTGCGCGGCGCGGAGCTTTTGAGCGCTGAAAATATCCGTACACTCCAAAACGAGTGCCGAACGTATATGAAGGGGCTACTGTCCGCCTTGGGGGATATGGAACGTGCGATCCCGGCCTACCCTGTCAGACAGTATGTTGATGCGCAGGGCAACCTCTACTTTGTCCGAGGCGGACTGGGCGGAGTCTTCAAGGGCTTCCGCCGTTATGCCGATCCGAAACCCGGGCAGCGCCGTGAGTCTGGCATCCGCTCCCTGCGCTATGTAACGGATTTCTGCCAGGCCCAGCTTGACCTGGATCAGTATGCGAGAAAGCATCGCCTGCGGCAGTTAGAGACTGGTGATGATAAGCAAGGAGGCAGGAAGAATGCCTGACTACGCCAAATACCTGACGCCCATCCCCAACAGTGGTTTTATCTGTAACGGCTGTGGTGCCCCATTGGAACAGGGCAGTCCTTTCTGCGATTGTGCGGATTGCGGCGCAATCTACTGTGCGGAGTGCGTCAAAAACAGTACGTTTGAGGGGCATACCTGCGAAGACAAATAATGCCCCGACGCAGAAATGCCAGCGAAAACCAATCGGGCACACATCAAGTTACAAACTGTCTGAAAACTCCTCAGGCGGTTTTTTATATATTGCCAGCTGCCAGTAGATCAAACGCTGCGGCAAAACACATCGTCATATCACAACGAGGAGGTGATCGCATTGTGAAAACCCTTGAAATCTACTTTAGGGATTTGACCCCAGAAACGCAGAAGACCGTCCTGGAACTCTTCGAGATTGAGTCCCCGGATGACGCAAATTGGGAGTTCTTCCCCATCTTCATCTTGGAGGGGCCGGAACCCACAACTGAAACGGAGGTATAGAGAATATACAGTTTACTCCGTTTTCTTGGTGCTCTGGCATAATCGACATGACGGTATCATCCAAATGATTTACCATACAAGATGAGATCCTGTCAGTAAATGAAGATGATCGGAATAGCGGCCCCGAAAAATGCGTTGCTAAGGAACTGGCACAAGCAATTACAGCTGGTAAACTTAGGTTTGTATCCTGCACAGAATAAGTACAGCAATGAGAGGAGCATCAAATTATGCACTTTCCGACCAGAGAAGAGGTTCAGCATGTTCGAGAAATTTACCCTGTCGGTTGCCGTGTGGAGCTAATCAGAATGGGACCGGATCCATGCAGCAAGTTAAAGCCCGGTGACCAGGGCACTGTAAATCATGTGGACGATACGGGGACTGTATTTGTGAGCTGGGACTGCGGCTCCGGGCTGGGTATGGTCTATGGTGAAGACCACATCCAGCGTTTAGAAGCGAAAGAAGTGCTGCGGCTGTAGGAGTAATCCCTCCTGGACCGAGGCAGTTTTGTTCGATACACATGGGTGTCAGCTTGCTCGTTCAGAGGTCTGTGAAGACTTCCTTGACCCATGGAAATTAGAGTATGGCGGCGTCACCTATTCTGTGAATGTTGTTGCCGTCAATAAGGGATATGTCTCTCCAAAAACTGATCAGGAGAGTATATGCCCTGTGTGCGGCGCCGAGCTTAGGGAATACGAGGCACATGAGATCTTAGATTATGGCGGTGTTATTCCTTGGGAATGCTCAAACTGTGGGGCCACTGGTGAGGAAGGATACACCCGCATTTTCAGTGGTCATTACCAGGTCTGCTTCGCAAACGGTGATTCGGTAACAGGGCGCGAATAAAAGACATCCATGCCCACATAAAATATTTCATACTTAACACGTCATAAATGCAAAATGCCTCCCGCCAAACTGAGTTTGGTGGGAGGCATTTTTCTTTTGCTTGGGTCTTGGGCCTTGTAGAATTGTTATAGTTGCGCTAAATGACCTCGTCCTCATAGTCCACTTCCGGCAAGGCAGATGACGGATGCTGCCAGTCGCAGTAGTAGAACAACCGCTCTGCTAACTTCACATCCCCCGCGCATTCCTGCACAAAGTCAACGCCAGCGTAGCATACTGAGAGGACTTCTTCGATTTCTTCGCCGTTCCTCAGCGGCCTGTCCATCGGAATGTCGTTCAGGCTGATGTCAGGAATATAAATAATTTCATCCCCAGTTGTGAAGGCCGCAGCTTTATAAATGGTACATTGCTGACCGGCGCTGTAGTGGAAAAGATCATCCATCATTTTTCCTGCCTCTAAGTTTTTTCGCAGGGCTTCTTTGGTCATAACGATTCCTCCCGGACATTCATATGTTTGTTTACTTGTAGATCTTTAGTCCCCACCAGAATGAGCATGGTGGCTCCATTTGATCTTCCACATAAACGGCAGAGCTTTTTCCATACGCTTGACTTCTTCATAGAAACAGCTCCCTGGCCCTGCTGTTTTGTGCTGCTTGATGAATGTTTCCATCTCCTCGGGCGTTTCCGGGCCGTATCCGATAGCATCCAAGATTGTATGTGCGCCATCGGTTTTGATCGCCAGCAGTGTTTCAGTATCAATGTTTCTTCCGCCTGGAAACGGCTGGAAAAACGCCAGCCTGCACAAGGGCAAGTAGCCTTCCGGCATGTGGTGTCTCCCGATGTTCCATATCATGTAACCAGGCAGGACGCAGTCCACGAGGCGAAACGTATGTGTAGGGTAGCCAAACTCGCTTACAACAATTTCATGTTCCTTAAATTCGACAATTAAATTACCCATTCAAATTCTCCTTAGACCTCAAAACCAAATTGCTCGGCGATGGCCCGTCCGATTGCCAGAGACACATCGCACTCCGTGAAGCCGTCCTCACAGTCATCTGTGCATTGCAGTACATCGGCAACAACAGTGTCTTCAATGCGGCCCCAAATGCGGGTGGCGTAGTCATCGGTACACGCCACCAGCAAGCGGTTCGCCGTCATGGCGATGCTCTTAGCGACGGGCATCTCAGCGTTGACATCTTTAACGCATTTCACCTTGAAACGCGACCGACAGATGAACTCATCGCCAAAACTCATGTGGCCGACAACACCAAGGACGGCGTCACCCATCTTGCTTTCGCCAGTGATGCCGACAATGACATCTCGAACCGTTTTTGCATCATTGATCGAAGTAGTATAAGGGGCTTTTTCAGTCAGATCTGTTACAAGAAACATTTTTTGTCCTCCTTTTTAGCTCAAATATTTTCGGAACGGTGCGTTATCTATATAAAAAAGCATACGGACTGCCCTGTCCGTATGCTTTGTGACCTAATTGGCCAATGGTATTTTGATTATTGGTATGGTCCAGGAAAAAGAAAAGCGCCCAAAAACCCTCAGGTCTTTGGACACTATGTAACACGGCTACTATGATTGCTCACACAATCAACGGATACTTTACGATAGTATTATACCTGGCTGGACAGAAAATTTCAATCCCTTTTGTGCCCGCCTATTTTTCTACTATCTTGTAGAAATATCTCTTGACATTTCTACAATGCGGTAGTAGAATTACAGTATCACAGTGGACGCACTGGGACAGGAGGGTAACTATGATGGATCGATCCAAAAAAATGACTGACACAGAATCAGAAATCATGGAGGTGCTATGGAATTCTGAAGCGCCTATGTCTGCGGCGGAGCTGATTGACTACTTCGCCCAGCATTACGGGAAAGCCTGGAAAGCTTCAACGCTGGCTACTTTCTTGTCCCGGCTTAACCAGAAGAACCTGGTGGACTCCGTCCGCAGGGGCCGAGTGCCCTACTATCACCCAATCCAGACGAAAACAGCATATATGCAGAGCATGGCACAGGAGGTGCTGGACACCATGTATCAGGGCTCGGTAACAAAGTTCTTCGCTGCGCTCTGTGGGGATACCCCCCTCTCAGCCAAAGACCGCGAGGAGCTGAAAGCGTGGCTGGACAAGGAGATGTGAGATGGCCGTCAACCTGTTTTTGACTACTGCCCTGCTCAGTATCACAGGAAGTGCAGCGTATGTCCTGCTGAAACTGTTGCTGGTGGCCAGCGGGAATCGACTCAGCCAGAACTGGCGATACCACAGCATAATAGCCATTTCCCTGCTCTTTGTTCTGCCGCTCTATAAGCTGTGGACGCTGGTTCCCGTTCCCCATCCATCCTTGCCCCCAATCATCGTAGCCAGCGGCAACGTGGACCTGATTTATATCCCGTCTGCCTCTGCCGCTATCGGTGAACTGCCTGCGCAAACTGGGCTTATAAATGGCGGCGTTGATTGGGGACTGGTGGTTGAGTGTGCTGCAACATTGTGGCTGCTGGTTGCCATCAGCCTTATCCTCCGGAATATCTGGCGGCTCCTGCATTACCGTTGCCTGTTTGAGCAGGAGAGCCACGATGTAAACAGCCATCTTCAGCAGATTGCGCTGGAGGCCGCCCGCCTGGTGGGTGTCACCGACGAGGTCCGGCTATTGGCGTCTCCCCTGGTGCAAAGTCCCATGCTGGTCGGGTTCTTCCGTCCAACGATTTTACTGCCGTCAGAGCACCTGCCAGACAGCGACGCCCGATATATCCTGGCCCACGAACTGACGCATTTCCGACGTAGGGACCTATGGAAGAAATTCCTGATGAACATGATCCAATGTATCCACTGGTTCAACCCTGTGGTCTACCTGCTGAGCCGGGATTTTGCGTACTGGCTGGAAACCTCCTGTGACGAGGAAGTTGTCAGTTCCCTTGACTATGCACAGCGAAAAGAATATGGTTACCTTCTGATCAATTACGCTCCCGCCACTCGGTATGTGGGACCAAGACTATATGTTTCCTTAACCTCATGCCGATACAAACTCAAAAGGAGAATTTCTATCATGATGAACTCGAACAAAAAGTCCCGCTCCTTGCTTGGGTTGTTGCTTGCTCTCGCCCTTGTTGTGGGGTGCCTGGCTACCTCTGCACTGGCAGCAAATATCAGTGATAACGGCACTACTGATGATTTTGCTCTCAGCTTTGTTACCGGGCAAAATATCTCCATCAAAGATGCCCAGAATGCGGGTACCGGGATGGTTTCCGTTGTGGACGATGCGCCAGCAATGGTGAATGACGGCGTTCTTCAACTGGAAGATTTGGCCCACGATGAACTCGATATGTCCTCGGTGCAGTATTTTGTCAGCAGCGCTACACCGTTTGCCTTCGGTTCCATCAGCACAAGCGTACCGGGCAATAAGTCTGCGGTTGCGGAGGATAGCTTTTCCCTTGAGGCTGGCGAGACTGTGACAATCAACTGCTCATACTCACCGGCTTCTGCCAGTGTTGATTTCGGCCTGATTGCCCCCGATGGGTACTTCTACTATGTAAACAGCATGAACGGAAGTATCAATTCTACGCTGGCAGTCACTGTACGTGGGCAGTATACTCTGGCTGTGAGAAATAACTCCAGCAATACCATCAGCGTTGTGGGGTATGTGAACTATTAACATGGTTTCTAAAACCTGAGACAACATCCGCCCTTAGTGCAATAGACAGAGCGTCCAGAGGCTTAATGTCTCTGGACGCCGCCCTTTTTCGCCGGACAAATAGAGTTTTGCTTTCCATGAGCGTTCCAGCCAACAGACTGACGACAAGCGGCAAATTTATTATTGATTTTTCCTTGCGCAGCCTTTATAATGTGAGCATAAAGTATCTGTAGTTTGCCCTCTGGCAAACAAAGTATCTGTGTATCAAAGCGTCTGAAGGTGTATGCCTTTGGGCGCTTTTTTATTTTCGCCTATGATTTAGCTACATAAAACTTTATACTTGACCTCCGTCACAAAGCGCGTGGACAGCATTTCAACTGCCCATGCGCTTTTTTATATATACCCAGGCAGAGGGTATCTGCCAAAAATATTACTAACGAGGTGACAAACATGGTAAAAGACGAATTTAGACCTGATGTTGGGAAAAAGATTTTTGTCCAGCACCAGGCCGAACTGGAACAGGGGCTGCAACATCTGGCGTACGCTCTGGGCTGCCCTCAGAAGATCCCACTCCCTGCGGAGTTCTTCCAAGCATTTATCAGCGGGTTCTGGGATCCATTCCAGGAAGCCTGCGAGGTTGGCAACCAGCAGCAAAAGGAGATCACCGAAAAAATCCGTTCATTGGAATGCCAGCTCCGCCAAGGGATGACGCCTGATACCCAGGACATTTTGGGTCAGTACAGCGACTTGCTGGCCGCACGCAACAGCACCGGTCTGGACTATGCGTTCCTTGTGGGATACCAGTGTGCGTTTCGGTTCCTGATGATGGGACTGAGCCCCAGTGCCATGGACTTTCTGAAAGAGGAGGACAAAGAATGACGCCGACCTGGATCATACATTTTATTCCCTGCGGACAGCCCAGCTACCATACTCATGGCTTGGATCACTATGGAAGTCTGGAACTGGAGCTGAACCTACCGTTGGATCTGCAACAGGCAACGCTGTTTATCAACCTGATCGCCAACGAAGTTGCGGAGAAGGGAAAGCGGTACCGCTCCGGGGATCGGGAGGATAATGTGTTCAATCTCCCGTTTTACCTGTTTGAAACGGTTCCTATCCAACCCAGCCGGGAGAATGACCGCGTGCTTCGCATCCTGTTTTGCGACCCTGCCGGTAAATATCCGTGGGAACCGGAGTGCGAGGAGCCCTACTCCATGCAACTGGACAATGCCGAGAAACAGGCAATGGCCGCCCTGCTTGCGAGGCGGTGGGTGGAGGATGTCTTCTGATGGCGGGCCAGATCGACCAGGTGGAACAACTTGATCTGCTCCACCTGAAGGCAGGAGATCTGCGCTGGCTGTACGCTACCGACCGGGGCCAGACTACCGGTTTCGGCAGGAACAAGCAGCATTCCTTCCGCCATGGCGTACAAACGCCTGTAGGTGACATTGAACTGTCTGTCTGGATCAAAGCGGCAGAACACATCATAGAGCGGGACGGACTCCAGACAGAACTGGAGCACCTGCAGCCATATGCGGTTGACTACGGCGGCGGGAATATCTACTCCAAGCAGCTTTCTCATGGCGGGCATCTGAGTATGTGTTTGTCCGCAATCTATCGTAATCCGGCTTGGGTGTTCTTTGTCCCCTATAACCGGCAGTACCACCCAGAACTGTTGGATACCACCCCAATGGTAGAGGTTGTGATGGACTGCTGCAAAACGGCCCGCGCCATACCAAGAGCGCAGATTCATAACGAAAACCAAATTGCTCACTGTCCTGCTTGCGGGCGGTGGGCATCTTTCAGCTATGCTGAGAACAAAAAATCAGAATAATTTGGAGGTTCAATATGCACTTTACTGTTCTTTCTGCCCTGCCGCTGCCTCAGGATACCTCAGCTGCTATGCACGCCGTCCCTGTGGACGATGTGGTTAGCTTTGTGGCAGGTAAACTCCTGTTGGAAAATCTGGCCAGCCAAAAACCGGTGAAAATGCCGGAAGTAGATTCCGCAATGATCGACTCATCGCGCTGGGAATGCCTTGTAGAGTGCATGGTTGACAGTCTGCTGGCACCCTATAACGAGAACAACACAGATATTGCTCACATGGAATTTGATGACCATACTGACGAGGGGCATACGGCCTATGAGCAGAGCGGCGTTGACTGCGTCAAGACCCCGGATGGCCGTATTATTACCTGTCACTGCTATGAATTCAGCAGACGGTATAAACTGCATGATGGCAAGGTCTACAGGCGGAGTTTTGGACCGCTGCATCACCGCAAGCAGACTAAGAAGTCTAAAAAATATCTTGCGCTGCCCAACTATCCGTTTCAAAAGCTGTTTCCCACATTCGACGCCTTTATGACAGAATACTGGGGTTATACGGCTGGCGAGGAGGATGGCCGTTATGGCTACTACTTCAATCCGAACGGACGCTGGGACTGGTGGCAGATTGGCGGACGTTGGCCGTTCCGTTTTCTGGTCAAGGATAACTGCAACTCAGCAGTTGCTGGCGAGGCTTCCAGCTTGTTCAGAACAGAGCCTCAGCGTGAAGCCCCTGACGGATACTGCTGGGTAGCTGGAGCACGAAAATGTGATATCGCATGGGACGTGATGCGGGAGTTCATTCGCAACAAATGCACTGAACAATTCCGTCAGTATGAAGCGTGGTTTAAGACAGGCCAGATTCCCACAGAAAATGCCAGCAGTATCACCCTGGTCAAAGACGGCATCATCTCCTGGGGCGATTATCTGTACCGGAAAGGTGAAACCTTGGAGCATCGCATACACAGTATGGGCCTCTCTGACCAGCACCCCTATCCTATTACGACTTTTGCCTATGTGGATGCGGACGGCTGGGGCGATCAGGGCTGGGGGGCAACCGACTCAAACGAGGATGAGGTTCAAGCCTGGTTCAAAGCGGTCGCCGATTTCATTGCGAAGCAGCCAGATGATGCGCTTCTTGTCTCGGTGGATTGCCATACCTGAAGGAGGAATATCGCTAACAATGGATATGGAATTTGATTGGAAACTGCAGCGCATGACAACTGATGCCATGATGGACATTATGATCGCCAATGAGAACCCTCGACTATCGGCAGCGAAATGCGATGCGCTTATGGAAATCAAGAGGCGCTGCTGTAAATACCGCGAAATCGGTTTTGTCTCTGATCTGGTACTGGCTGTCTTGGAGAAGAAACTGGAACTGCTTAAAAAGGCTGATACCATCAAGGACTGCAAGAAGATTCAGGCCCCCAGTGCACCGATCTATCACCAATACAGTGGTGATTTTAGAACTGATGACCCCCGGATCGCAGAGGAAGAATTGATTCAATGGTCATTGTCCAGTCTCCGTACCCCATTGCTCCCGGATGTCTTTAAGAGATTTCATGACTTATTTCGGCAGGTTTTTGGGGTAAATATCTAAAAAATCATGCGGATGTGAACGCACATTATGAAGATACGGAGACACTGCAGTGTCTCCGTATCTTCCGTTTTGGAGGTAAAGCGATTGAAACATCAATTTGATAAAACATTACTGAAAATTGCAGAAATAACCCGCGGACGCATATCCAGGCCACAAACATTATCCGATTTTTTAGCATATTGCGCTCTCCTTTTGAGCATACGCACCGACCCAGTCCATTCAGAGCAACGGTCGAAATCTTTGGAACGGCTGAAAGCGAATTATAAAAAGGACGAATGGGAGGCTTTCTATCAAGGATTGGTTGATTTATGTAGAACATTTGTCAGAAATATCCAAGTTGGGCGTTATGAGGATCTGTTTGCTGGCCCTTTCACCCAAGTTAGAGCAACCAGTCGAGCACTCAAGCAGGATTTTACTCCGGTCGACGTAGGAAAACTGATTGGCGCGATTTCCGTTTCCTCCAATCTTTCGCTCCCAGAAAAAGGATTCTTTTCCTTAGGCGATCACGCGTGTGGGAGCGGCACACTTCTCCTTGCCGGAGCACAACGTATTGCAGATACCGGTTACAATCCTGCGGAACAGTTGGTGATTCAGGCTGCCGACCTTGATGCACGCTGCGTCCACATGACTTATCTCCACCTCTCACTCTATGGCATCCCTGCTGTCGTTGTCCACGGCAACACAATAACTCTGAACGAGTATGATCGGTGGTACACCCCTGTTTATCTCTGGAGAAAATGGATTTGGCGTGCCCCAATGCCTTTTGGTGACAGCGGATATATCAGTGATGAAAAGTTGAAGTGCTTTGACGAACCTATATACGGCGCATACCGGTATATGGAACAGCAATTTTCAACAGCTGACGCAAATAGTTCGACAGACAAGCAAAAAACAACATAAGAAGAGAGGTATTATGATGATAGATGGAAAAAAGCACATCTATTTCAAGCAAATCGCAGGCAGACGGGTGGAACGTATCTTGGAAGGCTTGGAGGCTTTGGGAAATTGTTCTTCACCCGCCACTTATGACTACGACAATCAGGAGCTACCGCCCATCTTCGCTGCAATTACTGAGAAGCTGGTGGAAACCCGCCAGCGGCTGATCACGCACAGCCCCTATAACGGAATCCCGTTCCGGTTGCGGCCACCCAATATGGTAGAGTTGGATGGCCACGCTTTCGACCGTCAGCAACTTCTGACCACAGTGGAGGTACTGGCCCTTTTAGATGAGAATGGGGCTCACTTTGTATCGCTGGAGCCGGTAAGGGATCGCTATCAGGCCGCATTCGGTGACGAATTGTGCTGGCCTGTCCCAGCCTGCATCGGCACACATCTTGGCTGTACCCTGCTGGCCGTTCGGGAAGGCTTGCTCTGCCTGCCCTATGACTGCCTGGACGGTGAGACCTATGAACAATTTGCCGTACAGGATATCAGGCTTTTGTCAAAGGAACAGGCGCAGCTCCTTCTGAACAGACTGCAGAATACTTACACACAACTGCTCAATGTCCTTGCCGACGCCCAAGCGTTCGGCCTTGTACGTGGCGACAATACTGAGGAGGTGGGACATGAATAATCTGTCCTACTATAAAAATCTCCAGGGGGTAATGACCCAGTTTGAACCGCTGACGGAAGCTGATCTGCAAAAAGTTGATGCAGATGGGCTGACCATCCCGGAAATCAAAAACGCACTGGAAAAGCATGGCCTTGATCTGCAATATGTTGTTCACGATCCCTCTCGTTCCATATTCGGTACTTACTATGCGGATTATAACCAAGGACTCTATGGCGATATTTTCTTACAGCACAATATGATTGACAGGCTTCCCCTTTATAGGACTGCGGATAAACTCCAGGGCGAGACTGCGCCGGAATTGGCCTGCAAGCAGTGGAAAAGCTACTATGAGAAATGCGTCCCACTACCCATGCTGATCTATGATTTCCAGCGGCGCTACTTGGACATCCCGCCTGAAGAGGTGTTTCAGGTCTGGTACAGCGTCTATAAGCGGATTGACTATTCCAATGGAATGTGGAAACCGGAGTTGCTGAACTATGTATTTTCCCATGCCCCTGCACCGGAATGCCCTGAACTTGGTCCAGATGGTCTGGTCACGGTTTATCGTGGCATGGGGGAGCTTTCCCTGCCTCCTGAGCAGGCCATCTCCTGGAGCACCCATCCAGGCAATGCCCTCTGGTTTGCTGTCCACAGTGGACGCGGCATCCATGTGGCTGTCGCCCATATCCGTCCGGAGCAAGTGGTGTGGTATGCAGACAATTTCTATAATGAAAATGAGGTCATCGTCCTCCCTGGTTCCATTACAGAATATTACTATGAGGATATGATTCCTGCGACAGAGGAGCATATACCTGCTATATTGGCCTCTGTCATGCTGGAGTTTATCCGGTATGGACAACAAGCCAAGAAACTGGGCTACAGGGAGGAGAATATCTTCCATTATCACGGGCTGAAGCATATCTTACGGGTCCTGCTGCTCTCCCTTATCTATTATAACAACTCTGGCGATCCCCTAAGCGATGCGGATAAACGTATTCTGGTCTACTTCAGTCTGCTCCATGATATCGGGCGTATTGACGACAGCAAAGACGATGCTCATGGAGATCGGTCTGTATCCTTGATTCGCGCAAAAGGCATCCGCATCAAATGCCTTCCAATGACCAGGAAGGACTACCGTATCGCAGAACTTTTGATCCGATACCACTGCCGCAACGATGCCGTTGGTGAAGCTGCGATCCGGTCTGCGACTGGCCTGTCACAGAAAGAGAAGACCCATGCAGTCCACCTATACCACATCTGCAAGGATATGGACGGACTGGATCGTGTTCGGTTCAACGGCCTGGACTACCGCTATTTGCGTACAGATTATGGCCGGCGCCTGCCGCTGGTAGCCGGCGCGTTGCTGGACGAACCCATTGTTCAAGTACTTCAAAATGATTGGGCCTAATTTTCTAAACGATCTGAACAGATAGTTGACAATGACCATAAAATAGCATACTATGTGCTGTACGTGACTGCCATCAAGAGACAAGAAGCCGATAATGGCTAAATAAACAAAAAATGCGGGGGTGAAGTTCATACTTCACCCCCGCAAACTACATTTGGCCTACAATAGCAGGCCCCTATGTTTCCGTTTACCACTCTATTGTGGACCTATTGTAAATGATAGCGGCAGAAAGCTCTCTAAGGTATGTCAGATTATTTTCTGGCATAGTGTGATCCGAAAATGTCATAATAGATGTTCTGGGTATTATTTGTTAAAACAGAAAACTTTTCATTTGTAGTCCACAAATGTTCTATCTGCTCCATATTTTTATCGGGTTCTGACAACAATTCCGCCAAATGATCAAGTTCATACAACTCACGTTCGCTCAACGTATGTATGCCGCCACGAAGATATAAGGGCTGATAAGAATAAAAAATTTCATTGTTCATCAAGGCATGAAAATCCATGAACAAATAATCGCATAAACCTTCCAAAGCGGTTGGTGTAAAAACGTCTAATTTCTTATTTAATGTGTTTTGTCTCATACCAATCCATGCTTCGGACGCGGTTACAAACTTCCGGCGCGGTAAATCAAATTGGCTGTAACCAAAACGGTGTTCATACTCATAATAACCATCAACATCTACCAAAACCCATCTGTTTTCATTAAAATTCCAGTATTCGTTAACCCAATGTTCCATATAGCTGTCACCCTCATCTCCAAAATCCATAAATCCAGCTCTGGAGCGGCAGGGGATTCCTTTTGCTTTTAAAATCGCACTGAATAATACCGAAGCCTGTCGGCAGGATACCGTGATTCTTTTTGTTACGTCCCTATTTTTTGTAAATCCTGTTTCGTCCAGACGCAAAATGCCAGCAATCATTGAAACAGCGGTAATATATAGTTCATCTTCATTTCTAAAACGATTTTTCGGATAGGACGCAAACTCCCCATAGTAAGCACTTTCTAAGTAAGGAGATGGTTCTGTAAAATACATAGATGGGTGGGTAATTTGATCGCACACTAATCTCCCTATGGAAGGTATGTCGTCTGGTAGTGATCGTATAAAATCCTTATATACCCCTACATAGGTATAAATGCTGGTTTCCAAATAACGCTGGCATATTCCACTGTTCATGTAATTTTTTGACCTCCCATTATTTTTAGACGTAGATGTCTGCTCTGATAAAATGCTATCAAAATAAAAAAATTACGTCAATGAAAAAGTGTTCATTTGTTTGCTGTTTCTTTGAGAATCTATTGTAATGGAACACGCTGTAATATTAAGAGGGCGGGGGTGAAGTCTTGAGCTTCACCCCCGCCCTCTTATGCTATAGAAGTATTTTGATATACTGATATGGCGATCCGAGACAGCAAGGAAACATCCATTGGCTCCGGTTCATCCTGCAGATCATTGGCGATACACCACAACCGAAGCGATACCATCATGTGATTATGAGCAGTGTAGAAATACTGCTCAATTAAGCGGAGCTCCTCCCACCTGCGGATCAATTCCTTTTGCTCCAGGTACTCCGGAACCGGCTCACGGTCTACCCAAATGCCATCTTCACGCTTGTAGGATCGATACTGCGGAAAGTCCAACTGGTCCAGTTCCCGCAGGCGGATAAGGATATCCTCCATCTCCTGTGCCATCGTTTTGCATTTTGCCATCATGTCCGCCTCCTGATTCTCAAAAACCGTTCCAAAGCTGGCGGCCGCGGTATTCAAAGGTCTGCGCGTCGTCACAATCACAGGAGGTCAGCTCACAGATACGCTTCCTGGACCGAGATAGAAACACTCGGTTCCGCAGTCCGCTTCCAGGCTGCCGCTTGGCCAGCATTTCATCGAAGTCCACCACTGAGGCGTAGTCACTGGGGAAATTGCGCTGAATATACTGAAAAAAGAAATTTCTGTGGAATGGACAGATCAAACAGGCGCTGGCCTTGCTGTCCAAGCCCCACTCCTCCAAGTTATACCGATAGCAGTCCTTGCGTTCCCAGCCCATCTCAATCAATGGATAGCAGTTCTTAAACATTCGATTCCTGCTGGGGAATGAGCGCTGGGACTCTTCCTGCGAGAATCCGATATGCAGTTCATGCGTTCCGATATCCTCCGGGCGCAATCTCTGATACGGCCTGTAGCCCAGAAGTTCATATCTGACAAATTTTTGGATCATGACGATTTTATAGTCCACTGTGCAGGATCTTCGGGCAATACGGCCAGCCTCCCCTTCTTCATTCAGCGTCCAGAACGGCATGGCAGAAACCCGGTTTACTCCAAAGTTTTTCATATAGTCCCTGTAAAGGTCGCTTCTCAGGATATAAAATGGAATCCCACTGCTCCAGCAGGCAGCCTCAATAAACTTGACCTGTTCCGGGACCCACGCTGGTTCGATGCCCAAGTCGCAGTAAATAATGGTGTCATACCTCGGCACCTCAGTATGTACGATCTCGCCCCTGGTCTGCTCACACGAGATCAAAGCCAGTGCGGTACTCTGCATCCCTGCTCCGCAGCTTAGTATTTTCATCAATTAGTCACCTCACAGACATCCGCGGGGGGCCGCTATACGCTGGCCCCCCGCAGTTAATTTACTGTTTTACGAAATAGTACGGAATACCGGCCTGAAAGGGGTAGAGTGTAAATGTGTCATCCCCCCACACCCTCATGGCGTGGCCACCACAGTTCTTTCTGATGATGACCCTCTTCGACCTTGCAAAGAGGTGCTTGATATGGCCGGCACTGTACCTGCTGTTGAGTTCTACAAGCTGGAAAATGTACGATTTCTCAGTTTCCTTTACCTCCATGACAATGGAGTATTGGGATAAAAAGTTGTCGTTGTTTTCTGCCTTATAGCGCCCCGGCGAAAGCATCGTGCTCAATCGTCATTTCCCTCCTCGTCTCCGTCCATTAGATGGTAGCTGTTATAGTAGACAGTCTCATCACTCTCTGCGCAATAGACACCGATACACAGTTCATGGCCAGGCTCCTTCTCCATGCTGTGCTCCACGAAACACACGCGGTCTTCTGTGCCATCAGCAGCAATAAGGTCGATATTGATACACGGATACGCAGGTTCCGGGTGGGCGGTTGCCCGCAGAACCGTCCCATCAGGCAGGGACAGCGTGCATGTCTGCGGCGCTTCAATAGCTGTACTGCGACGGCTGGTCGTAAATGTGACTGGCACAAAACCGCAGACCACACATAGATAGTGCAAACCTTCCAGTTGGACGATATCGCCCACCGACAGGCTGCGGCTGCAGTACCCGGTGGGCAGGGCATTATTGAAGATGGAAAACACTTGCTCCAAAATCGCATATGTCCGCCGCCCCTTGTCCGATGGCAAAGATTTCGGACACTCGATCTCGCCGTCAAAAACGGCCAGGTAGTATTCCGCAGGCACCGTAGCCTGGAAGGGCTGCTTGGGATCGTGCATCTTCATGTAGAGGCCGAGATTTATCAGGGACGCAAACGGGGCCTGAAAAATGGTGATATGTACTTTTTTCTGCTCATTCATCTGAAATTCCTCCAAATCATTCCATGTTGACACTGAGGTCCAAGGCTTTTTTCTTGAGTCTGGTGTATGGACAGCCCGGTTGTTTCCCAATCTCACACTGGAGGCAGTTGGTCTGCGCACAGTGTTCTTCCATACAGCATCGACAGATAGAGCCGCCTATATAGTCTCTGCTGGCAATGTATCGGGGCTTCGGTTCACCTTGAATCTCCATAATCAAATTAACGCCGCACCGCTCGCAGTTCAGTTCTGCCCACTGGACTGGCTTGGCTCTTTCGTACTCAATAGCCTCACCACAGATGGGGCAGAACTTCCAGGTCGGTTTATGCTCGCCATCCCTGAGCTGATATGGGGGTGGAAGTCCAGCGCCACAATTCCCACACCAATACTGTTCTACGATATTGGGGCCTTCTTGTGTAATGTTAGGTATCATCCATCCGCTTCTCCTCTGACACGACCTGCCCGCACCGCATGGGGCCGTTTAGACAGGGATTTTTACAGTTGCCGCTCCGCTTGTAACCGCAGTCAGCGCAGCAGAAACTGCCTCGCCGCCGGTCACAATGAAATATTTTGCATCGGCGCGGCTTGGGTATCATCGCTCTGTTCACTGTTCAGCACATCCTTTGAATGTTTTGACTGGTCATGCCGCAGGAGTCATAAGTACGCTGCCGCTTTGCTCTGTACAAACGATGGGAAAGGGCTCAGCATACAGTTTCTGCTCCTTTTCATTCACAAAGCTCCGCTGATCAGGGAGCCTGGGACAGCGGCCGGAGGTATGCGTGAAATCTCGGCGGCTTCTTTGGTGTTTGCCCAAGCACCGGCACTCGGTGTCCTTGCATTGGCCGCACTCAACTTTGCCAGATAGCGGCGGGAAATAGGGACTGCTATTTTGCTTTTCACTCATTTTGTGTTCACTCCATTTCTGCACGATTTGTTTTGCCTGATGTTTCACAGACGGGCCTATATATAAAAAAACGCATGAGCAAAACTACTCATGCGCTTTGTTGCCTGATCGGCTACGATGTATCTATCATTATGGGGGCGGAAATAAAAAAGCGCCCAAAGGTCAATCGACCTCTGGACGCTTTGAAACACGGAAACGAAGACCTCTGGTGATGGGTCACGGATACTGTAATGGTTATATTATAGCGATTTCTTCACAAAAAGGCAAGAGCAGAATTCTGAAAACAGCAAAACTACACCTC
>ERZ777306.2641-NODE-2641-length-21880-cov-13.278946_pt1 | contig 21880 bp, 17 predicted proteins | sample MGYA00374966_ERZ777306 | MGnify/ENA primary metagenome ERZ777306 (study PRJEB29329, sample SAMN06343882) | mouse gut metagenome | isolation source: Mouse cecum | place: Austria: Vienna | collected 2014-11-15 ...
CCGGGGCACAGCAACCGAGCCGACAGGCGAGAACGGTGGAAGGGATAGTCACACGCAGAAAGTGCCATAGAATCGCTAGTTAGAATTCCCTCAGTCACGGCACAGCCGTGACTGCTTTCTCCGCTTCGCTCTGGTCGGTGCTGGTCTCCACCGGAGACCAGCACCCCTTACTCGCGCAAGTGGAGCCTAAGGACGTTAAACTATAATTTAGCGATTATCCTTGTCATTCTGAACGAAGTGAAGAATCTCGTCCTTTGCCCTTCTGCTCAGGGAATGAAGGGCGAGATTCTTCATCGCTATACTCCTCAGAATGACAAAAGAGGGAACTTGCCATTCTCTAACAATTAATTCGTTAAATTATAATTTATCCCAACTAACGAACAGAAGAGCCTTCCTTGCCCCCCTGAATAAGAAAAGCAACCAGTTGGACCACTGATAGGGTGAGCACGCCCCACTGGCACATCTTCTTAGCGGCCTTTCGAATCTTGTCAAGCATAAAAATTCCCCGGCGAAGCCGGGGGTATTTCATATGCGGGCGAAGCCCTATGTTACCAGCCACGTGTCACATCGCGTTGGTACGTTCTGTCACTTGCATAGGTGCTCTCCTCTAAAAACATATTTTTTCTTCCTTCTTCTACTTCTGAGCTTTCCTATCCTTTGCCCCTGTTTTGATGCTCTTCTTTATCCCTTCTTTTGGTTACTTTTCTATTTTGCTTGTTTCATTTTCTTATTCGCTTTCCTTCTTTCCTATCCTCTCTCTTTTTCCTTTACCGTTTTTCTACTGTCCGCCCCTTTTCCCTTGCCCTCATTTCCTCCATGCCTTTTGGGGCGTTTTCCTTTCTACATCATCGGCAGAAGCTTTTTTATGTGTCACTACTACAAAACAGATATTTCAGCGCAGACCGCACGTTAAAAGCATAGAAAACACCTGCGGTTTGTGACTTGCTCGCCGCCCAGACCGGCAATCAGAGTCACATTGCCGTAAATCTTCTTTGCTCTGAAAAATTTGGATTCCATTTTTACATTCCTCCTCAACTCTTTGATATGTCTTTTATGATTTTATCAAAAACGGATTCCCGATTCGTTGACGTATCGTAGATTGTAAAGCCATACTTTACCAGGTAATCTGTCATAACCCTGTTAAATGGAATAGCGTCTTGGGTAACATAATCTCTCAATTCGTCCTCACTCAAATTGTACGTCCAATCGTCTTCTGTGTCGTACTTTTTGAAGTCATTTACATACTTATCAACCGTCTTTTGGCCCTGTACTAATCCGATCAAAATAAAGCGGTCATTCAATTCAATCATCCCATATTCTTTCAGGATAGAGGTAATTTTTTCAAAATCAAAGTACCCGCCTTCCAGCACAAAAGCATTGTCTTTTACATTGTGTGCACGGAGATTTAACTCTCCCGCAAATCCTGTATCAGACGAAAACAGGCCCAAAAAGTGACCGATAAACGGCGCTATGTTTTCTGTTGTTCTATCTCTGTTCCAGTTCAGGCGAATGTCCAACTGTGGGTATGCCGCATGGAACGTAGCAACGAGTTTATCCAGGCTGATGACAAAGTAGCCCAACTCTTCGTGGAGCCTTTTCGCCAAAGTGGTTTTCCCGGCCCTTGAGGGGCCGACGATAATAATGCTTTTCATGAGCAAACACCTCATATCGGATATATTGTAAAGCGGGAAAGTTCAATACGAACTTTCCCGCTTTTTGGCGCGCTTGACTGGATTCGAACCAGCGGCCCTTAGAGTCGGAGTCTAATACTCTATCCAACTGAGCTACAAGCGCAAACATATATAGATAATCCGTGAAGCACGGCTTATCCTTCCAAATATGAAAATTACTGTCTTTTTAGTTTATCTCACTCGTATGGCGAAATATGTCGAATTCTGGAAAAGCGGAAATTTTTCCCGCCGCTAAAAGCCAGTTTACTTCTTCTCTTTTCCTTTTTCCTTCCGGGCAGCCTGGCGCTCCCGCTCCACATGGGCCTCCAGCTTTTCCAAAACGTCCTCGGGCTCAATGCCGTTTACCCGGAGGAACAAAACCAAAGAACGCTCCATGGGCAAAAGCTCTCCCACCTTCTGCGGATTTCTGGAAGCGGTGCGGGAAGTACGGCGGCGCCTTCCGGCGGAATCATACAGCGCTTCCTTTACCGAAATATCCTTCTCATAAAACATGGAGACAGGCACGCTGTAATACTGAGCCAGCTTTCCCAAAACAGCGGGATCCGGCCTGGTGGTGCCTATTTCATAGTACGAATAGGTGGAACGGCTGACATTCAGCGCCCGCGCGATATCCTCCTGCTTAAAGCCAAAGGACAGCCGCAGCTCCCGCAGCCTGTTCCCCAAAAAATGTTCTTCTTCAAAAGATAAAAATTCCATACTTCAAGCTTCCTCCCTGCAAAAATCAAAAGGCCACGTCTGATTTGACGCTCCTTCTTGACCAGTATTCCCGAAAGCGGTATGCTTTAGTATAAAGCACTTTCGACAAAATTTCCATAGATTTGACACAAATCGTCAATTTGTGTGAATAAAAATCTAAAACATGAGAATCGTTCTCGATATTATGAAAAAATTTTTCTATACTGTCTCATTTCATGCAAAACAGCCATGTTCTGAGACTTAAGCAGAGAGAAAAGAATACGAAATAAAGAAAACTTTTTCAAATGCGGTATGCGGCGCGGTCCGTGTTGGCCTCTACCGCCTCAATGCAAAAAAGCATCGGAGTAAGAAAACCCGCACCATGTTAAAAGGCCTGCCGGATGGCATAAACGCGCCTGTATTACACCGCCGACAGGGGGTGCCGCTTATCCGCGCGCTCTTTGGAGCCCTCTTGAGTATGCGCAAAATCAGGCTGAAACCGTAACCGCCTCTGCTCTTTGCCAACATTATACTACACTTTTGCCATATCGCCAATACCGCAAAATCCATAAATTTTCACAGGGACATTTTCCATAAAGGACACTTAGGATTCTTCTGATTTGCCATTGACTTTTTTTCTTCCAGCCGCTATAATAGATAAAGATATTTTTGCGGGCGTAGTTCAATGGCAGAACATCAGCTTCCCAAGCTGAATACGAGGGTTCGATTCCCTTCGCCCGCTCCACGTTAAAAACCGCTTTGTAGAGCCATTTATCGGCGCTCAAAGCGGCTTTTTCTTTTTTCTAAATTCACACCAAAACAGGCTAAAACTGGCCATTCCGCTTGAACATACAGGTCAAATACAGGTCAAATACCGTTAAAAAAGCAAGGTCTCCTTTTGTGAAGACCTTGCTTTTTGTTCTATATTCTTTCCAAAATCTCTCCCGGCGTGCCAGCATTACTTTCAAAGTAGATTTAATCATAGAATCCCTCCTATAGAAAGAACACCTCGAAGTTCGTATTATAATGATACTCGTAAGGAACGGGAAATACACCCGGTACAGAAAGGAGAGAGGTGAATGGAAGATTTGAATGTCACGGAAGCTCTGCTGAGAGCCGTCTTAGAGCTGATCGCCAAGTGTGAGACGCTGGAAGAGCTCCGGGAGAGTGTGCGTAAAATCGTAGGGGAATAAAAAAGAGCGGCAGCCACGCAAAGCACACCGCTCAATGCCCCCAAGAGGCAGGCCGGGAGCCTTACCCCGGCCACGCCCCTTATTATAAACCAGTAAGGCAAAAAACACAAGGGGAAATATTAAAATGAAAAACACAGAATACATTTTGCAGTCTCTTAAATCAAGATCCGCATGGTACGATAAGGCTATTAAAATGGCCCAGCATGAAATCCCCTGGGAAAACGGCTTTAACTGGCCCCTTTACGGCCAAGAGAACTCCCCGCTATCTCCGCTGAATATTCCATACTGGAAAGGGGCCAAAGAAGAACTTGATAATGCTATTTATGTACTGGAGCAGTAAGCCGAAACGCCCTGCGGGGCGTCCGCCAGAGATCGCCTTCCGGCGCTGAAGATGGCAGGCGTTTTTTGTGCACTCTTCCAATTGACAAATCAGTGCTTTTTTGATACAATAAAATATATCATACAAGATATATACTTTTTGATTATTGAATTTTTTGTTAGCCGCCCGAATATGGGTGGCTTTTTAATAAGTAAAATTCGTTTCTATTGGCGATTAGCAAGGGAAACAAATCCCCATGCCATCTTCTTAGTGTTATCGTCCAAATTTTTGCAAGATTATTACTGCACCCAAAGGAACCTTTCGCAAAATTTTGGGTAATAATATAATAGGATTTTTTGATAGCACAAAACTTCTAGACTTAAATGTAGAAAATTGGGGCAGTACAATATTCGGCAAAAAAGTCTTGAATTTCCTTCGCGGCTGTGTTATTATAATCCTGCAAGTGCTACCTTGTAATCGCTCCATTCACAAATGAAATGTATCGACGAGTTAGAAAGGAGTGTTATTTTTTATGTGGTGTGATACTATTAGTATTTACAACCCTGATTCAATTTTAGGAAATTCAAATGAATCGTTGACGGAGAACACAAAAGAAAACAAATAGAACTAAAATAACTTTGTATAGCAAGAAAGATCCTGAATCAAGACTGGTTCAGGATCTTTCTTGCTATACAAAAATATCATTGACAATTTTACAAAACACGTCGGCTGCGAGAAACTTTACTAGTTTTCTTTTTGGCTTTCCTCTTTATCTCTTCTTCTTTGTTTGCTAATTCCTTTTTTCGATCACTCCACTGGTGGTACAATTCAATAATATTCGTATAATACTTGTCGCAATCTTGTTTATTACATCTACTGATAAAGAAATATAAAGTGTGAACAATACTAATAAAAGACTGATGTAAGGATTGATATACAGCATCTCCGTCTGCTATACCTTTAACAAAATTCATAGAAAACCATTCTAGAATGTTTAACAATTCTGAAATTCCCGACTGAAAGTCACTTCGAATAATTTTCTCAATAACAGCACGTCCAGCCTCTTCCTCTTCATGTTTATATAAAGAAAAAATTTCATGCGTTCCAATATCAAGAAATTTGTTTTTAGAAACATCTCTTGCCCTCATCATTGCCGTTATCGGAATTAAATCTAATTCCTTTTCTATGTAATCCACTATATTGTCTTTTTCAGAAAGGCTAATTAACTCTTCTTGATCAAAATCACGAATCTTATTTCGGGGAAAGCTGCTTTGCATCAGTTCACCAGCTTCTGTCTGACTTAGAGCCTCTCCTACAAGTGATATTTTCGGAATAATATTTTCTTGATAATAGTGAGCTAGATTCACTGATATTTCTACTTTTTTTCGCTTTTTTCCATCCCAAAAAGTAAAAAACGCAATTATTACAGAAATTATTGTAAAGAACGTCAATATAATTTGGCTGATGGCCCCCCAATCTGCCCAAGATAAATTAGTCTCAAGGATCATTATCGATAGTGGCACATTTCATCCCTCATTTTCTCAATTTCGAACATTTTTCACTTTATTATACTATATATCTACTTTGCTTTCAACCCCCAAAAATAAAAAAGGCCCCGGTTTACCGTTATGGTAGCCGGGGCCTCGCTGCGTCTTATTCTCTTTTCAGCTTCTCGTGCAGATTCATAGCCACCTGGGCCACCTCCTGGCGGGTGATCTCCGCCTGGGGCCGGAAGGTGCCTTCCTTGTCCCCGCTCATCAGGCCGTTTTCCATGCAGTAGGCCACCGCAGGTTCTGCCCACTTACTGGTCTGCTTTGCCGCCTGCTCCTTTTCGTATCTCTTCTGATATTCCTTCCACTGCTCGTAGGTCACTTTCTCTTCCTCCATTTCCTGTTGTATCATGTTCAAAAACCGCTGCCAGCCCAGGTCAAGAGTTCTGTGGGGGCAGTATTTTCCATCATAGTCCTGGTGCTTCGTCACCTTGTCAAGGCCCCAGCCACGCTCTTTTAGAAGCTGGGCAATAAACCTCGCTGCCAGTCTTTCAGCCTTTGCAAATCTTTCCCCTCCCGAAGCTGACCAACAAATCTCAATGGTGATCCCATGTACATCACCATCTCTGTTTCCACAGCTAAAGGTGCCTTTGGTCAAGGGGACGCCCTGTACGACCTCCTTATCGTCCACTGCAAAGTGATACGATGTGGAGCTGTCATTGCGGATCATGTATGCGATCTCGTCTTCCGCAGAAGCATCATTTGCCGTGTTATGTACGATGATGTGTGTAACTTTCTCAGGGTCGTATTCCCACGGGCATTTAAGGTTGTACTTTGAGGGGGAGAGCAGTTTTTGCCTTGGAATAATTTTTGACATCTTTATTCCCCCTTTACTTCCGGCAGGCCGGCAATGCTGGTCAGCAGAGACAAAATCCCCGCCAGCGCCGCCGCGCTTATCACCATCAGCCAGTTTACTTCTCCCAGCACGGCGGCGGTGCCGCCGCTTTCCACGAAGCTTTCCTCACCTTCTCCTCTGCCCTTTGCTTTGCCCTTTCATTGCCTGGAATTTTATCCTTTCCATACTTCCGCTTCACGGCTTCCAGCTCTCCCAGGCTTCTTCTCAAAGTGTTATACTGCTGTAACGGCACAGTCTTGAACATGGTAAACGCTCTGGTGATTCCTTTACTTCCTTTCATAATATTCGCCCTGTGCATTTCATCGTACATGGGCTGAGTCAGGCTGACCGCGTTTTCCCACTCCTCGGCCACTTTCTTGTAGAATGGGCTTTCTCCGGCGGCGATCTGTTCCGGCGTTCCCGTTTCCAGCTCCGGGTACTCATTTCTAACTTTCTTTTCCGCCCAGGTCCAGGCTCTTTTCACCGTAAAGGCGTCCATGGCGGTGATAGCTCCACCTCCAAACATAAATTGATACGTTTTGTTGGTGGAAAGCTTTCCCGGATTGTTTTTCAGCAATGCCGTCTCCGGCGTGGCATATCCCAGCTTGCGGTAGGCCAGCTCTGAGGTGTAAGTGTTTATCAGGTTTTCGTCCACGCGTCCCAAGGAAAGGTTCTTCCAACCCAAGGCGGAAGCGAACTGCGGGAAGGAAGCCGCCTGCTTAAATACAATGCCGGGATTAAACCCGAATACCGCCGATACATATTTGCTCAGCATTTTATCGGTGAAACGGTCTACAACGCCCTTGTCTGATAGTTCTCCGCCGCCTTGCAGAGAATTGATGAGGTCTGTAATATATTTCTTTCCTTCCTCTCCGAACCTATGAGTTATCACATCGGCCATACTGTTACTTTGCTCTCTCCAATTCAGCAGCGTATTCCAGTTGCGGGCAGGAATTGCCATACCCACAAATCTGGCTGTCTGCTTAACATGGCGTTCAAAAGCGTCAAATGCACCCAAATTGTAGCTGGGATTCTTGGAATACTGCCGTGCCTTCAGATTTCCAACGCCTTCTGCCGTAGCGTCGAAAATGCCGATCTCGCTTTTTGTATAGTTCTGATTTGTGTAGATCGGTGCGTAATTTCCGCTGCCAATAGCCTTGTCATACCCGTACAGAGGATTAGAAACACGGTTGATTTCCTCAGCGGCAAAGGTGTTATAATACTCCGCTAAAACCTTTGCAAGCTCTTCCTCCTCCGGCGTCAGGTCCGCCACCAGCTTCTTGACTGTTTCAGGAGCCAGTTTTACTGTAGTTCCCTGAGCATAGGCTTCTGTCCGCTTTCCCTTAGAGTAAAGCTTCTTATTGGCAAACGTCCGTCCCCCCGCCATGTGGCGCAGATTGTCATAGTTCTTACTTTCCAGGTACATGTGCACCTTCTGTGCAGGAGTCATATACACCTTCACAGTATCTCCGAAGATCGGTTTGTCTCCCATGTTCAGCTGCATGAGCTCCGGCACTTCGATCTCATACCAGATCGCATCTTTTCCCTGGCCGTCCGATTTTTCGATCCAGTCCTTATGCTCCTGGATGAATCCGTCTAACATGCGCTTGGCTCGGACTTCATAATCCCGCATATCACGTTCGCCTTTTTCAAGCTGCTTCGCCATGAAAAAAAACGTCCCGTCCGGATCCCAACCGCCCATCATTTCCAGTACATTGATAGGCGTCATTTCTTCATAGTTGAAGAATTTCTTAAGGGCCCCAGCAGCACCGGAGCGATAGCCATTTCCAGCGGATTCTATCTCGTCTTTTGAATCCCTGTAAACCTCTTCAAAGAGCCGGTTTTTATCATCATCGATCACATTCCTCCTGTTATAAAATTCCGTACGCAGGCTCACGGCGGCGCGATAAAGGTCTTGAAGCGCTCCTGCGTCCATTTTTCCGATCTTCTCTTTATCCAGACGGTCAACGATCTTTTGCAGCTCCGGAGATGGCAGAAAATTGGGGTCGTTCTTCTGCGCCGCCTGATACATCTCCTTCAGGTCCTTCCACGTGGCGTTATACTTGTCGCTCCAGTTCATTTCATTTGCCGCGCCAACCGCCAAAATATCGATATCTCCCAGCACGTCCTGGAACGCCTGCTTCAAATCTGCCGGCGCCTTCATCTGATTTTTGCTGATCCACTGCAACTGTTTTAAGGTCTTCTGCTGCAATTCCCTCAGTTCCCGGTTGTTCCGCTGCCGTTCCATGCTTTCTTTCCGCCTGGCGCGTTCCTGGGCCAGCTTTACTCCGGTGCGGTCTCTGAGATGCACTTCCAGACTTGCTTTTTCCGCATAGGTACGAAGCGCCCAATCCATTTGCCGTTCCAGATTGTCTAAAACCTCGTCCTCCGATACATACCCTTCCTCTGCCAGGGAAGAGGCGTATTCCGCAAGGCTCATCTTTTGTGCCTTGCCTTCCTCGGCCACCTGAACGATCCGTTCCAACATAGCGCGGCTATCGGTTTCCCGATCGTCAAAGAGCCCTGGCAGCACCTCTGCCAGCTCCTGGTTCCATACGTCCGGCCCGTAGTCGTTGGGATCGTTTGTGAGATAGATCTGAGAGTTGAAAGCCTGTCTTGCAAATCTACCCCAGTCGTCTCCAAATTCCACCCGAACGGAATCGTTCACATAGATTTTCCTGCCCCTTACAGCTTCCCTCGCCTCCTGGAAATAGCTGTCTGCGGGCACCTCCATAACTCCCTCTTCATACATTCTGTCAAAGAAAGCGTCCCTGTCCTCCTGGGTCAGTTGTCCGTTCTCCCGGAGCCGGTCGGCATAGCTGTCTATCATGTTTCCCAGCTCCGCTTTCCTGCCCTCCGGGATAGAGAACAGGCTCAGAAGATTCCGCTTCAGGTCGCGCTTGGCAAGAATGGGCTTGCTTTCTTGAATAGGCTTCTTCTCCGCTTTTTGCAGCGAAGCCTTTTCTCCTTTTCTCGCCCGCATTTCCTTCCGCGCTTCCCGAAGCTGCTGCTGTAATGCGGCAACCTCAGTTTCCAGCTGTTCATCTGTTTTCTGATCTGCCAGCTGATTAGCGCCGCCTTCTCGCTCCGCAAGCTTAGCTTCGCCCTCCCTGCCGACAGCAAACCTCCAGGACTGCCGCTCCAGCTTCAAGGCTTCTCTGGCTTCTTTATCCCAGCGCCCGCCTTCGTCATAAAGCTCCCAGTTTTCCCGCAGATATTCCTCCACGCTCATATTCCGCCCATGGGCCTTGTCCACAATCTTCTGCGCCTGGGTTTCCGTATAGGTGCGAAGATTGATGGGCTGACTGTACCCGCTGTCTTTCTCCGCTTCCCGGCTGTCAATTCCAAGTTGATCTGAATTGTTCCCGGCAGCATGAGACTGAGCAAGATCATCTGTTTCTTCCAGAGAGAATTTCACCTTTCCGGCATATTCCCCGCTGGGTCCATTTTTCTTGACATCTATAATCCTTTGCAGTATAGTATTGATAGACGGAGCATTACCGCTGTTTGGGACAGTCGCTTTCGCGGCCCCCACAGTTGAACGGATTGCTCCGTCTTCTTTTTCTGCTAAAACCTCATGCAGATAGAATCGGTTTTCCCCCAGCGATCGTGTCAGAACGATCGCTTCCATAAAGGGCTCTCCGTTCATGGTAACAGGTGCAGCAATAACAGCGGTGTCATATCCGCGCCCTTTCCAATTCTTCTGATAATCCACCACCTGCCCGTGCTGAATTACCTTCGGAACGCTGATATAAGACGCAGCCTTTTCCGGGCCGATTCCGTGAGAAATGTCACTTCTGATACCGTTTCCGGTAAATGCTATCACACCCAGTTCCGGGTTTTCGATTTCCCCCTGAGATTTGATGAAGGATAGTACCTTTTCCCTCAGTCCCTTTCCGGGTTCAAACGGTACGCCCGTTATATTTGCCACGCTATCCATGTGGGCGACTTTTTCTATTCCAAGCTGTAACTGCTCAGGCGAAAATGAGAGTTCCGCGCCTTCCACGCCGTTTGTTTTTACAGGCCTGGCGGCGGCGTTTTCGTTCCCTTCCTTTACCGAAAATCTTTCCCGATTCCGCAGCTCGCCCTCCTGCTTTCCCGTCAGCTCCTCAGGCGGCCCGCGCACCTCCGGGGCATTCTCTGACAGGCGGGAATGGCCTTCTTGCTGTGCCGCTGTGGGAAGCTGGGCTTTGAGCACATTTCCTTCCAGGACCTCATCAGCGATAGCGCCGTACAGGCTGGCCTTTGCCCCAAATTTATCAGCGCCAGAAAAGGCATCCGCCATGATCTCCTCACTGACATAAGCGGCAATCTCGGCTTCCTCCATTCCCGCAAATCCGTTTGTGATGGCGGAATACCTCTGTCGGTATGTATTGAATATGGCCGTCCATGCCTTTTCTCCAAACCGTTCCCTGGCCTGCCGCTCAAAGGCGGCCGCGTCCTTTGGCGCCGTCATCTGATGGGCCACTTCGTGTTCCAGGTTTTCACTGAAGCTGGTGGTCACTGTGTCGCAGCGCACAAAGATTTCTCCGGAAACCTCGTTGATCGTTCCCACCACCGACCCGCTTCGCCCGTCCTGCTCCAGCAGTATTTCTCCAACGACAGGCGTCACTTTTTTGACGCCCTTGCTATAGGCCCACTCCACGCCTCTTTGAATCTCTCCGTCCCATTCGCTTTCCGGCAGCGCGAGGCACGTTTCGGCAGAGGAACCAAAGGGCACGCCCAGCTCCTCCGGGCTTACCGGATCATAATCCTTTACCGCCTCTCGCCGCTGCTGGGAGACGATTCTGTTTTCTTTTGTTCTACCGGCGTTCCGTACCGCTTCAGGTACTCGCTCATGTCTTCCTGTCTCACGCTCATAACTTCTCCATCCGGGGTCTCCATCAGGAAGTGCCACTTGTCCGCTGTCTGCTGTGCCTCCCTGGGCAATTCCCGCCCCTGTTCCATTCTTTTCCGCCAGTTCGCTTCCATATCCGCTTCCTCCGTTTCTCTGTAATATGTTGTTGTTTTGCGCCCGCTGCAAAGCCTCCATCGGGGTCATATGCAAAGACGCCTCTCTGAAAACGCCGGGATTGACACTTTGAATTTGCTTGGGTATACTATTATCGAAAGCAGAAGCTTCATTCGCATGAGCGGTTTTGGACGTATGGCCGGAGGCTCGTACACCCGGCACTTGCTGGGAGCTTTCTGCTGTCGCGGAGACATTGCGGTACCCTCTTGTGAGATCATTGGCGGAAGACGCTTGAACGGTCTGGGGGGAGGCAATGCCTCCTTTTTTATACTGTTTTTCATACGTTTCCGTCTCCAGGCCCCACATATTCTTAAAATGAATAGAATGTCTATTGCCCGATACCATTTCCACGATCACGCTGTACCCGTTGATTTTCTTTCCCAGTGTGATCGTTTTGTCTCCCGAATCATATTCCTTTACGTTCAGAACATCATCATAGGCATCGATATAATCTGGAATACTGAGAAAGTTTTCTAAACTCAGCGGAATGTTGCCTGCTTTTTTCGCTTCGCTATGCTCGCTGAATGCATGCTTCAAATCATACGGTGTCAGTTCCAGATACCAATCCTTGATATCCAGCTTTCCGCCAGAGGCAGAATATACATCATTTGCCAGAGACACGCCGACTTTTCCATACGCCTTTGTGGTTCCCAAGGCTTCTCCGCTGATAGCGTCCTGAATAAATTCTCTGGTCGCCCAGGGACTTGTCAGAATTACATTTTCCCCAGAACGAACAACTGCTTGCTTTGCGTCCCTGACACTTTTCTTTTTTCCGGTTTTTAAGTAATCGTTTAAATCCTCCCTGGAAAGTCTCGTGTTTTCTCCCTGTCCCGGCACAGACGGCGTGATGTTCCCGCCCGCATCCTGCGTGTTGACGGTCTGGAGGGAAACAGCGCCTCCTTTTTTATAAGCATTTGCATCAGGAGATCCCGTTGCTGTTTCTGCCGTAGGCAGCGCCCCGGTTCTCACGGGTACAACCCCCTCAGCCAGTCCGCTTCCTGCGGGCTCGGTGATCCCCTGGGTAATGGCAGTCTGAAGCTGATTTTGCAGAGCTGTCACCTCAGAACTTGAAGTGATCCCCCCACCTGCGAAGGGTAAACCGGTAAAGGCTCCCCCCGCAACGCTCCCGCCCACAGCGGTTCCCCCTGCCGCAGGCTGATACGGCTGTATGCCGGACACATAGCTTTCCATACCGGTGCAAATATAATCCAAGGCCGCGTTCAGCTGGTTCACGGTTTCCTGCTGTCCCGCTATATAGGTACTGTTCATAGCCCCTTGCAGTTGCCTTGTCTGGTCTATGATCTCCCCGGCCATGGCCGCGCGCTCCGCCGGGCTCATAGTTTGCCAACTCTGTGCCATTTGCTCATATTTCTGGCCGATAGCGCCCACAGAGTTTTCCAGCCTTGCCTTGTCTGCCTGTGTGGTCTGGCTTGTCGAGATTGCCCCACGAATCACAGAGAACAGAAAGGCTGTAACAAAATCCGTTGCCATCTGCTCTTTCGTAGGCTTTTCCTCCCGCAGCGCGTACCCAGTACCGATGTTTGCGCTTGCCGCCGCAAAGCCGCTGCTTGTCTGCCGGACAAACTCCATGAAGGGAGTCATCAGCCCCGATTTGGTCAGGGCTGTGCTGATCCCGGTATTCACAAGCCCTTCCGCCAAACCTCCGGCAAGTCCCTGCGCTCCGGATATCGCCACAGATTTTCCATACTCTTCCGGGCTCATGTTCCCGGTAGATACCGCGCCCGCGTTTCTCACGGCGTCCGCCGCCATAAAGGTAGCCGCGCTGTTTACTGCTCTCCCGGTAAAGGTCGTTGCGGCTTTTCCTGCTCCAAGCGCCTTCCCTGCCGTGCCTATCCCGGAGCTGAGCGTTGAAAGCATCATAAGGTTCCCGCCCACCTCGCCGACTCCCGCCATAACCGGGTGCTGCTCTCTGGCGCCTGCCAAATCCTGCTCGAACTTTACATGCTCTTCGCTCAATTTCTTTTTCATCTCATCATCGTTCAAGAGAAACGCCGCGCCGGATCCCAGTGTTTCCGCAATAGATACGGTTCCCGTTCCCTTCATGGCTCCATAAAGCAGCGCCTGAATCCCGGTGTAGTCCTTATCTGTTACCGTATCAATGTACTCATATGCCGCTTCCGGGCCATCGTTTTTGTACAGCCAGTTAAAGCGCCGTACCGTTTCTTTCGGCAGATCCTTATAGTGGGAATGGGTATCCGTTCCGTTCTTGGCAACTGCATCGTTAGTATCCACCACCTGCCGGGCAATGGGGTTTCCATTGATGTAGTCGTAGAGGATATCATCAAAACCGGTAACATCATAAGTAACGTTCGCACCGCCCAAAGCATTGACCCCATAGATTTTATTTACTTGCGGCTCTTCCAGCGGCTACGGCATCAAAAATGTGATGGAAAGGATCAAGCTGTATTACGGCGGAGAATACGGCCTGACCTATCAAAGCAAGCGAGGAGAAGGGACTACGGTTCGGCTTTGCGTTCCATATCTGAATATCAGATCCGATCTGTAATTTTCTTTTCCGAATAAAGCAAAAAACAGGAGGCATATTTCCATGTCTCCTGTTTCTTGTTTCATTCAGTCAAAAGGTCAGCCGCTTGAGGTCCCGGCCTAGGCAGGCGTTATTCCGCCTCGATCCGCTCTAAAATCAGGGGCTCTTCCTTGGGCCGCGCGGGGCCCAACCGCAGCGCGGAAAGCAGGCGTTCCTCGCCTCGGCGGCACTTTTCCTCGCTTTCACTGTACAGCAGGGCAAGGGGCTCCCCGGCTGTGACGGGATCTCCCTTTGTTTTGAGAAGGGAGATCCCCGCGCCGAGGTCGATTTTGCTTTCCTTTGTTTCCCGGCCGGCCTCCAGTTCCATGGCGGCAAGCCCGCATTCCTCCGCGTTCAGTGCGGTGATCCAGCCCGTTTCGGGTGCACGCACCTCTTTCCTTACAGGAGAGAGTGAAAGCTTTTCCGGTTCCCGCAGGAAGGAACTGTCCCCGCCCTGAGCCTCCGCCGTTTCGCAGAGCTTCTCAAAGGCCGCGCCGGAGCTTACCGCCTGCTTCGCCTTTTCCCGGGCTTCCTCCGGGGATTCCGCCTGCCGGCCCAGATAGATCATGTTTGCCGCAAGCTCCAAGCACAAAGCGGAAATCCGCTTTTCTCCCGTTCCCCGCAGAACCTCACAGGCCTCCTGTACCTCCAGGGCGTTGCCGATCTTCCTGCCCAGCGGCAGATCCATATCCGTGATCAGGGCAAGGGTCTTCCGCCCCGCGCTCTGGCCAATACGCACCATTTCCTCCGCCAGAGCACGGGCATCTTTCCGACTTTTCAAAAACGCGCCGGAGCCCATTTTTACATCCAGCAAAATAGCATCCGCTCCGGCGGCCAGCTTTTTTGACATGATGCTGGAGGCGATCAGCGGCAGGCTTTCCACCGTGCCGGTCACGTCCCGCAGGGCGTAAAGCTTTTTATCCGCCGGGCAAAGATTTCCGGACTGGCCGATCAGAGCCATTCCGGTGCGGTTTACAACGGAGAAAAATTCCTCCCGGGGCAGCTCCGTGCGAAATCCGGGAATGCTTTCCAGCTTATCCACCGTGCCGCCGGTATGCCCCAGCCCCCGGCCGCTCATTTTGGCGATCTTCACCCCGCAGGCCGCGGCAATGGGCCCGCAGATCAGGGTGGTTTTATCTCCCACTCCCCCGGTGGAGTGCTTATCCACCTTCACCCCGTCGATGGCGGAAAGCTCCGCCATCTCTCCGGAATGGGCCATTTCCAAAGTGAGGCAGGCCGTTTCCCGGCGGGTCATGCCGCGAAAAAGAACCGCCATCAAAAAGGCGGAGGCCTGGTAATCGGGGATCTTCCCTTCGGAAAAGCCTCGGACAAAAAAGACAAGCTCCTGCTCCGTCAGTTCACCGCCCTCCCGTTTTTTGTGAATGATATCCACCATGCGCACAAAACCGCCTCCTTTTCCGGAGCTTGTTCCCACAAACAAGGGAAACAGGCTTCAACACTTTTCCCGCTCTCCCAGCTGCTCCGGCCCAAAGGAAACGGGCAGCAGCTCCGCCAGGGTATACCGCTTTTGGTTTGTTCCGTCTGTGAGAAGGATCTCAAAATCCGGCCCGCAGAACTCCCGCATGACCTGCCTGCACACGCCGCAGGGCGGGCAAAGCTCCCTGGGCGGCTCATGGGCCGGGCCGCCCGCTATGGCAATGGCGAGAAACTCCCGCTTTCCGTCTCCTACCGCCCGAAAAAAAGCGGTGCGCTCCGCGCAGCTTCCCGGCGAAAGGGAAGCGCACTCAATATTGCAGCCGGAATACACCGTACCGTCCGCGCACAGCAGCGCCGCCCCCACCGCAAAGCCGGAATAGGGGCAGTACGCCGTTTCCCTGGCCTCCGCCGCCCGCTGAAGAAGTGCTTGATACAGCCCCTCCATTCCGTCCTTTTTCACAGGTTCCATATTGACCGGCTCCTTTCGGGGTAATAGTTGTTCATCGTTAGCTGTTAGTTGTTAGAGGAGAGCCCCTCACTGTCATTCTGAGCCGTAGGCGAAGAATCTCGTCCTTCATTCTCTGTGTAGAAGGGCAAAGGGAAAGTTCTCTTTTTTGTCATTCTGGGGAACGCAGAAAGCGATAGCTTTCTTGGCGAAGAATCTCGCCCTTGATTCCAGGGCAAAAGAACAAAGGACGAGATTCTTCACCGAGAAAGCAAGGCTGCCTTGCTTTCTGTTCAGTAATGACAAAATAGAAAATGGGCGGGTAACCGCTAAATTCCAATTTATCAAACTCTGCCCACACCTTAAATCTTACATCACCCCGCCGCGAACTGGCTGTTGTAGAGTTCGGCGTAGAAGCCGCCCTGGGCCAGCAGTGCCTGATGGCTTCCCTGCTCGATGATATGGCCGTCCCGCATGACCAGGATCACATCGGCGTCCTGAATGGTGGAAAGGCGGTGGGCCACGATGAAGCTGGTGCGGCCCTGCATCATTTTGGCAAAGGCCTTTTGAATGCGGGCTTCGGTGCGGGTATCAATGGAGGAGGTGGCCTCGTCCAGAATCAGCATGGGCGGCAGGCAGAGCATCACCCGGGCAATGCACAAAAGCTGCTTTTGTCCCTGGCTGATGGCGCCGCCGTCCTCGCCGATGACGGTATCGTATCCCTGGGGCAGGCGCTTAATGAAGCTGTGGGCATGGGCGGCTTTGGCCGCCTCCACCACCTCCTCCAGGGTGGCCTCCGGCTTGCCGTAGGCGATATTTTCCCGGATCGTTCCCTGCTTGAGCCAGGTATCCTGCAACACCATGCCGTAGTTTTTCCGCAGGCTGTTCCGGGTGACCTCCCGGATATCCGTGCCCTCCACCCGGATCACGCCGGAATCCACATCATAAAACCGCATCAGAAGGTTGATGACGGTAGTTTTGCCGCAGCCGGTGGGACCCACCAGGGCTACCCGCTGGCCGGGCTTTACCTCTAAATTGAAATACTCGATGAGCCGCTGACCCTTTTGATAGGCAAAGAACACGTCCTCGATGGAGACCCGGCCCTCCACATGCTCCAGCTGTACCGCATTCGGGCTGTCCGGAAGCTGAGGCTCCTCTTCTATGAGCTCGAACACTCTGCCCGCGCAGGCCAAGGCGTTTTGCAGCTCTGTCACCACACCGGAAATTTCATTAAAGGGCTTGGTGTATTGATTCGCATAGCTCAAAAAGCAGGAAAGCTGGCCTACGGTAAGGCCGCCGCCCACCACGGAAAGCGCCCCTACCAGTCCCACTCCCGTATACACCAGGGAATTGACAAACCGGGTGGAGGGGTTGGTAATGGAGGAAAAGAAAATAGCCCGCAGAGAGCATTTGCGCAGCCGCTCGTTGACCTCGTCAAACTGCTCCAGCGCCTTCTTCTCCCTGCCGAAGGCCTGCACCACCTTCTGCTCTCCCACCATTTCCTCTACAAAGCCTGTCTGTTCCCCCCGCACCTGGGATTGCAGCCGGAACATATCATAGGTGCGCTTGGCGATAAAGGCCGCCACAAACAGAGAAACGGGGGTGACCAGCACCACCACCAGAGAAATGCCCACATTCACGGAAAACATGAAAAACAGCGTGCCGAGAATGGTCAGCACCCCGGTAAACAGCTGAGTAAAACCCATGAGCAGCCCATCGGCAAACTGATCCACATCAGCCACCATGCGGCTGACTACCTCCCCCGCCGGGTGGGAATCCAGATAGCGCAGCGGCAGCTTTTGCAGCCTGCGGAAGGCGTCCTGCCGAATATCCCGTACCACACGGTAGGCCACATGGTTATTGCTTACGTTCATGGTCCACTGGCACAGGGCCGCCACACCGATGGCAATGCCGATTTTCACAAGGATCCGGAAGATCCCGGAAAAATCCACCCGCCCGGGACCGAGGATCAAGTCCACCGCGCTGCCGGTAAGGATCGGGATATAGAGAGACGCCGCCACGGAAGCCGCCGCCAGCAAAACGGACAGCGCCATAAAAAACCAATACCGGCGAAGATAGGAAAGCACCTTTTTCAGCGTGCCTTTTTTTGCTTTTTCCACCTGCCTGCTCATTGCTTCGACCACTCTTTCTCCGTAAGATCAAACCCTAGTCAGACGCTCACGATTTTTCTTTTTGGAATTGGGATTCATAGATCTCCCGGTAGACCTGACAGCTTTCCAGCAGCTCATCGTGGGTTCCCACGCCTACCGCTTCACCGTCGTCCAGCACAACGATCACATCGGCCTGCCGCACAGAGGCCGCCCTCTGGGAAACCAGCAGCACCGTGGGGCTGTTGGGCAGATCGGCAATGGCGGTGCGCAGCTTCAGATCAGTGGCGTAATCCAAAGCGCTGGCGCTGTCGTCCAGAATCAGAAAATCGGGCTTTCGCGCCAGGGCCCTGGCAATGGTGAGCCTCTGCCGCTGGCCGCCGGAGAAATTTCTTCCCCCCTGAGCCACCGGCTCGTCCAGGCCCTGTTTTTTCTGCTCTACAAAATCTTTCGCCTGAGCAGTCTCCAGCGCCTGCCAAAGCTCTTCCTCCGAGGCGTCCTCCTTGCCCCATAACAGGTTTTCCCGGATCGTACCGGAGAAAAGCACCGCCTTCTGAGGCACCACCCCCACCCGGCTTCTGAGAGCTTCCGGGTCCCATTCCCTTACATCTGTTCCGCTGACCAACACCCTGCCGGAGGTACAGTCGTAAAACCGGGGGATCAAATTCACCAGACTGGTTTTCCCGCTGCCTGTGCCGCCGATAATCCCCACTACCTGGCCGGGCTCTGCGGAAAAGCTGATATGGGAAAGGGACTCCGCCCCCGCGCCGCCGTAAGTAAGGCTCACATCTTCAAAGGCCAGGGCGCCGGGGCGTTTCCCCGTTTCTCCCTGCCGGGGAAGTTCCATTCCCACAGGCAGCTCCAGCACCGCCTCCACCCTGCCCGCGCAGGCCAGGGCCTTGGCAATGTTGATGATCAAATTGGCAAGCTTGATGAGCTCTACCAGGATCTGCGCCATGTAATTGACCAGGGCCACCACCTGGCCCTGGGTGACGGCCCCGGTATTTGCCCGCAGACCTCCCACCCAGATCACCGCCATGGTGGCCAGATTGATTAAAATATAGGTCAAAGGATTCATCAGTGCGGAAACCTTTCCCACAAAGGTCTGCATGCGGGTAAGGCTCTCGTTTTCCTCGTCAAACCGCCGAATCTCCGCCTCTTCCCTGCCGAAAGCGCGGATCACCCGAACGCCGGTCAGGTTTTCCCGGGCTACGCCCAGCACCCGGTCCAGCCCCGCCTGCACCCGCTTGTACCGGGGCATGGTCCAGAGCATGATCCAAAAGACCACCAGAAATAAAAGCGGGATCACTACCGCGAACACCAGGGCGGCCTTCCAGTCAATAGTAAAGGCCATAAGCATGGCGCCGAACACCACAAAGGGAGAGCGCAAAAGCAGGCGCAGGGTAAGGTTCACACCGTTCTGCACCTGGTTTATATCGCTTGTCATACGGGTGATCAGCGTAGAGGTACCCGCCCGGTCCAGCTGGGAATAGCTCAACTTCTGGATACGGGCAAACAGCGCTTGGCGCAGCCGGGAGGAAAAGCCCACCGCGGCCTTGGCGGCAAAATACTGGGCCACCAGGGTACAGCAAAGGCCGATCACGCCCAGCGCCACCATCAGAAGGCACATGCGGATAATATAGGGCCTGTCTCCGTTTTTAATGCCGGTGTCGATCACCGCCGCCATCACCAGAGGCACCAGGAGCTCAAAGGAAGCCTCCAGCAGCTTGAAGGCCGGCGAAAGCACGCATTCCTTTCGATACCCTTTCATATAACAAAGCAGCTTTTTCACACAGATCTTCCTCGCTTTTCAGGTCTGCTTTTCTTAGCCAGTCGGTGCGAATTTAACCGTTCGGCTAGGGGTTGTTTGAAAACAGAGAAAATGCCGGATTTTGTACAAGGCGAGACGGTTTCAAAGCGGAGGACCACAAGACGGGCTGATGCCCGTCTGGGATTTCCAACGCAGAAATCCGTCTGCATTGGGCAAAAAGACGGCGTTTACGATTTTTCAAATAACCTTTACTTTATTGTAGCAATATTTTCCTTTTGCCGCAACTGTTTCTCATGGCATTTTCAAGCTTTTCCCGGAAAAACAAAGGAGAAAAACAGCAGGCACTGTTTCTCTCCTTTATGATCCCCTATCCTTAGAGGATCATGTAAAATATGATGGAACATGCGGTGATCAACCGTCAGCCGCGCTCAGCTATTGCGCCGTGAAGAAAGGACAAGCCTGCCCTTTGCCATTTCTTAAGGAAAAAAGCTTCGCCCTTGCCTTTCTCTAACAACTAACAACTAACGGCTAACAACTTCCTCACCAAATGCCGTTGGTGATCCAATAGGGCAGCCAACTGGCATCGTTCAGGATCATCATCAGCTTGATCAAAAGACCAATGGCGGAAACCACGATTCCCGCCACGGCAAGGGCCCGTGTTTTATTTCCCTTAAAGCCAATGAGGGAGGTCACCAGGCCCAGCGGCAGTAATACCAGGCTGGCCCAGAAATAGCCGATCACCGAGGAGGCAAAGCCCAAAATGGTACACACGTCTGCCCAGGAAAAGACTCTGCGCAGCTGAGGCACAGGAGCGGGCAGGCTGGGGTACCAGGGCGCCCCGGCACGGGGCTGAGGCGCTGGATAAAAGGGCGGCGGGACAGGCTGCGGCATGGCGGGCCCTGCGGATTGGGAAGCAGGCGGCGTCTCTGGGGGCAAAACCGTTCCACAGTTCTGGCAGCTTACCGCTTCCTCCGGTACATTGGCCCCGCAGTGAAAGCATTGCTTCATGTAACTCATCCTTTCCTGTTTCAAATTCGGCCTGTTTTTCTCTGATAGAATATGGGATCCCCTTTCGAGGAAAGCAAAAATCCCTGTTGATGGATCCTTGCTTTTCATGGTGCCGCATGACAGCGCCGCCATCGTTCGTCACTGTGCGTGCAGCCGCTTATCTTCTGCCTGCGCCGCCTCCGCGAGAGCCGCCGCCACGGGAGAAGCCACCGGAGCGACCGCCGCCGGAAAAACCGCCGCGGGAACCGCCGAAACCCCCGGAACGCCCTCCGCCGGAGAACCCGCCAAAGCCTCCAAAACCGCCGCCATTTCTGGGGGGCCGGGGGCCGGGACCAAAGCCGCCGGGGGGAGGAGGCGGCGGAGGCGCATACCAGCCTCTGCGCCGTCTGCTGCCCAGCATATTCCCCCAGAACATGCCGCGCCAGAAGCCGCCTCCGCCTCCACCACCGCCGGGATTGCCGGGGCCTCCTCCGCCGCCGGAAAGCGCCCGGATCACAGCGAGGATCACCACAATGACAATGATCACCAACACGATCCGGAATACAAACCGGAGAACCGTAAAGACAAAATCGGAAGCACGGTAGCCGCTTTCGTACTCGTAATCATAATTGTCCGTATTGGCGCCGCCCTGGCCGTATTCCTGATCATCATAGCTGTCGTCATAGGAATAGGTTTCCAGCTCGGTATATACCGCGTCGAAAAATTTTTTCGCGCCGGCATCGTAATCCCGGGCGGCGAAATCCGGCTCCAGATATTCGTCCAGCAGGCTTTGCAGTCTGCTGTCGAAATAATCCTCTATTCCATAGCCCGCCTGGGCGTAATAATTGTCCTCACCGATGGCCATTACCAGCAAAATGCCGTTATTCCGCTGCTCTGAGCCAACGCCCCAGGAGTTAAACAGCTCAAACACATAATCATCGATCTCCTGGCCGCCCAAAAAATCCACAGCGACAATGACGATCTCCGCGCCGGTTTTCTCAAAAAGTTTCTGGTTTTTGGAAATGATCTCCCGCTCCGTGGCGCTATCCAGCACCCCGGCCTCGTCCAGCACGTACTGGTTCTGGGGCCGATCCGGCACAGCGGCCAGGGCGGGAATGGACAAGGAGCACAAAAGCAGCGCTGTGAAGCAGAGCGCGGCAAAGCTTTTGAGAATATGCGGTACGCGGGTCTTTCTTGTCATGGCGATTCTCCCTTTCTGAAAACAGACAGCCGGACATTGCCGGCTGTAAAAAACCTTAGGCAACACCGCACAAAGACCGGCCAGAGGCCTTTGTACACAATTTGCTTGCATA